>Ga0307478_10001051_pt1 | contig 25250 bp, 23 predicted proteins | sample atmos_gasesECM4C_2_FD_203713 | JGI IMG/M metagenome (GOLD analysis project Ga0307478, IMG submission 203713) | Hardwood forest soil microbial communities from Morgan-Monroe State Forest, Indiana, United States - atmos_gasesECM4C_05 | ecosystem: Environmental > Terrestrial > Soil > Temperate...
CAACAACAGTGATAAGGGCGGTCCCTCGACGACGCACCCTTCGGGCGCTTTGCTCGGGATGACAACGGGAGACCCTTGTTGCTGACGCGTTTCCGCGTGATCGACGCGCGCTATGGTTTCGTTCGTACACTATGGGTCGCTCGATGTCGCTGCATCGGCGCGGCGTGATTTCGATGCGGCGGTGAAGTATTTGAGCCGCGATTCCGTTGAGCGCGCGCTGTTTGCGCGGCTTGAAGACGGGAATCAACACGTTACGCTTACGAAGAACCGGAATAACGAAGACTACTACGATCCGAATACGCATGCGATTCACTGGGATCCGCATAGTGCGTTGCGCACGCGTGCGGGCGGGACGCAGTCGCCGGCGCTTGGCCTTGGGCACGAGGTGGATCATGCCGTGCACGACGGTCCGCGCGAATGGCAACGCTCGCTGACGCCCGACGCGCGTTTCGACGACGCCGAGGAGCGGCGCGTGATCAGGGGATCGGAACGGCATGCCGCGCGGACGCTCGGCGAAGCCGTACGCAGCGATCACGGCGGCTCAACGTACCGTGTCGAACGGCCGACCGCGATGCCGCTGATCGTCTAGATGGATGCACGTTCCGTGAATCCTCTGCGTTTGGGCTGCCCCAAGCCGCCTAGGAAGTTGCCGGCGGCCCGCGCGCGAACCATCGGGCATGTTCGCGCTCATTCTTTCCACCCTCGTCGCGCAGGCAGGTGCGCCGGCCTACCTCGCATCGTGCGCGCCGCCGCAACCGATCCGCGTGCTGGCCACATCGTCGGTGATCGCGCCCGACAACATCCATCCGACCAACCGCCGGGCACGTTTCTTCATCGATATCGGCAGCGACGGCCGCGTTCGCCACGTTGCGATGTACGAATCGTCGGGCGACGCGACGTTCGATCAAGCTGCGGTCGCAGCTGCCGAACGCTTCCGCTTCGCCCCACCGGCGCAAGGCTGTATCAGCACGAGCGCCGTCGTGCCCGAAGAATTCAACGTGCCGTTGCTCTCGTTCAAAGGCCCCGTGCCGGTCGGCTCTGCGCCGCCCGCGTTGCCGACGCTGCCGCCCGAAGCCGCCGCGATCTGCACCGCTCCGGCCGTAGAAGTCGCCGGTCTCGATATTCCCGATACGCGCCAAGCGCCCGGCACCGCCGCAATCGACGTTGCGCTCGACGCGAACGCACACGTATCGAACGCGAAGCTCGCGAAGTCGAGCGGGAACGCCAAGACCGACGCAACCGCCGTCGACGAAGCGAAGAGCGCGCAGTACAAGTTCGACGTCGGGCCCGGTTGCCGGCCGAAGCCGACAACCTACCAGCTAGAACTTACGTTCCACTAACTCCGTTTGCGCGAGGTCGCACCGACGGGGGAGCGGCGCTTGCGCAGTTCCGGACGGCCGCCTTTTTTGTTGCTCGGCCGCAGCGCCACCACGTTGTTGCCGCGGCGGCCCTCGTCGGGCACGCCCAGCAACACCGGGGTGATGATGCGTTTGCCCAGCGCGTGCATGAACACTTCGCTCAGCTCTTCGACGAAGAAGAACTGGATCGCGTCGCGCACTTCCTTCGGCACGTCGTCGAGATCCATCTCGTTGCGCTTCGGCAAGAGGATCTTCTTGATCCCCGCGCGCTTCGCACCGAGAACTTTTTCCTTGACGCCGCCGATCGGCAGCACTTGACCCGTGAGCGTTACCTCACCCGTCATCGCGAGATCGCTGTCGACCTTGATGTTCGTCAAGAGCGAGGCGATCGACGTTGCGATCGAGATACCGGCACTCGGTCCGTCCTTAGGCACCGCACCCGCCGGCACATGAATGTGCAAGTCGTGCTTGCTGAAGTAGTCGTCGGGTAGGCCGAGTTCCGAAGAACGCGAGCGCAGGAACGACACGGCCGCCGTGGCTGACTCTTTCATCACATCGCCGAGTTGCCCGGTGAGCGTCAGCTTCCCGGTGCCCGGCATGGCGGTGGTCTCGATGAAGAGAATGTCGCCGCCGACCGGCGTGTAGGCGAGCCCCGTGGCGACGCCGACCGATGCGACCCGCTTCTTCACTTCGTTGTAGAAGCGCGGTTTCTGCAGGTAGTCGACGACGTTCTCCGGTTTCACCCGAGCGCGGTACTTCGCGTTTTCCGCGATCTTGCGCGCGACCTTACGGAAGACGGTGCCGATCTCGCGCTCGAGGTTGCGGACGCCCGCTTCGCGGGTGTAGTCGTTGATGATCGTGCGGATCGCCGGATCGCTGATACCGACCTGGATTTCCTTGAGACCATTGGCTTTTTTCTGCTTCGGCACGAGGTAGCGCTTGGCGATCTGGAGCTTCTCCATCTCGGTGTAACCCGAGAGCGAGATGATTTCCATGCGATCGCGCAGCGCGCTCGAGATCGAGTCGAGGGTGTTCGCCGTGCAAATGAAGAGCACGCGCGAGAGGTCGAGCGGCAGATCGAGGTAGTGATCGCGAAACGAGTTGTTCTGTTCGGGATCGAGCACTTCGAGCAGCGCGGACTGCGGATCACCGCGGTAGTCGCCGCCGACTTTGTCGATCTCGTCGATCATCATGACGGGATTGTTCGTCCCGGCATCGCGCAGTGCGCGCACGATCGTGCCGGGCATCGCTCCGATGTAGGTGCGCCGGTGACCGCGGATCTCGGCTTCGTCGCGCACGCCGCCGACCGACAGGCGCACGAACTTGCGGCCCATCGCCTTCGCGATCGACTGTCCGAGCGAGGTCTTGCCGACGCCCGGCGGTCCGACGAAGCACAGGATCGGGCCGGTCAGCTTGTTCTTGAGCTTGCCGACGGCGAGGTACTCGACGATGCGGTCCTTGATCTTTTCGAGATCGTAGTGGTCCTCATCGAGAATCTCACGCGCTTTGGCAATGTCGATCTGATCCGACGTGGATTTGTTCCACGGCAGTTGCACGAGCCAGTCCAAGTAGGTGCGAATGACGCTGTACTCGGGGCTTGCCGTCGGCACTTTCGCCAGACGGTCGAGCTCGCGATCGGCGGCCTTCTTTACATCCTCAGGCATCTCGGCTTCGTCGATCTTCTTGCGCAGCTCGTTCGTCTCGGCTTGCTGCGGATCGGTTTCGCCCAGCTCTTCCTGAATCGCCCGCAGTTGCTGGCGCAGGTAGAACTCGCGCTGGTTCTTCTCCATCTCGCGCTGGATATCGGATTGAATCTTGTGTCCCAGCTCCACCACCTCGAGTTCCTTGGTGATGAGCATCGTGATCTTGCGTAGCCGCTTCTCGGTGTTGCGCTCTTCGAGGATCGCTTGGCGATCCGCGGTGTCGAGACGCATCGTCGAGGCGACGAAGTACGTGAGCAAGTTCGGGTCGGAGATGTTGTTGACTTCCATCTCCATCTCACGCGGTGCTTGCGGCAGATACCCCAGCAGCTTCTGGAAAAGCGTGCCGAGATTGCGCTGCATCGCAACGAGGTTGTCGTTCTCGACGGTAACTTCAGGCAGCTCGTGGTACGTCGCGGCAAGATACGGCTCGCTCGAAACGATCTGATCGATTTCGAAAACGGGGCCGCCGGCGACGATGCAGCGCAGCGTTCCGTCCGGGACCTTCAGCATTTTCTGGATCGTGCCGATCGTGCCGATGCGGCGCAAGTCGTCGGGACCGGGATCCTCGATGTCCTTGTCTTTGAGGACGACGAGTCCGATCTGCTTGCCTTCGCGCAACGCCTCTTCCACGAGCGCAATGCCGGGCCGTTTGATGACGGCGAGCGGAATCACGGTGTTGGGGAAGAGCACGGCATCTTGCAGGGGCAGAATGCCCAGAACGTCGGGGGTTACCAATTTACGGGGTGCCATCAGGCCAGGGTCCTTTTAACGGTCATGCGGATCTCCGTCCGTACGATCGGGAAGCGATCGCGAGCGCCGAGCGGTAGCTCGATGGTCAGGATGCCGTCGCGGTAAGTTGCGGACGCGCCGGAATCATCGACCGGCAGCGGCAGGCGAATGCGTTTGTAGAACTCGCCGTAGAGGATCTCTTTTTGGAGGATTGACGCCGAGCGGTTCTCGGCGCGATCGGTTCGGGTGCCCACGATGTAGAGGTAGAGTTCGTCGACGGCCACACGGAGCTCGTCGACGGCCGATCCGGCCAACTCGACGTGAACCACCATCCGTTCCCGCGCCTCGTCGATGTAGACATCCGCATTGGGCTCAAAACGCCCGTGGACGCGGACGCCGAACGCGCGGTCTACTTCCGCAAAAAATGGGTCTTGGCGCACGGGTCGAGCCTCCTCCTTCGGTTAGCACTCGTCTAAACACAGTGCCAAGGGGCAAGGGTTTCCAAGCCCGGCCAGGGCTTCCATGGCGACGTTCACCGACATGCTGGATCGCGATGCGCCCTTCTATACCCTCCGAACCGGGCCACGTCGCGCGCTACCGTACCGACATAAGGCGCATTGCTACGTACCATTTGGAACAATACTCCGCCGGTACTTTTGCCGGCGGTTTCGTTGTAAAGGGACTCCATCTCTAAATCTTCCGGAAACACGCTCCTCGACGCGATGACCAACGAGGATTTTGCAGCGATTTCCCATCAGGTGGAGGCCGTTCACTTGGGTGTGCGCCAGACGCTCTACGACGATGGCGCGCCGGCCAACGATGTGTACTTTCCGATCGACTGCGTGATCTCGGTCGTCACGACGATGAACGACGGCTCGGCGATCGAGACCGCAACGGTTGGATACGAAGGCATGTGCGGGGCGCAAGTCGCGCTCGGCACGCAAGACACGTTCGGCCGTTGGTTCTGTCAGATACCCGGCCGAGCATATAAAATGAGCGTCGGCGATTTCTTACGCGGTTACGAGCGCGACGAACACTGGCGGCTCGCCGTCGGCCGGTATCTGCAAGCCGTGATCGACGTCCTCTCGCAGTCGGTGGCCTGCAATCGCTTGCACCTGGTCAGCGAACGCTGTGCGCGCTGGCTCCTGATGAGCGCCGACCGCGTCCACTCGGCCGACTTCCCGCTCACGCACGAAGCGCTGGCCACGATGCTGGGCGTGCGCCGTGCCGGCGTGAGCGTTGCCGCCGCCGCGCTACAGGCCGCCGCCTACTTGAGCTATCGCCGCGGCCGTTTCCACATCATCGATCCGGCCGGCCTCGAGTCGGCGGCCTGCGAATGCTATGCCGTGACGCGCGCGATCTACGACCGGAGCTTGCCCGCGCGAACGTAGCAACGCCTCCCCGGGTCGCCTGCCATCCACACCATCCACAAGGCGCGTGTGCAGGATAACCTCCCCATAACGCGGGCGCAGGCAACCCGGCGGGCTTACCGGCGGTCCAAGCCAGCGTGTCCGCCTACGATGTCTTGGTCGTGGGCGCCGGCCTTGCAGGCAGCACGATCGCCGAGCGTTGTGCAAGCGAGTTCGGCGCGAACGTCTTGCTGATCGACCGCCGCCCCCATCTGGCCGGCAACTGCCATGACCCCGTCGATGCGGACGGCTTGCAGTACCATCAGTACGGCCCGCACGTCTTTCACACGAACTCCGAAGACGTTATCGACTACCTGAGCGCGTTCACAGCCTGGCGCGCCTACGAGCACCGGGTACTGGCCAACATCGACGGCCGGCTGTTGCCGATCCCGATCAACCGGACGACGATCAACGCGCTCTATGGCCTCGATCTCGATGAAGCCGGCGTTACCGCGTTTCTCGACCGGGTTGCCGAGCCGCGCGGCGCGATCCGTACCTCTGAGGACGTGATCGTCTCGCGCGTCGGACGCGAGCTCTACGAGCGCTTCTTTGCGGGCTATACGCGCAAGCACTGGGGACTCGACCCCTCCGCCCTCGACGCCAGCGTTTGCGGACGCATCCCAACGCGCACCAACACCGACGACCGTTATTTCGGCGATCGCTTCCAACTGATGCCCACCGGCGGCTACACCGCCATGGTCGAACGGATGACGAGCCACCCGCGCATCGAACGGGTGCTTGGCGTCGACTACGTCGAGATCGCCGATCGCGTGCATTTCCGCCACGTCGTCTTCACCGGCCCGATCGACGCGTATTTCGAGCACCGCTTCGGCAAACTGCCCTATCGCTCGCTGCGTTTCGAATTCACCACGCACGACATGGAGCAGTATCAGAACGCCGGCTGCATCAACGAACCCTCCGAAGACGTGCCGTACTTGCGGACGACGGAATACAAGCACCTCACCGGGCAGCGGCATCCCAAGACGATCGTCTCGCGCGAGTATCCGAGCGCTGAAGGGGAGCCGTACTACCCGATCCCCGCGCCCGAGAGCCGTGAGCAGTACCGGAAGTATGCGCTGCTCGCGCAGCGGACGCGTGGCGTGACGTTCGTCGGCCGGCTCGCCGAGTACCGCTATTACAACATGGATCAGGCCGTGGCGTCGGCGCTGCGCACGGCGGAGGAACTCGTCGGGGTCGTGCGAGCGGCGTCTTAGAGCCGCCCCGTTGTGGGTAGAAGGCTAACGTGAGTGCGCCCGTCCCCGTCGTAATTTGCGGAGCCGGCCCGACTGGCATGAGCCTCGCGCTCGAACTGGCACGCTTCAACGTGCCATTCCGCATCATCGAGCGCTCGGAGCACGGCGCCGAGCATTCGCAGGCGCTGGGCGTTCAGGCGCGCACGCTGGAGCTGCTCGAAGCGGCCCACATCACCGACCGGCTCCTGAACTACGCGCGGCGCGTTGCGCAAGTGCGGATTTCGGCCGGCTCGCGAACGTTGATCGAGGCGGATTTCAACGCGTTGCCGACGTCGTATCCGTTTCTCGCGATGATCCCGCAAACCGACACCGAGCGCGTGATGCGCGAAGCACTCGGTGCGATCGGCGTGACGATCGAGCGCGGCGTCACGCTTACGGCCATCCAGCAAGACCCGGAGGGCATCAACGCCGATCTCGCCGGACCGTCAGGCACCGAACGCGTGCGCACACGCTTTCTTGCCGGCTGCGACGGCGCGCACAGCACCGTGCGCCACCTCCTCGATCTGCCCTTCACCGGCCACGCTCTACCGGAACGCTTCGCGCTGGCCGACGTCCGCCTCGACACCTCGCTGACGCCCGACACGCTGCACGTGCACCTGGCCGCCGACGGCGGCGCGACCGCGCTCTTTCCGCTGCGTGATGGCTGGCGCATCATCGTCGAATCCCCGCAGCCGCTGCCCGATCCCCCGGAGCCCGCGGCCTTCGACGCTGCGCTCGCCGCGCAGGGCTTTCCGGCGCGCATTCGCGAGACGATATGGATGGCGAACTACCACGTGCACCAGCGCCGGGTCGAACGGCTACGCGTCGGCAACGCGTTTTTGCTCGGCGATGCCGCGCACATTCACTCACCGATCGGTGGCCAGGGCATGAACAGCGGCATCGGCGACGCCGTGAACCTCGGCTGGAAGCTCGCGCTCGTCATCCGCGACAACGTGTCACCGGCATTGCTCGACACGTACGCCGAAGAACGCGGGGCGCTCGGACGCGCTCTGCTCGCAGCGACCGACTACGGCAACCGGCTCGCGTTCAATGCCAACACGATGGTGCGCGCGTTGCGCAACGCGGTGCTCCCCGTCGCCTCACACCTGCCGCTGGTGCGCGATCGCCTGCGCGAAAACGTCGCGCAACTGCGCATCGCCTATCCGCACAGCCCGCTCTCGGTGAACGGCTCGCCCGCACGGCGCGGCCTGCGCGCCGGCATGCGCGTACGCGGTGCGCGGCCCACAAGCTACCGCCCGCAGACGATCGTCATGCACCCGCACGATGAGCACGCCGCGATCACGCTGGTGCTACGCCCCGACGGCTACGCCGGCTACGTCTCCGACGGTGCCCACGCGCGCGGCGCGGCCACCTACATGCGCAACGTAATCGGACTACGCAACGTGATCGGATTAGACAACGTGATAAGACGAGGGGCACCAACGTGACCGGACAAGGCACCTAGGATATCGTCGTCTAGTCATCCCGAGCAAAGCGCCCACAGGGCGCGTCGTCGAGGGACCGCTCGATCATCGAGCTTGGTGGCGGTCCCTCGACGACGCGCCTGCGGCGCTTTGCTCGGGATGACAAACGACGTGCTCGGGGTGATAGGTGGTATTGATAAAGAAGGCGCCCCGTTACCGGAGCGCCTTCTCGAACCCGGGGTGAATCGCCGTTGCGGGCGATTTCTCCCTACATCATGTCGTAGCCGCCGCCCATGCCGCCCATGCCGCCCGGAGCGCCGCCGGCCGGAGCCTTCGGTTCGGGTTTGTCGGCGATCAGGGTCTCGGTCGTGAGAACGAGCGCGCCGATCGACGCAGCGTTTTGGAGGGCCGAACGCGTGACCTTGAACGGCTCAACGATGCCGGCCTTGATCATGTCGACGAGCTTGCCGCTCATCGCGTCGAAGCCTTGGCCCGCGGCCGCAGCCTTGACGGCGTTCACTTCAACCGAGCCTTCGAAGCCCGCGTTTTCCGCGATCTGGCGGAGCGGTTCTTCGAGTGCGCGACGGATGATGTCGATGCCGATTTGCTCTTCGTGCGACTCCGACTTGATCTTGTCGAACGCCTTGAGCGCGTGGACGAGCGAGCTGCCGCCGCCGGGGATCATGCCTTCTTGAACGGCCGCGCGGGTCGCCGAGAGGGCATCTTCGATGCGGTGCTTCTTCTCTTTGAGTTCCGTTTCGGTGGCCGCGCCGACTTGGATGACGGCGACGCCGCCGGAGAGCTTCGCAAGACGTTCTTGCAGCTTCTCGCGGTCGAAGTCGGAATCGGTTTCTTCGATCTGACGCTTGATCATCTCGATGCGACCCTTGATCGCGTCTTCCTTACCACGGCCGTCGACGATGGTCGTCTCTTCCTTGGTAATTTTGACGGTCTTCGCTTGGCCGAGCAGTTCGGGGGTGACCTTGTCGAGCTTGAGGCCGAGCTCTTCGCTCACGACGGTCGCGCCGGTGAGGGTCGCGATGTCCTTGAGCATCTCTTTGCGGCGGTCGCCGAAGCCCGGCGCCTTGACGGCGACGGTCGTGAACGTTCCGCGCAGCTTGTTGACCACGAGCGTCGCGAGGGCTTCGCCTTCGACGTCTTCCGCGATGATCAAGAGCGGCTTCTGAACTTGGACGATCTTCTCGAGGAGCGGCAGGATGTCGGCGATCGCCGAGATCTTGCGTTCCGTGACGAGGATGTACGGATCGCTGAGCGTGGCTTCCATGCGTTCCGAATCGGTGACCATGTACGGCGAGATGTAGCCCTTGTCGAAGAGCATGCCGTCTTTGGTCTCGACGTCGGTCTTCATCGACTTCGACTCTTCCACCGTGATGACGCCGTCTTTGCCGACAGCCTTCATCGCTTCGGAGATCAGTCCGCCGATTTCCTTATCGTTGGCCGAGATCGACGCGACTTGCGCGATCTTCTCGGGCGTATCGACGATCTGAACCATCTTCTGCATCTCGGCAACGGCCGCTTCGACGGCCTTCTCGATGCCGCGCTTGATCAGCAGCGGGTTCGAACCGGCGGTAACGTTGCGCAGGCCTTCGCGGATGATGGCTTGCGCCAGCACGGTCGCGGTGGTCGTGCCGTCGCCGGCGATGTCGTTGGTCTTCGACGCGACTTCCTTCACGAGCTGGGCGCCCATGTTTTCGAACACGTCGGGGAGTTCGATTTCCTTGGCGATCGTCACACCGTCGTTGGTGATGGTCGGCGAACCGAACTTCTTGTCCAACACGACGTTGCGGCCTTTCGGCCCGAGCGTGACTTTGACGGCATCGGCGAGAATGTTCGCACCGCGCTCGAGCGCGCGACGAGCGTTCTCGTCAAAAACGAGTTGCTTTGCTGCCATGACTAGTTTTTAGCTCCAGCCGGAACGCGCTCATCGACAATCGCGAGAACGTCTTTTTCCGAGATGATGAGGTATTCGGTGCCTTCGAGTTTGATCTCGGATCCCGAGTACTTCGAGTAGAGAATACGGTCGCCGACCTTCACGCTGACGGGCAAGACGTTGCCATTGTCGAGAACGCGGCCGGTACCGACGGCGAGAACGCGGCCTTCTTGCGGCTTCTCTTTGGCCGTGTCGGGTAGAAAAACGCCGCCGGCGCTCTTCTCGGCTTGCTCCACGTGCTCGACGACCACGCGATCGCCCAGTGGCTTCAAATTCACGAAAAACTCCTCCAAACAATTGTTGGCAGTTCTGGCACGCGAGTGCCAGCACCGACTAAGTTAGCAGAGTGAACAACAGAGTGCAAGAGGGAGGCGGCCCCAATTCAGGTGCCGGCGGCACCGTCCGGTCGCTTACTAAATAAGCAATTACCAAGTAACGGTAACGCATTTGATAGCAACTTCATTACAAAATCAAGCACCAACCAAGATTTAACTCCGTATCTGTTAATCACGACTTTTAACTCTTTTCGTAGCACAACGCTGCTGTACGATCACCGCGTACCGCATCTCACTTTTAAGGAAAGAAGTTCGTGAACAAGAAACTCCTCGTCACACTCGGTATCGCCGCCCTCGCTTGCGCACCGGCCTTGCCGGCAACCGCCGCCACGAGCAGCGGCTCGTTCGGCGTCTCCGTCATTGCGGCAACACAAGCGACGATCACCGTGACCGGCACGACCGTTATCTGCACCACGGGCACCGGCCTGACCGTCATCGCCTGCACCGGCACGATCGAAGCCGCCGGCAACATGCGCTCGACGAAGTCGGGCACCTCGACCCTCACCCTCACCGCCCCGGCGGCGACGATCCCCGGCGCCACGAGTTCGATCCCGGTCAGCGCCCTGCAGATGACCTGCTCCGACAACGGTTCGACCGGCACGTTCGGCACCGCCACGTTCGCCTCCGCAGCCCCGTCCTCGACCACCGCCGTCTCATGCGCCTCGTGGGCGACGACCGCCGCCAACGTGTTCAGCTACAACGTCAACCTCAACTTCGGCATCGATCAATCCAAGGTTCCGGCAGACACGTACGCCACGCAGACCGGCTGGACGATCACGGCCTCGGCCACCTGATCCACGTGACGCCGTCGATCAGCACTCGGATATCGTTCACGTTCGCGCTTGCCTTCGGGTTGGCAATCGCGGCCGGAGCGGCCCCGGTCAACGCTCAAACCGCCCCGAATCTCTCGCTCACGGTCTCGCCCCTGGTGGTCGAGTTCCGCGCCGGCGCGGGCAACACGGGCAACACCCTCGTCACCGTCCACAACGGCGGCCCCGATCCCGAGCGCCTGGTCGTCCAGCGGATGGACTGGCGCGTCGGCAATGAAGGCACGGTTCGCGTCGAGCCGCCAGGCACCGAACGCAACGCATCACTCACCGATTATCTGCGCATGGAACCCGGCGACGTCCAACTTGCGGCGGGCGAAACGCGCACGCTCTCGCTCACCATCGATCTTCCGGCGACGTTCTCGCAGGCGTCGGCCGTCTATCACGGCGGCTTTCTCATTCGCGCGGTGCCGATCACCGGCAAAGCCCAATTTGGACCCGGTGCGACCGTGGTCGTGTACGACACCGTCGGCACGCCGACGACGCACGTCAAGCTCTCGCAACTGCATCTCAGCTCGCCCGCAAGCGGCGTGGCGACGCTCGTCGCGCGCTTGACCAACGACGGAAACGGCTACGCCCGCATGAGCGGACGGCTCGTGCTGCGCCGCGCCGGCGCGATCGCGGTCGACGAAACGACCAGCATCCCGGTCCTCTTCGGAAACGAAACGCGTGTCTTCACGCAAACACTGAACGACCTCGCCCCCGGGCCGTACGACGTGAGCTTCACGGTCGATTACGGCGGCCCGACGCTGATCGAGGGCACGACCGAGATCACCGTAAAATGAAACGTCTTCTGGCCGGCGTGCTCGCCGCGTCCATGCTCGCGTTCGGCACCCCCGCGGCGGCCGCACCGCCGGCCTCGATCCCGGCGTTCTCGGTTTCATCGAACACGCTCGTCTTTACGGCGGCCACGATGTCGTCGACCGCGTTGACGAGCGCGCCGCTCACCGCGACCGGTTCGATCACCTACACCACCACCGCTGCCGGCGGCGGCGGCACGATCGCGATCACGCCCGGTCCCATCAGCGACGGTACCTCGACGGTCAGCGCTGCGAACTTCAAGCTGACGTGCGTGAAAACCGGCGGAAATTCCGGCCTCGTAGCGACCGCGAACGCAACGCCCGTCAACACCGCCGGATCGACGGCCTGCGCAACCCTCGCCGCGGGGAAGACGTCGGTCACGTCGACGTTCAGCATCCAATTGACGGTTAATGATACGGCAACCGCGGCTACGCCGTTCGGCGCCGGCACCTACTCCGGAACGATCACCGTTACCGCGACGGCGAGCTGAGGTGCGCTCGGCGCTCGCCTGGATCGTTGCGATCGTGCTCGCCGCAGCCGCGCTGCCGGCCGGCGCACAGCAACTCGCATCCGTGAGCGCAACCGCACCCGGACACTACGTCGCGATCGAACCGATCGCGCGCGCACTCGGCTGGACGTTCCGGCGCACGGCCGATGGCGCCACGCTCGACGACGGCACCGGTCCGCAGACGTTGCGCATCGGCTCGCGGATGGTCAAGGACGACGGCCTCGACGTGCAGCTCTTTGACGCCCCCGCCGTCATTCGCAACGGCAAACTTGCGCTCGCGATCGCCGATGCGGCGACGCTCTTCCATCTGCGCATGCAGCAAGACGGTGGCACCATCGCATTGACCAGCGACGTTGCATCGGGCGTTACGATTCGCGAGGTTCCGCGCCCGGCGACGCCCGCGCCGGTACCGGCGGCCACGGCCCAACCGACGCCCTTCGCCGCGCCCGAAGCCGTCGCGGCAACGGCCGGCTCGTTCAATGCATCCGTGCTCTTCGATGGCTCCGAACGGGTGTTTCAAACGAATCTCTCGAGCTCATCCGGAACCGTGCGCGGATCGGTGTCGTCGTATGGCAGCGATGCGTTATCGACGCCCGTCGGCAGCATCGTGGTGGGGCCGCCCGGGCGCAACGTGGCGTTGGGATCGATCGGCAATCCGCTCAGCGGCACCATCATCGAAAACGGTTCGCTCGCCGGCGTGCGCGCGCTGTTCGCCGATGGATCCGCGCGCTACGAAGCCTTCTCCGGCAATACGTACGACGGCAGCCTGCTCGCCGTGCAGCGCACGCACGGCAACACGACCGACGTCGTGTCGACCGTCTCGATGCAAGGCACGACGCAGGTCGTTCTGCGCCACGCCGTCGTGAATCCCCAGGCGTGGGGAACCATCGACGACGAGACGCTCGTCGGCGGACGCGGCACCGCCGCGGCGATCCACGCGCGCACCAACGGCGCGACGTTCATCGATGCAACGGTGAGCGCGGCGCGCGGAACGCTGCCGCTGAACGAGGGCGATCTCCCGAGCGGCGCCGTGATCGGCCGGCACCTCGGCCCGGTCACGACGGTGACCGCCGGCTACGTGAACGCGATCGGCGCGCCCGGCGGTCCCACGCTCGGCGTCGCAACGCACGTCAGCAACGTCTCCGTTGCCGGCAACGTCTCGGCGCACTGGACGAACCTGACCGCCAGTTTCGGCGGGGCGTCGGCATACGGTTCACTCTACGCGTCGTTGGGCGCCGAACGCGTCGTCGGGTTCAATGCCGGCGCCGGCCTGCACCACGCGCTCGCGGAAGTCAACTTCAGCAGCAGCAGCGGGAACACCGCGACCGGCCTCGCGCAGCTTCGCACTACCCACGCCGGCATCAATTTCGCTGCGGGTGCCGATCTGGACACGGGGCGGATCCATCCGCTCGTGGGCCTCGTCGTATCCGTGACGCCGACACTCGCCTTCGAAACGGGGCTCGTCGTTGGGCCGAGCGGCCGGCCCGCCCTGCGTCTCTCGATCTTGGCCGGGATTCGCGCGCCGCGGCCGCGCGTCGCGATGTTCCCGGTGACCGTGTTCGTCCCCGACGCGACGCACTATGGTCCGCTCAAGCTGTTCATCGACGGCGCACCTGCCGCGGCCCCGATCGCCGACGGCGCCCGCGTCGCGATGCCGGCGGGCCGGCACTCGCTATATGTCGTCAGCGGCGACGACGCCTACGCGTCGCTCGCGCAGGACGTCACGGCCGGTGCCGGCGCGAGCGCGGGCGCCGTCAAGCTCGCGCTCTTTGCGCAGCGAACGATCGCCGGTACGATCCGCTTCGGCGGTTCCGACGGCGCGACGCCCGCCGAGGCGACGCTCTCCGGCATACGGGTCGTCCTCGAGCCGAGCGGGCAGAGCGCCGTGACCGACGCCGAGGGCCGCTTCGCATTCGCGCGCGCCCCCTACGATCCGAACTCCACCCTCTTGATCGACCCCGCGAGCGTCGACGGCCCCTTCGAGATCCCGTTGGCCCTACCAATCGCAGCCGGGCCACTCGACTTCGTGCTCTCCCCGGCGCGCGGCATCGAGCGCACCACGTTCCCCGCGTCGAACCCCAAACGGAGCGCTCAGGCGAGTGCGAGAACATCGGCAGCATGACTCGTTCAGCGTTCATGAAACGTGATTGGCTCGTGGCCGGCCTTGGGGCCGGCATCGTTTCCGGCATCACGCTGGCCATCTTTGCGGCGATCGCCGACACCCGTGCCGGGCAGCCGCCGGACTCGACCTACGCGTTCCTGTCGGCCTGCGTGGGCGGCACCGCCTTCGGCGCGAGCCCCGCGGCCGTTCCGGCCGGCGTGGCCGTGCTGTTCGCCGCGACGCTCCTGTGGGCGTTCGGCTACGTCTACGCCGCACACCATCAGTCGCAGTTGTTGAGCCGGCCGCTGATCTCGGGCGCGGGATTCGGCGTGATCGTCTGGTTCGTGATGCAAGTCGTGCTGGTCGGAGCCGGCCACTTCACGCCGCCCAACATCTACACGTTCGATCGCGACATGGTCGGCTTTATCGTGTTCTTCGGAATGCCGCTCGCGCTCACGGCCTCACGGTTGCTGCGCACGCGGTGATCGCCGAACTGCGGATCGATCTCGACGCGATCGTTCGCAACGTCGATGCGCTGACCACGCTGGTGGCGCCCGCACGCGTGGTGCCGGTGATCAAGTCCAACGCCTACGGCCACGGCCTGCTCGAAGTAGCGCGCGCGCTCGACGGACGCGTACCGCGCCTAGCGGTCTACGAGCTCGATGAAGCGCTCGCGTTGCGCGAAGCGAATATCACCGCGCCGATCCATGTGCTCGGGCCGATCCGCGCACCGAAGCTCGGCGCCGCGCATGCGGCCGGTGTCGAGATCACGTTGTGGGACGGCGGCTCGTACCTCGACGACGTCACCAACACCGCGCATGACGCCGGCGCGCCGTTCCGCGTTCACGCCAAGATCGACACCGGTGTTGCGCGTCTGGGTATGCGCGTCGCCGACGCGCCCGCGCGGCTCGCGCGCTACGCGGCGCATCCGTCCCTCGAGCTGGCCGGCGTCTTCTCGCACCTCGCGGCAGCCGAAGAGCTCGACTCGACGTTCACGCACGAGCAGCTCGACGCGTTCGTAACCGCGACGCACGGCGTCCACCCCGGCGTCGAGCGGCATATCGCGGCGACCGCGGCCGCGATGCTTTGGCCCGAAACGCGACTCGACGCCGTGCGCACCGGCATCGGTATCTATGGGCTCTGGCCGTCGCCCGAAACGGAGCGCACGATGCGCGATCGCGGTTTCTCGCTCAAGCCTGCGCTCGAGTGGCGCACGCGGCTCGTCCTCGTGCACGACGTTCCCGCGCACACGCCGGTCGGGTACGGTTGCGCGTATCATACGAAACGCCCGTCGCGAATCGGCGTACTGCCGATCGGCTATGCCGAGGGCTTACCGCGCAACGCCGGCGAGCACGGCCACGTGCTGATCGCCGGTCAACGCTGCCGTATCGTCGGCCGCGTGTGCATGAACATGGCATTCGTCGACTGCACCGACGCGCCCGATGCCGCACCCGGCAGCATCGTCACCCTCATCGGCACCGATGGCCACGCCGCGATCGGCGCCGGCGAACTCGCCGCCGCGACCGGAACGATCGCCTACGAAACCGTCACCCGGCTCCCCGCCCACGTCCCCCGCACCTACCTCGTCGCAGCGACGTAACCCCCGGGGATCGTGGCTGTCCCTCGACGACGCGCCCTTCGGGCGCTTTGCTCGGGATGACCATTTAGGTTAGGGCGGTGAGCGCCTCGCGTAAGTCGAGGGTGCCTTCGTAGAGCGCGCGGCCGATGATCGCGGCGTCTACGTTCGCCGGGGTGCCGGCGCGCAGCGCGATCAGGTCGGCCAGCGTTTTCGCTCCGCCGCTGGCGGTGATCGCCACCGGCGCGAGGCCCGCAACGTGCGCCAGCGCCGCGACGTCATAGCCGGAACCCATCCCGTCGCGCGCGATCTCGGTAAACACGATCCGCCCCACGCCCCACGCCGCGACCGCGCGCACCAGATCGTCACGCAGGATGCCGGCGTCTTGTTGCCAGCCGCGGGTGGCCACGCGGTCGCCGCGCGCGTCGATGCCGGCCACGATGCGCTCGCCGAACGCCGCCACGATCGCCCGTGCGGCGTCGGGCTCTTCGATCAGGATCGTACCGAGCACGACCGCTGCCGCGCCCGCATCGATTCGCGCCTGCACGTCGGCCGGCGTGCGTACACCCCCGCCGGTTTGCACCGGCACATCGACCGCCGTGCAGATCGCGCGCAAGGCAGCCGCGTTCTCGCCCGAGCCGAACGCGCCGTCGAGGTCCACGACGTGCAATGCCGTCGCACCCGCCGCGACGAACGCACGTGCGCGCGCTACCGGATCGTCGTCGTAACGCGTCTCGCGCGCGGGGTCTCCGCGTTCGAGGCGCACGCATTTGCCGGCGCGCAAATCGATCGCCGGGAACAACCGCAAGGCGTGCGTCACAGCGCGAGCGCGAGAAAATTGTCGAGCAGCACCGCACCCGTGCGCTGGCTCTTCTCGGGGTGAAATTGCGTCGCCATGACGTTGTCGCGCGCGACGATCGCCGCGAACCGGCCGCCGTAATCGGCGCTCGCTACCATGGCATCGCTATCGGCGACGCGATAGGAGTGCAAGAAGTACGCGAACTCGCCGCCGTGGAGCCCGGCCGTGAACGGATGCCGGCGCTCCATGCGCAGATCGTTCCAGCCCATGTGCGGCACGCGCGGCGCGCCTTCGAAACGGCGCACGTGACCGTGGAAGATGCCCAAGCCCACGTCGTCGCCGAACTCATCGCTCGTTTCGAACAACACTTGCATGCCGACGCAGATGCCGAGAAATGGTTTGCCGGCGGCGACCACCTCGCGCACCGCGCGGTCGAGATGACGTTCGCGCAGTGCCGCCATCGTGGCACCGAACGCGCCGTCACCGGGCAAGATCGCGGCGTCGGCCGCGACGACGTGCTTGGGGTCTTCCGTCAACTCGAAGGCCACGCCACGCCGCTCGAGGGCCGCGACGAGCGAACCGATGTTCCCGCCGCCGTAGTCCAGCACCGCGAGCCGTTTGCGTCCTTGGGATTCCATTTACGCATCATTTCACGCGCCGGTGGGGAAACACCCGGCATGATGTCGTTGCTGCGCGCAGCCCTCGCGCTCACCGTGCTCGCTTTTCTTGCCCCGGCCGGCGCGCGGGCCGCTGCCGTGCCCGTCGGGCTGACCGTTCCGCCCGGCTTCACCATCGAACGGATCGCGACCGTCGAGAACGGGCGCGAACTTGCGGTCGCGCCCAACGGCGACCTGTTTGTCGGAACCTCTGGGAACACGGTCGACGTCATCGCCAACGCCGAAGGCGACGCCGCTCCGGCGAAAGCGTTCACGCAGATCGCCGATCATCCGGTCGCCGGCATCGCGATCGACGGCGACCGGATGTATATCGGTGCGCAGTTCGGTGTCTACGAGCTTCCCTACCATGCCGGCGAGCGCGCGGCGAGCGCGCAACCGCGCAAGATCGCGGCGGTGCGCACGAGCGGCACGGCGCGCGACCACGTGACGACGACGGTCGCGGTGGCGAAGGGGCATCTCTATGCGAGCGTCGGCTCGTCGTGCAATAACTGCGATCCCGATCTCGACCCAACGCGCGCGACCGTGCAAGAGATGAACCTCGACGGCAGCGGCATGACGGCGAAAGCACGCCACGTCCGCAATGCGATCGCGCTGGCCGTAAACCCGCAGACCGGTGCGTTATGGATCGGCGTCGCGGGCCAAGACGAATTAGCCCAAGGGCATCCCTACGAGATGTTCGACCCGCTCACACTGCACGCGGGCGTGGCCGATTACGGCTGGCCGTACTGCTATGAAAACCACCAAGCCATGGGCGGTCACGACTGTTCCTCGCAAACGATTCCGCGGGTCGTCTTTCCGGCATACGAAACGCCGGTCGGCGCGGTGTTCTATCCGCTCCATCCGGCCGGCGCGCACGCCTTTCCGGAAGCCTACCGCGGCGGCGCGTTCGTGACGCTGCACGGCTCCTGGCACCAGCCGCCGGTTCCGCCGCGCGTGGCGTTCGTGCCGATGAACGGCGACGATCCGAAGACCGCCGTCGACTGGAACGACCCGTCGGCGCAATGGAAAGACTTCATCGGCGGCTGGCAACTCGCCGACGGACGGCGCCGCGCGCGTCCCACCGGCATCGCCGTCGCACCCGACGGCAGCCTCTTCGTCAGCGACGACCTCGACGGCGGCATCTACCGCATCCGCCCAATCCACGCCTCACCCTGAGCTTGCGGGTACTTGTCACCCTGAGCAAAGCGCCGTGGGCGCGTCGTCGAAGGGCCGCCGCAATCGTCACTCAGTGGCTGTCCCTCGACGACGCGCCTGCGGCGCTTTGCTCGGGATGACACATGCAGGGGCTAGGTTACTCGAGCAAGCCTTTGGTGGAGGGGATTTCGTCGTTGAGCGACGACCTCGACGGCGGCATCTACCGCATCCGCCCAATCCACGCCTCACCCTGAGCTTGCGGCATTCGTCACCCTGAGCTTGCGGGTACTTGTCACCCTGAGCAAAGCGCCGCAGGCGCGTCGTCGAAGGGCCGCCGCAATCGTCGCTCAGTGGCTGTCCCTCGACGACGCGCCTGCGGCGCTTTGCTCGGGATGACACACGCAGGAGCTAGGTTACTCGAGCAGGCCTTTGGTGGAGGGGATTTCGTCGTTGCCGGTGCGGGTTTTGGCTTGCGCGAACGCTTTGGCGAATGCCTTGAACGACGCTTCGCACAAGTGGTGCGCAATGTCACCGTTCATCTGAATCAAGTGCAGATTGAACTTGCCGTTGTCGACGACGGCGCGAAAGAACTCGCGAACCATCTCGGTCTTGAAATCGCCGAGATTTTCGACGCCGTCGAAACGCACGCTGAAGTTCAGGTAGCTGCGGCCGGAGAGATCGATGCTGCCGGCAACGAGCGCGTCGTCGAGCGGCACCATCATCGAACCGTAGCGCGCGATGCCGCGCTTCTCGCCGAGCGCTTCGTAGATCGCCTTGCCGAGCGCAATGCCGACATCTTCGATCAGATGGTGGTTGTCGAGGCCGTCGCCGCGTGCGACGAGCTGCAGCGCGCAGCCCGAGTGACGCGCGAACGCATCGAGCATGTGGTCGAGGAACTTGACGTCGGTGTCGATCTCGATCGGACCACCGTCAAGCCCGAGGCGCAGATCGATCTGCGTCTCTTTGGTCGTGCGTTCGACGACGGCCCGACGGTTACTCAGGAGCGCGCGCTGCCGGCCGGTTCAAGTCCACGTTCGGCGATCGGCTCGAACGGGTGCACTTCCGGGCCCGTGTAGGTGACTTGCGGACGGATCAGGCGGTTGTTGGCGTACTGCTCGAGCACGTGCGCGCTCCAGCCGGCCATACGCGAGCACGCGAACATGCACGTGTATTCATCGCTCGGAATACCGAGCGCGCCGAGTGCCGGCGCCGTGTAGAAGTCGACGTTGGCGAAAATCCGCGCTTGCGGTTTTTCTTCCGCGATGACTTTGTTCCACGCATCTTCGAGCGCGCGGGCAATCGCATAGCTCCCGCCGCCGTTGTTGAGGCGTTTCGCGGTTTCTTCGAGATGCTTCGCACGCGGGTCGCGCACTTTGTATTCGCGGTGACCCATGCCCATCAGGCGGCCCTTGCGCTTGATGAGATCGCGCACCCATTGTTCCGCCTTGTCGGCCGAACCAACGTCGACGAGCGCGTCTTGCACTTGGCTCGGCGCGCCGCCGTGCAATTCGCCGGTCAGCGTGGCGAGGGCGGCGGTGATCGCGCAATAGAGGTCGGCGTTGGTCGACGCGGTGACGCGCGCTGAGAAGGTCGAGGCGTTGTAGCCGTGGTCGACGAGTAGCACGTAGTACTGGTCGAGCGCTTTGGCGTTCTCGGCCGTCGGCTCTTGACCGGTCTTCATGTAAAGGAAGTTGGCCGCGGTACCCAGCGTCGGGTGCGGCGCGATCGGTTCGAGGCCTTGGCGCAGACGATCCCAGGCCGCCACGATCGTGGTGGTCTTGGCGACCAGGCTCAGCGCAGCATCCACGTCCGAGACGTGGACGCCGGACGGTTTGTGCGGCAACGGAAGCGAGAGCGACGAAACCGCCGTGCGCAGCACGTCCATCGGCCAGGCGTTCCGTGGCAAGGCGCGCAGCAAGGCCAGCGTCGCTTCGGGAAGCGCCCGCAGCGAACTCAGCTTCGCTTCAAGCGCGGCCAGCTCGGCGGTCGTGGGCAGCTTTCCATGGAGCATGAGGGAGACGACCTCTTCATAAGTCGCCTTTGGAGCAAGATCGTCGACGTCGTATCCGCGGAAGGTTAACCGCCCGACTTCACCCTCGACGTTACTGAGAACGGTTTCGCCAACATTGACGCCCTCGAGACCACGATCAACCACAATTCCAGGCATAGCACTTCGGCACTTCCAAGAAGTCGCGACCGCCGCCTTCTGTCTTTTGTCGTGTCGCCCTCAGGGGGCTTGGGCGCAGCCCAAACGCGACGGATTCACGGAGCGTGAATCCACTAGACCAGAACCGTGCGGCCGAGCGCGGCCTGGAGTAACCGTTCGATCAGCGCATCGAACGAGATCCCGGCGGCTTTCGCCTCATCCGGCAAAAGCGAGAGCGGTGTGAGTCCGGGCAGCGCGTTGATCTCGAGAATATACGGGCGGCCTTCTTTGCTCACGATGAAGTCGGTGCGCGAGTAGTCGCGCAAGCCCAGCATGCGATGCACCGACAGCGCGAGCATTTGCAGGCGCGCGGTGAGATCGCCGTCGATCGGCGCGGGCACCAGATGACGCGAACCGCCCGGCTTGTATTTCGCGTCGTACGAATAGAACTCGTCGCTGGCGATGATCTCGACCAGCGGCAGCGCTTCTTCGCCCAGCACGCCACTCGAAAACTCGCGGCCGGCAATGAATTCTTCGACGACGATTTGCGTTGTGCGCGGCGCAACGCCGAGCATCGCTCTGGTCCACTCTTCGTGCGTGCGCACGATCGACACGCCGGCACTCGAACCACTGGCGCGCGGCTTCACGACGAGCGGTAAATTGAGCGAACCCGGCAGCAACGGCAGCGTGCCGCCGGCGAGATCGAAGGTGTCCCACGCGGGCGTCGGCAGGCCTTCGGCGGCCAGCAATTTTTTGGTGAGATGCTTGTCCATCGCAAGCGCGCAACTGGTGAGGTCGCTGCCCGTGTACGGAATGCCCAGCCACTCGAGGATGCCTTGAATCGTGCCATCTTCACCGCCGGTACCGTGCAGTGCGTTGAACACGACATCGGGCTGGATCTCACGCAACGCCTCGACGAAGCGGCCGTCGAAATCCAGCGACTGCGCGTCGTGGCCGAGCGTGGCCAGCGCGCGCATCACGGCTTGTCCGCTTTCGATCGAAACCTCGCGCTCGGCGCTGGGGCCACCCATGACGACCGCGACCCGTACGTTAGACATCCGCTACGAACTCCCCGACGAGGTGAACTTCGAGGTGGAGGTCGACGCCGAACTCCTCATCGACCGCGCGGTGAACGCGGGCGAGGAGCGAGCTGACATCGAGGGCCTTCGCGCCGCCGACGTTGATGATGAAGTTAGCGTGGAGCTTGGAGACTTCCGCCCCACCCGACCGCCAGCCCTTGGCGCCCACGGCTTCGATGAGACGCCCGGCCCGGTCACCCGGCGGGTTGCGAAAGCACGAACCCGCGTTGGGGACGGCCACCGGCTGCGTGGCCTTGCGGCGCACCAACCGGTCCTGCGTGCGGGCCCGCACCACGGCCGGGTCGCCACACGGGAAGGCCAGCGTCGCGTCCGCCACGATCGCCTCGCGCGCCAGGGTGGTCTGGCGGTACGAAAATCCGACCCATTGCGCCGCCGGGTGCGGATGGGTGGGGGTCTGGATTCGCACCTCGCGCACGAACTCGCCGATCTCGCGGTCGGTGCCGGCGTTCATGCGCACCGCACCGCCCACGGTGGCCGGAATCCCGGCCAACCCGTCGACGCCGTCGGCGCCGAGCGACGCCGCCTGGGCCACGAGCTGCGGCAACGACGCGCTCGCACCGGCGCGCGCCACGACCATCCCATCTTCGATGCGCACGTCGAGCGCATCGAAGTCGCCGCCGAGTTGCACCACGAGCCCGCGCATGCCACCGTCGCCGACGAGCAGATTCGAGCCCGCGCCCAATACGAAGCACGGCAGCTTGTGCCGGAAACACCAGTGCAGCACGAACGCAACGTCGGCCGTGGTGCACGCGGCGATCGTTGCGTCGGCCGGTCCACCGATCTTCCACCACGTTGCCGGCGCCAGCGGTTCATCGAAACGCACGCGCTGCTCGAAGCGCTCCGTCAGCGCAGCGCGGTCGTCATCGGCGAGCAGCGTGACGCCGGCGTTCATCGCGCGACGGCCGGTGCTTCCAGCAACGCGCCCAACCGGTGCGCAACGGCGGAGATCGAACCCGCGCCGAGCATCAGCACGACGGCTTCGCCGGTGATCGCGCGCGGCACGGCCTCGAGCAGTGCGTCCACGCTCGGCACGTAGGTAACCGGCGTTCCGCATGCAGCCAGCGGGTCGCCGATCGAACGTTCGCTCACGCCGTCGATCGGCGCTTCGGATGCGGCGTAGATCGGCGTCAGTAGCACGGCATCGGCGTTGGCGAGCGCGGCCGCGAAATCGCCCGCGAGGTAGCGGGTGCGCGAATAGCGGTGTGGCTGAAACGCAACGATGATCGGCTTGCCGGTGAAGCCGCGCGCGGCCGCGATCGTTTGCGCGATCGCGGTCGGATGGTGCGCGTAGTCGTCGACGATCGTCACGCCGCGGTGCTCCCCGACGATTTCAAAGCGGCGGCGCACGCCACGATACGCTGCGAGTGCGGCGGCGATCGCCGGCACGTCGATTTTGAGCGTGCGTGCGACCGCGATCGCCGCGAGCGCGTTTTGCACGTTGATCTCACCCGGCACGTGGAGCGCAATCGTGCCGAGTGCGGTGCCGCGCTCCAGCAGCGTAAACCGCGAGCCCAGGCCTTCGTAGACGATATCACGCGCAACGAGATCGGCATCGGCACGCGTCGCAAACGTGAACTTTGGCGCCGTGGCGTTCTTCGCGATGAACGCGCTGCCGCGATTGTCGAGTCCGATGATCGCACAACCGTCGGGCGGTACGCGCTGCACGAAGGTCGTGAACTGCGCCAACAATCCCGGCAACTCGTCGTCGCTCGAGATGTGATCGTTCTCGACGTTGGTTACCACCGCGATCGTCGGTTGCAAGTGCAGGAACGAACCGTCGCTCTCATCGCTCTCGGTGACGAACCACACGCCGGCACCTGCGGCCGCATTCGTTCCATTGTCTACTCGCAGACCGCCGATCGCGTAGGTCGGTTCGAAGGCCGCGTGTTCGAGGATCGTCGCGGTCATCGCCGTCGTCGTCGTCTTCCCGTTCGTACCGGCGATCGCGATCGTCTTGCGCGAGCCGATCAATTCGGCCAGCATCGCACCACGCGTTTTGATGTCGACGCCGCGTTCGATCGCGGTGACGAATTCCGGGTTGTCGTGCGCGATCGCGCTCGAGACGATGACGAGATCGGGGTTGCCGACGTTTTCAGCGCGATGCCCGATCGCGACCGTTGCGCCTTCGGACTCGAGCGTTTGCACGAGCTGCGAGCGATGAACGTCGGAGCCACTGACCCGCGCGCCGCGTGCCAGCAGCAACCGCGCGATCGCACTCATGCCGATCCCGCCGATCCCGACGAGATGATATGACGCCGTCCCGTTACTCACGGCCGTTTTCGTTCGCTTCGGCCGATTCGACGACCCGTGCAGGCATGAGAAATTCGATGCGGCTCACGATCTTCCGACCAACGTCGGATGAGGCCAAGGATCCGGCGGCGGCGCGCATCTTCGCCAAGCGTTCGGGCTGCAGCATCGCATCGAGCGCCCACCACAGGCGATCGCCGTCGAGCTCGGCGTCCGGGATCACCAGCGCGGCGCCGCGTTCGGCAAACACGGCCGCATTCGACACCTGGTGGTTGTCGGCGTGGTGCGGGTAGGGCACCAGGATCGCGGGCGTGCCGGTTGCGGCCAGCTCGGCCAACGTCGACGCGCCCGCACGCGCGATCACGACGTCGGCGGCGGCATACGCGTTGGCCGGGTCGGCAAGGTACGGCACCAGCTTGACGTGGTTGACCCCGACGTCGCGCTCTTCCGCTTCCATGTAGGCATGATCGCGCTCACCGCTGACGTGCAGCACCTGGCGGTCGTCGCCGAGCGTACGGCGCGTGACGAGCGCGGCCACGGCCTCATTGACCGAGCGCGCGCCGAGACTGCCCCCCATCGCGACCACCGTCGCGCGTTCGGGCGCCAGGCCGAGTTCGAGCCGCGCGCGCGACGGATGCACCTTGCGCGTGAGCGACGCGCGCACAGGCGTGCCGGTACGATACGCCTTGCCGCGAAAGTAGGGTGCCGACGCGTCGTACGTCGTCCAGACCTCGTCGACGATCGGCGCGAGCAACCGATTCGTTAGGCCCGGCGTCACGTCGATCTGCAGCAACGCGATGCCGCAACGCAGCTGCCCGAACGTACGCAGGATGCGCGCTGCAACGACGACCGGGAAGCACACGTAACCACCGGTCGCAACGACCATCAGTGGTTGGAAGCGGCGCAGCGCGCCGAGCGCAACGATCACGCCGAGCAGCGTCTTCAGCACCGTGAACAGCGTTCCGATGGAGAGCTTGCGCTGCAGCGCGGCACTCGGAACGAAGGTGAGCGGCATCGTCGTCACGAGCTGCGCTTCGAGCCCGTGACGGTTGCCGAAGAAGCGCGGTTCGTAGTGGCTGGAATCGTATTCCGCCCGAATGGCATCATCGATCGCGAGCGCCGGATAGATGTGGCCGCCGGTACCGCCCCCCGTGAACGCGACGCGAAAGGGCACCCCGCTACCGCGTTCGGCG
>Ga0307478_10001053_pt1 | contig 25243 bp, 18 predicted proteins | sample atmos_gasesECM4C_2_FD_203713 | JGI IMG/M metagenome (GOLD analysis project Ga0307478, IMG submission 203713) | Hardwood forest soil microbial communities from Morgan-Monroe State Forest, Indiana, United States - atmos_gasesECM4C_05 | ecosystem: Environmental > Terrestrial > Soil > Temperate...
TCGAATTCCGGCTCGCTCCAGCTCATGCGGGCACCGCGTCGAAAACCGCGTCGGCCTCGCATTGGGCGACGAAGGCATCCACGTCGTAGATCGTGGTCACGCCGGCGCTGCTCGTGACGACGCCGGCGAGGCTCGGGTCGCCCGTCACGAGGCCGCCGGTAGTCCGCCACGTGGTCGCATCGAGCGGCGCGAACGCCTCCACGGCATCGACCCAGAGCATCAGCACGCGCCCGGCGGCGCGAACGACGATCAGCCGGTCGGAGAGTTCCATTGGCCGGGCCGGGATTCCCAAGCGCACGCGCAGGTTGAGCACGGGCACGATCGCGCCGCGCAGGTCGACGACGCCGGCCACGTAAGCGGGCTGGCGTGGGAGCGGGCTCACGGCAACCGCGGCCAGGATCTCGACCACGGCGGACGAGGCAACGGCACAAGGCCGGTCCGCGAGCTGGAACAGGGCGACGCTAGGAGGCGGCTGTGGCCCCCGCGCTAGGCCGGCGTCTGCCGGCGCTGCGCTCATCCTGGCCTGAACTCACGGCTAAATAATGGCACCCGACGCCAAAACCATCTCGACACGGGCAACACCCTCACCCAACGCGCTTCATGGAATCTAGTTTTTCGTATCATACCCCATCCGAAGATAACTTGCGGATTGGGCGTCCCACTACACAATACGGATGCCAAGCAAGCGCTGTCAAGCTGGCTTGTGCAACTTTGGGCATCGCCTCGAAGCCAGGAGGGAAAAAAGAGGTGCCGGGTGCATAAGCGAACATACGTTCGATATGCGTCAAGCAGCTTTGTTCGCGAGCCTCGAAGAACCGGTCCAACTGATCGACGAGCGCGGCGACGTGTCATATCATCCGGGCTTCCTCGGCTTCGAGGAAGGCGATGCGCTGGTTGCCGAGTTACTGGCGACCACGCGGTTTTCGGCCGACAGCCGGCTGATGTACGGCAAGCGCGTCGCCGTTCCGCGCGAGAGCGCCGGGCGCGGCGATCGCATGTCGCAGCCTTGGTCGCCGCTCTTGCTGGCCGTGCGCGAGCGGCTGGAGACGCTGTTGGCGACCGGATTCGACTACGTGTTCGTCAACCGCTACCGCGACGGCCGTGATAGCGTGGCTTGGCACGGCGACCACGAGATCAGCGGCAAGGTCGTGGCCGCACTCTCGCTGGGCGCAACGCGCGAATTCGATCTGCGTCCCAAGCGCGAATCCGGCCTGCGCCAGCGCACGATCGCGCTCGACCTAACGCACGGTGATCTCGTGGTCATGCGCGGCGAAACGCAGCGTTACTGGGAACACCGTGTGCGCAAGGACCCGCGCGTGCACGATCAGCGCATCAACCTCACCTTCCGCCAACACCACGCCCGCCCCATGTCACCCTGAGCCGCAACCCTCGATGGCGAGGCGCAGCAGGTCGCGCAATTCGGCCACGCCTTGCGTTACATCGCCGCTGCCCGCGCGGAGCCAGTTGCGAAGCGTCGCATGGTAGACGGCCATCATGAGCCGCCCGATGCTGTCCGCGTCTTCGGTCGCGCGGATCCGGCCCTGCCGCTGATGTTCGCGCACGAGCTCGGCGACGTGATCGCGCATGACGAAGACCTCGCGCTCGCGCTCGGGATCCAAAACCGGCATGCCGTTCACGTACGGCTTGATGACGATTTCTTGGAGCGCGTTGAGTGTGAGGTCGAGATGGGTGTTGGCGTACTGGTAGCGCGCTTCAAACACGTAGACGAGTTGTTCGAGCAGGCCGCCAGGCACGCGGCCGGCCTTCACGTCGTTGAACGTCTCTGCCGTCAAGTGGGTTAGATCGTCGATGACGATCCACAATAATAGGCTGCGTTTGTCCGGTGCGTAGAGGAAGAGCGTGCCTGTCGCGACGCCCGCGCGCCGCGCGATCTCGCGCATGTTGGCATTCTTATAGCCGAACTCGGTGAACACGGCGCGTGCCGCTTCATTGATGCGGCGGCGCTTGTCGCGCTTAGCGTTTTCGCGCCTGCGGAGGACCGCCGAAGCCGGTTCCATCGGAAGGGCTTTGCCGAGGGAGGCACGATTCCCCCGAGAGTGAACGGACCGCTGGTGCTGCTCGTCCCGCATGGTGCGGAAGAAGACGCGGTTCGCCGGGCAGCGCCGCATGCGACGGTCGTCGGAATTCGTGCGGGTGCGAGCGCTGCGCAACTGCCCGCTGCATTGTCCAGTGGGCCGATCGTCGTCATGGGATTGTGCGGCGCGCTGCGCGCCGTGCGCACCGGTGGGATCGTGATCTACCGCGACGCCGTCGACGCGCTGGGCCGCTATACGTTCGACGCCGAGCAAGTCGCAGCACTGCACGCACACATACCGGAAGCGACGGTCGTGCACGCCTGCACGATCGATCATGTCGTCACGCGCGCAACCGAACGCGCCGCCCTATCCGCCGCCTACGGCGCCGACGTCGTCGACATGGAAACCACCCATCTCGCCCGCGCGCTCGCCGCGCAGGGCCGCGCCAGCCTCGTGCTCCGTATCGCCAGCGACGACCCGACCTTCGACCTGCCTCCAATCGAAGCGGCCTTCACCCCCGACGGAAAACTCCGCCCCCTGCATTTAGCCGGCGCATTCATCGCCCGCCCGGTAGCCGCCGCGCGGTTCATCCGCGACGTCCGCCACGCCCTCAACATCCTCGGCCGAACCGCCGCCCGGCTATGAGCCCGCGCGGCGAAAGTCGCGCCCTTTCCACGTGCCCCCGCGTCCCCGGGCATGACGGCGTGCGGAGTCAACCGTCATCGCCGTATAGAGCACGCCCGCCAGCGGTAACGTCAGCGCCCGCCACCACGGCTGACGGTACAACCGCACCGTCGGTGCGTACGCGGCACTCATCACGCCCAGCGCAACTGCCCCCGCGAGCGCCAGCGACGGCTTCCGGCGCGCAACGCCGAGCCCGAGCGCCACAACGGGCGCGACGTAGAGCAGCAGCATCCCCGCGATCGTGCCCGCGAGCAACGCCGGCGAATAGCGCAACTGCGTGTACGCCGTGCGCGCCACCATCGACCAGATCGGCTCGAGTCCGACGTATGGCCGCACGCTGCGCGAGCGCGTGGAGTTGCCGAGCCACAACCGGCCGCCTTCGCTCGATACCGCCGCCGCAAGGGAACAATCGTCGATCAGTTCGCCGCGAATGCGCTCGACGCCGCCGATGCGCCGCAACAGCTCATCGCTCAGCAGCACGCACCCGCCCGCCGCGCCGGCCGTCGCGCGTTGCGGATCGCTCACCCACGCGAACGGGTAGAGCATGCGAAAGAAGAACACGAACGCGGGAATCAGCAGTTGCTCCCACGGCTCGGCGCAGTGCAGTTCGACCATGAGCGACACCAGATCGCGGCGCTCGCGTTGCGCCGTCGCGACCAGCCGCGCGAGCGTGTCGTCGGCGTGCTCCACGTCGGCATCGGTGAACCACCAGTATGCCGGTCGCGCTCCGGCTCGCCGCGCAGCCGCGACGCCTTCCGCCATCGCCCACACCTTGCCGCTCCAGCCATCGGGCCGCGGTGCCGCCCGATGGATCGCAACGCGTTCCGTTGCTTGCGCGCGCTCGACGGCGGCTTCCACTTCGCCGGCGGTGTTGTCCTCGCTGCGATCGTCGACCACGGTGAGGGCGAACCGTCCCGGGTAACGCTGTGCCATCACCGAGCTCGTGGTCCGGCCGATCACGTCGCCTTCATTACGTGCCGGGACGACCGCGTGAACGTCGGGGGCACCGGAATCCGTCGACGGTTCCGCGAGGCGATCCGCACGTGCGTCCCAAAACTGACCGCGTGCGACCACCATCCCGATCCACGCGGCCGCGGCGACCCATGCCGCATATCTGGTAAACGTGAGCATCGAAACTCATCCTTTGGACGCGCCGTCCGCCCGCCCCGCTCTCGCGCTCGCGGCGCTGCGCCGAGCCACCGAAGCGCTTTTTCGCAAGCAGCAACCCGACGGCTACTGGTGGGCCGAACTACAGTCGAACCCCTCGATCACGGCCGAGGTGCTCCTGTTGCACCGCATCTGGGGAAATTTCGACCGCGTTCCCAAGGCGCAAGCGGAAGCTTATTTCCGCCGCGAGCAGCGTGCCCACGGCGGCTGGGAACTCGCCTACGACGACGGCGGCGAGCTCAGCGTATCGGTGGAGGCATACCTGGCGCTGCGCCTGCTCGGCGTTCCCACCGACGATCCCGCGCTGATCCGCGCGCGCACGTTCATCCTCGCGCGCGGCGGCATCTCGGCGACGCGCATTTTCACGAAGATGCATCTCGCGCTGATCGGGGCGTACGACTGGAGCGGTCTGCCGTCACTGCCGCCGGCGATCATGATGCTGCCCGATCGCTTTCCGTTCTCGATCTACGAGCTCTCGAGCTGGGCGCGCGGCAGCACGGTACCGTTGGTGATCCTCTTCGACCGCAAACCGGTGTACGGTCCGGTGCTCGCGCTCGACGAACTCTACGCCGAAGGCCGCGCCAACGTGCGCTTTGCGCTGCCGCCCGCAAAAAACGCGTTCGAATCATTCTTCCTCGTGCTCGACAACGTGATGAAGTTCGGCGAGCGCAACGGCATCGTGCCGTTCCGCAACGCCGGCATCGCGCGCGCGGAGAAGTGGACCGTGCAGCGCCAGGAAGCCACGGGCGATTGGGGCGGTATCATTCCCGCGATGCTCAACGCGATGCTCGCCCTGCGCGCGCTCGGCTACGATGCCAACGATCCGGTGGTCAAGCGCGGCTGGTCGGCGATCGCGGGCTTCACGATCGTCGACGACGATTCGTATCGCGTGCAGCCGTGCATTTCGCCCGTGTGGGACACCGGGCTCGCGGTGCGTTCGCTCGTCGACGCCGGCGTGCCGCGCGACGACCAGCGCCTCGTCGCGGCGGCGACGTGGCTGCTCGAGAAACAGATCGTTGCGAACTACGGTGATTGGTCGGTGAAGAACCGCACCGGAAAACCGGGCGGCTGGGCGTTCGAGTTCGAGAACGCCTGGTATCCGGACGTCGACGATACGGCCGTCGTCGCGATGGCGCTCGGCGCGGTCGAGCATCCCGACGGGCCGCGCGTGCAAGCTGCGCTCGAACGTGCGATGCAATGGGTCGGAACGATGCAGTGCAAAAACGGCGGCTGGGGCGCGTTCGATGTCGACAACGATCAGGATTGGCTCAACCGCATTCCCTACGGCGATCTCAAAGCGATGATCGATCCGAGCACCGCCGATGTCAGCGCCCGCGTGCTCGAGATGGTCGTCCGCTGCAAGCCCGCCGGCTTCGAGCGCGCGCGCTTCGAGCGCGGCCTCACCTATCTGCTCGAGGAGCAAGAGATCGACGGCGCGTGGTTCGGCCGCTGGGGCGTGAACTACATCTACGGAACGAGCGGCGCGCTGGCCGCCCTCGGACCGGCGCGCGCCAGCCGCGGCATCGACCATGCCGTCGTGCGCGGCGCCGTCTGGTTACGCAGCGCGCAAAATGCCGACGGTGGTTGGGGCGAAACCACCGACACCTACAAGAACCCGAGCCTGCGCGGCACGGGACCAAGCACCGCAAGCCAAACCGCGTGGGCCCTGATCGGCCTGCTCGAAACCGTGCAGCGCCTCGAACAACTCGCGGAAGAATTCACCCCCGCCATCGAACGCGGCGTCGACTTCCTGATTCGCACGCAGCGCCAAGACGGCAACTGGGACGAACCCGAATTCACCGGCACCGGCTTCCCCGTCCACTTCTACTTGAACTACCACCAATATCGCCTCCACTTCCCCCTCTCAGCCCTCGGCCGTTACGTCACGTGGAAACGGACCACAAGCTAGCCAGAGAAAAAGTCGATCTCGTCGCTGTCATCCCGAGCGTCAAAGCGTGATGATGGTTGCGCCGTCGAGGGCGTAGGGGGCGTAGAGGAAGTCGCGGATGCGCAGCACCGCGGCGTCGTGCCAGGTGAGTAAAATGAAGTACGCGACGAGTTGCGGGGCTTCGGATAAAGAAACGAGCACGGCGGGATGGCCGTCGACGAGGCCCAACGCAAAGCGTCGCGGTGAAGCGATCGCGTAGTTGGTGAAGTAGTTCTGAACGTCGGCCTTCCCGATGAGTTGACGCCGATTGACCAGATCGAGACGCACTTCTTCGGCGAGCATCGCCCGCACGGCGCCGTAATCGCGCGCGTTGAAGCGGTCGATGTAGGCGGCGAGCAGCGTGCGTTCCGTGGCGGAGAGCGCGGCCGGCGGCGCGTCCGCGGGCTCTTTGGCGAGTTCGTGTAAGCGCGTGCGGCCGCGGTGCAGCGCCGACTTCACGGCCGGGAGGCTCGCATCCATGATCGCGCCGATTTCGCTGAGCGAATAGCCCAGCACATCCATCAGGATGACGCTGCTGCGCTGCACGGTCGGCAGCCGCATGAACGTGCGCAGGCTCGTCGAGAGCAGTTCCGGATCGGGCTGTTCGTCATCGGGGTCGACCATCGTTTCGGGATCCTCAGGCGATTGGCGGGCTTGCGCCCGGGTCTGGCGACGCAAGAAGTCCAGCGCCGCATTATGCGCGATGCGAAAGAGCCAACGCTCCGGTTGCGCAACGTCATCGAGTTGCGCCCGTGCCCGCACCGCCTTGACGAGCGCCTCCTGTAGCGCATCTTCCCCATCGATCACGTTGCCGGTCATGCGCGCGCAATACCGATGCAACTTCCCCCGCAACCCCGCTACGAGCTCGCCAAACTCCGAATCCGTCATAATCCCACGACGTTCCACCCACCCCAAAAGATTCTCCACCCACCGGGTCATCCCGAGCGAGAATCCTTTCGGTTCCGGCCGACGTCATGGCGGCATGACAAACATCATCATCCGCTACCAAACCAGGCCCGAGGCGACCCAAGAAAATACGGAGCTGATCGAAAACGTGTTCCGCGAGCTCAGCGCCGCCAAGCCGGACGGGGTCGCCTATGCCGTCTTGCGCACCGACGACGGTACGTTTTTCCACATCGTGTCCTACGAGAACGAAGAAACGAACGCCAAGCTCACCGGCCTGCCGGCGTTTCAAGCGTTCGCGAAAGACGGCGAGTCCCGCCGCGTCGCCCCATTCGAGCGCAATGCCGTAACCCTGATCGGCAACTACCGCGTGTTGACGAAGTAGGCGTTCCCCGGCAAGGGCTGGCCGGGCGTCCCGGACGCTTGTGAGGATTCGCTGGGATACTGAGAGGGCAATCCCCATCCCACCGAAGGAAGTCCTCAGCATGAAGCGTTTCTTTCCAGCCCTGACCGCGGCGCTTGCGCTCGCCCTCGCGCTCACGGCGTTCATCTCCGGTGACCTCGCGCTCGGCCGCATTGCGCCCGCGGCCGCGCAGGCCGCTCCCGGCCTCAGCGGTGGCGGCCAAGGCAACGGCAAGGGGCGTCAGCAGTTCGCGAAGATGCTGCTGACCCTCGATCTCTCGGATGGCCAGAAGAACCAGATCCGCTCGATCATGGCCGATGCGCGGGCCAAGAGCAAAACGCTGACCGATCCGCAGGACAAGCGCAAGACGATGTCCGCCGCGTTCAAGAACATCGAGGCCGTCCTCAGCCCCGCGCAAAAGACCAAACTCCATGCTGAGCGAGCCGCGTTTTTCACGGCGCACGGTGGTCCTGCGGGCGGAGGCAATCCCGGCGGATCGTAGCCGCATGACGCGATCCTGCTGGGCGCTCGTCATCGCGACAACGCTCTTTGCCGGCTGTGCCAAAGCCGGCGGAACCCGTGCCCGCACGGCGCCGTCGGCGAACCCGATCCCGACCGTGAGCGCGAAGGTGACCACCGTGCGCGCGACGTCCACGATTTCGGGCGTGATCGCGCCGTTGCAAAACGTCGCGATCACGAGCCAGCTGGCCGAACCGGCGGATAGCGTTGCCGTGAACGAAGGCGACCGCGTGCGACGCGGCGAGGTGATCGCGGTGCTCGACACCGCGGATCTGCGCGCGCAGTTGGCGCAAGCGGCGGCGACCGTCGTAACGGACCAGCGCACGGCTGAGTCCGACGACGCCAAGGTCGCCCAAGCGCGTTACACGCTGCGCCTGAACATCGACCAGGGTGGCGATACGGTGCAGGCCGCGCGCGCGGCGCTGGCGCAGGCGAACCAGAACCTCAGCAACGACCAGACGAACCTCACCCGCGACCAGCAACTGCTCGCCAACGGTTACCTGGCGCAGCAAACCGTCGATCAGCAGAACACGCAAGTGCAGAACGACCGCTCGGCCGTGCGAACCGCGCAAGCGCAACTGCAGTCGGCGCTCACCAACCAGGCGGTCAACGGCACGAACGCGGCTGGTCTCCAGGCCTCCAACGTCGCGTCAGCCGCCGCCGAAGCGCGGGCCGCGCACGCGGTGGTCGAGCAGGCGCGTGCTGCCGTGCAACAACTCCAAACGCAGATCGCGAAGGCGACGGTCGTCTCGCCGATCGACGGCGTCGTGATCAACCGCAACCTCAATCCGGGCGAGTATCCTGCGGCGCGAACGATCTTCACGCTGCAGCAGCTCAACAACGTCTACGCGGAGCTGAACGCCTCGAGCGCCGACACGTTCGCGATCCCGGTCGGGGCACCGGTGATATTGAACGTTGCGGGCGCGAACAGCCAATCGTATACCGGCCGCGTCGTGGCGGTGCTCGGTCAAGTGACGCCGGGTTCGACCAACTTCACGGTCAAGGTACTGGTGGCGAACCCGGATGAGAAGCTGCAGTCGGGCATCCCGGTGACCGCCGTCGCAACCTTGCCGGCGGTCACCGGGGTCGGCATTCCGACCACCGCGTTTCTCGATGAAACGCACACGACCGTCATGATCGCCGACGACGAGCTCGTCGACACCGTGGCCAAGACGGTGCACGTGCACGAGATCGGTGCCAACGCGACGACGTCGATCGTGACCGGCCTCAAAGCGGGCCAGAGCGTCGTCTCGAACGGTCAGCTGGGCGTAACGGACGGTCAATCCTTGGCCCAAGAGTAACGATGCGCCTGACGCAACTGTTCGTCAACCGGCCGCCGTTGGTGTTCGTACTCGTTGCCGTCGTTGCGCTGGCGGGCTGCTTTGCGCTGGCCACGCTCGTCCAGCAGAACACGCCCAACATCGACTTTCCGGTCGTGTCGGTCAGCGCGTCGTATCCCGGCGCACCGCCCTCGGAGTTGCGCGACTCGGTCGTGCGCCCGATCGAAGATGCGATCGCGGGCGCGCCCAACATCGACCACATCAATACGTCGATCCAGCAGAACCAGGCGACGATCAGCACGTTCTTCACGCTCGATTCAAACCAAACGACCGATCTCACCGAAGTGCAAGACCGCGTGCAAACCGCGCGCGCCGCGTTGCCCTCGGATCTGCCGGCGCCGACGGTGCGCACGTTCGATCCCGCGCAGGCGACGATCATCACGCTCTCGGTCACCTCGCGGTCGTTGAGTATCGCCGATCTCTCGGCGATCGTCACCAACACGATCGTCCCGGCGCTCGAACAAGTGCCGGGCGTCTCGAGCGTCACCGCCAACGGCACCGTGACGCCCGCGCTCGAGGTGAAGGTCGATCCGCAGAAGCTCGCGGGCTTCGGTTTCACCGCCAACGACGTGGTGAGCGCGATCCAGTCCAACAACGTGCGCGCGCCGGGCGGCATCGCGTATGCCCAAAACCGCGAGACGACGATCGACATCCGCGGCGACATCCAGACGTCCGATCAAATCACGAATCTGCTGCTGAGCGGCACGACGACCGTCCTCAAGGGCGCCACCTCGCCGTCGGGCACGATCACGCAGAAGTACACCGGCACCAGCGGATCGACGAACCAAGCGCTGGCGCTGAGCAGCAGTGCCGTGACGACCGGCGCGGCCGCTGCGGCGACGAACCCGTTCTCCACCCAGGCGCGGCTGCCACGCATCGGCGACGTCGCGACCGTCGCCGATAGCTACGAGCCCAAACGGGTGTATTCGTACGTCTCCGGCCTGCCGGCGATCACGCTGAACGTGCTGAAGGGGGCGGGCGCAAGCGAAGTGACGGCCTCGCGCGACGTGCAGGCGGCGCTCCCCGGCATCGAAGCGCAGTTCCCTGACGTCCAGTTTCGCGTGCTCAACGTGCAGGCGGATTTCACGCAAGCGCAGTTGCTGAGCGTGCTCTACACCCTGCTCGAGGGCGTCGTCTTCACCGGCATCGCGATGCTGTTCTTCTTGCGCTCGTGGCGCAATGCGCTGGTCGTGATGGTGGCGATTCCAACCTCGCTCTTCGTCACGCTGTTCGTGATGCGGCTGCTGAATTTCACGATCGATACCGTCTCGCTCTTGGCGATGACGCTGATCGTCGGTATCTTGGTCGACGACTCGATCGTGGTGCTGGAGAACGTCGAGCGCCATTACGACGACGGCGAGGCGCCGCGCACGGCGGCGATCCTCGGCCGCAGCGAGATCGGCTCGGCCGCGATCGTCATCACGCTGGTCGACGTGGTCGTGTTCTTCCCGCTGGCGTTCTTGCCCGGCATCACCGGCCGCTTCCTCAGCGAGTTCGGCATCGTGGTTGTGATCGCGACGCTCACCTCGCTCGTGGTGTCGTTCAGCGTGACGCCGTCGCTCGCCGGCAACTGGTCGCTGAGCTCGAACTGGCGCGCGCCGGCTTTGATCGAAGCTTTCACGCGTGCCTTCGCGCGCCTGCGCGATGGGTATACCGGCCGCGTCTTGCCGGCGGCGTTGCGCTTCCCGATCGCGATCGTGGCCGTCGTCGCAGTGCTGACGGCCAGCGCGATCGCGCTGATCCCGCTCGGCGTCGTGGGCTTCGAGCTCTTCCCGGCGCAAGATCGCGGTCAGATCTTCGTGCAAGTGCAGTATCCGACCGGCACGCCGCTCGCGAGCACCGATGCTACCGTACGCGAACTCACCCAGCACATTTTGGAATTGCCGGATATCCAGCGCGTGACGTCGGTTTCCGGCGCGTTGCAGCAGGGCTTCGGCGGCGCGCTCAATCTCGGATCGAACGGCCAGATCACCGTATTCCTCAACGACAACCGCACGCACTCGACCGACGAGCTGACGCGTCAGATGACGGGTATCGGCCGCCGCTATGGCCACGGCGCGCGCGTGATCGCGATTCCGGCCACCGGCACGCGCGGCGGAAACGCGCAGCCGATCGACGTCACCGTGCAAACGACGCGCGGTGAACCGGATGCCTACGCCGTGCAGGTCATGGGTGCGCTTGCCGATACGCCGGGTACCGCCAACGTCAACAGCTCTGCCGTGCGCTTCACGCCGCAGATCGATATCGAGTTCAACCGCGACCGCGCGCGTGCGCTCGACGTGAACATCGGTTCGGCCGCGCTCGCCGTGCGGGCGGCGTTCGGCGGCACGCTCGCGACGCAGTTCGATACCACCAACGGCACCAAGTACGTGCAGGTGCTCTATCCGATCGCCGACCAGACGAGCCTCAAGACGCTCGATTCGATCACCCTGCGTTCGGGAAGCGGTGCGATCGTCCACCTCGGCGACATCGCGATGCTCGTCAATGCCCCGGCACAAGCGCTGATCACGCGCGTGAACCGTCAGACCGTGATCCACCTCGGGGCGAACGTCGACCCGGGCTATCTGCTCTCGAACGTGCAGCGCGACTTCCTCGCGCGCGTGAAGGCGCTGCATCTCCCGAACACCGTGATCGTCGGCGCGGCGGCCGGCGGCACGCAGCAGAACCTCGTGTTGACGGTGCAAGGCTTGGGCTGGGCGCTGCTCCTCTCGATCGTGCTCGTCTATCTGCTGATGGTCGCGCTCTACGACGCCTATCGCGCGCCGTTCGTGATCATGTTCGCGGTGCCGGTCGCCGCGATCGGCGCGTTCGGCCTCCTCGCGCTCACGCATCAGGGCTTGAACCTCTACTCGATCATCGGCGTCGTGATGCTGGTTGGGCTCGTGAGCAAGAACGGGATATTGCTGGTCGATCTCGCCGGCCAACGCGTGCGCGCCGGCATCGACAAAATCACGGCGATCGAAGAAGCGGCCCGCGTACGATTCCGCCCGATCGTGATGACCACGGTCTCGATGATCGCCGGTATGACGCCGCTCGCCCTCGCGCTCGATCCCGCTTCGGTGGCGAAGCGCTCGCTCGGCACGGTCGTCATCGGCGGCCTGACGAGTTCGCTCGTGCTCACGCTCGTGCTCGTGCCGATCATGTTCATCTGGATCGCGCCCGGGCCGCCGCAGAAGACGCGGCCGGCGGGATCGCCGGCAGCAACGCCCATGCCCACGTTGGAGCCGCACTGATGTCGTTGACCCGTCTCTTCGTCGAACGGCCGACGCTCGTCACGGTCTTCCTGGCGCTCGTGTTGCTGGCAGGGACGATCAGCGGCCTCGCGCTCATTCAGCAACAGTTTCCGAACACGGCGACGCCGTCGATCCAGGTGCTGGTCAGCTATCCGGGCGCCTCGACCACCGAGATGCGCGATGCGATCGTGCGGCCGCTCGAAGATCAACTCGCCGGCGCGCCCGATCTCGATCATCTCGAGACGGCGATTCAGCCGGGTCAAGCCTCGATCGTCGCGGTCTTCCAGTTGAGCTCGAATCAGAACGACGACCTGGTGCAGGTCCAAGGGCGCGTGCAGAACGGCCAGCACTCGCTGCCCAACGACGTGCAGACGCCGCAGATCGCGATCTACAACCCGAGCGAGGCGGTCGTCGTCTCGCTGGTCTTGCGCTCGCAGACGCTGAGCGTGGGCGATCTTTCCTCGCTCGTCGTCAACAAGGTCGTGCCGTCGCTCGAGCAGCTCGAAGGGGTCTCGTTCGTCCAGCAAAACGGCACGGTCACGCCGTCGATTCAGGTGGCGGTCGATCCGCAGCGGTTGAGTTCGTCCGGCTTCACGCTGACCGACGTCGTGAGCGCCTTGACGAACAACAACGTGCGCGCGCCGGGCGGCATTCTCTACAGCCCCAACCGCGAAACCAACCTCGACGTGCGCGGCGACATCCAAACCACCGCCAGCGTCTCGAACCTCTTGCTCGGTTCGGGCGCCAACAGCACTACCGGCACCAACACCTGGAGCACGGCCGCACGCCTGTTCAGCGTCGGCGACGTGGCGAACGTGACCGACACGTACGAGACGCAGCGCGTGTTCGCGTATTCCAGCGGCATTCCGGCGGTCGAGCTGGATATCCAGAAGTCGGCCGGCACGAGCGAGGTCGAGACCTCGAAGCACGTGCTGGCCGCGTTACCCGGCTTGCGCCGGATCTATCCCGACGTGCAGTTCACGGTCCTCAACGTGCAGGCAACCTATACGCAGCAGCAACTGACCGGCGTGATGCGCACGCTGGTCGAAGCGGTGATCTTCACCGGCATCGTGATGCTGTTCTTTCTGCGCTCGTGGCGCAACGCGATCGTGGTGATGATCGCGATTCCGGCTTCACTGCTCGTCACATTGGCCGCGATGCGCCTGGCGAACTTCACGCTCGACACGGTATCGCTGCTGGCGATGACGCTGATCATCGGCATCCTGGTCGACGATTCGATCGTCGTGCTGGAGAACGTCGAGCGGCACTTCAAGCGTGGCGAAGGCCCGGCGGAAGCGGCGATCAAAGGCCGCTTGGAAATCGGCGTAGCGGCGATCGTCATCACGCTGGTCGACGTCGTGGTGTTTCTGCCGATCTCGTTCTTGCCGGGGTCGGTCGGTCTCTTCTTGCGTGAGTTCGGGCTCGTGGTCACCGTCGCGACGCTGACCTCGCTGTTCGTGTCGTTCACCGTCACGCCGTCGCTGGCCGGGCGCTGGGCGTTGCTTTCGACGTGGCGGCCATGGCCGTGGATCGAGCGCTTCAGCGCGGGTTTCGAGCGCGCGCGTTCGAGCTACGCCGAGCGCGTGCTGCCGTGGGCGCTCGAACGCCGGTGGCTCGTGGCCGGTGTTTCCGCGCTCTCGCTCGTCGTCGCCATCGCGCTGATTCCGCTCGGGCTCGTGGGCTTCGAGTACATCCCGCCGGTCGACCGCGGTCAGATCTACCTCACGATGACCTATCCGCCCGGCACGCCGCTCGAAACGACCCGCCAGGGTTTGCTGAAAGTGGAGAGCGCGATCAACGATACGCGCGACGTGCAGGCCGAATCGTCGATGGCCGGCGCGTACCTCGGCCAGCTCAGCGGCTACATCAACAACGGCGCGATCGCGCAGATGAACATCTTCCTGCGCGAGCAGCGCGCGCAGTCGACGGCCTACTGGGCCGGCAGCTTCCAGAAGACCGCGCAGCGCCTCGCGCCGTCGGCCGTGATCGTGTCGGTCCCGGCGACCGATATCTCCGGCGGCAACACGCAGCCGATCGACGAGACGGTCTCCAGCCTCGACGGCCTGCCCGAACCGTATGCGCGCAAAGTCGCCGCGGCACTGGCGGCAACGCCAGGTGCCATCGACGTAACAACGTCGGCGGCCGTCGATGCGCCCCAAGTGAACGTCGAGTTCAACCGCGATCGTGCGCGCGCGCTCAATGCCAGCATCGGCACCGCATCAACCGCCGTGCGCGCGGCATTCGGCGGCGATCTCGCCACGCAGTTCACCGGTACCGACGGCCTCAAAGACGTGCTGGTGACATACCCGCAGTCGGCGCAAACGTCGCTCGCAGCGATCGAGCAGATCCCGATCCGCGCCGGTGACGGTTCGGTGGTGCGTGTCGGGGATATCGCCCATCTCGTGCAAGCGCCGGCGCCGTCGATGATCCTGCGCATCAACCGCCAGAGCGTGGACTACGTGGGTGCGAACATCGCGCCGGGTGCAACGCTCTCGAACGTGCAGAAGGCGTTCGCGCAACGGTTACGCGATTTGTACCTGCCGGCAAGCGTGACGGTCGCCGCATCAGCCGGGGGCAACCAGCAAGACGTCGGCAATACCGTCACCGGCATGACGTTTGCGCTGCTGCTTTCGATCGCACTCGTCTATCTGCTGATGGTCGCGCTCTACAACAGCTACCGCACGCCGTTCATCATCATGTTCGCCGTTCCGGTCGCCGTCGTCGGCGCGCTCGGCTCGCTCGCGCTCACGCACCAAACGCTCAACCTGTTCTCGCTGATCGGCTCGGTGCTGCTGATCGGCCTGGTCACGAAAAACGGCATCCTGCTCGTCGACTTCGCCAACATGCGCCGCCGCGCGGGCTTGGACCGCGTGGCCGCAATCTGCGAAGCCGCTCGCGAGCGCTTCCGCCCCATCATGATGACCACGGTCGCGATGGTCGCCGGCATGCTTCCCCTCGCCCTCGTCCTCGACCCGGGCGCCGAAGCCGAACGCTCGCTCGGCACGGTCGTCATCGGCGGCCTGATCAGCTCGCTGCTCCTAACGCTCGTCCTCGTCCCCGTCGTCTACCTCGCCGTATCCCCGGAAAGCAACGAAGACCAAGAACCCAAACCCACCCGCCGCCGCCTCATGGTCGAAGCCCGATAGCGAAAACATTGTCACAGCACTGGCGAGAACGTTGTCACAGCACTGGCAAGGACGTTGTCACAGCACTGGCAAGGACGTTGTCATCCCGAGCAAAGCGCCCGAAGGGCGCGTCGTCGAGGGACAGCCGAAATCTAGACGGTTCGCTTCGCAGTCGAATTGAACAGCGCGGCGAGGCGGTCGTCGTGGTCGAGTTTTTGTGTGGCTGAGATGGCGTTGGCTTCGTCGATGTAACCGAGGCAGGCCTCGTCGGCGGCGTCGCGGGCGCCGAGCCGTTCGAGCGCGGCGATCACGCGGCTCGCGTGCGCTTCTTCGAGCATCCCGATCGTCGCGTAAGCGTCGGCGACGATCGTGCGATCGGCCGATGGCTCTTGCGCGAGCGCCCACGCGACCGGAAACGACCACTTGCGCCGCCGGATATCCGCCCCGCTGGGTTTGCCGGTTTCTTCCGGGCGCCCCCACGCGCCGAGCACGTCGTCGCGCACCTGAAACGCCAAACCGTATGCGCGCCCGACGCGGCTGTATGCCGCCGCGCGTTCTTCGGACGCTCCGGCAGCCCAAGCACCGAGTTCGCATGCTACCGCCAGCAGCGCCGCAGTCTTGCCTTCGATCATCCGCACGTACTCATCGAACGTCACGAAGGTCGCGGTCTCGAAGCCGATGTCGAACGCCTGTCCTTCGCACATGCGGAAGTGCGCCTCTTGCAGGCAGCGCATCATCGCAGCGAGCGTCACCGGCGGCAAACTGCGCGAGCCGTCGACCAGCGTAAGGTACGCCAGCGCCGACATCGCATCGCCCGCCACGAGCGCCGCGCGCACGCCGTGCCGCGTCCATAAGGTAGGACGGCCGTGGCGCATCTCATCGCCGTCCTCGATATCGTCGTGGATGAGCGAGAAGTTGTGCAGCAACTCGAGTGCGGCCGCGGCGCCGAGCGCAACGGTGCCGTCTCCGCCTTCGCATTCGGCGACGGTGAGCAAGATCTGCGGGCGCAAACGCTTACCGCGTTTGGCCTTGGGATCGTCGAGTCCGAAGTGCTCGCGGATCAGCGGCCCGTTGGCGTTGTTGGCCGCTGCGCCGTCGAGCACCGATTCGAGATAGCCCTCGAACTGCTCGAACGACGGCGAGCGAACGAGCATGAGGTTACTTCGCGAAGACGGTGCGGATCGAACCGATGATGTTCGCCGGCCGCATCATGTCGGCAGCGGCGGTCGCTTCGAAGCCCGAATGGACCATGCAGTCTTCGCACTTTTTGTTGCCGCTCTTGTGGCCGTACTTTTCCCACTCGGTCGTTTCGAGCAGCTCTTTGTAGCTCGACGCGTAGCCTTCACCGAGCAGATAGCACGGCTTCTGCCAGCCGAAGAGGCTGTAGCTCGGCATGCCCCACGGCGTGCAGTCGTACTCTTTCTCACCGGTGAGAAAGTCGAGGAAGAAGGGGCTCGCGTTGAACTCCCATTTCTTCTTGCCGGCCTTGTAGGGCGCGAGGATGCCGCGGAAGAGCTGACGCGTTTCTTCGACCGCGAGGAAGTGATCCTGATCGGGTGCCTTCTCGTAGCGGTAGCCGGGCGAGAGCTGCATGCCGTCGACGTGCAGTTCGTCGGTAACGAAGTCGAAGAACGCGTGGAAGTCTTCGGGCTGCGAGCCTTCGAAAATCGTCGTGTTCGTGTAGACGCGGAAGCCCTTGGCCTTGGCCGCGCGAATCGCTTTGATCGCGATGTCGTAGGTGCCGGGGCGCGCGACCGCTTCGTCGTGGATGTGCTGCGGGCCGTCGAGATGGATGTTGAAGCCGAAGTAGTCCGACGGCGTGAACTTATCGAGGCTCGCTTCCAGACGCAGCGCGTTGGTGCACAGGTAGACAAATTTCTTGCGCGCGATCAGGCCTTCGACGATCTCTTGAATCTGCGGATGGAGCAGCGGCTCGCCGCCCGGGATCGCGACCACCGGTGCGCCGCACTCATCGACCGCCGCGAAGCACTTCTCGGGCGAGAGGTGCTGGCGCAGGATCTCCACCGGATGCTGGATTTTACCGCAACCGCTACAGGCGAGGTTGCAGCGGAATAACGGCTCGAGCATGAGCACGAGCGGATACCGCTTCTTGCCCATGAGCCGTTGCCGCACAACGTACGACCCGACCGCGATTGCCTGCTTGAGTGCGATTGCCACTTATGTCTCCAAAACGTGTGAACTGAGGTAGCCGTGCTCTTGAAACCAGGTAACCGCGTCGGATAACGCGCGGGTTACGGGTGCCGGCGTGAACCCCAAGATTGCCGTAGCTTTCGCGGTGTCGTAGTACATTCGCTGCTTGGCCATCCGGACGCCCTCGAAAGGCACATCGGCGGGCACGCCCAGCGGCGCCAGAGCGAACTCGCCCACGGCTGCGTAGGCCAAACCGACAAAAGGCGGAAGGCGCACCGTCGGTGCCGGGCGGCCGGTGAGCGCGGCCAAGCGCTCGAGCAGGCCGCGCAACGTCATGTTCTCGTTGCCGAGAATATAGCGCTCGCCGGTCCGTCCGCGCTCGTAGGCGGCGATGTGCCCGGCCGCGACGTCGCGCACGTCGACGACGTTCAGCCCGGTGTCCATGTATGCCGGCATCTTGCCCGTGCAGAAGCGCACCACGATGTCGCCCGTGGGCGTGGGCTTGGCATCCCACGGCCCGATCGGCGTCGATGGATTCACGATCACGATGTCTTGGCCGCCGGCGACCGCGTGCTGCACCAACACCTCGCCGTCGTATTTCGAGCGCTTGTACGCGCCCACCAACTGCTCGCGCTCACTCTGATAGCGTTCGTTCGCCACTTCGCCATCGGCACGCACACCGATCGCCGCAACGGAACTCGTGTGCACCACGCGCGGCACGCCGGCGCGCCGCGCGGCGTTGAGCACGAGCCGCGTGCCCTCGACGTTCACCCGCATTACTTCATTGCGATCGCGCCGCCACAAGCTGTAGAACGCCGCCACGTGAAAGACCACGTCGCAGCCCCTCATCGCAGCGCTCAGCGCAGGGGAAAACAAATCCCCGGCCACGGGCTCGATCGCGAGGCCGTGAAGCGATGGTGCGGCGCCGCGCAGCAGCGCCCGGACCGTCCAATTCCGGTCTAACAGCGCCCGGACCAGATTCGCACCCACGAACCCGGACGCGCCGGTGATGAATGCGGTGGGCAGCGCCTACCTCCGGCTGAAGTCGAAGGGCCGTTCGCGCACGCGATCGACGAGCCAGCGCAGCGAATAGTTCGTCAGCGTCGACGTCGAGGCGGCGAAGATCAGCGCTTTCACTTCGTTGCGCGAGATCTTCACGTTGCCGCCCGGCACGAGCATCGCCTCGGACTGCTCGATCTCGCGCATGGTCGCAACGGCAAACAGTACCGGCAGCACGCAGAAGAGCCGGATGCGTACGGCCATCAGCGGCAAATTCTCGATATAGCGCAGCGAGCGTTCGATGTCGTCCTGCGCGATACGGCAGAGCGGCTCGAGCGCCGCGCGGTTCACCGTCCGGCGATCCGGGTGCAAGAGCGAATCGTGGGTGCTCCCCCGTGCTGCGAGCAACTCCGAGGGCACGTAGATCGAGTTCTCTTGCTCGGCATCCCACGCGATGTCTTTGAGGATGTTCACCGACTGCAGCGCTTCCCCGAACGGCTCGCAATCCGTGAGCAGCTTCGTGTAGACGCGCTTGTTGACCGCACTCGAGTGATGGTGCCAGAGATCGGTAAGCAGATGCCCTACGGTGCCGGCCACGTAGTAGCAGTACTGGTGGAATTCGGGCACGGTGCCGATGCGAATGCCGCGTGGGTGCTCGACGACGAACTGGCGCATGCCGCGCACCATCTCGGTGATCCACTTGCGCAAGATGTCTTGCGTGCGCCCATCGAGGTTGCGGTAGAGCGCGAATACTTCGCCGGTCGCCGCGACCAGGTCGACATACGCTTCGTTGCTGGTCAGCTCGTCGATCGTATCGCCATACGCATCAGCGCGACGCGGGTCATCGAAGCATTCGAGGAAGCAATCGAGCAATTCGGCTTTGCGTTCAGGGGCCATGGCCAGGTCGTCTTCAACCGTATCCGCGATCCGGCAGAACAAATAGCCAAGCCGCACCGGCAGTTCCAGGCGTGACGGCAGCAGTTTGATCCCGAGCGCGAACGTCCGTGAGACCTTCGGCAGCATCTCCCGGGTGCGCCGGTCGATGTCGATGACGGAGTTATTCTCAAGCAGCATTACTCGGTGAAAAATTCTCCCATGGAAGGTCACGTGCGCTGTTGCGGCGCGCCTTCGCGTGCGGCCACCGGCTGTTAGGCATACCAAGGATGCTTCTCAAACATCGGTTTCAGCGATCGTTGAAATTTCCTCGCTTTCTCACCGAACGTCGAGCCCGCCACGCTGGCGCAGCCACGTCCACCTGGCGTAGCCACGTCCACACGGGCCTGAAACCGACGGCCACCCCCCATGTCACCCCGAGCTCGTCGAGGGGCAGCGGTAAGCACGCCGGATTGCGGTGATCCCTCGCCGTGCTCGGGATGACATCGTGGTAACCCAAGTGACAAAGCGATCAAGGCAACCCAAGCAGCACCTGTCAGGCGTCCTTGACCGCAGTTGCATTAAGGCGTACAATACCTGCCTATGCCCCTCGGTAGATAACGCGGATCCAAGGAACGTCAACGGCGATTCTCTGGACCGCTGTGCCCATTTCCGGCACTCAGCGCCTCCTGCGCCATCCACGACGTCACCTCGATCGCCTCTGCTCGCCGAGTCGCTCAGATAAGGACGATACGTGAACCTGCTCGACGTCAACAATTTCGACGCGATGCGGATCGGGCTTGCCAGCCCCGAACAAATCCGCGCCTGGTCTTTCGGTGAAGTGAAGAAGCCGGAAACCATCAACTACCGGACGCTCAAACCCGAGCGCGACGGCCTCTTCTGTGAGAAGATCTTCGGTCCCACCAAAGACTGGGAATGCCACTGCGGCAAGTACAAGCGCATCCGCTTTAAGGGCATGATTTGCGACCGCTGCGGCGTCGAGATCACGCGCGCGAAAGTGCGTCGCGAACGTATGGGCCACATCGAGCTGGCCACGCCCGTCAGCCACATTTGGTATTTCAAGGGCGTGCCCTCGCGCATCGGCATCTTGCTCGACATGTCGCCGCGGCAGCTCGAGAAGGTGATCTATTTCGCCGCCTACGTCGTGACCGATCAGGGCGACACGACGCTCGGCAAGCGTGAAATTCTCACCGAGCAAAAGTATCGCGAATCGCGCGAGAAGTTCGGCTCACGGTTCAAGGCCGGTATGGGCGCGGAATCGATCCGCGAGCTGCTGCGCGACTTGAACCTGCGCAAGCTCCAAGAAGAGCTGCGCCGCGAGTTCAAGGAAACGACGGGCCAGAAGCGTGTCAAGGCGATCAAGCGCCTGGAAGTCGTCGAAGCGTTCCTCGCCTCGGGCAACAAGCCCGAGTGGATGATCCTCTCCGCCGTGCCGGTGATCGCGCCCGAACTGCGCCCGATGGTGCAGCTCGACGGCGGCCGTTTCGCCACCTCCGATCTCAACGATCTCTATCGCCGCGTCATCAACCGCAACAACCGGCTCAAGCGGCTGCTCGAGTTGAGCGCGCCCGAAATCATCATCAAGAACGAAAAGCGCATGCTGCAAGAAGCAGTCGACGCGCTGATCGACAACGGCCGCCGTGGCCGTCCCGTCACCGGGCCGAACAATCGCCCGCTGAAGTCGCTCTCCGACATCCTCAAGGGCAAACAGGGCCGCTTCCGTCAGAACTTGCTCGGTAAGCGCGTCGATTATAGTGGCCGGTCGGTCATCGTGGTCGGCCCGAACCTGAAGCTGCACCAATGCGGCCTGCCCAAAGAGATGGCGCTCGAGCTCTTCAAGCCGTTCGTGATGAAGAAGCTGGTCGACCGCGGCCAAGCGCACAACATCAAGAGCGCGAAGCGCATGGTCGAACGCGTGCGTCCGGAAGTCTGGGACGTGCTCGATGAAGTGATTCGCGAGCATCCGGTGCTGCTCAACCGCGCACCCACGCTCCATCGTCTCGGCATTCAGGCCTTCGAACCGGTGCTGGTCGAAGGCAAAGCGATCCATCTGCATCCGCTGGTCTGCACGCCGTACAACGCGGACTTCGACGGCGACCAGATGGCCGTTCACCTTCCGCTCAGCGCCGGCGCGCAAGCCGAAGCGCGCATCCTGATGTTGTCCTCCAACAACATCTTGCAGCCGAGTTTCGGTAACCCGGTGTCGATCCCGACGCAAGACATGGTCTTGGGTCTGTATTACCTCACGTTCAATCGCGATGAGTACAAAGGGCCGGCCAAGGGCGAACTCGCGGATGACCAGCTGTACGCATCGGGCATCGGCCGCAAGTGGCAGAGCTCGTACGTCGGCAACGGTAACGCGCCGAAGGAACCCACGTTCGGCAACCTGCAAGATGCGGTGCTCGCCTACGATGCGCATCTGATCGGTCTGCAGGAGTGGATCAACCTCCGCGTCGACGGCGTGCGGATCCGCACGACGGTCGGCCGCGCGATTCTCAACGATGCCTTCCCCGCTGAGTGGAAGCACCCGTTCATGAATCACGTGCTCGACAAGAACGCGCTCAAGCGGCTGATCACGGATTGCTACCGCCGGTACGGCAACGCCGCGACGGCCGAATTCCTCGACGCGATCAAGGCGCTCGGGTTCCACTACGCCACGCAGTCCGGCACCACGGTGTCGATCAGCGACGTCGTCGTGCCCCAGGCGAAGTACGACCTGCTCGACAAAGCGCAGGCCGAGGTCGACGAACTCCACAGCCTCTTCGGCCAAGGGTTCATCTCGGAAGAAGAGCGCTACCAGAAGACGATCGAAGTCTGGCAGAAGACCTCCGACGACGTGACGCAAGCCATGCAGGCCGCGCAGAACCCGCTCAACCCGGTGTTCATGATGGCGACCTCGGGTGCGCGTGGTTCGATCGCCCAGGTCAAGCAGCTCGGCGGTATGCGCGGACTCATGTCCGATCCGTCGGGCCGCATTCTGGAGATTCCGGTCAAGGCGTCGCTCAAAGAAGGCCTCACCGTTCTCGAGTACTTCATCTCGACGCACGGTGCGCGTAAGGGTCTGGCCGATACCGCACTGCGTACCGCTGACTCGGGTTACCTCACGCGCCGTCTCGTCGACGTCGCGCAGGACGTGATCATCCGTGAGGAAGATTGCGGCACGACCAAGGGCATCACGGTTTACGACATCCGCGTCGGCAAGGAAACGATCGAGCCGCTCTACGACCGCATCGTCGGCCGTCGCGCTGCCGAAGACATCAAGGATCCCGAGAAGCCGACCTCGCGTACGAAGCTGGTTGCTCGCGATGAAGAGATCGACGAAGAGAAGGCCAAGGCGATCATCGCCGCCGGCATTCTCCAAGTGAAGATCCGCTCGACGCTGGCCTGCCAAGCGCGCTACGGCGTGTGCGCCATGTGCTACGGCCGCAATCTTGCGACCGGACTCAAGGTGGACATCGGCGAGGCCGTCGGCATCATCGCCGCGCAATCGATCGGTGAACCCGGCACGCAGCTCACCCTGCGTACGTTCCACACCGGCGGTGTCGCGACCGAAGACATCATCACGGGTCTCCCGCGCGTCGAGGAAATCTTCGAAGCGCGTAAGCCCAAGGGTGAAGCGCCGGTGTCCGAGCACAACGGCGTGATCAAGATCGGCGAAGAGAAGGGCAAGCGCGTCGTCTACGTCACCGACGAGACGGGCGAAGACCACGAGATCGAATCGCAAATCGGCTTGCATCTCTCGGTGCATGATGGCGATCCGATCAAGGCTGGTCAACCGATCGCGGACGGCAGCCTGAATCCGCACGACATCCTGCGGATCAGCGGCGAAACCGCGCTGCAGAACTACCTCGTGCAGGAAGTGCAGAAGGTCTACCGCTCGCAGGGCGTCGACATCAACGACAAGCACATCGAAGTCATCGTGCGCAGCATGCTGCGTAAGGTGAAGATCATCGATGGCGGCGACACGCGCTTCTTACCGGGACAACTGATCGAAGCATCGGCGTTCAATGAAGCCAACGAAGGCCTCACCAAGGACCAGAAAAAGGCCGAGGGTGGCGCCGTGCTGCTCGGTGTAACGAAGGCGTCGCTCGCGACCGAATCGTTCCTCTCCGCAGCCTCGTTCCAAGAGACCACCCGCGTTCTCACCGACGCGGCCATCAAGGGCAAACACGATCCGCTCTTGGGCCTCAAGGAAAACGTCATCATCGGGAAACTGATTCCGGCCGGTACGGGGATGTCGCGTTACCGCAACATCACGATCGAGCCCGAAGGTCAGGATCTCGACGATGATGGCCGTCCGAAGAACGTGTTCCTCGACTTCAATCCGCATCAGGATCTCGAAGAAGACGCGCTCACGAGCTACGGTGAAGTCGTGGCCCCCAACGGCCAAGAAATGTCACCGAAAGTCCTCGGCCCCTACGAACGCCAACGCATGCAGGAAAACACGGTGAACTACGAAGGCGAATACGACGCCGAAGTAGCCGTCCCAACCCCCGCACCGCGCACCCAATACAAACCCAAAGGCATCAACCCCGAAGACCTCTAGCCCAGCCGTCATCCCGAGCAAAGCACCGCAGGTGCGTCGTCGAGGGACCGCCTCGATCGCGCCCCTGGGAAAGGAAGAGCCCCGCTCGTGCGGGGCTCTTCTGTTTAAAGACCTCGGTACACGCGCCGGCTTGCCCAGCAGCTTCATCGTCGTGAAATGAGAGGAGGCCCGATACATCGGGCCTCCCTTGTCATCCCGGGCAAAGCGCCCGCAGAGCGCGCCGTCGAGGGACGGCTCCAATCGTTATTCACCCAAGCAAATGGGAACACTTGGATGACGAGCTACTCCGCTTGCGGAGTAGCGAGTTCAGCGAAGAGATCGGCGAGCGATAACGTCAGGCCGGGGAACTGTTCTGATGCGTAGGTGTCCGTGTCGCGATATTCGGTGCGCGCGCCGTCCGCGTTGAAGACGTCCATCGTCCGCCGGTCGGGATCTACGACGAGGAGCGTGGTGGCGCCGGCGGCGAGGTAAACGTCGCGCTTGTGCGCTACGTCGGCCGGGCGATCATCGGGCGAGAGAATTTCGACCACGATATCCGGGGCAATCGGTGGCGTCTCGCGTTCTGCGATCGAGAGCGCCATTATCCGGTCGTATGACACGTACGCGACATCCGGCACGAGCGGCCGCGTGATCTCTCCCGGAGGAGTAATTCGGAATCGCCATTCCGTACCGACCTCACCGAGGCCACGGGCCCACGCTCGCAACCGCACAGCGACCGCGAGCTGGAGCAAGGCATGCCGGCGCGTCGGGCTCACTTTCTGAACCGGCCGGTCCAGAAGCCATTCCGTCTCCGGCTTCGTCTCGGGAAGAACGATCTCGCGAATCGCTGACCCTGCGTCCATCCACACCCTTTCGCTTTAGCCCCCATGCGCTCCATTCACGCGCTGTACCAGCAGGGGAAAGTGCTGTTGAGGTTCGCCGTTACCGATCCGGCCCGGTGGAAATGACGCAGATCGAAGTCTCGCCAGACTTCCGCGGATAACGGCTGCCATGACGCGGCCTTGGTATGCGTCGAGGCCGGTCTGGATGGCGGGTGCTGCGCTCTGCGCGTTGGGGCTCGTGACCCTCGCGGCACCGTTCCTCATCCCCGTGGATAGCTACCGGCCACTGCTCGTGTGGGCCATCGATGCCGGCACCGGCCGCCACGTGCAGATCGACCATCTGCAATTGTACGTCGTCCCAAGCCTGCGCCTGCGCCTGCGCATCGTTGGTTCGCCGATCGAAGTGACGCAGGTGAAGGGGCAGCTCGCGCTTTACGCGAGCCGAGTCCAGGTGACCGCGTGCACGTTTTCCGCTAGCGCATCGCGCGTGAGCGC
>Ga0307478_10001054_pt1 | contig 25240 bp, 16 predicted proteins | sample atmos_gasesECM4C_2_FD_203713 | JGI IMG/M metagenome (GOLD analysis project Ga0307478, IMG submission 203713) | Hardwood forest soil microbial communities from Morgan-Monroe State Forest, Indiana, United States - atmos_gasesECM4C_05 | ecosystem: Environmental > Terrestrial > Soil > Temperate...
CGTCTGGAATTTGTTCGGCTTTTACGAGCCAATCGTTCCTCGGCTTCGACGCGCCCTGCAAGAAACTGGGACTTGCCAGGTTGTGGACCTCTGCTCAGGTGGTGGAGGGCCGTGGCTACGCCTCGTGCGAAACGTTGAAGATGAGGATCGCCTCCCCGTGGATGTTTGTTTGACGGATAAGTTCCCGAATTTAAAAGCATTCGAACATGCCAAGCGCTCGTCTCATACGAGGCTTGTTTTTCACCCCGATCCCGTGGACGCAACTCGCGTTCCCTCGGACTTGGAGGGATTTCGGACTCTCTTTAATTGCTTCCATCATTTCCCGCGAGAAGAGGCACGTGCCATTCTGCAGGACGCTGTGAAGGTCCGTCAGGGTATTGGCATCTTCGAAGTGCCGAAACGTCACTGGCTCACAATTTTCTTCGTTTTCTTTATGCCAGTGATGGCGGTCGCGCTTGTTCCCTTCATCCAGCCTTTCCGCTGGTCGCGGCTGCTGTGGACCTTTCCGGTTCCTGTGGGTCCATTTGTCCTCTGGTTTGACGGAGTCATATCTTGCTTGCGGGCACACACACCTCTAGAGCTTCTGGAACTTGCGCATGGAGTTTCTCAAGATGGGTATCACTGGGAAGCGGGAGTGGAGGGGAAAAGACGGGCAGTTGCAGCTGTCACATACCTGATTGGCTACCCGGATTCGAATACAGGACGATCGAACTTTTTCAGTTGTGTGGTCGAGCCGCAGCATTTCAAAATCTTCGGTCCCGCCACCTCCAGGGGGCGATTTTCAGCAACTCCGAGGGCGTAGAGGCAATCGAATCATCAGGATTTATGGAGCGGGCGATGGGAATCGAATTGTATCCCCAATCCATAAGTCTTGTGCCTTGATGGCGTTGCCGCTCGCCTAGAGTCCAATTGGAGCCATATGGAGTCAAGTTTTCTGCGATTTGCGCGCATGTAAGGAAAGTGGCGAATGCCACGGTAACGGTCACGAGTAAGGAGACTGGATTGAGGCGAAGCGCGAGTACGGATCACTTTAGGCCGGTTCAACTCAACTCAAGCCTGGTGCGTACTCGGTCAAGGTGGAAGCAGAAGGCTTCGAACGCGGAGGCGCTGCCAAGACAGAGGCGAGAAGAGTATCCTGGAACCTAAGCTGAGTACTATTGAAGAGCAAAAGAGACTGTTCTACGGTTTCAAGTACGCGGACAAAAATGACATTGATATTTTCACGGGTGCGGCGGATGCTCAGAAACGAAGAGGCTGGCTCGGGTGAGCCAACTGGGTGTCGGCTATGTAGATTTTTCCATGACACCGCTCCTGCCTGAAATCATGGAAGTACTGCCAGGTGCCGCAATGGGTTACGCGTGGCTGTGCGGGCCTAGAGGCCGAACTTATCGTTTCAAAAATCCCCAGTAGAACGCCCGCTACAAGTGATTGATTCTGCGCGTCCGCCAATCATGATTTCTTCCTTTCGAGAATCACCTGTTTGTTGAAGGATTCGCTTTATAATGGGAGAAAACTCCTGATTGACTCAACATCGCTCGCCGAGGCAGGCCGCTATAGCGATTCCGCGATTCACGAATATGTAGTAGCGGGGCAAATTCGTTGTTTTGAGTGATCGAGAAGCGTAGGATCGCGCCGGAAACTAAACCAGATCAATTCAAAATAATATTCAACCTTGTGAAAGCATTTGGCCGGCGCAAGAATCTGGGTATTGATGTCATGGTCCGACGTATGGTTATGGGAGGTGTGAATGACCAGAATAGGAACTGGTAAGCCTTTCACTTTTGCTTTTGTCTTGATATTAGCCATTTTCGGCGTAGGCGCGAAATCCAGTCCAGCTCAATCCAATCGAGAAGCTGAGGGGGTCCGCCTGCTCAGAGGCGCCATTGATATGCACTTTCATATGGATCCGCGGCTTGCTGACGGCGCTCATGACGAGGCTGTTATCGAAACGATAAGAATCGCACAAGCCCGCGGTATTCGAGGGCTGGTGATCAAGAGTCATCACGAACCCACTTCAACATTGGCTTATCATCTTCGATTGGAAATGCCCAATATAGATCTGTTCGGCGGCGTCGTAATGAACCGGTCGAATGGCGGGATGAACGTTGCCGCGGTGGAATACATGGCTTCGGAGATTTATGGGGCTCCAGGGAGGGTAGTATGGATGCCGGCCTTTGATTCGGAAATCGAGTCGAACCCGCCATATCCGAAGAAGCCGTTCGTTGCCGTATCGCACGACGGTAAACTGCTGCCCGAAACGAAAAACGTGATCGCAGCCGTGGCGAAATACGATTTGATCCTGGCATCAGGTCACATTGCCCCAGAGGAAGCCTTGATGGTATTTCGCGAGGGGCGCAACCAGGGAGTCCACCGGATGATTGCCACGCATGCCATGGATTTAGCGGGGAAAATGAATATGGACCAGATGCTGGAAGCCGCAAAGCTCGGGGCTATCATTGAATTCGACTTTAGAAATATCACGGACGAGGGCGGTGTGCGGATGGACGCGATCCGTAGGATCGGACCGGAGCAATGCCTCATTTCGGAATTTTGGACCCAGAAATCTCCCAGAGTTTACGCGGGGCTTGACGGCGTGGGAAAATTTGTGGAGGCCATGCATGCCCGTGGTTTCACCGACAGCGAACTCGATATGATGTTCAAAGAGAATCCTGCAAAATTACTGGGCTTAGCGAGCCATTGAACGTATCCAAAGCACGATTCAATCACTTTAAATCCGATTCTGCGTATTTGCGTACCAATGATTCCACCGAACGATTTGACGATCGAGCAGAACGGGACTCCGTTGAATCAGATTATGAGGATTGAGACATTTAAAAATCATCCAATGACATAAGCCTTCAAGAGGCAATCGTTGGGGTTACCAAATGACTTTAAGGGCGAACTGAATCTCCCTTGGGGTTGTCGCGAGCAATGAGATCGTTCCGAGGCCCGCATTAGAGCCATCTGGGTTAATAATTCCCGAATTGCTGTCGCCGCTATTCGGCTGCGGCGGAACGAAATTGTCATGATTGGTGATATTGAACATCTCCGCTCGGAACTGGACATTGAACTGTTCAGAGATGCGCTTGACCGGGAAATTCTTCAGGACCGAGAAATCCATGGTGAAAAGGTGCGGCCCGTAGATGCTATTCCTGAGAACGTTGCCCGGCGCGAGATTCGCGCAATAAATGCGCCCTGCAGGCGGCGGCGGTGCCGCTGGAAAATCAGCGCACTGGCCTTGGAAGGACATCGGAGCAGTCGGGTTGGTGTAGCAATTTGCGTTGATCCAAAGGGGCGCTGCGGCCAAACTATTCGCGAAGCCGTGGTTAATTGGATCACATCCGGGAACTTGGACCAAAGGACCAAACTGGTCCGCCCCGGTATTGCCTAGACCGAGGGGATCGCCGTTATTGATTGGCGTGGTCGGAACCCCAGTGTTGAACGACAAGATGCCGCCCAATTCCCACCCCCGCAGCAGCGTGTTGGTAATTCCCGTGAATGACTTCGGGGTGGGAATGTCATACAAGCCATTGATGGACACATCGTGGGTCACGTTAAAGTCCGATGGGCCATAGAATAATTTCGGCAGAAACCACCACGGAGAGTTGATGCCGTTGCCGAAGGTATCTCCGGCAATCGTCTGCGAATCATCATCCAGCGACTTGGCAAAGGTATAGGCGACTTGGAACTGCAAGCCATGGGCGAATCTCTTGTCAAGACTTACATTCAGGCCGTGATACCTGGAGTCAGAATTCCAATACATGTAGCGAATGGCTCCGAAAGTCGGATTGATTTGCGCCGATGTGCCGCTTGTGGAATTTCCCGCGGTGCAAGAACCGTCTATCTGAATCGGCGGCCCGCACGGAAAGAGATACCCAGCCGAGGTTAGCGTAGGAAGCGTCATGTTGCCGTCATCGCCGCGAAGTAGCATATGAACGCCGCGAGAACCTATATAGCCCACGGTGAGCGAGAGATCCGAGGTGAGTTGACGCTGGATGTTGAGGTTCCACTCCATCACGTAATTCCTGTGTGGATGGGCCTCAACTGTCGAGACGCTGAGGTTGCTGGCCGTTGAGTTGGCTAACTGTACTCCGCCCTCGCCGGCTTCAAAGGGGGTGGCAAAGCCCGTTTGGGGCGTGAAGTTCGATTCACCGTGAATGCTCTTGAAGATCAGGAACGGCGCGGCTTGGTTTTGCTGCAGCAAGAAGTACCCGGGCAAGGGCAAAACGTCATAAATTCCAAAACTGCCGCGTACAGAGGTCTTTCCATCTTTGAAGGGATCCCAGGCAAATCCGATACGGGGCTCAAAGTTGCGAAGTGTGGGGTTCGAAAAATAGGGACCCACGCTGCTGCAACTGGAGCCCGCTTGCGTCGGTACCGGGGCAGTGAATTGCTGGCCGCAAACAATGGATGAACCCGTGATGTCGGTTAGATTTGTGAGCCTGTTCTGTGCATCGTTTAGTACAGTAGTCATTTCGTAGCGCAGGCCAGCGTTGACGGTCAGATTGGATCTCATTTTCCAATCATCCTGGACGTACGCACCGACGAGCGTCTGCCGGAATTCCCTGGGCTGGTCGACGAATGGAAGCTCGGCCTCAAAGGAGTTGGGGATACCCTCCAGAAAGTGAGGGTAATCGGCGAACTTATACAGTCCGCCGGGCTCCTGGTATGTATGTTCGTTGAACTGCATTCGCTCGACGCCGACGCCAAATTTAATGGTGTGAGTGCCGTGAACCCAGAAGGCGTCATCGTAAGCCTGGTATGAATTCCAGGTGAAAAGGTTGTGGGAGCTTGCGTTTGTGCCGCCAAAAAACGCACTGCTGATCCCTCCCAACGGCCCGAGCCGGGGTGCGGCCTGGCCCATGACGGCTCCCAGGGCCAATGACCCGCCGGCGGCGCTGATGGCGGTAGGGGTAAATATGTTGCGAACGTGATCCCGGTTATAGCCAATGCGCGCTGCATTGGTAAAGCTGGAGCTGAATGTGTGGTTCTCTTCAATCGCGACAGTCGTCCTGGTGGTATGTGAATTGGTGAGCACATCATCCATTGCGTCGGGCTGCTTGTAGTCTGTATCGTCGTACAAGTAAGTCCCGAATAACCTGTCATTGGCGCCCAGTATGTGATCCACACGGACCGTGTAGAAGTTTTCCGGCACAACTTGGACCCCGGCGAAGATAAATTTCCCACTGTTTCCACTGATAGCGGCGTTGGCATGCGGGTAAAGCGCCAACAGGGCCGCACTGTAATCGTTCACGGGGACCGTACAAGTCGGCGGGTTGGTCGCAGGTGATACCGGTGTGCATCCAAATGGCAGGGGCATTGTGGGATCGTACTGCAGCGTACCCGCGCGGGCGGCGTCTGAGGGGACGCTTGATACGCTCGGAATTCCCTTCGACTGCCGCAGTCCTTCATAATCCCCAAAGACGAACGTCTTGTCCTTGATGATCGGTCCACCCGCCGAACCGCCAAACTGATTGCGTTTGAATGGCGGAGTAGGATTGCCGGCCGACTTGGTAAAGTAATCGTTCGCGTCCAGGGCGTTGTTTCGGAGAAATTCGTAAATGTCCCCATGGAACGTATTGGTCCCCGACTTGCTAATCGCGTTGACGACCCCGCCCGTCGCGCGCCCGTATTCGGCCGGGAATCCGCCGGTCAACACGGAAAACTCCTGAATCGCGTCCACGCCCAGCACAACGCCAATCACGTTTCCTGGCGCCGCGTTCGCGTAATCAACGACGGTGACCCCATCAATTCGGTAATTGTTGAAGGTTGACCTCTGGCCGGATACGGTGAGCTCCGATCCGAAACCGCGGGCCCCGCGGCCGGCATCACTGTAGCTTACCTGGGTTTCGATTTTCTTTACGCCAGGCTGGAGGGTAGCGAGCGATGTCCAGTCGCGTCCGTTCAGAGGCAATTCGCGTACAGTCTCCGATTCCACTTGACCGGTGAGCGCCGACGAAGTGAGTTCAAGTTGTGGCGCAGCTGCGGTCACTTCTATGGCCTGGGATGTTTCCCCGACTGTCAGGTTAAAATTGAGCTGTTGTTGCTGCCCAACTGCCAAGGACACGCTCGCCTGTATTACTGTAGAAAATCCTTGAGCCGAAGCCCGTACTTCGTAGTCTCCGGGAATAAGGTTCGGAACTGTATAAAACCCGCTGGAGTCGGAGTTCACGTATCGCGTGACTCCGGTCGCATTATTCTTGACCGAGATTTTTGCTCCTCCCACAACCGCGCCAGATGCGTCGGAGACAGTTCCCGCAAGCGTCGCCCCTGTCACCTGCGAATAGGCCGCCACGGCAGCAAACAAGCCGGAGAAAAGCATTATCGATACAGCGATAATTCTGGTGACCTTCATCGCATCTCTCCGCCTCATAGCACGCCTCCGCGATGATGCTGATCATCGCTTTCTTTTGTGGATTTCACTCCCGACTTCGCAACTGATTCCTTAAATACTAGCCGGTTGTCATGCCTGCGTTCGCCAGTCTTGCCGACATCTAATTACGAATCTCTATTAGGCTATGGTTTCACTTCGTAAACGCGAACTCCCGCCATCTTATCTAAGTGTCGCGGAGCGGCCACAAAGTACTGGTTGAATTCGGGAACTAGAATTGCTGTCTTTGCGCGAAAACTGCCGAGAGCGTGCCCGATCCGATCGTAGTGATCTGCATCGCGCTGTTGAAAAACATCAATAAAGTCAGTGCCGGCAATATATAGGCGCTTGGACGTCGGATCGTAGGTAACATCATCGGACATGTCGACGCAAGGTAGACTCGCTACGATCTCCCCTGAATCTGAATTTAAGACAAGAAGTTTTGCAGGTTTTCGCGCTACGACAAAAAGACGGTGACGCGCGCTGTCAAAAGCCATAGCGAGATTTAGATGAGCCTGGTCACCGACCAGCCATCTTGCAATAACGGTACGTTTGGCAATATCGATCACCGCTACAGCATTTTGGTCGGCAAAGTTAGCGAACAATCTGCCGGTAGACTTGTCTAGTGAAATGGCATCTACGAAGCCAGAGTCGATCTTAATATCATAAAGCTTCAGACCAGTCGTCAAATCTACCGCGCTGATGAAAGAATATGGCTCGTGAGTGCTTCTACCGCCGTTCACAACGAATACAATATTTGCCACCGGATCAATCGCTATGGAGTCGCACTCCAGCTCCAGTTGTATCGCTCCGATAGGCTTGAGAGAGTCGCCTTGATAAATCTTGATCTGGCCGGTGCCCCCATCAACTACAAGCAATTTATTTGCGTCCGCTCGATAGAGTAGGGAGTGCGGGGCTTTAACACCCTCAATGCTATGAACCAGCTTGTCGGTACGTAGATCAATCACTTCAACCGCTGAATTGTCCTCGGCGGCGACGAATAGTCGACGTCCCGGAATGTCAACAGCCAAGTGGTCAAAATCGCCGTCGTGAGGATCTGAGAGAGGAATCGCGCGGACAAAAACCAAAGGCTCTCGTTCTTTGGCCTGCATTTTCAGCCCGGACAGCATAACAACCGACGCAAGTAGGATGACAATGATTCTGGTCAACATTGAACTCCTTGAGAGGTCTTTAGGAGTGTTCGACTCGATTGACTCTCGGCACAATAAAGCGCTAAGCCTTACATTTCGTTTCAGTATTCTATGTTTCCTAAGTTTTGGTCTCGTCCTACCCTGCGCGCTTCGGGCGTCACCATACGCCTCGCATAATTTTGCGTCAAGCGCAACGCGCCTTCTTCAGGTTGCAGAACCAATATCAAAAATCGCGACACGCTTGGCGAACTTGTACTCACTCCGCCTCATCCGTTCCCAATCCGCCCAGCAAATTGACACGGCAGAGGTCTGCGTCGTTAATCTTCTCCCTTTTTCCCTCGACGATTTCCGTTGCCGCCCCCATTGGCTCGGTCGACGGCGATCCCTCCGGGTCGAAAGAATCCCGTGTGGCTCGAGTTCTTGGCGATTCCTCCGACCATGCGATCCGACGAATCGACAACGTCTTTGGTCCCGATCTGGAGGAGCAACTTGCTCCCGTCGTGTGAAAACCTTTGCACGATCCCGTCCTGGCTGCTCGGCAGCCACACATTGTTCTCGACCATCATAAGTGTGTCCGACGAGAATCGCGAACACGCGTCCCACGGTGCTTACATTTGGTTTCATGATTCCTCTCCCCCGTTAGCGTTACAGGCGATTTGTGGCTTTAAGGCACCACCTCGTAAATTTGAACCTGTGCTGGGGTGTCGCCGTGATGGTTGACGGCCACATAATACCGATTCAGCTCGGGGAGCAAAATTCCCGTTACACCATGAAAAGAGCTCGGAAGCTGACCGATTTGTCGAAAGCGGTTGCGACCAAGCAGTTGAAATATGTCGAGGGAAGGGACGCCTACGACGTAAAGGCGGCGAGACCCGGGGTCGAAAACCGCGTCATCGGTGTTGCCGATGCAAGGCACGCTGTTTAGCACCTTGCCGGAATCGGAATCCATGAAGATGACCTTCCCGGGGTCGCGAGCGACGACGAACAGGCGATGGTCAGCTTCGTCAAACGCAATTGCGGCATTCTTCTTTCCTTCTTGCTCGATAGACCAGGTTGCAGTGACAGTCCGTTTCTCTCGATCAATTACTGCTACAGTATTTTTGGCGTACAGGTTGGCAAACATGCGCGGCCCTGACTTTTCCAGCACCATGGCCTCGACACTTTCGGAATCAATTTTGATATCCGCGATCTTTTTCGCAGTACTGGTATCAATCATACTTATTAGAGTGTACGGAACGTGTGCGCCGCTACCGCCGTTGACGACGTACATGTATTTGGTGGCGGGGTCGTAAACGCTAGAGTCTGCGTCGTCCATCAGCTTTATGCTTTCGCTCGGTTTGTAAGAATCGCCCTCATACACTTTTACTTCTGCCGTATCTCCATCTACTACGAAGAGCTTCTTCAAGTCAGACCGGTAGACAAGAGAGTGTGGCGCCTTGAGGTCGGAAATCGTATGAATGAGCTTGTTGGTGTTCAAATCAAACACTTCAACTGCCCCATTCTCCTCGGCGGCCAGGAACAACAGGTGGTCTGGAACGCTAGCCGCGAAGTGGTCGAAATCGCCATCGTGAAGCCCCGGCATCGGAATGGTTTGGATCAGCTTTAATGGCTCGGCAACCTGGCATTGCGCGTTGAGCGCAAATAGAGCGGCAACGACCAGGAAGATCGTCCGCAGGTTTCTCATTCGTCGCTCCTCGAGTGCTCTTTTTTAGAATAGAAGCAGTTCTGAACAATCCGCCTGCTGACTTACTTTTCTGCCTCAAATATCATCAGCGCGAGTTTCTCATCGGGCTTAGCCTTACCCGAGAGCTCGACATAGAGCCGATTCAGCTCGGGTACCCACAGTGCGGTCTTGCCTTGGAAACCCGTTGGAACTTCCGCGAGGTGCTCGTAGTGGTCGGCGCCCTGTTCCTGAAACACGCTGGTTGTGCCATCTCCGTTGACGTAAACGCGCTTGTGTGCGGCATCGAAGAACATATCGTCGTTCACACCGACGCAGGTGAGGTTCGCAACAGCTTTGCCCGTATCGGTGTTGAACGCGATAAACCTGGGTGGCTTTCGGCAGGCAATGAACACTTGATGATTCGTTTCATCGATCGCGAGCGCATCCTGCACACTCGCTTCAGGCACGGGCCACCTTGCGATCACTTGACGCGTCTCAAGGTCGACGACTCCAACCTCATTCGTCGCCGCGAGGTTGATAAACAGCCTTTTGCCTGAGCGTTCGACTGCCATGGCCTGTGAATTCCTCCCCGGAAGGGTAATGTCCCCGATGTGTTTGAAGGTCTTGGTGTCGATGATGCTCAATATGTTCGAGTTTCCGCTGGGGTCCTCGCCGCGATTTTCTACGTACACGTACTTCCTGGCTGGATCGTAGACTGCATTGTCGGCACCCGGAGGAAGTTTGATGGTATCGACGACCTCATACGTGTCGCCACTAACTATGTTGGCCTTCCCGAAATCACTTCCTCCATCTGTCACGATAAACTTGTTCGAATCGGGGAGAAACACAAGGCCGTGCGGGTGGTTAAACCCCTTTATGCTGCGAAGCGGTTGCCCACTTCGGAGGTTGAACACTTCGACTGTGTTGTGGTCCTCCGCCGCGAGAAATAAACGATTACCCTTCAGGTCGTAATCAAAGTGGTCGAAGTCACAGCCTTCGAAACCCGGCATTGGGATGCTATGGATGAGCCGAAGTGGTGGTTTCCCTTCAGCAAGAAGTCCAGCCGCGGCTAATAGAGCTGTCGTGAGATACAGCACAACCGATTGCCTCATTATCAGCGCCTCCCGCCGATGAGTCCTTTCGCTTACTGGCCACCCACAATCTTGAACTTCTGGATTCGCTCCCCCGCGCCGACCTCGCCAACATAAACGTTCCCTTTGGAATCAACCGCTGTGTGGTGAAGATGAGTGAATTCACCCACCTGGTGACCCGCGCGGCCGAAGTGGGACAGAATCCGTCCGCTGGCTCGATCAAGGATTTCAACTTGCTCGTCATCTTCATTGCTGACGAACATGAACTTCTGTTGCCGATCGGGAGAAAAGCTTACTGACACGGCGGAGCCCCATCCACCGGGCACTATTAAGCCAAAAGAGCTAGGTGTATGTCCGGGCCCAGTCGTCGAGTAATCACTTCTTTGCTCAAACGGAATGGGAATGTTCTTCCTAAAATTACCCATCCTATCGAATACTTGAAGCCGATGAGCTGCCCGATCGCACGTGTATACGTTCCCGTCAACGTCCACCGCGACGCAAACTACGAGGACTCTCCATGCGTCACCGACCTCGTCTTCTGCACGATGCTCCCCCCATTGACGCCGGAAATTCCCGTCATGATCAAATACGGCGACCCGGTGGTTTGCTCCGTAGTATTCGCCATCTGAAATGTAAACGTCCCCGTTCGTCGGATCGAACGCAATACCCGAGGGTCTGAAGAACGACGAATGACCTGAATTCAGAGGCTTTCCTGTTAGCGTGCCGTCTGAGGTATCTACAACGCCTTTCTTTCCAATTTGGAGCAAGAGTTTTCCATCGTGCGAGTATTTCTGTACGATGCCGTCGCCCACCCAAGTCATCCACACATTGTTCTCGCGATCGACCATGCAGCTGTGGAAACCCCCGAGCCCAAGGACGTTGTGGTCCCCCCAAGAATTCACAACGTTGCCTGCGGGATCAAATTCGATCACTGGTGGCGCCTGATGGCCCGCATCCAACTCATTGTCAGTGAGGTTCTGGCGATTGAGCACGAATAGATGATCTTGTTTATCCACGCAAACGCCGCCAATCATCCCTATTACCCATTCGTCAATTAATGGCTTAGGCCACGACGGGTCAACCTCGTACTTCGGGACGCCAGTTTGCGCGTAAAATTCTTGTGGACAGACGATCTGAAACACTAGAACCAACCCAGCGCACATCAGCCATCCGGCCCAAGACTTTCTCTTCCAATTTATATTCATAGCGCTCCCCTGAGCATTCAAGGTGTGCAACCAGACTTACCCGGGACTGAGAACCCAAACGAAAACACACTACCTCCCCTACCGTAGCAACGGTGTTGTGCTGTTCTTCGTTTCTGTTCCTACAGCACGCAGCGCAAGGCGAGCGAGGCTGAACCTAGAACCGTTTTTAGGCAGCTGAGTCTCGGCTAGGCTTCTAGCCTTTTTCTGTTGTTGCGTTCTCAATAGCGATCTGCTCAGGAAGCCCTGATAATTCTTGGATCTCTTTCGAAATGGGAGCCCATACCGCAGGATCCATACCGATCTCGCCCGTCTGCTTGAGGTTCATAAGGCCATCCCTAACAGCCTTGTAGGACCACTGTATCGGCCCACCTACGTAGTTAACCAGCTTATAGCGGCCCTTGGAGGTTCCCATGTCGTCAAGTTGCTTCATCGAGAGTCCGAAACCGTGCGTCCAGTTCATAGGTCCATTGATTTCCTTCGGGAGCTGCTTGACTTGCTCAACGTTTTCGACGTGTGAAGGCATAATCATGTGCGCTCCCGCTTCGAGGGCAAGATTGGACCTGCGGATCCCCTCGGCGAAGCTGACGGTCTTGAAAGCGTCAGTGCGCGCAACGATGACAAAGTTTGAATCAGTTCGCGCTTGAAGGGCGTAGCGGATCTTATCAAGCCATGGTTCCAGCTCAATTGTATGCTCTTGGCCCGTATGGTAGTGGAACCGTTTGGGGTAAATCTGGTCCTCCAGGTGAATGCCGGCGGCCCCCGCTTTTTCAAGCAGGTGGACCATGTGTACGACATGAGCCGGCTCGCCGAATCCAGCCCCAACATCAACCACGACGGGTATGTTAACTGCATCGGCGATGGATCGAGTGGCTTCCACCATATCTGTAAGAGTGAGATTGGGTTCCATCATACAGGTCGCATACCCGAGCGCACTGCCGGGCAGGTCGAGAGCCCGAAATCCAACTTTTTCGGCAATCCGAGCGGTAATCACATCGTAGATGCCCGGCGCAGCGATAACGCCAGGGGTGTCTATCATTTCGCGCAAAACGGAGGTCATACGTTTAGGAGCCTGAGCGGGCTTCTTCTCTTGCGCCTGAGCAAGCCCCGGAACAGAGCTTGCTGCCAAACCAGCCAAAGCCCCGGCCGATATATTCCTTCCAAAATCCCGACGTGACAGGTTTTCCATTTTTCTCCCCCTTTTTTAAATTTCTCACTTACGGAGTGCCACTTTCTTACCAGATTAACTTTAGAGCGAACTGAATCTGCCTGGAATCCGTTGAAGTTGAAGTCAGCACGCCCGCGGCGGCGTTCGATGTTCCATCCGACGCAAAAATGTCCGTGTTGGTTTGGTTTACGGGAACGGCAAAGTTGGGATGGTTCAAGATGTTAAAAATCTCTGCCCTGAATTGCACATTGAAGCTCTCCGAAATGCGCCGGATGGGATTGTTTTTGTACAAAGAGAAATCCAAATTCGATTCTCCGGGCCCGATCAGGATATTGCGACCCGCATTCCCACGGAGATTGAAACACCACAGATAATTCGGGTCGCCCTTTGTTGTGCTGCCGAAAGCCGGATCGCACCCTATCCCTCCACCTGAATTAAAGAAGTTCACGTCCGGCGCCGTCGGGATCGCAAAACACTGTGTTTTGACGTAGTTGTTCGGGTTCCCAGGGTTGGTGAGGGTTGCGCATCCAGGCCCTGTCAGGCGATTCGGAAAATCCCAGGGATCGGTGCTGTTCATGCCCAATGGATCACCGTCCGTGCCGAAGGTGGCGCTAAATGGCGTGCCGTCACGAACCGTGACGATGCCTCCTAACTCCCATCCGCTCAGCCCCCAGCTGAAAGGCTGAAGCGAAAACTTGGGTGCAGGGACATCCCAAATTACGTTGATTACGAGAGAGCGCCCGACATTGAAGTCTGAAAGTCCCCTGGACAATTTCAGGTCGAACCAATGCTCACTGGAAATTGAATTGGTGAATGAATCGCCGAATCCGCTGGAAGAGCCCTCGTCAATGCTCTTCCCCCAGGTAAATGACGTTTGGAGCTGCACGCCATGACTCATCTTTTTCTGCACTCCAACTTGCAGCGCATGGTAGGAAGTACTCATCGGCCACATCACACCGCGGATTTCGCCGAAGTTCTGATTGAGCACCGCTCCGTTGCCCACAGGCACTGGCCATAAGTAACCCGCCGAAGTCGAGACGGGCAGCACAAAATTTATATCATCCGAGCGGAATTGCTGATGTACGCCGTGAGAGCCAACATATCCGACCACGGCCGCAAGGCTCGGGGCAAGTTGTCGCTGGATACTAAGGTTCCATTGCATCACGTAACTGCGATGAGGGTTTTGCTCGATAAAAGAAGCCTCGTTCTGTCCAGCCTGCAGTAATCCGAATCCCCCCTGATAAAACGCACCACCCGGAATTTTAGGCTTGTTGAAAAGACTGGCATAGGGAGCTGCATTTGAGAAGAGGATGGTCGTTTCGTACGGCAGAGGCAGGGTGTCAAATATTCCAAACCCTCCGCGGACGGCAGTCTTTTGGTTCCCGAACGGGTCCCAGGCAAAACCCACTCGCGGCGAGAAGTCGCGTTCGGTGGCATTTCCATAGGCGGGACTACCCAGGCGGAATTGTGGGGACGTAATTTGCGGGAGAAGGGATATGTGGTTGTCGGCCTCGGTGGGTACCGTGACCATCTCGTATCGCAGGCCCAAATTGAGTGTCAGATTTGGACGCAAGCGCCAGTCATCCTGTATGTATCCGCCGAAAAGGGTTTGACGCATATTTCGGGGCCCTTGAGTGCTGGCAATTCCCGTTTCAAAGGCCGTTGGCTGGTTCGTGAGAAATGCGGTGAGTGATCCAAAATGCCACAAACCACCTGGCTCGGTACGAGCGGCGTCGGCCGTCTGCATGTGTTCTACAGCGAAGCCAAACTTCGTGGAATGGGCCCCGTGCGTCCAGAAGGCGTCATCGTAGAACTGGTAGGAATTCCAAACCCATGTATTCCCGTTGGCGCTGAGAGTGCTCCCCATAAAGTGCGTAATTTGTCCGGTATATACTTGGGATGCAGTTCGACCAGGATCAGATGTCAGGGATGTGTCCGACGACGCTGCATTAATAGCCCCGACGTTATCGTCGTTCGCCGCGTAAACGCGATTGTATCCGACTCTGGCGGAGTTGACGAAGGCAGAACCAAAGACATGAGTCTCTTCCAGGGCGACGGTCTGTCGCTTTATATGATTATTGTCGAGGACATCATTGAGCGGATCAGGTACCGTTTGAGGGTTGTCTTCGTTCAAGTAGGTTACGAACACGCTGTCCTTTTCGGAGAACTTCCAATCGGCCCGCAGAGTTCCGAAGTTTTCAGCGACGATCGTCGGTGATGGGAACGAAACCAGTGCTGTGTTTCCGCTGCCGAGAAGGGGACTGTTCGCCGTCGGCGTCGGCCAGAAAGTTAGATATTTCGCCGCCGAATCATCCACGCAAAAACCCGCCTGCCCGGGAGCGAGAAGATGACTCGTCGCCCCATTCCCTTCTGGCGCGCATTGAGACTGCATAGTCAGGGGGACTATAGATGCCCCACTCTTCGGGCAGCCGTTTGTTTGGGTCCAACCCTGGAAGCTGCAACCGTGCTGGTCTTCCGGGTTGCCGCTCGAATCGCGGATGATCCCCTGACGCGCTGCCAACGAAGGCACCGTCGGCACTGTTGTAATTGTCTTGGACTGGCGTATTCCTTCGTAATTTCCGAATATGAAGATCTTGTCCTTGTGTATGGGCCCGCCAGCGGAGGCTCCAAATTCATTCCGTTTGAATGGCGGAACCGTCGGCCCGTCGAAAAAATTTCGGGTATCGAGAGCGCTATTTCGCAGAAACTCATAAGCGCTCCCATGGAAGCTGTTTGTACCCGAACGCGTAATTGCGTTGACGACGCCTCCTGAAGTCCTGCCATATTCCGCCGAATAGTTGCTCGTCAGAACCTTAAACTCCTGAATGGCGTCTACGCCAAGATCGCCGCCCAGCACATTCCCTGGAGCACCATTCATATAGTCATTAACGGTGACACCATCCAAACGGTAATTGTTTTCCTGGGGGCGCCCTCCAGAGATCGTCACTTCCGAACCGAAACCCCGATTCGACTGAGGAGCATGCGTCTGGACAGAGGCCACTCCTGGCTGCAAAGTTGCAAGATCCGTCCAGCTGCGTCCATTAAGAGGCAGTTCACGCACTGTCGTCGCGTTTACATCGCCGGTAATCGCCGAGGATGTGAGTTGCACCAAAGGCGCTTCGGTGGTGACCTCTACTGCTTGCGAAATCTGCCCCACCCGCATCGTCGCGTCCAAAACCTGCTGGGCCCCAACGTCGAGATTTACGCCTGTCCGCACCTCCCTGGCAAATCCTTGGGCCGTAAAGGTGACTTCGTAGTCCCCTGGCAACAGGTTGGGTGCGCTGTAAAAACCAACCGAATCCGTGGTCAGGTTCCGCGTAACACCGGTTGCAACGTTCTTGATAGATACTTGAGCCATTGGAATGGCAGCGCCCGAAGGGTCTTTGACGGCACCGGAAAGCGTTGCTCCAGCCACTTGGCCGTAGGAGGGCTGAACCAGCAGACAGCTTAGCGCAAAGCTCGCTAGAACAACTATAACGAGAAACTGCTTGTTGGAAAAAGCAAGCGACGCCATAGCAAGTTTCCTCCTTGTCATTTGTAGCTACCCCCAAATGATCGGCTCAGTGCGTCTTCATCCCGTCCCTATCTAGACCTCTTCACCCCTTTTCTGTAGTCGCATTCTCTATGTCGATATAGTGTGGAAGGCCGATGAGTTCTTGCAGCTCCTTTGAAAGAGGTCCATAAACCGTTGGGTCCATTCCAAGGTTGCCCGTGCGTTTGAGGTTCATGAGCACGTCCCTTGCAGCCTTAAAGCTTGCAAGAGTCAACCCAGTCACGAAAAGCACCTTGTATCCCATGGCATCGAGTTCGGGTGCGGGAATGATGGGGCGTGTCCCCCCCGTTCCATTGACGAAGTTCAAGGGGGTATGGACCTCATGTGGGACCCTCTTAGCTTCCTCCATTGTGCTTGGGAAGAGCTGGATCATGTCAGCACCAGCCTGGGCATACAAATTCGCCCGCCGGATACCTTCCGCAAAACTGTTAGTTCTTATGGTGTCTGTGCGAGCAATAACAACAAAGTTTGGGTCGCGCCGCGCTTCCAGAGCCGCGTGGATCTTGTCAACCATAGCTTCGGCTGGGATTGTGTGCTCGACGCCGATGTGGTAGTGAAAGCGTTTGGGATAAATCTGATCTTCGATATGCATGCCAGCTGCGCCCGCATGTTCAAGCGTCTGCACTGTGTGGGCGACATGAGCGGGCTCGCCAAACCCGGCGCCGGCATCGACGGTCACAGGGATATTTACCGCGGCTGTGATGTGTCTGATCGCCGCGGCCATATCTTCCAGACTCAGGGCCGGTTCGGTGATGCAAGTGACCTCACCCAATGCGCTGCCAGCGACATCGACCCATTGGAATCCAGCCGATTCAGCCATCCGCGCCGTGATGGGATCGTGAATGGCGGGAGCGGTGATAATGCCGGGACTCTTAATCATCTCGCGCAAAATGGCAGTCGGTCGTTGCCGGCTCTGAGGCGAGCTCGTCTGTCCTTGAGCAACCTGCGCGACGGAGCTTGCGGCCAAACCGCCCAGAGCTCCTGCAGAGACACTTTTCCCAAATTCCCTGCGTGAGAAAGTTTTCATATGTTCCCGCCTCCTATTAAGCTGGGCGCAAACGCCTCAGATTCGGAGCTAATTTTATTTTTCGTCTTGCGTTAACCACGAGTCCTGCGAAGCGAATAAACCAAGCCGATAAGGTCGGAGAAAACTGAAGTAGAGGGAGACTACTGGCCGTATAAGTCCGCGTTCAGCGATTTCCAAGGGCACCTTCATTTGCGAACCCGATCTCAACTTATGGAACCGCCCCGAGTAGCTGCGTCCACTCGTTTCGTGCCTGGTCACGAGAGGGCGGGATTAGCGGTATGGCCGTTCCTTATACTGATAGGAGGAATGGAAGTCAAGTACAAACTGAATGAGTTGAATGAGGAGGGATGCTAGGCGTTTACGTTGATATCGACGGAAAACTTGTAACGGTCCCCACGGTAGTAAATGCAGGCGAGGTCAATTACGCGGTTAGACCCGTCGTATAGAAACGCAGTCAGATAAAGCATCGGAGTCAAAACCGGCACTTCAAGTATCTGAGCGATTTCCGGGCTGGCGAGGCGGGCTTCGACTGTATCCTGGATTCGCACTACTTTGGCACCTATCCCGTTACTCAAGACCTGGGTCATTGAGGCTCGTTTTAACTGGCTGGCGCGTATCCGCGAACCAAATTCCGGGACGACATAATTGAGAACATAGCTGAGCGGCGTGCCGTCTTTGCGACGCAGTCGGCGAAAGAAGAAGACTCGCTCGTCATGAAAGATTGATTTAAATTCCTCGGGCACAGCAATCTTCTTTCGCTCGAGAACCTCCGTATCCTCGTTAGCCTGCTGAGACACGACCGTTTTGATGGAGCCGAGTACTTGGAGCTCGTGGTGGTCATACACTTCTGACCGCACAAACGTGCCGAAACGCCGGCGGCGTGTGATCATTCCCTCTTGTTCGAGGGACCTGAGCGCTTCCCGGACCGTGATTAAACTTACTCCGTACCGCTTTGCAAGTTGCTCTTCTGTCGGCAGGCGGCCAGTCTTTCCGAATTGTCGCGTGAGAATCTCGGAACGCAGACTTTGCTCGACCTGATACCGAAGTGGCAGCTTGCGGTTGAACATCTTCTCCCTCGGCGCCTATCTTCTCATTTTTGTTGTGAATGTTCTACAAGAGCTCCAGCTGTCGCAAATTGGTTGTGCCGGGAGCATGAGAAGCGTACGATGCGCGAGTTAGAGGACCAAATCGGAAATTCCGGCTTCGTTGAGATTTCCATCCTTACCTCTGAAGCTAAGTAGAGAGCTTGGGTTGGGCCCTTTCGGTATCGAGAGACCCTTGGAAAACTATTCCGGGCCCACAAGGGAGGTATCGCTATGTCGAACAAGCTGACTGTTTTGGTGACCGGTGCAACGGGCAAGCAGGGAGGAGCAGTTGCGCATCTGCTGCTGAAAAAGGGCCACCACGTGCGCGCCTTTACTCGCAAACCTGACTCGTTTGCGGCACAGGAATTGAAGCGGCTGGGGGCAGAGCTCGCGACTGGCAACTTTGAAGACCGCGCCTCTGTCGAGCGCGCCGCGAAGTCCACCGACGCCATTTTCGCAATGTCCACTCGTAAGGCGGGAGCCGAGGTCGAGATCCGGGAGGGCATCACCGTCGCCGACGCGGCTAAGGCAGTGGGCACTACGCACCTCGTTTTCACCTCAGTGGGCAGCGCCGATCGCCGCACCGGCATCCCGCACTTTGATAGCAAATACAGGATCGAGCAGCACATCCAATCGCTCGCCATCCTCCATACCATCATCGGCCCGGTCTTTTTCATGGAAAACCTGCTCGGTCCGGCGTGGCTGCCCAGTCTTCAGCAGGGTAAACTGGCAATGGCCCTGCCAGCCTCGCGAGGACTGCGACAGGTGGCGCTGGACGATATCGCGGGGTTCGCCGTGCTTGCGATGGAGCGCCGCGAGCAGTTTCTCGGCAAACGGTTTGACATCGCCTCCGACGAAGTTACCGGCAGCCAGGCAGCCGAGATTATCTCCCGCGTTTCCGGACGCAAGATCGAGTACGCGGAAGTCCCTATTGCCCAGCTGCGGGCAGCGAACGAAGACTACGCCAAGATGTTCGAGTGGTTTGACCGAGTGGGCTACAGCGCGGACATCGCTAGACTGCGCCGCGAGTTTCCGGAGGTGGGCTGGCATAACTTTGAACAATGGGCGAAGGCGCAGTCCTGGAGCGTGATCGACACTAACCGGCCTTCTCATGGAAGGACTTATGTGATGACCGAACGCGGCGTCGCGTTAGTGCGATGAGTCCAGTAATGCCGCCAAGAACGAAAAGCGTGACAGATGCAGTTCCAAGGGCGGTGTACATATGACACCGAAACGTGTCTTGGACGGGATTGTGGCTCCTGTACTCGATTCGACATTCCGAGAAAGCTGGCAACGACGAAATTGCGCCCCCGATCATCATGCTCAAAGCAAATGCAGCAACACAGATTACGAGAACTTTTGAAAGATGGGGCTTCATGGGTTCAAATCGTATTCTAACGGGGGACATGGCCACGGCCAGTGAAGTCCTCTTTCTTTGGAAGGTGGCTAATCCCAGTTAATGGGATGGTCCGCCGCAGAAGCTGTAGAGTGCCAGGCAGGAGGAATCCCGTGAAACTTCAAGCTCTGGGCGTCGATTCAATGGGTTTCGTCTGGTTGGGCTGGATTGGAACGGCAGGTGGTGATCCGCAAGCGCTGCTCCCGCAGGCAGGTTTTGGCTTTCACCGCGAATTTGCAGGTCGAAGTCGTCAGCATGGAAGTGTGCAGTGGAGCACACTTTTCCGATGATTGATTCTGCGCGCCCGCGAATTGTATTTCCGACCTTTCGAGAATCACCTGTTTTTTGAAATGCTCAAGGGGAGCTACACACGGCACGGCATTGAGGCGGCCGGTTGCAGGCCTGGCTTTATTCCAGTGACCCCTGACCACACAGACATTTTCGACGGCACTGGAACGCCGACAGGTGTTGGGTTCGACCAAGACCACGTCGAGGCAAATTCAACTTGGTGTCAAGGTCCTTATGGTAGATCACAGCCTTAAGGTGTTCTTAAGGCTTCAGGGACTATCTCTGCCGGGGACTATACTGTGCCAATTGATCTGGTATCACCACACCCCTTCAAGGGGGAGTCACATACTTCAAGAAGTTGAGCGGCAAGCGAAAGCAATCGTCAAGGATACCTGACGGGAGGTGCCACATGATTCCTAGCACGTGTCCGGCGAAATATGTTGTTTGCTTTGCTGCCTTGGTGATGTCAGCGTTCACTCTGTTTTTTTCGGCCCCTGTCTATGGGCAAGTTGCGGGAGCAACGCTCACCGGCACGGTAAAGGATACTTCCGGCGGTATCGTTCCCAACGCTCAAATCACGATCACAGACGTCGCAACTGAGGTAACCCGTACTGTCTCGTCCGGGAGCGCGGGACTTTATACCGCTCCCAACCTGTTGCCCGGGACTTATCAGGTCCGCGTTGCCGCACCAGGTTTCACCACAGCCTTGGAGAAGGGAATCACGCTGACGGTAGGAGCTCAGCAGGTCCTTGATATAACCATGCAGGTCGGCCAGATGACTCAGAGCATTGAGGTCACCACCGAAGCTCCTACGGTCGAGTTGGCCAGTTCAAGTATCGATGCGGTTGTAACCTCGAACACAGTTCGCGAGTTACCGCTAAACGGACGGAGCTGGACGGACCTCGCGACCCTCCAGCCCGGGATTTCTGTGATTACGACCCAACCTGCACAGAGTGAGAATCGGGGCTACGGAGCGCAGTTAGCGATCTCCGGTGCTCGTCCCCAACAGAATAACTACCGGCTTGACGGTGTTAGCCTCAATGATTATTCGAACGGAGGCCCTGGGAGTGTACTGGGTGGGAATCTAGGGGTAGATGCCATCCAGGAATTCTCGGTTCTAACGAGTAACTACTCGGCTGAATATGGCAAGACATCCGGTGGGGTAGTCAACGCAGTAACGCGCGCAGGGACGAACGAGTTTCACGGTAGCGTTTACGAGTTCTTGCGCAACAGTGCTTTGGATGCGCGAAACGTTTTTGATTCCTCCATTCCGCCCTTCAGGCGCAATCAATTCGGTGCCTCAGCGGGGGGACCGATCCAGAAAGACCACACATTCGTTTTTGGAGACTACGAAGGGATACGGCAATCCCTGGGCATCACCTCGCTGGTTACGGTTCCATCCCCGACAGCCCGCAGCGGGCTCCTGCATTTCCCGGGCGCAACTGCAGATCCCACGCTATTTCCACCCCAGTGCACCCCTACCGGAGTGACAGACGAGTGCAAAGTGGCGGTCGACCCCCAAATTCAAAAAGTTCTTAGCATTTTTCCTCTTCCTAACGGGCCGATCATCAGCAATGGTGATTTAGGATCCTACAGCGTTGCAGAACAACAGATTGTCAGCGAGAATTTTTCCACGATTCGGGTGGATCACAAATTCTCAGACAAGGATAGCCTCTTCGGGACCTATATGTTCGACAATACCCCGCTGACAACCCCCGACAACTTCAACGACGTTCTCCTGCGTGCTATAACAAAGCGTCAGGCCTTGGTTCTCGAAGAGAGTCACATCTTCAATCCCGCACTCATCAACTCTATCCGATTTGGTTTCAATCGAGATTTCGCCAACGGGCCCCAAACAGTGAAAGCAATCAATCCAGCGGCGGCTGATCCATCCCTGGGACCTGTCCCGGGATACAATTTAGGCACCGTCCTTGTGCCTGGAGTCGACAAATTCCAGGGAGGTTTGAACTCAATAGGGTTGTCGCTTTTCCGGTGGAATTCCTTTCAGGTCTACGATGATGTATTTTTCACCCGAGGGCTTCATTCTTTGAAGTTCGGCGTTGCCGTCGAGCGAGACCAACTCAATGAATTCATAATTAACGGGCCAGGCGGGGAGGTCCATTTCGGTTCGCTCTCTGATTTCCTCACGAACCAGCCCCAGCTCTTTTTCGCGGCGTTTCCAACGCTACTGACGCCAAGAGGCACCCGCCAAACTATTGTCGGCCTGTATGCGCAGGATGACTGGCGCTTTCGACGTAGTCTAACGCTAAACTTGGGCCTACGTTACGAGATGTCGACGGTGCCGACCGAAGTGCAGGGAAAACTCTCAAATTTATACAACCTCGCGGACAGCTCTCCTCATCTCGGCGACCCGTATTTTTTGAACCCAACGCTCCGGAATTTCGAACCCCGGGTGGGCTTCGCTTGGGATCCGTTCCGCAACGGAAAGACAGCGGTACGCGGCGGGTTTGGCATGTATGACAGTCTCCCCATGCTTTACGAGTTCGCTACGCTGAACGGCGTAGCGGCTCCATTTTTTGAGCAAGCGTCCACGACCACGTTACCGCAAGGCTCGTTCCCGAAAGGGGCATTTAGTCTGCTTAGCCCCTCATCTTTCGCGTACGATTCAATTGAACCCAACCCCCGCCGGAACTATGTTCTGCAATGGAATCTCAACGTCCAGAGCGAGCTTATCCCCAACCTCACAGCCATCATTGGCTATGTCGGTTCCAGGGGGATACACAACCTATTTCGTTCTGGCGATGCCAACATCGTGATGCCGACTTTGACATCACAGGGTTACCTCTGGCCGGTGCCAATAGGCAGCGGAACGGTCATTAATCCAAATGCTGGCGATATTAGATATGCAAATTGGGGCGGCGAGTCCAACTATAACGGCCTCGAATTCGGGCTCACGAAAAGGATGAGCCGCGGCTTTTCACTCCAGGGTTCTTTTACCTGGAGTAAGAGTATCGATACTAGTTCTTCGGGATCCATCGAAGACAATTTTGTCAATTCGATATCGAGCTTGCCCTGGTTCAACTTGAAGTTGAACCGCGCAGTCTCCGACTTCAATGTCGGACGCACTGTGGTGATCAGCGGGACATGGCAGGTACCGGACCGAAAGTCTCTCTCCGGTCCAGCAGCTTGGATCGCAAATGGTTGGGAATTGGGAACGATCTTTAAGGCGAACGATGGAGCGCCGTTTTCGGCGACCTTCGGCTCGGACGGGGATCCCCAAGGTCTGAACAGCGCAGACCCGTGGGCCTTTCCGAATCGCTTAACTGGCGCGGGATGTCAGACGCTTACAAATCCCGGTAATCCAAACAACTATATCAAGACCCAGTGCTTTGCGGTCCCGACCGCGCCCGCCTCGTTCTTTGCCGGTCCCACGCCGATGTGCAGCTCGGACCCGCGCCTTGGCGCCAATGCTGTAGGCGATCCGTCGGTTTTCCAGTGCCTCAATCTTCGCGGCAACGCGGGTCGCAACATCCTAATTGGTCCGGGACTGACAAACCTTGATTTCTCCGTGTTCAAAAATAACTCCGTCACTCGAATCTCGGAGAACTTCAAGGTGCAGTTTCGAGCAGAGTTGTTCAACATTTTGAATCATCCTAATTTCGCGACCCCGAACACGCCTAACAATACAGATATCTTCGATTCGAAGGGAAATTCAAACGGTGCTGCAGGTTTGCTGACCTCAACAACCACGACTTCGCGCCAGATTCAATTCGCTCTGAAGTTGATTTGGTGAGATCTTGTCGTGTGTTCACAAGGGTTGCGCGCCCGATTCCGAGTTGGATCCAATAAGAGCTAAAGCCTTCCTGAGCCGCTCCAAACGCAAATCGAAGGCGGGGGGAGCTTGCACTGTTCTTCAAGAGCGTAGCTATTCGCTGTATCTCGGAATGAATGTCGCCAGCCAGCCGAGAAATCTGATTTTCGAGTGTTCTTGCGCTGACGATCTGCCCGACCGACGTCTTTGTGGCAAGTGGTAATAGATACCGAGCGATGTCATAGGCCCGCGCGCGGACTGTTCGCCTGTAGGTACTCTCCTGCATGTCATGGGTTTTTGGTGTGTGCTGACAGAGAAGGTAGGTGTCATACATCTCCATTTCCTGTTGCAGTACGAAGACGAGTTCTTGGCGCCAGTTGCCCTCCAGGCTTTTGCAATCTCAGCACGGCTGGCTTGAATCCGCGGGTGACTGAGTTCTGTGAGCTTCCACGGGTCGCGTTCCCCGCCGACGATGGCCCGCACAATCAGCTGTCCAGTTACTCCGCTCAGATCGCTGATCACATTTGCCAGCTGTTCATCTGGGTCAGTGCTTTCTGCATGCGCTGCACACAGGTCGCCGCTCCCGTGACGTGTACGCAGCATCCGGATCTTGGAAGGTGGCTGGAACGAGTTGTTCAACAATCCGTAGGTGTGTAGCTTCAGCAACCACTGGCTTTCCTGCACATCGCTCTTCCGTCCCGGCAGATTCTTGGTGTGCCGCGCGTTGACCAGGTAAACCTCGAACCCGCGCTCTTCCAGAATGTCGTACAGGGGAATCCAATACACGCCCGTCGACTGCAAGGCCACGGTCTTCACCCCGCAGCCTCGCAACCAGTTCGCCAATCGATGAAGATCGGCAGTGAAGTACTCGCATCGACGCACCGGATTGTGCATCACGGTCTGGCCGCACCGCCACGTAATGGGCACTATTGCCAACATCGATTCCTGCGGCGTGGGGATGGACCACCTCCAAACCCGGATTCTCCGATTGCAACCGCCGCGCTAGTTCCTTTTTCAACTTGCGATTTCGCCACAGCATTTTGTCCGTCCTCATCTCGGTCCTCCTCGGTGGAAATGAGGATCCGATTCGGCCCGGTGACGAGCGGTTTAAAAAACTCTCCAACGGGGTCAAAGGGCCGGTACAACAAGGTCCTTGCCACCAGACTCGTGATCGCCAGTACCGGGGCCATGCTTATCGTCGGGTACGAAGCGCCATGTCGGTTTGCGGCCTTAGCTTGCCGAATCGATCCCACATCAAATTTCGCAAAAGGGAAAACTCTAGACAAGTTTCTGGCACTAGCGACGCGTCGAAGACGCAGTTAGGGCTTATCAGATGGGATGAGAAGGCCGGTCTCCGACGGGATGCGTTATGCTCCCAACGATCGACGCGCTCAAGGCGCAATGGAAAGGAGACCGGCTTATGAAAAAGAATAGCACCATGGCGACCAGTCGAAAGCAGATTTTCAAGGGCCAG
>Ga0307478_10001055_pt1 | contig 25233 bp, 44 predicted proteins | sample atmos_gasesECM4C_2_FD_203713 | JGI IMG/M metagenome (GOLD analysis project Ga0307478, IMG submission 203713) | Hardwood forest soil microbial communities from Morgan-Monroe State Forest, Indiana, United States - atmos_gasesECM4C_05 | ecosystem: Environmental > Terrestrial > Soil > Temperate...
ATCGAGTGTGTACGCTCCGCGGTTGGACGCGCCGTAGCTTGAACCAAAGACTTGCGGGATCTCTGCGACGTAGGGACCTTCGGCGCTTCCCGATGCTCCCTGGAGTGCGGCGAGTGCTCCGTTTGGTCCGCTGATGCCCGGTTCAAGCTGATAGCAGGCAACGCAACAGCCGGCGCCGATCGAACCGACACACGGTTGCTTGCCGGGAGTTTCTACCGGACAACTCATCCCGCTCGAGCATCCGTTGCGCCCGGGTTGGATCTGCGGACCGACCACGGTCCAGTAACCCGGCATCACACCTTGGTTGATCGCGTTGGCTGCATCGGTCGCTGAGATCTGGCCGGCTTTGTAGGCTTGCCAAACTTGTTTTAGATCGGAATCGAAACCGCTCACCGCGATATTGACCGCAGAGTTTTCGTTTTTCGCTTGCTTTGCTCTCAGTTCATGGCCGGCGAGTAGTCCGCCGATTAAACCGACCACTAGACCAACCCCGGCACCGATGGGGCCGGCAAACGAACCCGCGGCCGTCGCGGATGCGATTGCGCTCGCGCTCGCTGCGGCGATTGGCGCCGATGCTGCAACGATCGCGCCCGGGGTGGCACCGAGGCCAGCGAGCTCGTGATAGCTGAGTTCTCGAAACGGAGTCTTGGGGGCGAGCGTGACCTTGCTCGGCCGGCGATCGCGCACAATGATCGGGCCGCACAGATGCGGAGAAAACTGGTACATCGGGGTTTCGGGCGCGATCACTCGAGGCGCGGCGCTCACCGTTTCCCCCTGGTCATCATCACCAGCGCAAACGCGGCAGCACCGAGTGCAACCCACTGGTTTGTGATATTCGGAATGATGGTCGACTCCGATAACCAATCCGCGAAGCTCGTTCCCGTCGTTGTGGTTCCGGGTGTGAGTCCGGGGACTATCTGTCCTTGGCTCGGGAGGAAATCTGCCGGCGTTGCGTTCACTGCCGGCGCCGGCGTGGGTGCGACCGCGGGCGCGGAATACGGTGTCACGTAGATCGGGCCAGGGCTCTGAAACTGCGGGGGCTGTGCGACAACGTTGGTTGCTCCCGATCCGCCGGATGGAATCGTCGCGAGCGGCGGGTACATATTGAAATCGTAGGGATAGAGCGGACGCGGGATGGGCCGCGGCATCGGTACCGGCCGGCGCAGTGCGATCGAGTTGCCCGGTGTGAGTCCGCTCGGTGCCGCTCCGAGGGCGCGATAGTTTCCCGGCGCTTCTGCGAAGCCTGGGGAAACTCCGTCCTCGGTCCCGAAAATTACGTTCTGACCGCCGGAAGCATTTGGTCGCGGCCGCATCTCAGACGGCGAGCGATAGACGTAATCCTCTGAGTGTGTCTCGCCTTCCCCGAATGCGGTTCCGCCCCACTCTTTTGCCCACGGTCCGCGTGAGCTCCCTTGCCCGGGCAGGATGGAATGTCCCGACGGCCGTTTCTGTGGGCCGTCTGAGATTTCACTTGATCCTGCAGGCCAACCGCCTTGGCCCTTGTCCCACGATTGCGACGAATCGGGGCCGATGAATCCGTGATACTGGCCCCCTTCCGGACCGCCGGGGATCCGGTAGCGCCAACCGCTCCACGCAAAATCGGGTGCTGAGCGATAGCCGTGGAATCCTGGCATGCGTACCCGGCTCATGCGCTCACCGCCTGGCCGTAATCTTCGCGAATTTCAGAGAGGACAGTTTTTACGTTGCTGCGCAGCGATCCGCCCCGGCGTGATCCGGTGTAAGCCCGATTGATGAATTGCCGATTTTTCGCTTCGGCAATCAATGCTTCTTTCCACTGTTCGAACGTGATACCGAGGTCGACAATCTTTGCGCGCAGTGGAAGTTTCTCCCATGCAAGTTCCCACTCGCGTTCCGTCATTCCGGTTCGAATGAGAGACGTAATGCTCATGCGTCACCCTTCGGTGTGACTAACTCCGCGAGTTCTTGAATGGTAAGTTTTTCGAGTTCGCATCCGGCATCGAGAGAAAACCCCATGGCCGCGGCACGGTCGAGGAGTGCGCACACTTGCTCGATCGAATATTCCTGAACTGGTTTTTGCTCGATTCTCATCGGCGCCCCATTGCGAGGAGCACAACCCCGCCGATCAGTAGCCACGGCAGAATTGATCCGGTCGTTTGCAGTCCGACCGTGCTCCCGTAACCGGGATAGCCGGCTTGTGGTCCTGCGTAACCGGGAGTGAGAGGAGAGGCGAAACTCGAGTACGGTCCGGTGGCAACCACCGATGTCGGGGTTTGAAACTTGATGGGCTGTCCGGAGGATGCGGCGATGAGGGCGGGGGTTTCTTGAAGTCCAGTCTGCAGGATCGAGCCCCAATCAATTGAGCCATCGTCCTGCCCTAGTGTTACGACACCGGCGAGGCCTGAGAACTTGGATCTGGATCCACACCCACAGCGCCCGCCACAATGACAACCGCTGAGATCTTGATAGCTGGAATCGGTGAGACTCCACACCCGTTTGCGGAAATACACCGGCGGTTCTACACCGAACTGCGCACCGTAGCGCGCCGCATCCATCGCGTACCACTGTCCCGATCCTGGCGGGTTCTCGGCTTCAAGGTAAACGTGGGAAAACTCATCGGGTGAGCTCTGGTTTGCGGCGATCGTGGCAAGACGGGCCGGGAAACCGAGTGCGATCACCAGCGCGCCCATGAGCATGGCGATGTCGTCGCAGTCGCCGGCGCGAATTTTCAATAGATCCTGTGGAGAATAAAGCTTTTCCTTGGTGACCGGATCCATCGTGTAACGGATGTTGCGTTGTACCCACTGGTAAACCGCCTGGAGTTCCCCCTGGTGATCGAAGGGCGCGACACCGCGCACGATCTCGATGGCAAACCGAACAAAGCTCGCATCCGATACCGCCTGGTCAATAAGCTTTCGCATCACCGCGATGGTTTGTTTGGTTCCTCCGGATCCGGAGGCAAGGGGGGCGCGATAAGTGAGCCCTGGGTTTGGGGAGACTGCGGCGGAAGATGATCCGATGAAAACGGGATTCAACGATCACACTCGCTTGGGGAAAAAAATTGCTTCGCGCAGTATTCCGTGCCGGAACCACAAGGGTTTACCGGTGATTCGCACCGCGCGAAGCGGGGAGTCAAAGTTAAGCAGCGAATCGCGTGCAACTCTGACGGAATGTTCTAGTTACCGTCAACCTTAACAGTGCTGCACTAGGTTCGGCACTGGTCCTGCACTGGGGGTGCACGGGGCAGCACTTTTCATTGCGCCGGCTGTGGAAAACCTGTATAAGCGTTTTGAGCGGCCGCCTTCCGTGGGTGCCGGTGCAGAATTCCGTGTCTACTGCTACCGATATCCCCGAAATCGGCAAAACCGTGAAAAAAACCACGGTGACGACCGTCATCCCTTCCGATTCACTCTCTCAACCGCAAAAAATGGAATTTTGGGATTACGCCAGGTCCTTGCCTGCTGAGTGGGGGAATCCTCCCGACCGACATCTGCTCTACGTGTACCGGATTCTGGCGGAAACCGGACCTATGGCACCACTTGAGAAGTGCACACGCATGCTGTTGCCAGATAACACACAAGTCGATGTGCGCAATCGAGAGGAATTCGAATTCGGCTTGTTCCAAAAGTACGGCGGGGGAACCTATCGGCTCATTTTGAAAAAGGGTGCGGAGTGGATCGCGCAAGATCGCGTGCGCTTCGACGGACCGCCAAAGAACACTCAACCCGGCATCCTGGCCGATGCTTCAGCGCAAGCGAACCCGAGTCAGACCGGGGATGCAAAAAGCGATGTGGCGATCAGTGCCATGAATCTAGTCGGCAACCGCGATGCCGAAGCGGTGAACGTTGCCATCAGCGCGTTGCGGGGTGCGTCCGACGTCGTACAGCGTTTCAGCCAACCCGGGAACGGTAACGGCGGAAGCATGAACGAGATGCTCATGCAGGCGATGATTCAACGTCTGCTCGCACCGCAACCTGATCCGATCGAAGCTCTGGGCAAAGTGATTGCCGTCTTCCAGAGTCTGAACGGGGTCTTGAATCCGGCTGCGTCTCAGAATCCAACCCTGGCGAAGATTTTAGATACTGCGGTCGAACGGATGATGAATCCACTCCCGAGCGGTCCGGCGACGTCGACCGGTGCCGAACTCGTGCGCCAACTCCCGCAAATTGGTGGATACGTCGCGGAAGCGATTCGGGAATGGCGTGTAGGTACCGAAGCGCAACTGCAGACCGCTCACATCATGGCGTCACAGCGCCCCGCACTTCCACCGGGAAACGGGCAACCGGCGCCAGGGCAACCCGGACGTCCAATCACACAAGCGACACAGATTTCTGCGCCGGCCGCGGCTCCATCTTCGGCGCCCGCGCCGGGAGCGTTACCGATGGGTGCACCGTCTCTGGAATTCATCGAGTCGAAAATTGTTGAGATTTTGCAGCGCGACATTCCCACCGCGGAAGCAGCCGACGAAGTTCTATCGTTCCTCGATCTGATGGCGCCTTCGATGGTCGAGCAGCTCGCGCAACTCAACGAAACGCAACTCATGCAGGTTTTTCAGTCGCGGCCGACCTTGCGCCAGTATCACGATCTGGCGCGGCTGCAAGAATTTGTGCGGGCGTTCCTGAAGTATGCGAAACCGGAACCCGCCCCGAGTGTTGATACAGCGTCCAAACCTAACTAGCGAATCAGTCGCGGAAAGGATCGGGGAAAAGCCAGAGCGGGAAAGCCGGCGGTTCTGTTTGGCCGCCGGGTTCTCAACCCGGCCGATCCGAACACCCGAATGTTACTCACTGAGCAGAGAGACAAGAAAATCATGTGTGTGGACTGCCGACAGGAATTCGTTTGGACGGCGGATGAACAGAAATTTTATGCAGACAAGGGGCTCACCAACGAACCCAAGCGTTGCCGAGACTGCCGCAGCGCCAAAAAGATTGCCGGCGGTGGTGCTCGAGACAACTCTCGAAACGGCGCCCGCGCATCCCGCGGCCGGTGATTGTGCGTGCTCTCGCATTCGCTTGGCGTCGCAGGTGCTTCGCGAGCTGCTGCTGAAAGATGAACTCGCGTTCGGGAAAACCCTTGTGATCGGTGTGGTAGCAACCCGGCTCGATGAGATGCAAGCCGAGCTCGAGCAACTCGCCGGCATGCAACGGTTGTTTGAAACCTGGATTCAGGATTGAGCAAGTTCTTTCAAAGGATCCACGATTTTTTAGACCGCAAGTATCCGAAAAGAGGCTCTATGACGTTTCTCAAAAAGCTCGGTTCCGCACTTGCGCAAGGCATCGCGCTCGCTACCGGCATGTGGCCACTGGTTAGTAAGTTTTTCGGCGCCGGCACCGCGGCATCTCAAACCGCGAACACGGTGGTAAACGATCTCACCGCGATCGGGCAAGTGGTGGTTCAAGCGGAAGCGATGTTTCAGGGCTCGGGTACCGGCGCCTCGAAGTTGGCCGCGGCTACACCGCTCGTTGCCAACATCATCAAAACTTCGGAACTCGTGGCCGGTCACAAGATCTCGAACGAAGCGGCGTTTACGGCTGCATGTCAGGCGATCACGTCGGACGTTGCGAATCTACTGAACTCGCTCGATTCGAGCACCGTGCAAACCAGTGGGAAACCGCTACCGGTTGCGCCGGCTGCACCGACTCAGGCCTGACCATGATCGAACCACTGAAATCGGAAACACTGGCGGATCTAAAACGCTACATCCTGGCGACGAAGGGCGTTCTAGGTGCGATGCACCTTGAAACCATCGAGTCGAAATGCCCGTGCGAAATCTGCGCGTGCATCCGAATCGCGATCTCGAACGAAAACGCACCGCACGCATGACTCGTGCTGAGAAAATTCGGCAAGTGCTTCTCGATCATGAATGCCAGGATGCAAACTTCGATTGGAAGAGTCACAACTTTGAGGAAGCACATTTCTACGAACCGTTTGGCGGTGGGTTGATCATCGTTCGGATTCACAGAAACCTTAACAATCTGATTGAAGTGTTTCGGGTGAAGCAGTTCTTTTGCGCTGGCGATGATGGCAAAGATTGGGACGCAATGCCCGGGATGAATCACGTTCTCAATTGGCTTCCCTCGCTGATCGCTGGCGAACCGTTGCTGCCAGAACCGCGAGTAAAGAAACCCGCATGACACTGCTTGAAGCTCTGGCCGATTCGATCCAACGTTTCGAGGGCTGGATTCCGCCCGGCATGGATCCGAAGTCCCCGCTTGGTTCAACGTCCTGGCGAAACAGGAATCCGGGGAATCTGCGGCCGATACCGGGTTTGATCGTTGCAACCGATTCCCGCGGTTATCGTGTGTTCCCTTCCCTGGCCGACGGTTGGACCGCACTCACCAACGACATCAAAGCGAAATTTGGGGGCTCGCACAATCTCACCGACGATTCGACACTGCGGCAGTTCTTCGATATCTACGCGCCGTCGGATGATGACAACGATCCGAACAAGTACGCGCGCCAGGTCGCGACGTGGCTCTCTCGAGATCTCGCAATAACGATCACTCCGGAAACCACACTCGGTTATCTGAAACAGATTGGGGGCTGGCGGTGAGAGGTGTTTGGTTCACCATCGGTCTAAGTGTGGGAATGATGCTTTGCGCGCTTGATTCACCTTGCAATCTACGGATGAGTTTCCGTCAGTAGTAAGCGCCGCATGTTCGCGATGCGGTTCGGGGTGATCGGGTGATCGGTCGTTAGCTGCCGAAACAAACCTGTGAGTCCAGTCGAGGTATCTCCGGAATACATTTCGAGGCGTCCGAATGCGCCGGCCGCGGCATAGGGCGAGTAACCAGCCTGGCGAGTAAGCCAGTACCCGATTTCGTCCGCACGTTGTTCGCAAATCACCTGATTCGTGCGCGTCACTTGTGTGCGCTGCCTACAAGCTTCGTCCACCGTGTGTCCGAGTTCGTGGGCAATGATGAAAGCTAGTTCGTCCTCTTCGCCCATGAACCGAATGAACTCGTTTGGAATACACACGAGGGCGACTCGAGTTCCGGTGGTTGGATCGCTGCCAAAAGTGGGTGCTGCAAATGCGTTGATCACACTAGAACTTGTGACCGCAATCACAACTCTGACGTTCGGATAACTCGATTTGAAAACTGGCAAAAGACGTTCCGTACTGCGCACGAAAATGGGATCGGCTAGGGTGTCACCCTCCGGCAATGCGTTGCCTTCATTGTCGGTAGCGACCGGATTCGATGCAAAGGAATCAATGCGCGCCATCGGTGCGGCGCTGCATGTTTTCCCGATCGCGCCCACGAATGCCTTGTTATCGGTTTGTGCTGCCAGGGGAACGGTGAGAGTGAGAAAAAGCAGAAGCGACTTCATGGCGTGAGGATTTTAGGCGCGTGAAGCGATCACGGCAAGCGCAAGTGTAACCACCACGTTCGTAACCGCTTGCCTGTGGATGCAAAGGATGTGTGTGGAAAAAGAGGCCATGACCTTTCGTAACTAGCGGCTTTTCAACGTCTAAGCATTGCCCCTTGACTTCGAAAAATTACGCTTTATTATGCTTTTCATGACAGCGAAAGCATTTCCGAAGGTTCTGCCCGCGTTTTCGATCCGTTGGGACGAATCCGAGTCAAGAATGATTTTGGAGATCCGTAGAAAGACCGGCGTCAAAGCGATCGCAGAAATTGTTCGAATGGCGGTAAAAGCTCTGGCCGAAAAGAACGGCATCGAAATCTAGTTTCGTATGAACTTCGCCTCTCAACCCCGCGAATTGCTGCAACGTCCGATAAGTCTCAGTCTTGGTATTACGTTAAACTCGCGTTCTTCCGCCCTTCGTCCGTCTCGCCACTGGTCCCGCTTTCCTTCCCAGAAAGCTCATGTCATGGGCTCCGAGAATCGTTCGGAAACTGTAACAAGCCTCGATTCTCTGATCATCACCCCCACACCTGAGCAGAATGCCGCGCTGAAAGTCGTGCGCGCAAGATTAAGACTGCTCCAGTTGGTCGTCGAAAGAATTCCGCATCACTTCGTACCCTACCAAACCGCACCATTTTACAGGCTGACTTACTACACCGAGAAACTTGAGTGCGGACACACCACACTCTATTTCCCGCAATGCGGACCGCCCACCAAGCGCCGCAACTGTCCCACGTGTGCGCTCAAGGCCAGCTTGCCAGAGAAAAAGCCTAGCGGTTCGGTTCACTCTGCCACGGAAACGGAGGTGATCACTCGTGAGTCTCAATTGGGGTAATCCCCTAGAACACACCGAAGCTTTTAAACGTGCGTGGAGTGAGTATCAGGAAACGCATCCCGAAGATCTGCGGCCGTTCTATGAACTCGATTCCGTACCGCGCACCGCAGTACTTGCGCGACAGATGGAGATTTACCGCGAACTGGTTTCCTAACGGGCCGGGCTTCATCGTTGTTCAATCCAAAAAAGAAAGGCAAACGTTTCAGTATGGATCACTCAGAACCGACTCGAAATCCCGCCGGGCTGAATGGGGTTTCGAGCCGGGACTGAGGTTCGTCCTGGCTCGACTTTGCGTTCCGATGCCCATGGAGGCAAAACGATGACCGCTGAAGAAATCCGCGCGGAGTTGGCAAAGATCCGCATCCTGCGCTCACGCGCCACCAAGGAACTGTCATGGAAGCAATCCACCTAGAGTTAAACGCGGACGAAGCGGGAATCCTGATCTATGCACTCGGGCGCTGTTACACGGTTCCCGAGGCCTGGCCGTTAGCGCAAAGGGTGATGAAACTCGTCTCTCACCCGAACCTGCTGCCAACGGGCGCCGCATCCGTACCGCCGCCGGCCGTGGGGGGATCCACACCGGCCGCGGTTGCGGCGCCGGCCGATGTCACCAACGCTACCGGTGAGCTCGCGATTACTCCGATCGAGGTCGAGCAGTCGGCCGACGGCAAAGCGATGGTCGTCACCTACATGATCCGAAGCGGCAATGTCACGAAAAAGAAAACGATTCGCACCTGGGATCCGGGTTTGTTCTCTTCCCTGCTCGCAAGCAAAGGTGCACCGACCACATTCATTGTCAAAGAGTCGAAAGGTTTTCTGAACATCGTCGGGGTGAAACGGTGAACAAAGCGAACAAGCAACTCGCACTCATCGAGGGTCCGGACGCTAAAGACGGTGAACTAAAAGCGTGGGCACTCGTCGAACTGTTCGGGCACCAACGAATCGTTGGATTCCTCTCACAGCAAACTTTCGGCACGGGTGTGCTGTTTCGCGTCGACGTGCCGGATTTGTTGAAGGACGGCAAAGTAGTGCGGGAAGGGTTCACCCGCTATTTCGGATTGTCGTCCATCTACTCGATCACACCGGTTTCTGAATCCGTGGTGCGGGAACTCTTGCCGTCGATTGACGGTGCACCCACACGTCCAATGTCTCTCAGGTCCTACAGCAAAGATTCCGATTACTGAAAGGGGGAGTCCATGTTGGATCACACGTTAGAAGTTCCGAAGTTCGAAGGTGACGTTTCAGATCACCAAGGGGTCGGCATGGTAGGTGATGGCGTCAGAGTGATGTCACCGCTTGCTGTGATGAATCCACAAACGGCACTGATTCACGCCGCACACATCGTTGCCCTGGCGGATCGTAGCGAAAACTTTCAAGAGTTTCGCGAGATCTTGAAAGCAGTCCTCGCAAAGCGTCGGGTTGTCATGCCATGAGCGTAAGGCAGGTGTACCAGTTAAAACTACGCTGCCTCTATTGCAACACGGAACTGACTGTCGCAATCCTGCCATGGCCTGTGAAAACCGCGAACATGGAAGGAGATTTGAACTGTCCGAAATGTTCCGCGATGAAAGGCGAGGCGAGTCGCTTTGCAACGAACCACTATTCAGCGTCACTCGCGAAAGCATTGGTGCCGGAATGAGTGAGACACCAAAGCTTGATGAACTGAAAGCTCTATCCCGCACACTCACCGGCTTGCTTTCGGATGCGCAACCGGGGCTAGCTACGTGGCGCTTGGATGTTTTCAATGTAATCCGAGCAATTTCCGAATTTGCGATTCCTGAAAGCGATGGCACGGTTGCCATGATCGCGATTCCGATGGAAGTGTTCGAGTTCTTTGCGCGTGCTTCCGGTGGAAAAGGGGAAGACGCGATTACGAACGCACTCAAAACCCTCATGGAGATGTTTTCCGTATGACGGAATTAGAAACACTGACGGCCGGGTTTGAACTTCTATCAACCTGGTCGCGAAATATAGCGATGCTTCCACTTGAAGACTGGGATCGGGCTTTAGAGCGTGCGGAAACAGTTGGGCCGATTCTTGATCCGACACTTTTTCGTGAGTACCTGTACTCGGACAAAGCAAAGATTTTGCGACGGCTGATTGCCGCGGCGATACCACTCAAGCGAGTGGTGCTCGATGCTCAACCGACGGTCCGCGCGGAAATGGAGCGGAACGAACCATGATCGGTCAACCGTTCCATTTCTCTGTGCCACTCCTTCCCCCGTCGGTGAACCACTACAAGCAACCAAAACGGGGTGGTGGGTGGTACCGGGCGCGGGAAGCGGTTGCGTTTGTGGATGCCGTCTGTATCTATTCCGGCAAATGCAAAGTGACAGGAAACTTCTACGGGCTCGAGCTCTGGTTTTTCCTGGGACCTTCGAAACGCAATCTTTCCTCGAATGACGTCGACAACTTTCAGAAAGTGGCAATCGATGCCCTGGTCCGCGCGACGGTGATCAAAACCGATGGCCGGCTGCTCGATCTGCACGTGCACAAACGATTCGTAGCAACCGACCGTGAGGAGCGGACGGAATACTTCGTAACAGGAAGGCAACTCGATGAGATTCGAGTACTCGCGGTCGGTGCTTAGCGTTTGTGTGAATGCACTTGTTGCAATGTTCTTTTTCTTGGGTGGACTGTACGAAGCTTTGGCCCTTCGGCACTTCGATGTCGGGTCTTTTTTGGTGTTGTGCGCCATTTATCTGCAACAGGGTTATAGCTTTGACTCGAAAGGGGAACTGAAATGACAGAGAAGTTTTTCACCAAGGGGAGTTATCTGCTACGGCTGGATGACATCCGGCCGCGGGAAGCGAAACCAAACAAACGCATTCATCTGAATTGCTCGATGGAACTCACCGAAGACCTGATGCAGCACGCACCGACCCGGATCCGGCGCGTGTGGGAGATTGTTGCCAACCCGCAACTCGACACGTTTCACGTGCCGATTTCTTCCCAACTCAAGGGAATTGAGATCGAACTCTTCCCTTCTGAGCCCATTTTGGCGAATGACGTTCCGGTGCTGGTCTGTATCAAAAACTCAATCCTGCGGGATATCCGCATCGATCGGGAAAAGGTCGATGAAAAGAACTGGGCCACTCGCCTTTGTTTCTCGCTCGGTATCTCCTGGGATTCAAACGTGTGGAAGTGGGGTGAGGATTATGTGTTTATGGAGTGTTACGCGCAATTCTCGCAATCGCAGTCGGAACTCTTTGACGACAACCCCGCGGACGAAGTAATCGAGACTCCTGAGGCTGAGAGGCTGCGTAACGCGCAAGTCGAGGATTTAGCTGCTCAACTCGGTACAAACGCGCCAGAGCCCACGGAAGCGCCGGCAATCGACCCTCTACGCACGGATGAGAAACCGAAACGCAAAGGTCGACCGCGCACATTGCCGTTAGTGAATGCCGGCGACAGAAGGCCGGCGCCCCGTGCCTGACCGCACGCATGAAAAGTTTCCGCGCTATCCGTTCGGGTTTAAACCGCTCGAGCCGTGCGAATGGATTGCGCTTTGTGCGTTCTTGCTGGCGCTGTTTGTGGGAGTCGCGTTTGTTTTGCCGGTGCTTGTGCACTACGGGAAAATCTTAGGTGGCTGGATTCAATCATGGTGGCATTACTGGTTGCCGAACGGCTGAGGATTTATGTCCAAACTTCAGTGTCCGACTTGCTTTCACTATTTTGATCCGCAAGTGCACACCGATTCGGTTGCAGAGTTTTGCTCGGACCGTTGCGCGTCTGTGGCACAGACCTATCTAGAAGCCGGAACCATGCGAGTTTGTTTCAGGTGTCGCGCGGAGTTTCCAGCGCTCGAACCGGGGTGGCGTCTCTGTGGGAATTGTGCACGCAACCGCGCGCGAAATTCACGCGATATCCGCAACTTATGCTCACGCGACATTGATGGTCGGCTGGTTCGGAATGAGTGAGTTACGGAGACTCGTCCACAGATGCACAGCCATCTACTTCTACGGCTGTTAGGTTTTGTACTTGGTTTTGATGTTGATCTAGATCTTGGTTCTTAGTTGAGATTTTCGCGCGCGCGCGTTCTCTTTCTATGCGACCGGAAGATACAAAATTGCTGAACGAACTGCTTCGGGAGTCGAGCAAGTACCGGTGTCCTGAACGGGTGCGCACTGAGACTGCAACGTACCATCCGACCGCACTCGGTTCTCAGGTTCTCAAGAACGAATTCGCGCGAGTGAAACGAAACCACCGACCACAGAAACGGAAAGCGGCATGACTGATCAGCGGAAGTTACTCGCGCTCTCAGTTCCCTGCCGGCATAAACGTTGCGGTGCTGGTGCCGGCGAGCCCTGTAATCACGCGCACAAGGGCCACATGCATCGGGTTCGATGGAACGATGCGGACCGAATTGCCAACGATCAAGCAAAACTCGCGGACTGGCAGAAACGTTATGGGGTGAACGCGTGAGGTCCTACGCTTCGAACACCCGCACCGTGCGAAACCTTGAAACGTTTCGCCGGCATGGTTGGCGCATTCTCGTAAGTCCGCAAAACCCGAATCCGCCGGCCGGGTTACCGTTCGCGATCGATAACGGGGCCTGGCCGACGTTCACGCAAAACCTTCCCTTTGACTCTGAGGGGTTCTCGCAACTAGTCGACAAGCACGGCGCCGCGGCTGATTTCGTGGTGGTGCCGGATATCGTTGCCGGCGGGCTCCGTAGTCTCGAGTTCTCGCTTTCCTGGCTCGATCGGCTGCAAGGAATCCGCTTGTTGCTGCTTCCGGTGCAAGACGGCATGACCGCGGGCGACGTGGGCGCGGTGCTGCGTCGCTATCCGGGTCTAGGAATCTTTCTGGGTGGTTCAACCGAGTGGAAGTTGCAGACCATGTACGGGTGGGGGATGGTTGCGCACGCAATCGGCTGTTACTACCACGTCGGCCGGGTGAATTCTCGCCGGCGGATCCGTCTGGCGCATGAGGCCGGCGCCGATTCGATCGATGGAACAAGCGGCACCCGATACTCGGTGAACGTTCCAAAGTTGGACGATGCCAGCCGGCAACCAAGCTTGCTAAGACCTTCGACGGTGGGTAATGCCCTAAGCTTGGGGCATGCTGGTGGTGATTTACGCCCGGGTTTCGACCGCGGATAAACAGGATCCAGAAATGCAGGTGCGGGAAATGTCGGAATACGCAGAGCGCCGCGGCTGGAAAAATCCCACGGTGATGATTGACCGGGTGAGTTCGGGAAAGATCCGGCCGGAACTCGAAACCCTGAAAGCGCTCTGCCGGCGGGGGAAAGTCGACACGGTGGTGGTCTATCGCTTCGATCGGTTCGCGCGTTCTGCCAAGGAACTGTTAGAAGCGCTCGAAGAGTTCCGAGTGCTCGGCATCAATTTCATCTCTCTGCACGAAAATATTGACACCACCACACCGGTCGGAAAGCTGGTTTTCACCTTCCTGGCCGGCGTCGCGGAGTTTGAAAAGTCCCTGATTCGGGAACGGGTCATGTCGGGCCTGGCGACGGCGAAAGCGAACGGGGTTCGGCTTGGCCGTCCGCCGCGGAGTGATGAGGTTCTCGAAGAGATCCGAGCTCTACGGCGCTCTGGTCACTCCTGGCGCCATATTGCCGGCGTGACCGGGTTGCCGGTGACCACGGTACGGCGCGCGATGCTCTTGGGGCAAAAGCCGGTTAGTGAGAGGGTCCAATGAGCCATGAGTGCGACGAGTGCGGAATGGAGTGCTACTGCGACGGCGAGGACACTGGCGGGATGCCTCAACCGTTAGATTGCCCACACATTTTCCGCCATCAGCAAGAGGAAGAGTACGGACAGGATCTAGACCTTTACTTGGATGATGAGGGTTGGTGAGAAAACGGGTGTGCCGAAATCCCTGTGAAAAAACGTGAACCGGCGCATTGAAAACAAAGGCCTGAGAAGTAAGGTGTTGGGTGTGCCAGAATCAGATGTTTTCGGCACGGCAAAAAGGGGTGAGCCGCATGGAATGGCCGCATGGATGGACACACGCGATCTGTATCGAGTGTTGGAAAAAGCAACATCCGGGGGAAAGCGCGCACGTTGTTCTCTCGATGGAGTCTGAGTTGTGTTGCTTTTGCGCCGAAAAGACGTATGCAGGTATTTACGTCCGCCAGGATCCGAACTCATCACTTCTCAAGTGCTCGAACTATGCCGCATTTGCGCATCCCCCGGTGCAATGACTTTTGTCAGACGGTACCGCGGCGAGATCTTGCTTTTCCTGCTCACCCTGGCCGTGTGCGAGTTGCTTGTGAGGTTCGTCTCGTGATCTACGTTTGCGTTTACGATTCAGTGACTCCGCGCACCGTGAAGATCGAAGCGGATCGCATGCGGCGTATGGTCGATGGTTCGGAATGGCACTTCTACCGGAGAACTAAGAATCTGATATTTCATCGGTGGGTGATGGTGGGCAAGGTCGAGAATTCGGCGTTGCTTTCTATCCACACCGAAAGCGGCGAACTCGATCGAGATTTCTTAAAACAGGCCGGGGTGAGGATGTGAGCTCCGTTCTTCTCGGTTACGAAGTGGGCACGGGCACCGCGGTAGAGATCCCAATTGGACACCTGGCGATCACCGGGCAAAGTCAAGCGAGCGGGAAAACCACCACACTCGAAGGCCTGGTGTCACGCACCAAACGGCAAGCGATCGCGTTTGTCACCAAACGCGGGGAAGGTTCGTTTCGTGTCGCATCTCCGATTGCACCATATTTTCGCGATCGTACGGATTGGCCGTTTATCTCGTCCCTGCTCGAAGCGATCGTTTCCGAGAAACTCAAGTTTCAGCGCGCGGAGATCATCAAAATTTGCCAGGACTATTCCGGACCGGAGGGGGTTTGGACCGCGCCCGTTACCCTGGCCGATGTCCAGAAAAATGCGGAAACGGCGCTAAAGCGAGCCCGCGGCATTGCCAGCCGGGTCTATACGGAACTCTTCGAATATTTGCGCATGCTGGTTCCGCAGATTGAAAAACTTCCCTACTCATCCGAGCTCGAGCTCCATCCTGGCCTGAACGTGATGGATCTCACCGACTACGATTTCCCTTTGCAAGCTCTGGTTGTGCGGTCGGTGATTGAGTGGGTGCACCACCACGCGAAAAACACCATTATCGTGATTCCTGAAGCGTGGAAGTTTGCCCCGAAACAAAGGAATTCCCCGGTGCGGTTCGCGGCCGAGGAGTTGATCCGCCAGGGCGCGGCGCTACAAAACTTCCTGTGGTGTGATTCTCAGGATCTCGCCGGCGTCTCCGCGGTGTTGTTGCGCCAGGTCACAGTATGGCTTTTCGGAGTCCAGCGGGATACGCGGGAAATCGAGCGCACCCTCGAACACATTCCCGCGGACATGATGAGGCCAACCCGGGCCGATATCGCGCGCCTGGGGGTGGGAGAATTCATCGTCGCGTTTCAAAACGAGTTGAGGCTGGTCTATGTGCAGCCGGCGTGGATGACCGGAGTCCACGCGCAAGCTATCGCGATGGGGGAAGAGTCGGTAGAATCGGCGCGGGAAATCGTTCGTGATTTTGATCTCGAGCATGCTGAGGGGGAATGAATGAGCGCAAACCAACCGGCACCACCACTGCCACGTTGCCCGCACTGCGGTGAGGATCTCGCCGGCATGGGCCTTTTCATGTGGCAGATTCAAGGCTGGCTCATCGTTTCCGCGTACTGCCCGAATCTCGAATGTCGGTCGGTGCTGCAAACGCAAATGTTGCCGCTCCCTGGAGAGAAGCCGCTGATCGATGCTGAACCCACTCGAGTGGTGGTTCCGAGTTGAAAAAAGGGGATGGCGCAAACGTGGAACAAAATCCCGATGGCACGGTGAGACTGACGTGCGCGAAGTGTGGTGTGGTCATTGTGGAGAAGGTAGATAAGGAGAAATTCTACTGGTGTGCTCCCAAGGTGGATACCCACTACCGAGAGAATCATGCGAAACCGTGACACGGTTTTCCTGCTCGTTTTGCTGGCTCTTGGTTTCGCTGTTGGCTTGTATGAGCGCTGGTATCCCATGGTAACGGCGCCTCCGGTGGTTCACTTCCCGCAACCGCTCGTGACTTGCACGGAAGTGCTGCTCGCGTCGGACAGGTTTCCAAACGGAAACTATTACGTGGTGCCTTCGGATCTGACGTGTACCCACAAACGAAGCGGCAAAACTCTCACCGTCATTTGCAAGCCGCGCTAGTTCTTCCGGCAGTAAATCACTTTCACATAGGGCGGGGTTGGATCGAAGGCATTGCCGGCAAAAGTGTGGGTGTGAGTGGGGAGTGCGGATCCGGTGAAGGTCTGCGCCGGTACCGTGCCTTGGGTGCCGGTGAAGGTTTGGGCTGGCACGGTTCCCGCGGATCCGGTGAAAGTTTCGGCCGGTACCGTGCCTTGTGATCCTGTAAAGACTTCGGCCGGCACGGTGTGGGTGTGGGTAGCCATTGCCGCGCCTGTGAACGTCTCTGCCGGCACGGTGAAGCTAGAACCCGCCGCGGCGCCTCCGATGGCTGTAAACGCGCCTGTGCTCGATCCTGCCTTGCTTCCTGAAGTGGTCGCAACCGTCGCGGTGCCGTTTGTTCCTGCGGGGGTTCCTGCCGACGTCGCGCCCGTGGTCGCGGTGCCGTTTGTACCGGCCGGTGTGAAGGTGGTTGCTGAATTGGTGCCGGCCGGTGTGAATGCAGCCGTCGAGTTTGCGCCGGCCGGTGTAAAGCTCGAGCTCCCGTTGGTGCCGGCCGGTGTGCCGGCTGAGGTTGCAGAGATGGTGCCGGCGGGGGTGATTGAGGCCTGGCCGCCGGATCCGCCGACGTCCGCGTTTGCGGCAATCGTTCCTCTGGCAAGCATTCCGTTTAAAACTGAAAGCTCGCTGAACCCGGTGGGGCAGGATCCGGAAACGAGAAGGATCACCATTCCGGAAGTGATGTGCTGGCCGGTGTCTGCGCTGTATCCCTGATTCTGAACCCACTGTGTTGTGGGCACACTGGCTTGAAAGGTTGCGAGAAAGACGAAAGCGGCGAGAAGAGTGTTGCGCATTTTCAGGTTCTCATTGGTTCACTATCCAGTAATCGAAGCATGCCGGGTTCGTGGTGATCGTGGGCATGTTAACCGTGAAACTCACGCCGGCCGATTGTGACGCGACCGGGATGGCTGGTATCACCGTCGGGGAAGTGTTGCAGGTCACACCGAGTCGGGTGTTTTCCTTCGTCGTTTCCTGCACGATAACTTGGGAATTGGCACCGACCGCGGTGGTGTTCACCACGCACGTTCCGGCCGATGCTGCTACGTCACAAGCGAAAGCGCCCGCCGGTGCCGATCCGCACGCGACAACCGAAGGATTGGCTGCGGTACCGACCGCGCCACAATTCGAGAGTGTTTTATAGATAGCCGGCTGAACCGAATGCGCTCCCTGGTCGACAAGGTTTCCGTTCGAAGTAATTGCCCATGCTTTCGCTCCGGAATTCGGCGTGTTGCCACTGCCGGCGGTGTTGCTGATCCAGAATTCAATCGGGCCAGGTGTGCCGGCGCCGGTCGAGGGTCCACCACCGATTTGTGTGGGTGAGCCGTTTTGATCGGTGATGTTGAAAGCAGAAGGCGCCGGCGCGCCGATCATGGAGTTTGCGCAAGTTCCCGGGCCTGTCCAGTTGGAACAAGTCTCCAGTCGATTGCGGAAAGTATCGGTAAGCGAACTCGGATCACTTCTCCCGCCGACTGTGACATCGTTGCAAATGGTTCCGCCGACTCCATTCGCGCATTCCCAAACTAGGGCTGAGGTTCCTTTTATGGTTTGTATCGGGTTCTGGTAAATGTTGGTTGCCGCTGAAGATCTCGCTGCGAATCGCCAGTAAGGAAGCCCACCGCCCCCGGTGGTTGCTGAAGTTCCGTAAGTGCGGGTAACTTCCACTCCATCGACGCCGATCGCGATGGTGGGACCGGAAACTCCACCGTTGGACCAATCCGGACGGCTCACTCTGAGCCCGTTGATTTTTGTGAATGGGCCATTGTTCGATGTGCACTGCACGTATCCGCCGGAAGTGGTGACGTTGCTGATATTGCAGGCCGGTGAAAACGGGTTCGGATTGTCACCGCCGATGATGATCGGATCCCGGCGAGCGAAAGTGAAATCTCCGCTTTGAGTCACCCCGCCCGAGCATTGCCAGCACGGTTCAACGATGAATTGTGTTGTGTTATCGAAGTTCCCCGCATGCACGGTGTTGTAATACGAAGTGCAGCCGGTAAAAGTGATCGACGTCGCGGTGTTGGCTATGATTGGAGAACACACGGTGCCGAGTCCGGTTCCGCCCCAAATGGTGACTTGCTGTTGCCCTGGCGCTGCGGTCGCGAACTGGTTCACCGTAAAATTCACATCGTTGACCGGCGCGGCCGATGGAACGAGTACGGCGCCCGAGGTTCCTCCAGTCCAGTTATGCGAACTGTCCGGGGAGCCGGTTGCCGCAGTAATCAGCATGACGGGTGAGGCTGCAGCGAAAGCGGGAGTGCTGGTCGGTGTATAGGTTCCACTCGTCGATCCGTCGGTGTAGATGTGGGAGTTGTCGGGCGCTCCGCTGCAATTTTGAACGAGTAGGTTGCCAGAACCGGTAGGTGCGGGAAAGGCAACTGTGCAGGTCACCGCTGTCGTTGCTTGCGTCACCGTGTCCCCGAACCCGATGGTTCCTGATGTAACGCTTCCGGTGACTGTTCCTATCGAAATCGGAATGTTAAGCAAGGTTCCGGTTGAGCCTGTCACCGCTTGCGTGACAGTTTCATGGAGGGCAAAAAGGCCGGTCGGGTTCGTGCCGGCTACCCTCTGGTTGGTGTCTGAAATGGTGGTGGAATTCCCCGACGTTGCGTTGGTGAGACACAATCCGCCAAGTGCAGTCCCGTGCACGGTGATCTGATAGAGCGCACCGTCGCCGCCTACATCCGACCCGTGCATGAACCAGTTCAACGGGAGCGAAGTGCCGGCTGCGCAGTTGACCGGACTATAGAACGCGGTCGATTGGTCGATTTGCAGAGAATCTTTGATGACCGGGGTACTCGCGTGCACAAATTGAATATCTTCCGAACGCGATGCGGTGACGGTGACCGGCCCTTGTGTGGCTTCTCCGTAGACGTCGACCGAACTAAGCGCCTGGGTGAGATAGCTTGCGAGCGGGCTCACGCATTCAAAGCTCGAGTTGTCGATTTTGATGAATCCGCCGGCGTAATCGCCAAACCCGAAGTTTGGGCAGTTCTGCATGTCGCCCGTCCAGCCGATGTTGAGGGCGTTGAATGCGTAGAAACGGCCGGCGTTGCGCCCGGTGTTGTTTCCTCCAACCTGCATGACCGCGCCGGTAAAGGCTTGGCCGGCACAGTTGATGCAATAGATATTTGAACCTTGCGCGATCCCGCCGGATTTCGAGAGCAACCAACCGGTATCGACCACACCATTTCCTAAAAAGGTGCAGTCGTAACAGGTGATGAATTGCGTCGCGAGATCCGGTGCGGTGGTCACTCCGTCGTAGTCCATATCGACGAGTGCGTTAGTCGAGGAAGTTCCGCCGATGAAGGTGCAACTGTGAATCGTGCCGTAAGCGTTCGATTGTCCATCCCAGATACGTAGGTTGGTGGTGACTTGCTTTAGGCCGCCTCCCGCCGCACAGCTAACATCCCACCGTGCACCCTGGCTGCCGATGACGTGATAGAACTGAATCTCTGCGTTGATCTGGTAGAGGCCTGAGAGATAGAGTTGCTTGTTGTAAACCCCGAGTCCGGATGCGTTTGATCGATTGGTACCGAATGCACCGTGTTCTGCGGCTTGCATGGGTGCACTGTTCTGCGCGCCTGTGTTACTGGGAAACGCTCCCCACCACTCCGGATTGACGGTTTTCAAGACAAGGTTTCCCGTGAAGTCTGCGGTTCCCTGCCCACCGAGTGCCTGATAGAAAATCTGATGCAGGTTCGAATCGACGATTCCACCGAGAAGCGAAAGCGTGGTCTTAACTGGTTTCAGGCCGAAGGAGTTGTACATCCAGTAGGGTTGACCCACCACCGGGGTACTGATCGCCTGAGTTGCCGTGATCGCACCGCCCGCGGTTGAAGCGATGATCTGTGCGCATAGATTCATGTTCACGCCGATATCGAGAATTTGCGTGAACGCGCCGCCGGCGGTGCAGGTTTCCGTTGTAGTGTCGTTGCCTCCAAAGGCCACTAGAAAACTTCCTGCCGTGTAAGTGGCGCTTGTGATCGTGCTCATTGGAGAATTCGGATTGCAACTGGCTGCGCACGATGCGCCAGGGCCATCGGCGCCGACGGATGGGCCTAAACCAGAAACCGCGAAGGCTGCGCACTTTGAAGATGGGGGAGCAGCAAGATAGGGAATTGTGATTGTGACCGAGCCGGCGCTCACATTCGAAGCTACCCAACCGAAGGTGTTCGATGAATAGTGGTTCGAGTCTGCGTCCGATTGCGAGACTAAGTGATAGACATTTCCTTTCGTGTCGGAGGGAAGTCCCAAGCCTCCACCGGTCGCAAAACGATAGTTGGTGAGTAACGCGATTGCATCGCCACCGGTGGGAACGTTGAGTGCCACCGAGCAAGAACTTAGAGAACTGCCGAAAGAACTCACCACCGTGCCATCGAGCGCGCCGCCACCTGGCGGAATCACGCTGTTGATGAGCGTGAACGCACCACCGCCAGAAAAATCAAGCGTGATGTTCGATGAGAAATTGACCGTGGATAAAAGGCAGGTGTTCGCCCGCGATGTGGTTCCGATGACTTCGATGGTTGCTTGTAGCGTGCCGATCGTCGAAACCAGATTGCCAAGTGCTGAGGTCGTATCGGTGCCGGTGTTTGTTCCTGGGGCTGTGTCGCAACTTGTCCAATCGCGTGTATCGAAAATCGCTTTCGTTTGTGTAATCGGCACGTTGCCCGTGCCGTTTGAAACGATCGCGGATCCGGCTGCAACGTTGGGAATGCCCGCGCACGCGCCGGCGTTGTTGTATTGAATCTGATTGGTTCCGGCCGGCGTGCATCCAGCGTTGCCAAGGGGCACAGTAAGTGAGAGCGCAACCGCGTTGAGGTTGGTCGAGATGTTGACCGATGCACCGCTGATCGTGATCGGCGCGGCAAGGTTGAAACATTGCGGACCGGTTCCGATCGCTGGTTGCACTGTGCCGGTTGCCGAACACACTGTGAAATTCCACTTCGTGCCAGCCGGCAAAAGTACGGTGTTGTCCGCGACGTTGAAAGAAAAGGTTCCGTTTTTGTCGAGGCCGACGGCTTGGTAAGGCGGGGAGTATGGCTGTCCGTTGAGCGTGGGAGTGCCGGCGCCGGATGGAACTACCAGTAACGGTGTGATGGTTCCGAGCGCATAGGGAACGCTGTGCGGATCGATCACCGTTCCGGTCACGGTGGTGAACTGCGCAAAGGCTTGTGAAACGAATAAAGCGAGAACTAGGGCGAGCTTTCTCATTGTGCCGTACACGTAACCCCAAGCACGTCGGAATCGGTCCATGCGCCGTTTACCGCGACGTCGCTGTAATTTTTAAGAACCACTTGAGTGTTTGAGAGTCCCGATTGCTTGGTGATGAAAACAGATGTGCTGTTGGTGGTCGTATCGGTTGCCTGGCAGAGCCAAGCATTCGCGACAGTTGCCGGCATGCTGATGGTGCAGGTTCCGGTGTTTGAAGTTCCGACGTTGACTTCAAATGCAGAGCTGCCGTTTTGCGACGCAATACTTGCTCCCGAGCCTCCGCATCCGGCGCCGGTGATGGTTGGTGCACTGGTGTTGATCCAAGCATGCAAGGTGGCAAGATTGAAGATGTTGCCTTGCATGTAAATCGCGTTCGACTGGATTGCTAGGGTTCGGGTGCCGCTCGCTGCGAAGGAAATGTCATGGGCAACCGCTGAATACATGCCGGTGTTGGTTTCAGCGTTCACGCTATAGGTGACGTTTGCCGACGAACCCGCCGGCGCGAGTAGTTGGGGGTTGGTGCAATTCGCACCGTTGAACTTGAATTGCCAGGTGGTACCGGCAACACCGAAACCCTGCGCAATCGAACCGGTTGCCGCGGCGGTGCAGGTGATATTCGAAAGCCAATTCGTGAAAGCAACCCCGGCGGCGTTCCATGTCACTGTATGACTCATCAGTGGTTGCGACGTTGTGATAGTGCCTTGTGCGTCGGTCTGGGCGCCGGCGCCGTTCGTGGATAGGGCGCTATCTACCTTTAGGTCGTTCGTTCCGTTTCCGATTGCGACGTTTCCACTGGTTAGATTGCCCGCGGTGTTGGTGACCGTTCCCGAACCGGCTGCGCCTCCATCCTTGAGGGTCAACCCGTCCGTGCCGGAGAATTCTGCAACGTGGTTGGCTGTCGATGCGCCCGGACCGAGCGCGCAGGTTGCGCAACCGATTGCACCCGCGGCGCTGACAGTGACCGGTGGAGTCCCACTCAGTGCGCCGCCGTTTGTGGTCGTAGCGCAAGTCGCGCAGGCTATCGTTCCCGCTCCTATAATTGGACTCGGGGTTGCGGTGATCGGTGCGGTTGCACCGATCGATGTAACGGTGCCGGTACCGGGATTCGTCGAGAGTGCGGGCGGTGGAACGGCTGAAATGTTTGAAGTGATTGATTGCGAGGATCCCGAGATCGTGAGCGCTGGCACGTTGAAACAAACAGGACCTTTTCCGCCGGCCGGTTGGATCGTTCCCGCTGCCGAACACACTAGGAATGTCCATTGCGTACTGCCAGGAAGCAGAACAGTGTTATCGGCAAGCCGCATCGTGAACTTTCCGGCTCCGTCGAGGCCGGTCGGTTGCGAGGGCGGTGTGTAGGGCAGTCCATTCAACGTGGGAGAGGTCCCGCCAGGAAGCACCAAACCGGGACTGATCGTCCCATTTGCATAGGCGAGCCCGTTTGGATCGGTGACGGTGCCAGTCACCGTGGTGAACTGCGCAAACGAAAGCGCTGGCACAAATAAGAGTGCAAAAAGTCTGAGTAGTTTCATCGTTGAACCTTTGCTTTCAAGACGTCCTCGAGGTTCCTAACTTCCTTGCGCACCTTCTCGAAAAGCTTGACTCGTTTCTCCTGATCGGTTTCGAGCTCGAGCAGTTCTATGAGTTCCACGTAACCGAGAATGCGTTGCAGTCGGTTGTTCACCAGGTGTAAAAGCTTGGCCGAGATCATGTGTGCTCATTCCCATAACCACAGAAACGCAATCAAACCGATCACACCGAGCACCGCCAGAGTCGAGATCCCCGTTGTGGTCGCGTCGACGGTACTGCTGTCAATTGACGAAGGATCCACCGTTGACAAATCGGGGCTTACATCGGTTGCAGGACTCGACCCTGAAAGCTGTGCGAGTGTGGTCGACACGTCCACACCGAGCGCGCTCGCGACGTAACCGGCATAGGTGTAAGCGTTGCCCTGGCTGTCCGACGTCGGCGCCGATTGCCCTAAGTACTTGGCGGTGATATCGAGAATCGAGTAACCGGGATAGCTGACAACGTACTTTTGCAGTTGCGTGTAAAGGGCCTGAAAACCAGTACCAGGATCGGGGAAGATGGCGAACCCACCGGAATCGGCGCCGATCGCGCCCGGCTGCCCTGCAAACTTGAGATTGCCGGGGTTGTTGTTGCGCTGTGCGCGATTGCCGGCGGTGTTGAATCCTTCAAACTGCGCGATCGCTTGCGCCCAAGTCGAGATGAAATCGAAGTTCATGCAATTTCGGAATCCTCGTCTACCTCGACTTCGGGCAATTCGTCTTCGTCGATCTCTTCCAGTTCCTCAATCACCCGGTGTTCTTTTTCCGCTGATCGGAAGTAATCACACGATGCCAGGTGTTCCCGCTTATACGTCTCGACTTCCTGTTCTGTCGTTCCCCAAAAAATGTGCGTGACTTTGATCGTGTCATCCCCGCCGTCAATGATGTCGATCTCGAGCTTGTAAGCCATCACTGCACCGCCGGCGGATTCTGAGATGGGGTTTGCTGCGCATTAGGGGCTGCTGGCGGGGCGAGGTCCGCGACTTCGACGCGCAACCAAGGCAGATACCCAAAGAACTGGTAGAGCAAAGCATTCGCGCTGTAACCGCCGATTCCTGCGATCGCGGTCGACGTGATAGGAAGGCCGACGTCGGCAACTTTTCCCGCGACGGTGTGAATGATGAACCCGTAACCGAGTGCGGAGAAAAACGCGCGGGTTGCCAGGTTGACCGCGTGCATCTGAAACCACGCTTTCAAGCTGCTGAGTCCGTTGGTTTTCGACTTCACCGAGTTCTGCGCTTGCGCCAGGACGAAGAGAACCCAACCCAGAACGAACACGGAAATATTGAGAATCTCGCTTTTGTTCAAGGTTTCATGGCTCCAAGCCGTTTCAGTTCTTCCCGTAACATCCGGATTCGTGCTTCTGCCGACTTTCTTAAAAACCAGCTTTGAATGCTGTCTAAGACCCGCTCGAGGTATGCGAGCTCGTGCCGCATCTCCTCCGCTGTCATCGTCCGAGTAATCCACTGCGCAAGAAAATCTCTGCCAGTACCCAAGCGGCAAGGCCGATGCTCATCAGGTTGAATCGGCTGCCCCCTGGCGGTGGTGAGAAAAAGCACGAAAGCACGAAGAACACAAACGCGAACACAAGCAAGATCGTCGCTATCATGCGTTGAGCTCCTTCATGGGGATTGAACAAAGGTCACGATGCCGGCCGCGGTTCCGCCGGCGCCGGTGGTGGTCAGGCACAGTGCGTTCCCCGTCGGTACTTTCATCACATAGCCCACACCGACCGAATAACTGATCGGTTGACTGGCGGTAACTCCCATCGCGCCGGTGAGGTTTGTCGTACCGGTCCCGCAGTTCGCTCCCGTCCCATACACCCACTGCAAAGTGCCGGCAGTCGCAACCTGAGACATCTGATAACCGCACACATAGATCGAATCGATGGTGATGGCTGCGATCTGCTGTGTGGTCGACGCGGCCGCGGCAACAATCGGAACACTCTGCTTCGGTAAAGATCCGGTCTGACAAGGATCATTTGCAGCGTGGTTCGATAGTCCTGGAGTGGCAAAGACGTACTCACCGGTGAACGTGTTGGCACTGCCACCGGGCGAAGTGAAGGCAACCGTCGCGAA
>Ga0307478_10001056_pt1 | contig 25232 bp, 23 predicted proteins | sample atmos_gasesECM4C_2_FD_203713 | JGI IMG/M metagenome (GOLD analysis project Ga0307478, IMG submission 203713) | Hardwood forest soil microbial communities from Morgan-Monroe State Forest, Indiana, United States - atmos_gasesECM4C_05 | ecosystem: Environmental > Terrestrial > Soil > Temperate...
TTAGTGGTCCTGGCACCATCAGTGGGCGGCTCGATTTCTCAGCCAGCAGTTCAGGCCAATTTTCCAACAGCAACAGCAAGAACGTAGGACCAACCTCCGTGAACTATGGCGTGGCGAACGTGACGAATGCCCTCGCCACGGTCAACAGCCTTTCGGCCAGTTTCGAGGGGGTATCGGGGACCAACATAGCCATTAGCGGAAACCAGACCATTAACGCCTCCAGCGGCACTCTGCACATCATCAACGGCCATCGTTATCGCGTTTTCAACGTTACGTCCTACAGCGAAAACGACGGTAAGCTCGTAACCATCGTTGGTGATGCGGCTGGGGACATCGTAGTGTTCGACTTCAGCCAAAACAGCAACGTGAACCTGAAAGGCGATGTCAAACTGAGCGGTCTCACCGACGATCAGGTTCTGTGGAACTTCGACAGCAGCCACACTGAGAACGTGAACCTTAATACCAATGCCTCCAGCTACGGCAGCCTGGCTTTTCAAGGGATCATTCTTGGCCCGAATGACGTCCTTTCGATGACAAACGCCAACCTGGATGGGCGATTCTTCGGCGGGGACAGCGGCGATATGCAAATCGTCTCTGGCTCCACGTTGAATGTGCCGCCGCCTACAGTACCCGAACCGTCCAGCCTGCTTCTTCTGGGCAGCGGCCTTGTTGGTATAGGTGGTGTGCTGCGGAGGCGCGCACGGCACGCCTAGTTTGATGACCACTTTAGGTGCTCCATTGCTCGCGTTGTTTGCGAGAGGTGGAGCACTGCTATCTCCAGAGATGACCGGTCGGCATGGCCTTCTTTAATCGGAGGGGGATGCGGCGTTTGGCCGCCGCTTACGCCCGTTGCGCCTCGCGCTTGAGGGCACGTTCGAGGGTCTGGTCGAGAGCGGATTTGGCCTTCTCGTATTCCGCCTGCGAGATTTGGCCTTGCCTGCGTTCGACTTCAAGTTGGAAGAGTTCTTCTTTCAATCCTTCAAGCAGCATGGAACTGGGACGGGATGTAACCGCTGGACGAGCCGGCGCCGCTAAGACCTCCGCAGGTTCGTAGTCATCTTCGATGCTGGCGCGCGTGGGAGAGCCAGTCTTCTGCCGCGCCAGAGCGCGCGCCGCGGATTGTTGCCGGGATGCGACGTAGACTCCGCCAATCACCAATATTGCGGCGAACCCTCCAAGAATGTACCAGCGATATTTCTGCAGCGGGTCGGGAGCATCGATGGGCGGACCGAGTCCGCCGCCAGGCCGGGCCTGTGCCTGACCGCTTTGCGGAGCCGCTCCGGAGCCTTGCGAGCCGTCGCCTTCCTGGCGGCTTTCGAGCACGCCCTCGCCGGAAACTTTGAAAGCAAGATTCTGGCCCAGCTTCGTATTGGAAGCTACCTGCACATTGGAGTCAGGCTGGTTTGGGTCGTTCATGGGCTTGAAGCCTGCGGCGGGGCCAGCGGCGAACTGCATGGTCTTGGGCAGGATGGCGACGAAGTGTTCCAGCGGATAAACCGACTTGGGATCAAGATTGGCGCTGCCGGAGTAAGGAAGCTGGAAGGCGACCTGGAACTGCGTGATGCCGGGGCGCAGAGGGAAAATGAAAGAATAACGATCCTTCTTCTCGCTCTCGGGCACGGGAGCGGAGGTGATGGGCTGGCCCCCGGCGGTCATGGCCGATCCGTCGATTACTTTCGCGCCTTCGGGAACATAGAACTCGAGGTTGCGCTCGTTCATCTGGGTGCGGGGCGGGTTCGAGGTGTTTTGCACGGCAAAGGCGCGCATGACTTCGAGTTGTCCCTGCTCGACCTGCACGCGCATGATGTCGGCGACGACGGCGATGCCGTCAATCTTTTTTGCAACGTCGTAGACTTCGAGTTCGACCGACGTGCTTCCGGGAGGTGCCATGCGATGGTAGGTGACATCCTGATGGATGGCGCGCACCAGGTGCGGGGACTGCGCGTCATCGAGCTTGAAACTAAAATGCCCCTTGGCATCGGTCTTGGTGCGTCCGGCTTCTTCCATCCCTTGCGCGAGTTTGAGGAGGATGACTTCATCTCCCGCGGCGGGCTTTGCCGTGGTGCCGTTCTTTACTGTGCCGGTCAGGGTTTGAGCGGCGGCGAAGGAGGTGAGGAGGAAGAGCGCGAATGATCCTAACAGCCCTATATCCCGAAGTGCGTGTGCGAGGGCCAAAACAGAGTGAGAAAAGAACGCCTTGCGAGGACTCATACGAGCGTAGGTGGACGAGGGATCCTTCGACTGCGCGACTGCTTCGCTTCGCGAAACAGTCACTCCGCTCAGGATGACAGGAGGATGAAGTTGTTTCAAGATCTGGGTCCTTTTGGTGGCGCGGGAGTTTTTTCCAGGCGGGCTATTTCTGCCAGGAGAGTCGCGGCTTCGTCCTGCAGGGAAGACTTCAACGAGGAGTAATCCGCGTCGGGAACTTTGCCGGCTTTGTATTCGAAGTTGAGATCGCGCAGGTTTTCGTAGACGGCGTCTTTGCGTTCGCGAAGATAGCCAGCGCGGGTTTTCTCCGGACCGAGAAAAAGCCTTCCGGGCAAGTAGAAAACATAAAAAAAAGTTGCCCCGGCGAGAGCGGCGCAGATAATTACCCAAGTCATAGATCAGTATCCTTACCGGCTTGATCGCGGAATTGTTCGAGTTCAGCGCCGCGCACGGGGCGCAGACCGCCGGCAATCGCGGGCGCGGGGCGATTCTTCCAGGAGAGGACGATCATCACAACCAATCCAAAGCCGAAAATCAGCGCTGCAAAAGGCAGGATGTAGGCGGCGCGGTCGAAGCCCTTGGTGGTGGGAGCGGCGAGAACAGTTGGACCGTACTTTTGCACGAAGCTTTGCTCGACTAAGCTGTCACTATCGCCGCGAGAGACGGCAGCCATCAGTTCGTTACGCATGCCGTCGGAATCGGGACAGCCGACGTGATTGCATTCCAGAAGGATCTGGTTGCAGCCGCAAATGCACATCATTTGGTGGCCGATTTCGTTGAAGCGCGTGGCGGGATCACCGGCGCCGAGCAGAGCGAAGACGGCGAGGCACAGCAGTAGGGCGCGCGCGAATTTGCGACCGGGTTTAGCTGGCTTTGCTTTAGGCTTCGGGTTCGTCATAGACGTCTCGGGTCTCAGGTCTTCGGTCTTAGGCCAAACCCTAAGACCTAGGACCTAAGACCTGCATTTGCCTCAAACATCAATCTCCTGTGGCCACGGGCGCGGCTTCCGGCTGCCCCAGTCGTGCGGGTACGGCCGCACGAACCGGCGCGGGCGCGTTCGGGACCAGAGCGAGAACTGTTCCGCCAAGAATGATCCAGACGCCCAACCAGATCCACATCACCAGCGCATTCAAGTGTGCCTTGATGATGGGATGGCCGTTATCCGGATTCAGGCCCTCGAACACCAGATAGAGATCCTCGTTCAGTGTGGAGCGGATGTCCGGCATGGTCGAGGTCTGCTGGCTGGCCTTGTAAAAGCGGCGCACGGGGGTCATGGTGTCGATCTGCTTGCCGCCCTTGTAAACGTCGAGCAGCGCCCACTCGCTGGCGTAGTTCGGTGCATCATCATCGGTGTAGGAGCGACAGATCAGGGTATAGGAGCCGATGGTTAACTTATCGCCATTCGCCATCTCCTGCTCCTTATCCTGATTGAAGGCGGAGCCAGCGAAGCCGATGATCACCACCACCACTCCGAAGTGAACGATGTATCCGCCGTAGCGGCGCGTGTTGCGATGAGTGAGTTGCACCATCGAGGCGAACATCCCTTGGCCGGTGTGCTTGGAGATGACGCGGCCGCCGCGGTAGAACTCGCTGGCGACGGTAAGCGTTACCAGCACCGAGAGCGCGATGGCCATCAGCGAATAGAAATAAGAGATGTCCTGCCAAGGCTTGAGGCCGAAGGGCGATCCCCAACTCTGCGGCGTGATCATCAGAAAGATGGCGACCGCGAGCGCGCCGACCGTGGGCCACAGGAAGTTGCGCTTCAGGCTTTCAAGAGATGTCTTGCGCCACGCCAGAAGTGGGCCTACGGCAGTGAGGATCAGAAGCAGCAGGGCAACGGGGATGGCGACACGGTTATAGAACGGTCCACCCACTGTGACCTTATTGCCTTGCACAAGCTCCGAGATTTTTGGAAACCAGGTTCCCCAGAGCACGGTGAAGCAGAGAAGAACGAAAAGCAGGTTGTTGAACAAGAAGCTGGACTCGCGCGAGATCAGCGACTCGAGCTTATGCTCGCTGGCCAGATGTTCCTTGTTTTTGAAAAAGAAGAAAACGAAGACAGTGAACGTAATCGCCAGAAACCAGGCAAACCAACTGCCGATTGAAGATTGCGCGAAAGCGTGCACAGAGCTGATGATGCCGCTGCGGGTGAGAAATGTTCCGAGGATGGCCAGCCAGAACGTGGCGAAGACCAGCCACATGTTCCACATCTTTAACATGCCGCGTTTTTCCTGCATCATCACCGAGTGCAGGAAGGCGGTGCCGGTGAGCCAGGGCATGAGCGAAGCATTTTCGACGGGGTCCCATCCCCAATAGCCGCCCCAACCGAGCACGGAGTAGGCCCAGTGCGCGCCCAGAAAGACTCCGCAGGTGAGAAAGGCCCAGGTAACCATGGTCCAGCGGCGGGTGATGTGAATCCACTTCTCGCCGGGATATTTCATGATCAGCGCGCCCAATGCGAAGGCGAAGGGCACGGTGAACCCAACATACCCCAGATAAAGCATTGGCGGATGAATCACCATCTCGGGATATTGCAGGAGAGGATTCAGGCCGCTGCCATCCGGCCGTAGTGCGCCTTCGAGAATGCCGAATGGATTGGCGGCGAACTCCAGCAGAGACAGAAAGAAGATCTGCACTCCAGCCAGAACTACCGAAGCGTAGGCGAACAGGCGCGGATCGGTTTTGTAGCGCAGGCGGAGAACGAATCCGTAGGCTGCCAACAGCAGCGACCAGAACAGCAGCGAACCTTCCTGCCCAGACCAGAGTACAGCGAACTTGTAAGGAGCGGGAAGATCGCGATTGCTATGGTGGAAGATGTAGGCGATGGAGAAATTATCCTGGAAGGCGCAAACCACCAGCACGAAAGCGGCAAGAAAAACTGCGGCAAAGGTTGCGACGCCGGCGCGGCGTGCGGTTTCGCCGAGGCTCTCAGAACCTTGGCGGAGCAGCGCGACGAACGAGTTGCCTTCGGAAGCGGCAACGCCGGCGCGACTATGCGGCTGACTTCCCGGTAGCGCGGCTTGCTTCTGGAAAACGAGCGCGACGATCCCCGCGAGGAACGAGTAAACGCTCAGCGCCAAAGCGAGCCTCAGTGCAAAACTACCGATTTCCGCCATGTGGGAGAACCCGAGCCTATTTTTTCAGAAATGCCCCTGCGTGGCAACCGCGGGCGCTGGTTGCCACGAGGTTCTCTGGTATTGGGGAACGGACGCCGACCGAGTTTCGCCCGTCTAAGCGCTTTGCTGACGGTAACGCTGCCGCACTTCACGCTCGGCAGTCAGCCAATCGTCGGCCTCGCTTCCGGATCCGGCCCCGCGCCGTTGGTAAAGCTCGTAAGCGCGCCTGCGGATCTCGTCTTCCAAATTGATGGGGAGCACATTCTTCCGAGATTCGTTCTTCACGACCTCAAGCTTCCGGGGTTCCGGGGCAGCTTTGGCGTCCTTCGTAACTTTGGCTTCCGGCACGACCTTGGCTTCCGGCGTGAATTCGGCAGGAGCCGTTTCTCCTACGACCGCCTTCACATCAGAGTTGATCGCAGCGCCGGTAGCGGTTTGTTCTTTACTTGCACCAGTGCGACTGGGCTTGCTGTCTGGAATAGACTTCGACCTTGCCATAATTGGATACTCCTTGCACTCACCTAAATTTAGGAATGAATTAAGTTGTCCAGCGAACCACATACACATTGCCCCGCAACGTCTTAAGAGGACGGCTGAATTTTGCCAGCAGAGTTGAAAACAGTATAGACCTTCAGAGGCTGTGGAAAGCTGCGGGGATGAAGAAATTGGCAGGCAGGGCTTTGTTATAATCGAAGCTCTCCAGATGGCGCTATCGTCTAGGGGTTAGGACGGAAGATTCTCAATCTTCAAACCCGGGTTCGATTCCCGGTAGCGCTACCAGCTTTCCTTCCCGCTTCTTCCAATTCCAAGAAAATCATACTAGTTGCATTGGTTCGATGAGGACCCCTCGGCGAAGTGCACACCACCTGGCGCGGCAGAGCATCGGCTCCGAACTCAACAACTCTTATCGGACAAACTATCCGCAGATCTATCGGACGCGGCGCACGCAACTGCAGCAGGCGGGTGATGAGGTCACAGCTATTTACCTTCGCAACATCTTTCCCGATATGCATGTGACCTGGGGCGTTCATCCCAATAATCTTGGCCACACTGATTCGCCGGGCTGCTTTCGCTGCCACGACGGCAGCCATCCCAGCGCTGATGGACAGACGATTACCGATGACTGCAACGCCTGCCATCAGGTATTGGCGACAGGTGAAGAAAATCCCAAATTATTGACCGACCTGGGAATGAAATGAGGGCCAGGAGTTGCCTTGTCGAAGAGAATAGAGTGTCACTATGGCTGGAGAGAGATCGCAAAAGGTTTTGCCGGCTGATGCAACTTTCTGGACGCGGTTTACGTTGGGCTGCGCCAGAAATGCGAAGAGTGGGGCTACCACGTGATTGAGGCCGATTCCGGAGTCCCCGCCCTCAAGCTCGCCGAAAAAGAAACGGCCCAGGCCAACAAGAATCAAACTCACGCCGCCAAGCTGTTAGACATAAGCCGCGACGCCCTACGCTACAAGCTAAAAAAATTCGGCTTGATCCGCGGCGACAGAGAAGAAGAGAACGCGCGAATGAGCCGGGCTGAAGAATAGTGAAAGGGGTCACATGTCATCTAGCAACGGCCGAGTCCGAGGTTCGCCGTGCCGAAGTTTGCCCTAGTTCAGTGACCGAACCGATTGGGGTTCAAGCAGTGTGAAGGAGCAACCAGTGTACTGGTAGCAGCCGAGAATTCCGCGCTTTACGAAACGCGCGGGAACATTCTCCGGCGCTGGAAAATTGAAATCAATATTCCTCAACTGTTTCCCTTGAAATTTCATCTTGTCCGAACCGCTGATAAACTTCACATCCTCAACCTTGAACGTCTTGCTCTTCCCGTCCGAGGCGAGCAGCACAAAAAACTCCGCACTCTCCGTCCCGGGCAGGAATCGTGCCAGCTTGAAGGTGCGCTCATGAATGGCCATGTCGGAGGCATCTCCGGTGTTCTTCGACTTCACCGCTCCACTGGTTAAGCGATCCAGCCGCTTCTGCGCTTCGTCCGTTTCAGTTTTAAATTGGCTCAGTGGCAACTGTCCCGACATCGGCATGCGATATATCGCCACCCGGCACATCTGGATCGCGGAGACGGTTCTGTGCATCCGCTCGTAAAGCTGACAGAGGTGGTCAGCTACCACTCCGTCCTGGGTCAACTTCCATGCCGCCCGCAAGTACTCCGCGGCCTCATCCAGCTTCGACATTCGCTCGTTCACCCAGCCCAACGTGTCCCAGTATGCGGCCAACGTCTCGATCTTCCTTAGATCCTCGATCCTCAGATCAGATAGCGTGATCTTTTGTGATTCTTCTTCTGTAGCGTGCACCGCTTTCTTCGCATAGTCCAAGGCAATGGGTAGGTTCAAGTCTGCATTAGCCATCTCATAGGCTGCGTTGTTGAATGTCTTCCCTTCAGGGTCGATATCGGCAAGTTTGCCGAACGCTGCTCCTGCCTTCTCGCGTTCTCCTGCCAGCAGGTACACCGAGGCGAGACTCGATTGGAGGTCTGGCCGGTTTTGGTTGGTCTTTACTGCCGCTTCGTATGCCGTCGCTGCCTCCGAGTATCGCTTCAACTGCAGCAGACATCTTCCAAGATTCGCCGTGCCATCGAGGTCGTCTGGATGTGCCTTTATGTAGTCCTGCCACACCGGAACCGCATCCTCGAACTGCGAACTCCCCATCAAACCCCAACCCAAGGCCTTAGGGATAGCCGCTTGATCCGGGTCACTGGCGATGGCCTTCTGGAACGCCTCGATCCCAGCATCCTTTTGTTTTTGCGTGAGCAGCAGGGTTCCGAGCATCACCCATGCTCGCGTAAATTTCTGATCCACGGACACTGCACGATATAAAGAGGACACAGCACTTTGCGGGTCACGATTGGCGACCGCATCTCTAGCATCGGCCACCAACCGGTTGGCTTCCTGAGAATTGCTTTCGGGTAGTTCCTGAAGGGCGCGCATGGAGGGAGGCACCGTTCCGGGAACCAGGAGGTTCGGTGTTTCAGAGACGTTCGGGCTAATGGGTGTACTCAGAGACGACGTCTGCACGTATTGGTTCACATCGTTTTGCAGGTTCTTGACAAAGCTCCTATAGTCATCGAACTTGCCGACCGGAACCTCGTGCTGCTTAATAAGCAATTGCCGCTTCGCGATGAGCGTGTGCTGATCCTGGGAGTAGGAGGCATGGTATTCCGCAAAGTCGTATTTCAGGTCCACGTTTGCCGGCACTCGCGGCTTGTAGCCCTTGGGAAGTTCCAGCTTGGAATTCGAGACGCTCTCTTGCGGAGATCCAAGCCAAATAGGATCCACCGCGTCGTCTCTAAGCGGCGGCATGAAAAATGGCAGCCCAGGAACCGAAAATTGATGATTGCTCCAGTCGGGATAATCCTTGCGATTGTAGGAGTAGGAAAAATGAAAGGGCTCAGCCATCAATTCGGGAGCGCTCGCCGTCACCTCGCTGACCGTGCCCGAGTAGCCCAGCGCATAAGAGATCTGCTGCACCAAGTCTTTCCACTGCGATTGCGGTATTTGTCGGAAAGCGAAGCGTACCGGGACCTCGCGTTCCCCCAACATGGTGTCCTCCACTTTCGCTTCGAACGTGCCGTTTTCGCTTAACTTGCCTTCGATCTTGAAGGCTTGCGAGCTCGCGAATGGTGGGTCGAGCGGGGTGGTGATCAGTTGCGCGGGCTTTTCTCCCAACATGACCAAAGCCTGTTTATCGCGCAAAGGCGCGATCAGATAGCCCAAGGGGGCGATCTCAGGCGTCGTGTCAAGCCAGCGAGCGTCTTTGCCCTGCGGCAGATAGCCAATGACGTGATCGAATTGCGCCGGCGATGGGACTTCGGGATCGAGTTTCCAGCTTGAACTGATGAGGACCGGATACAACGTAATGCCGGAAGCCTGCAGCAAGGAGGCCAGCAGTGTGTGCTTGTCCTTGCAGTCGCCGTAGTTATTGCTGAGCACATCATCGGCCGCGTGCGGTTGATATCGTCCAATGCCAAACGCGATTCCAATATAGCGATACTTTGTACTCACAAAGGTGTAAAGGGCGCGCAGCTTGGCGTCGTCGCCGGTCATGCCCTTGGTCAGTTCCGCAGCTTTCGCGCGGATGGCCGGGCTGGGTTCGATTCGCTCTTTCTGCAGATCCCAGTACCAGCGGCCCACTTCGTCCCAGCTTTGAAAGCTGCTGATCTGCACGTCTGGTGAGGGACGACGTCCGCGCATCGCCTCAGTTGCTTTTTTTTCGTCGCTTCCGGGTTCCTTGGCGCTTTGCAGTTTGGAATACGTCCAGGCATAAATGCGGACTCCGGGCTCGGTGGTAATGGTCTGCGTGGCTTGCGGACCCTTCACTTTGACCGCGCGCTCTGCCGGTACTCTGATTTCCAGGCGCTCACCAAGCACAATGGCCTCGCGCTGAAAATTGTATTGGTACCAAAACTGGCCCGGAACAAGCGCCTTAATCGGGATCCAGTGGGCTTCGTATTCTAGAATGTCGCCCTTGCCCAATCCCTTCACCGCAACATGTTTTTCCCGCAGGTCGCTGTAGAAGGGGGCGCTACGTGTGATTTCCGCGTCTAAGTCCTGCGCATTGTCCGGCGGCGTAATCTGGATGCTGCCGTCGGGTTTGCGCACCCGCACGTAGTCGATCTCTACCGTCTGCGTGGCAGATTGAAATGGAAAGCTCAGCACTCCCCACTGTTGCACACCGGCATCGGTCTGCACGCGGACCCGGCTGATTTGCTCGTGTGTAAGCTTGCCGTCGTTCGCGAAGGCAATCTTGGTTGACAGCTCTTCAATGACCGCGGCCTCTTGAGAATAATCGTCCTTGGCGGCAACCTGAGGCGGTGAAGTCTGCGCGCGGCCAGCTACCAACACACCCACCGCAAGGGTAAGAGAAAGGGCGCACCAACGACTGATCATAACGTGCCTGCATTTATCGCCGGTGCGCCCGAAAAAGGCAAGCAATAAAGGAAATCCGGGGGAAATCCTGGGACGCGGGGAAATCCGGGGACATCCAAGAGATTCCGCAGCCCCGCTGTGACATCTAACCTTGTCCACAGCCCATCCCTGCGCGATCATGGTCAAGGTCGTGACGATTGGCAAAGGTTAATTCGGCGCGCGCCAGGAAGTCCTGTGTTTCAAATACCTTAGCGTCTAAGTTATTTGACATCTAGATTTTGCGGTCAAAAACCTGCCCAAAACCGATGATTCTAGAGATTGAGGGGAAGGGGAATAACACGATTTCCAGCCCAATAGCGAGCTATGAAATCCCGGCCGCAACCAAGCGGCTTTAGCTCGATGTCAGTAGAACCCGACATTGTCATTTCTGTCGCGCCGACGCCAAGTGGACCCCTGCTTGGCGAACTCGATGCCGCTGGAATCGCGATCTGTGCAGCCTGGGCGGCTGCTTGTGCGGACAAAACTTTTGCTATTATGCTCGGCGCGGACGGAGTTGAATGTGACGAATGTCACGCACGTACGCCCACCGCGTGTTCTCCTTGATTCGATGCACATGAGAGCTAGGACTTCAACAAATGGTTAGAGCCGGGTTTTTCTTCTCTTCAACTTCGTGCTCTAGATTACGTTTCCGTTCTTAAGTAGCCGCCCGCTTCTTCGGAGGATGCCGCAGGCTGCGCCCCTCGATCAGGCTGTAGAGATCTTCAGCCAGATTCGTGGTGTGGTCCCCGGCGCGCTCCAAAGCCTGCGCCATCAAAATCACGTCGAAGCTGGAAGGATTATGCGACGCGTGTTCCGTGAGATGCTTCTGAAAAAGCGCATGACAGACGCGATCGATATCCTTGTCCATCTGCAGGACCTTGCGGGCGCACTCCAGATCAAGATCGACGAATCCGCGATAAACCAGGTCAAGCATCTCGCGCAAAATCAGCGACATTTCCACCAGTTGGCGCACATCGGATACCGCCATCTTCGCCGTCCGCGACTGTACGCGCAGAGCCACGCTCATCATCAGATCGCCAATGCGTTCCAGGTCAGTGGTGCACTTCAGGCTGGTCAGCAACTGGCGGGCCCGCGCCTCGTTCACCCGAGTGATCGCCGCCGGCAAGCGCTCGTCGATATAGCGCTCGATGATGTCGAGTTCCTGCTCGCACTCTTTAATAGCCAGAAACGCCATCCGTGAAGAGTGGGTCAGCAGGTCGCGCACATTGAATGCGGCGTCGCGTGCGATGAGAAAAGCGCGCAGCGCGGTGCGTGCCAGATCGTCAAGCGATCCAGTGCCCCTTCTGGCGGATTTCTTGCCGGCTTCCTGACTCTGCCCCGCCGTCGCCTCCGCAGCGTCGATCACGCCAGTATCTTCACTTGAGGTCCGCGGCGATGCAGCTTTGCGAGGCATATTCTTACCAGCGATCAGGCTTCGATCACTCCAACTCAGACTATCGCAACTCTGGCTCAACCCGCAGTCTAGTAGAGAAATGTGAAAGGATGGTTAATACCCGGTTGCAGCTTGCGCCAGATGCCGACTACAGTGTGATGTTGCAGGCGGATTCCTCCTCCTGCTGGCTCCTTGTTATGCTCGAATCGCTAGGCTCGAATCGTGGGACCTCGAGAAAATGGAACTCCTCGAATATCTACGTCGTCAGTTTGCTTATGATGAGTGGGCGAACCGCGAAGTACTTGCTGCATTGAGGGCCACGGCGTGTCCGGCCCCGCGTCCGCTGCAATTGCTGGCGCACATTCTTTCTGCCGAGCGGCTATGGTTGGAGCGAATCCGCAAGCAACCGCAAGGCCTGCCCGTGTGGCCAGACTTCTCCCGGGACCAATGCGAAGCACAACTCTCTGAGCTCGCTTCCCTGTGGCACGAATATCTCCGCCGGATTTCCCCCTCGGAACTCTTGGAAACAGTTATCTATAAGAACACGAAAGGCGAGCCGTGGAACAATACTGTCGGAGACATTTTGAGTCACGTGCTACTGCACTCGGCCTATCATCGCGGTCAGATCGCCAGCCAAATGCGCGCCGACAAACAGCAACCCGCTTACACCGACTTCATTCATGCCGTACGCCAAGGCTTGATTGAAATTGAATAGGACCTGTTCTGATCGGCGCCGCCTCGTGGCAGATCGGACGGGAAAGGTCGGCGATGTCCACCGCGCCTACCGTCGTAAAACTTGGTTTTGACCTCGGACCTTAATACAGCACGGACCTTACAGCAAAGGTGCGGTAATATCTCTGCAATGAAGAAATTACCGTTTCTTATCGCCCTGCTTCTCTGGGCCGCGACCGCGCTGGGCGCGGACGACCAGAAGAAAATTCCTTCCATGCCGGCGGCCGTTTCCGGCAACGCCGTCGCCAGTCTGAAGGACGGCCTCGAGTTATTTTCTATCATGGGAGTCGGTCCGCGGAAAACCTGGGACGACGTTACCAATCAGATTTACGTCATGAATCTCGCGCGCGCGAGCTGGAGCGAAGGCCGTACCGTTCCCGGCGTCGTCGGCCGTGTGGGCGCTGCCGCAGCCGGAGCCAAAGGGTTGGTCATCCTGATGGGCGGCTACGTCGTGGATGCCCAGGGTGGCGAACTTACGGTTTCCGATGTGAACGTTTACGAACCCGGCCGCCGCCAGTGGTCCCGCGGCCAGGATATTCCCGTTCCCGTGGATAGCGCCGTGACCGGCGTGACTCATGATCGCTTCGTCTATCTTGTTGGCGGAAGGTCGACCAGCGGCCCGGTGAACAATGTGCAAGTCTACGATGTCCTGAAGAATTCGTGGACGCAAGCCACTCCTTTTCCCGGCACTCCCGTGTTTGGACTGGCCGGCGGCGTCGCCGGCGAATCCGTCGTGGTGGTGGATGGCGCGCAGAAGGGTACGCCCGGCGGCCCGCGTTATGTCGCCTGCGAGCAGGCCTGGCTGGGAAAGATTGATCATAAAAATCCAACCCAGATTGAATGGAGCAAGCTGCCAACCCATCCCGGCTCAGCTCGCTTTGGTATGGCAAGCGGCGGCTCCGACCATGATCACAGAATCTTCTTCTCCGGCGGCACCGCCACGCCGCACGACTACAAGGGCGTCGCCTATGATGGCCAGCCTGCGGCCGCGTCGGAAGTCACTTTCTCCTATGATCTGCACGCTCACAAGTGGGAGACGATCAGCGAGACCACCTACGATCCCCGCGCCGACAGCCGCGGCATTGTGATGACGCCGATCGGCCCGCTGGTGCTGGGAGGAATGGTCAAGAATCTAGCCGTGACCGCGCGGGTGACTCAGATACCCAGGAAATAAAATCTCCGCGCATCTCTGATAACCTGATCGGCGTCCCGCTGGCTTCGTTGGCGGCGGCGAAAAGCTCGCAGGTATTTATGGAAGTTACTATCCCCGCAGCGGAACAGCAGCACACACTTTGGGCGTCGCTGGTGGAAGCCATTCGCGGCTCGCACCAGGACTTCACCGCGGGCAGCCTGAACCGCGCCATTTTTCTGCTGGCCGTACCCATGGTGCTGGAGATGGTGCTGGAATCTCTGTTCGCCGTGGTAGACGTTTTCTGGGTGGGACGCCTGGGCGCGAACGCCGTCGCGACCGTCGGCCTCACTGAGTCCATGTTGAGTCTGGTGTTCGCTGTAGGCATGGGCCTGAGCTTGTCGACCACGGCGATGGTGGCGCGGCGCATCGGAGAAAAAGATCCTGAAGGCGCGGCGGTCGCGGGCGTGCAAGCCATCACTCTCGGCCTTATCGTCTCCGTCGCCATCGGGATTCCTTCCTTCTTGTTTGCGCCCAACCTGCTGCGCCTGATGGGAGCTTCGCCCGAGATCATCGCCACCGGCAGCGGCTACACCAGAATTTGTCTGGGTGGAAGTTTTGCCGTTCTTCTGCTCTTTCTTAATAACGCAATCTTCCGCGGTGCGGGTGATGCCGCGATCGCCATGCGCCTGCTGTGGGTATCGAACATCATCAATCTCGTGCTCGATCCCTGCCTGATCTTTGGATGGGGCCCATTTCCGCGCCTTGGCGTAACCGGCGCTGCCCTGGCAACCTTCACCGGGCGCAGCATCGGCGTCATCTACCAGTTCTATCGCCTCATGCGAGGCACCGAGCGCCTCCGCATTCTGAGGAGCCAGATTCATGTGCGCCTCGACGTGCTGTGGCGCCTGCTTCGCGTTTCGCTGACAGGCATCTTGCAGTTCGCTATTGCACATACGAGTTGGATCGGTCTCGTTCGAATCGTCAGCATCTTCGGCGCTGCCGCTCTTGCGGGATACACAATCGCGATCCGCATCGTGATCTTCGTGATCCTGCCCTCGTGGGGCATGAGTAACGCCGCAGCCACGCTGGTCGGGCAGAATCTGGGCGCAGGCCATCCCGAACGCGCCGAGAAAGCCGTCTGGCGCACCGGACTTTACAACGTAATCTTTCTCGGCCTGGTCGGAGTCGTCTTCATATTCTTTTCTGTCCCCATCGTCCGCCTGTTCACCAACGATCCTGCCGTTGTGCCGCTGGGAGCAGCCTGCCTGCGCATCGTCAGTTACGGCAACCTTGGCTACGCCTATTTCATGGTGATGATGCAGGCCTTCAACGGCGCAGGCGACACGATCACGCCGACCATTGTGAATTTTTTTGGCTTCTGGCTGCTTGAGATTCCGCTGGCTTATTGGCTGGCGATTCCTCTGCACATGCGGTCGAATGGAGTTTTCTTTTCCATTGCTATAGCCGAAGGCGCCATGGCGGTGGCCAGCGCGATCCTGTTCAAGCAGGGGAAGTGGAAGAAGCAGAAGATCTAATAAAGAACTGCTGCACGTATTAGAGTTATAGGCGAATACAAGGCGAAATGCGTAAACTAAGATACTTGGATGAGGGCTGCAGGCGCCTTCTGTTGACTGCGGCGGGCATCCTAGCCGTCCGGAGGTTGGCGCAGTTCGACGGCGGTCGGAAGGTCCCAGCGACCATGAGCGCGATTGCAGAAGCGGTGCGCTGGGCTGAGGAAATTATGAAGGCGATTGACGAGAGATGGCCGACGATAGGCTGCAGTCAATAGTGCCTCTCTCGTTGGGGAGTGCGTCATGCCATTTCGTTCTTGGTGTTGGCGAAACTTTTGGCCGCTGCTGGTTTGGACCCTGTGCGTACCTACTTTCTTCGTCCCCAGATATTTACCTAAAACGGGACACAATCCGCCTGTTGGCGTCTATATCGCTATCATGGGCGGCTTAGCGGCCTTCGTGACCTTTCGAGAGAAGTTGAGACCTGTTGAGAAGGCCGCATGGATTGTTCTTATCACGTTGCTCATCGTCGCGGAAATTCGGAACATCTATGTTTCCGATGCTGAGCAGATTGAAAGGTTCGGCAAAATTTCCGATTCTCTCACGGAGACAAAACGGGGATTGGACACAACTGCCATAGGTATAACTGCGACGGCCAAGACGCTAGATAAGGTCATGGAGAAATCGAGCAGGATATTCGGAGGTGTGAAGGAAAACCTCAGAGCGGTCACTGGAGAAGGGACTTTTGTCGAGTTTGGTGTGGTGCCCAATATGGGTTCCGGAAATCCACCGGAATATCCTGTGATTGTTTGGGTTTGGGGCAAGTATCCAGTGCGAAGCCTTACGGCAGTTATTCAACTCACATCCGAAAAGCGCGACCCGGACAGCTTAAAGAAGGAATGGGAGTCCCGGCATGCATTCTCGTTGGGCGATGGAACTCTTTTACCCGGCCCGCATATCTTGTCCGAACGTCTCACCCTCGGAACCTACGGGATTGCGATTGCGAGCATGGACGGTATTTCAAATGAATCGTTAGAATTAAAACTAAATGGCAAGGGTGAACTGGCCGAGTCCCATGAGGTTTGGAAAAATGGAACGATTGTCGTCAAAGTGAAAGACGGAAAACTTATGGCGAGGCAACGACCCTGAACTTGTGTTCTAGGCGGGTCGGCGGGTGGCCCAGGCTCTTGATCTCACCAGGCATCAGCAATACAGTGGGTGGCGGGTGGCCCAGGTTTCAGATCTCACCAGGCATCAGCAACACAGTGGGTGCCCCGCTCTTCGCGTTTTTTGCGAAGGGCGGGACACGGAAATGCCTGCGTGTGTGGGTTGATCGCGCAGCGCGCTGCGCGACAAATCAAATTGCATCGGCAGCATCGCCGCCCACAAAAAACGCAAGGATGGGGCACCTCTTGGAGATGGTCCACGCCGAAATCGCTAAAGGTGGCCGCGCGCGCCACGGACGCACACACAACCAGCCTTCTGCGAGCAGTAGAACACTGGTTGTGAGTTGATCTTGATGAATCAAGATTTACCTTGATTTGCCGCTCTAATCCGGTAGAATAAAAGGTGCAAGAGGCCCTTACCATGCCATCCACGACCAAGAAGTTCACCCCCGAAATCGACGCCAAGCTCTACAAAGAGTTCGTCGCCGTCGCCAAGCGTAACGGCCAATCGCAGCGGCACGTGCTGGAAGAAGCTCTGAAGTTCTACCTGAAGAACGTGATTCCGTCGCAGCACCTGATCCGTCGCGAGGTTATGGATGCCTTCGAACAGTCGGTTGCCGCCAACCGCGACTTGCTTGACCGTCTTGCCAAGTAGTTTTGTCATCCTGAGAGCGCGCGTTCCTTGCGCGAACGAAGGATCCGGGCGAGCCCGCGACCCCACGGAGCCTGCCCTTGAGGGAACGCAAAGCGACCTGAGGCGCGTTTGGCTCGCTTCCTTAATTTGCTTGCACCACCACCTGAATGTCGGACTACCTGACGGTCGCGGAGATCTACCACATGCAGCACCGGCTCATTGACATGTTCGGGGGCATGCACGGCGTGCGCGACAAGGGCGCGGTTGAGGCCGCGGTTTTCCGTCCGCAAACCGGCTACTACAACTCGCTCGAAGAAGAGGCGGCTGCGCTGATGGAGTCGCTCGGCAACAACCACGGCTTCCTGGACGGCAATAAGCGTATCGCCCTAACCGCCGCCGATGTCTTCCTGCGCCGTAATGGTTTCTACATCGAAGTAGAAGCAGCGGCTGGATACGAGTTCATCAACGGCTCAATGGAACGGCACGAATTCCGCTTCGCGAAGATTCTCGATTGGATACGGCAACACCGCAAGCCCCTCCGGTAATCCCTTTGGGCCGACCCGCGCTTGCGCCACCACAAACAGGCTGCGCCATCCGCCGCAGTTTTCGACGTAACCCGCCCTGCGCGGAGCCGACCGGCGGGTACCCAAACGCGCATACCGACGAGCTTTCCGCGAGGCACTTTTGCTGGCAAACAAGCACCCTCGACTTTTCCACAGTTCCAGTGTTCATCCGTCACAGACAACAAATCGGCGCGCTCTTAAACTTGAGCATTGTCTTGTGCCCAGGCACGAGAATCGATCTTGGAAAAAGGACGCTGGTCGTGCGCAGGATGACGTACGAACAGCTTCAGCGCGGCTAAGTCCTTTGGAAGGAAGATTTTGCGGATAAATTCTTTAGAAACAATATTTTAGCCGGACTAAAGCGGAGATCTGAAGCGCTAAGTCGATTCGATCCAAAGATTTAGCGGAAAAATCGGCAAAAATTTTTGCTCTGGATCATCCGCAAATGTGGCAAGAATCGGCGTCGACCGAAGTGAGAACTCAGAACCTACCGCGCTCTCGCCAGCACCAGTGTAATGTCATCGGGCTGCTCGTTGTCGCCGATCCAATCGTCGACCGCCGATGTGACGGTCTGGCTGATCTGCACCAGCGGCAAACGTCGGTTCGCGCTTACCAGATCGATCAAACGCTCTTCACCAAATTCTCCAAACTCATTCTCCGGTTCGGTCACGCCATCGCTGTAGGCCAGCAGGATTTCGCCGGGATGCATTTCCACCGAGCCTTCGTCATAGGTCACAGTTTCGAAGAGTCCCACGACCGTCCCGCCGGCTTCCAGCCGCCGCACCGCACCGTCTTTGCTAATCAGGATGGGCGGCAGGTGTCCGCCGTTGCTGTAAGTCAGGCGGTGCGATCGTCCATCGTAGATTCCCAGAAACAGCGTCGCATATTTTTCCGGCGGAGTACTTTCGTAAAGCTGATGATTGAGCAGGCCGAGCAATGCCCCAGGAGAGACCTCGATGCCCTCGGGCCACGCCGCCATCATGCGCCCCGCGCCGGCAACCGCGCCCACCGCGACCGGCTCCCGCGTCATTGTCTCGCGCGTCATTGTCTCGCGCATCTGCGGCAAGCTTTCCACGCTGTAGGCGCGCACCGCCGAGTGGATGGTCGCCATCAGCAGCGCCGCCGAAATTCCTTTTCCGCTGATGTCGCCCACGGCCAATATCAGCTTGTGAGAACTAGCCGTGAGGAAGTCATAGTAATCGCCGCTGACGGTGCGCGCGGGACGGCAAAAGCCGTGCACCTCAAGCGATTCCAACTCAGAAACCTGCCGCGGGAAAAGTTGCGCCTGCACTTCCTGCGCAATGGCGAGTTCGCCTTCCAGCCGCTGCTTTTCTTTTTGTTCCAGAATCAGCTTCTCGATGGATTCGGTCATGGAGTTGAACGACAGCGAGAGTTGCGCCAACTGATCTTTGGATTTAACTGGAATGCGGTGGCTGAAGTCGCCGCGGTCCACGCTCCTGGTCGCGTCATAAAGTTGAGCTACCGCGCCCGTCACCGTCTGCGTCATGCGCGTGCCGATGATCAGAGCGACAAGCTCAATCACCGCGAAGAAAATAAGAATGGCCAGCAGAATATATTCGACTCCCCGTGCGATGTCGCCCAGCGCCGCGAACAAATGGCTGTACAGCACCGAGGGCCGCGTTCGCACCTTCACCAGAGCTCCGGCCGGGGCGGTCTCTCCGGTCGTCCAATCCACCACCCGCAGCGGCGTGCCAAACGTAATCTCCCGATCCATCGCGTCCGCGGGTGCGGGAAGCGAGCCCACGGTGAACGTCGGGTGGAAAGGCTGTGGATTGCTTTGCGGGCTTGGACCTGTCTTTCCTTCGCGCACTTCGCTCCCGCCCTTACCCTTCTCGGGTTCAGAAAAAAGCCGGGTTTCAAAGCCACCTTCCTTTGCAGCGCTCGCTTTTGCAGCATTTGGGTTCTGATATTTCCCTTGCGAGTCGAGCGTGATGCCGGCCGTGTAGAGCGTTATTTCTCCCAGGTTCGCCGCGATATCCGCGATCAAGTTTTGGTCCAACGGTTCGCTGCAGACAACCGTCAATGTCTCCGGCCCTACGGTAAACACCGATGCGACGCGCAGGTACAACTCGTCGCGATCGCGAATGATCTCTTTGAAGGGCTCGCCTTCACGAATCGCCTTGGCAAAAGCGTTGTCGTCTTTGTTGACGAAATCAGGGAAGGCTATCGAAGCGTTCTGTATTCCACCAAGGGGCAAAATCTTCGTACCTTGCCAGGCTGTGACTTGCCGCCTTTTCCAGGAGCGGTCGCGCTTCTTCAATCCCGCCAGAGACTCCGCCGTCGGTGGCTGTCCTTTCTCAAGGCGCGCCGCCAGTTCGTTGCTGACCGCCGCGTTCACGGCCTGCATACTGCGTAATTGCGAGTTGATGTCCGAAGTCACAACAAAACTGGCAAACTGTCCGGCGAACAGGTAGATCGTGATGAAAGCCATTGCGACCAGCAGCGCCGCCGGAATCACGCCGATGAAGACGTAAGTCACAATCAACCGGTTGCGCAAGCGCCACAGAACCTTTCGCTTGAGCGCGCGGAAGGCGACAATAGAGAACAGCAGAGTTGCGTCGAAAAGAAGAAACTTAACCCATCCGCCCAGACTGTCGGCCCACTTCGGAGCAAATAGTTTCAGCAGCATTTCCAGAGCGAAAAGGGCAATGGCTAGAACCAGCGAATAGCAGGCTCCGCGCGCGATCCACCCTTGCGGCCACAAACCGGCCGCCAGCATTCTCTCCCGCCACTTCCAATAAATCTCTCTCATTCGATTTGCTGCTTCCAGTAAGGTTATGCCAGATACCTGACCTGAGCGCCGGCATGCAGGCCTAAGAGCGATCAGATCTCCGGATACAAGTCGAAGAACGCTTCCAGGCTGGTGCGCAACTGTTTCTCAATCTCTTCCTTGCTGCCTTCGAGCACATGCATGGTAACGTGCGCCTCGCGGCCATTGCTAAGTTTTACCGGAGCCTCTCCCACTTCGGCCACGTCTTCGGAGGGCAGTAACCGCATTCCGTAAACCAGTGTCAGGTTCGCCATGACTGAATTCTAACCGTCTTCTCTGCGGAGGTCGCAAATTTTTGCCTAGGTGTTCCTGGGCAATTGCTCAGTAGATTTGGGCGACAGCAAGTTAAAAATGCGCCAGCGTGGGCCGCAACCGAACGAATCGACGCTTGCTAATTGACCCTGGTTAAGATAAAACGAGGACACCGGCGTGACCGATGTCCTCAGCAATAGCCCACCCGGCAGTTATCATTTAGAATTCTGCCGTGCTCTCAAAACTCATTCTGATCCTGGTTGCCTCTCTTGTAACTTTGCCTGCGATGTCTCAGCAAGCTCCCGAGACGCCTTCCACCCAGCCGCAAGTAAAAGTGAACATGCTGAACGTGTGCACTCCATCGGCGGAGGAACAGAAAGAAATTGCCGCAGCGCTCGCCAGAATTCCAAAGCAGCCCCTGTTCGGGTCTGACTTTGAAATCTCGCATGGCAGTTCAACCCTGGATGTGCCCCCCACCTTCCTGCAACCGGGCAGCGGTACGAAAGCTTCCGACGAGCCTTCAGTCGCGCGCTATGTTCGCGTTCGCCGCGAATTCGCGGTGCAGGCCCTGTTCGCCAGTGTGCAGTACTCTTTCAGCGACGACGGCCAGAACATGATCGAGACTCTGGTGCTGCACGTGCGTGACCCAAAAGATTTAATTCAGGTCTCGATGGAAGACAGCGCCTCAGCGATCAGCAGCGCCGAAAACATGATCGCAGCCAACACTCCGGCGAACCGCATCCGCCTGGAGCGCTTCGGCAAATCGTCGATCGCACTTGCCCGCTGCAACGGCTCGGAAAATGGGCCGGCGCCGGACCAGAGCCTCTACGAACCACTCTTCCACAGCGCCTCAGACGTGCTGACCAACTATCGCAGACTCCTGGGCGTCGGGCAGACGGTAACCGCCGAGTTGGCCCAGATCCCCGGCGCGGCGCCGAAGGCATCCAGCAAGGCGAAATCCGCCAAGCCAGTTGCCAAACCTGCTGCCAAACCAGCTGAAGAGAAGAAATGAGATGACGAAAGAATTCCGCCGTGAGCCTCAGTGGGCCCTGTGGTTAGGATATTGTTCTTTGGAGTCAAGCCGGCGCCATGCATCGAAATCTGAAATCCGCAATCTAACGAAGCACTAGAAAAATCATGAGTGAAACGCGCGACGTCATCATCATCGGATCCGGCTGCGCCGGACATACTGCGGCACTTTACACGGCGCGAGCCAACCTCAAGCCTTTGGTTGTCGAAGGCCACGAACCGGGCGGCCAGCTCTCTCTCACCACGCTGGTCGAAAATTTTCCGGGATTTCCCGAGGGGATCATGGGACCGCAACTGGTCGAGAACATGCGCAAGCAGGCGGAGCGCTTCGGCGCCGAATACCGTATGGCGCACCTCACCAGTGCCGACCTCAGCCAGCGCCCGTTTCTGCTTCATCTTGGCAAGCATCAGGTACACGCGCAAGCATTAATCATCGCCAGCGGAGCGTCCGCGCGCTGGCTGGGCTTGCCCAACGAACAAAAGCTGATAGGCCACGGCGTTTCGTCCTGTGCCACGTGCGACGGCTTCTTCTTCTCAGGAAAAGAACTTGTGGTGGTCGGGGGCGGCGATTCCGCCATGGAGGAAGCCACATTCCTCACTCGCTTCGCCACCAAGGTCACGCTCATTCATCGTCGCGAAAGCTTTCGCGCCTCCAAAATAATGCTGGATCGCGCTAAGAAGAATGACAAGATTCATTTCCTCACCGACACCGTCGTCGAAGATGTCCACGATCCTGCGAAACACGAAGTCACTGCACTCAAGCTGCGAAACATAAAGACTGGAAAAGTTTGGGATTTTCCCACCAGCGCGCTCTTCCTTGGCATTGGACACGACCCGAACGCAAAGATGTTCGCGGGCCAGCTCGACACCGATGCAGACGGCTACCTCAAGACCCACAACTACGTACACACCCGCGTTCACGGCGTGTATGCCTGTGGTGATGTGCAGGACCGCCGCTATCGCCAGGCCATCACCGCTGCCGGCAGCGGTTGCATGGCTGCCCTCGAGGTCGAGAGATTTCTGGAAGAACACCCCGCCTGAGCAAGCAGCAACCTTCACTCCGCGCTCGGACTAACGGTCGTTCGTGTTTACCTTCATAAAATTGACCTGCGCCATTACCGAAGTAATCTTTCGACTGAGATTACATCCCTCTTATCCTAACTACGTAGTCCCCAGTATGTAGCCCCTTATGACCAGCCGGATTCCGTTTGCTTTATTTGTGCTGGCGCCAATGCTCATATGTAGCCATGTACATGCCACGGCCCAGGATTCTTCTCAAACTTCTGAAGTCGTTCGCAAAGTTGTGACCCGCGTGACTCCTCAATACCCCAGCCTGGCCCGCTCCATGAACTTAAGAGGAACGGTGAAAATGCTGGTGCTGGTCGAGCCCAATGGATCGCCCAAGACAATTCAGGTTAGGGGAGGGAATCCGGTTCTGGTGCAAGCTGCCGAAAAGGCTCTTCACGAGTGGAAGTGGGAACCAGCCACGCACGCAACTTCTGAAGCAATTGATCTTAGATTCGATCCTCGATAATCCTCGATAATCCTCGGCAGCTACGCTGCGAAACCCACGAAAGTGTTGAATTGAGATTCAACCCTTAAGGTTCACTTTAATTCCAGCTCACCCGGGCTCTCGCAGTTTCGCCCCCTGCGCGAACGTGATGGCCACTGTGATACAACTTTCTGTGCTCCCCATCTTTATCCACCCATCGGTTTCGGCTGATAATTTTCCAGGTGCGGAATGTTAAGAACTTTCTTCGTCCGTCTTTCCGAAAACCCATCTTTGCGCAATTTCGCCGAACGTTCCTCCCTCGGCCGCCGTGTCTCCGGCCGCTTCGTTGCCGGCACAGAGATTGCCGACGCCGTCCGCGCCACCCAAGCCATCAACCGCGCCGGCATGAGCGTCAGCATCGACAATCTCGGCGAAAACGTCACCAATCCTGACGAAGCCCGGCTCAGCGCTCAGCTCTACCATCAAATTCTCGACGCCATCACCGCCCACAAGCTCAACGCCAATATCAGCCTCAAACTCACGCACATGGGCCTTGATGTTGACGAGCAACTGGCTCGCGGCATTGTCAGCGAACTGGTTTCTAAAGCTGCATCCATGAATCCTCCGGGCTTCGTCCGCGTCGACATGGAGGGATCGCCCTACACGCAGCGCACTCTCGATTTCGTCCACGAACTTCACCGCATGCCCGGAAATGCAAATTCCGTCGGCACCGTGATTCAGTCTTATCTGAAGCGTTCCGAAAGTGATGTCGAAAAACTCTTAGCCGAGAACATTCGCATCCGGCTGTGCAAAGGCGCCTACAAAGAAGCGCCGGACATTGCATTTGCCGCCAAATCCGACGTCGATGCCAATTACGTCAAGCTCATGAAGATTCTGATGAAGAGCGGGATTTATCATGGCCTGGCCACGCACGACGAAAACATTGTTCGTCAGGCCGAGGCCTTCGCGATCAGCGAGAAACTCGCACCCGACTCGTTCGAGTTCCAGATGCTCTACGGCATTCGCCGTGATCTACAACAGAGACTGGTGCGCAAGGGCTGGCGCGTTCGCATCTATATTCCATTCGGCACGGAGTGGTATCCCTACTTGATGCGGCGGCTGGGCGAGCGCCCGGCCAACGTCTTCTTTATCGCGCGGAATTTGTTGCGGTCGTGAAGTAGTTGCTAGTACCTAGTAGCTAGTACCAAGTAAGAGCTTGTCATTCGGACTTCCGAGCGAAGAGAGGGGCGGAGGAATCTCGGTTTAAGCGCGCAGTGACTCGGTACTCGGTACTAGGTACTGGGTACTAGCGCTCGGGCACTGCAGCGCCGTCGGCGCGAGCGTCTGAGGCTCCATAATTTACTTTCGACTTCGAATCATGCAGAACGGCCTGACCGCGGCCCATGGCTGTGGTGTATTCGCGCCGCACGTCGAGTTGATGCCCCATCGATGACAGTTTCTGCCGCACTTCCGGCGCCACGCGTGATTCAATCACGATGTTGCAGCCACGTTGCGGGCTGACCGTAAAGCGCGCGGTCTCCATCGCTTCCTGAATGTTCATGCCGTAGTCCGCCACATTGGAAACGAATTGTGCGTGGGCCAGCGGCTGGTTCGCGCCGCCCATGATTCCGAAACCAATGTGCTGATCTCCGCGCTCCATGAAAGCGGGAATGATGGTATGAAATGGCCGCTTGCGGGGAGCAAGAGCATTGGGCGACGCAGCATCGAGCGAAAACAAAGCGCCCCGATCCTGCAGCACAAATCCCATGCCGCGCACCACCACGCCAGACCCAAACGCTTCGTAATTGCTTTGAATCAGGGAAACAATATTTCCCTCGCGATCCACCACCGAAAGATAGGTGGTATCGCTAAACGGCGGCGCGCCTGCCGCGACATCACAATTCGCTTTACCAGGATCGATCAGCTTGGCTCGCTCCCGCGCGTACTCTTTCGATAAGATGCCCTTCAGCGGAATCTTCGCGAATCGAGGATCGGCGTTGTATTTTCCTAAGTCCGCGTAAGCCAGCTTCATCGCTTCAATCTTCTTGTGCAGTTCCGCCACGCCGAGAGGCCCATCGGGGGAGGCCGGAGAAGTCTCCATAATATTCAGCATCTCCAGCCCCGCCATCCCTTGCCCGTTGGGAGGAAGTTCATAGACCGTCCAATCTCGATACTTGGTTGAAATCGGCTCAACCCACTCCGGCGCAAACTCGGCCAGATCATCCGCAGCCATGGTCCCGCCCAGACTCTGCGATGTGCTCACAATCGCCTTCGCAATCTCGCCTTTGTAAAACGCATCGGCC
>Ga0307478_10001057_pt1 | contig 25231 bp, 23 predicted proteins | sample atmos_gasesECM4C_2_FD_203713 | JGI IMG/M metagenome (GOLD analysis project Ga0307478, IMG submission 203713) | Hardwood forest soil microbial communities from Morgan-Monroe State Forest, Indiana, United States - atmos_gasesECM4C_05 | ecosystem: Environmental > Terrestrial > Soil > Temperate...
GGCATGGTAGCGCGGAGTTTCCTCTTGTTTGTAAGAAGAATCCTGTTCTTCATCTACGATTACCAGCGCCAAATCTGAGACCGGGGCAAACACCCCGGAACGTGTCGCCACGACGATCCGAGCCTCGCCACGTTTGATGCGATGCCACTGCTCAGCGCGTTCCTGATCCGAGAGGGCTGAGTGCAAGAGCGCGACTTCATCCCCAAAGACCTGATGAAGGTTGGCAACCGCCGCAGGAGTGAGTCCGATCTCCGGAACCAGCATGATGGCCGAGTGCCCGGCTTCGAGCACCGACCGCATGGCAGCCTGATAGACGGCAGTCTTGCCGGATCCCGTGACCCCGTGCAGTAACATGCCGGAGAATTTTCCAGTGGCAAGCTCGCTGCGAATGCGCGCCAGCACTTTTTCCTGTGCAGCATTGAACTGAAAGGTCAGAGGCAATGGCGTCGCCTTCATGGCTGACACTGCGAACTCCGCTGGCTCGGTAACGATTTCCACGAGCCCTCGCTTCACCAGTGTCGCGAGCGTCGTATGAGGAACTTCAAGCGCGTGCAGCGTCTCTACTGCGACCCGACCCCCAGTGGCGGCGAGCGTATCCACCAACAGCCGCTGATTGGCATTGAGTTTGCCCTCAGCACTCTTCAGCAATGCGACTTTGACGATGCGTTCTGCATCGCGGGCATCGGACAGGTCTTCGCGGGCAATCCATTTCTTGCGTACCATGCCACCTAAGACGGGTTTCGAGATGCGGGTGGCAGCGCGCAGAGTTTCTTCGCGCGCCATTTCGCGTTCGCCGAGGTAGTCGAGCGCGCGAAACTCGGCCAACTGCTCCTGGGGTGTCCTGCGGGCACGGGCCGATGACCCGGACATTCCCGCCAGATGCAGCGCGGTGCGGCCTGCATCCGTGATGCGGTATCCAATCGTCCGTTTGAACTCCGCCCCCAGCGGAAGCATGCTGCGTAAGACCTCGCCCAAGGGCGCGAGATAGTAGTCGGCAATCCATTTGCCGAGGCGCATGAGCTGATCATCGAGAACTGGTGCGGCGTCCAGCACACTAATGATGTTCTTTGCCTGAACCTTGGGCGGGCGTCCGTGAAGCTCCGTGACCACGCCGGAGACGCGCTGTTGGCGGAACGGAACCAACACTCGTCCGCCAACCACCGGCAGCGTTCCCTCCGGGACAAGGTAGGTAAACGCCATATCAAAAGGGCCAGATACGACAACGTCGCAGAATTCGGACATAGTATTGACAGGAACGATACCGCTTACTACGTAAAAGCCTGGGCACCCCACATGTTTGTCCCCAATCATGCTAACAGCGGCGGCCAATCCCCTTGAGAAGACATAAATTTTACAAACCCGTGACGTTTTGCTGACAAGTTCGGCTCCTGGCAGTCCTACGATTCCGCGTAGTAGCAGGTCGTGCGTATACGTTTACGCGCCAATGTAGTCCTCGGGCGACCAAGCCGATTCCGAACTTCGCGTCGATTTGTCGATTTAAGGAGGCTCAACATGCAACGATGTTTCAATCGCAATCTCACTCTGGCCGTATCGCTCGGGCTTGTTCTTATTTTTTCCGGTACGGCCCTGGCACAGTACACCAACACCGTGCTGGATTCAAACGTGCCCGGCCACGGGCAACTTGACCCTCTGCTGGTCAATGGCTGGGGCTTGGCCTATCTACCGGACCAAGCGTTCTGGGTCGCTGACGCAGGCAGTGGTTGGTCTACGCTTTACGACGGCAGTGGAAACCCGCAAACCTTGCAAGTGAAGATTCCCTCGGCGAACGGTACTTCGCCAGGCTCTCCCACCGGCATCGTAGCCAATTCTGCGAATGAGTTTCTGGTAAAAGGACAGCCTTCGATGTTTATCTTTGCGACTCTGGATGGAACTATCAGCGGCTGGTCCCCGATCGCAAACCTCGACAACGCTATCCTGGTTATCAACAATTCGAGCACGGGAGCCAGCTATACCGGCCTGGCGATCACGAATCGGTCTTCCGGAAATATGATTTACGCCGCCGATACTGCGAACCAAAAGGTTGATATTTACGATGCCAATTTCAACTTCGTGAAATCCTTTACGGACACCAGCCTGCCGAAGAATGCAACCCCTTTCGGCATTCAGGACATTAAGGGCAATCTCCTGGTGGCTTACTGTGACATATCCGGTGGCCCGAATGGGGTCATTGACGTTTTCACTGAAGACGGCGTCTTCGTGAAGCATTTTGCCCACGGCGCCCCGTTGAATCAGCCTTGGGGCATGGCGCTTGCTCCCAGCAATTTCGGCCCGCTCAGTAACACTTTGCTGGTATCCAACAATCTCAACATCGTCGGCGATATTAATGGTTTTGACATCAAGACTGGGAAATTCGTTGGTACGTTGACTTCGTCCAATGGCAAACCCATCCACATCGATCAAATTTGGGGAATCGAATTCGGGGGGGGAACGCCACTGAACGGGCAGACCAACCAGCTGTTCTGGGCGGCAGGTCCACTCAACAATGTGGACGGCGCTTTTGGTGTCATCGCGGTCCAATAGTTCGGACTGGCTTAACGGTTGAATGTACAGCGAAGCCGGACACCGACCGTACCTCGCGACGGTATCCGGCTTCGCTGTTGCATGACGACATCGCTCCAGGACGGCACCGAACGTCCCCCACCTTGCACTAGCGAGACGTGACATTCGCCTGCTAACATCCGTCTAGATGCCCGCTGGCAAACCCACCAGAAGTAGTAAAGTCCGGAAGGCGGTAAGCGCCCAAGTTCCCCACCGGGGACGTACACCGGCTGAACTGGTAATCATCACTGGCATGAGCGGATCGGGGAAAGCCTCGGTGCTGAAGGCTTTCGAGGATCTGGGTTACTACTGCGTGGACAATCTACCGGTGGGGTTGATTCCGCGCTTTGCCGAGTTGGTAGGCCAGTCTTCGGAAATCAAGAGCACCGCCCTGGTGGTGGATGTTCGCGAGGGCGCTCAACTGGAGGACTTGCCGGAAATTGTGAAGTCGGTCAAGCGCATGCTACCGACCAAAATGATTTTCCTGGAAGCAGCGGATGCCATATTGGTACGCCGCTTCAGCGAGACTCGCCGCCCGCATCCCTTGGGGAGGGATTCCCCGGTCAAGGCGTCTCTGGCCGCGGAACGCCGGCATTTGCGTGCAATTCGGGCGCTGGCGGACTTGGTTATCGACACCTCCAAATTTAACGTCCACGAATTGCGATCTTATATTACCGAGCGTTTTCAGAAGCGCGAATCGGACAAGAATATTCTGGTCTCCTGCGTAAGCTTCGGCTTCCGGCATGGCGTACCGGAAGATGCGGATCTGGTGTTCGATGTGCGTTTCCTGCCGAACCCGCATTTTGTAGCGGAATTCCGGCCGCTCACCGGGCGCGACCCGAAGGTTGCGAAATACATTCGCTCGTTTCCCCAGACCCGGGAGTTCATCAAGCGGATTTCCGGTCTGCTTGTTTATCTGCTGCCTCACTACATTCGGGAAGGCAAGAGTTATTTGACTATCTCCTTCGGCTGCACCGGCGGCCAGCACCGCTCGGTGATGATTGCCGAAGACGTGAGCAAACGGTTGCGGAAGGCGGGGTATCGGGTGAAGGTGGTTCATCGGGATAGTCCGGGCTAAGTCATCCGTACCTGTCTAATTCAGCACCAAGGCTTTCGACTGAACGTTGTAGCCATGCAACTTGAACTCTCCGTTATCCTTCCTCCAAATAAATGTTTCTACCGCCCATCCACGAGCGAACGTGGTGTTGTACACAACCGTAACGAATGTCCCGTCCGTGTTTGCGTTAGCATTGATGTGGTGGAAATACACCGGACCGGCATCGCCCAGTTTTCTGTGCACCCCGTCCATAAGGGCTTCCCACTCGGATTCGGTTTGGGGAGTCTTGAAATCCTCGTCCGATGCCTCCCAAATTTCGTTGTATTGACCGCGGTTAAATCGCTCATGGAAACGCCCAACGGCTTGGTTCGAAAATTCCCGCCCTTCTATCAAAGCAGAACCGCATCGCCACATCAGGAAGATCAAAAACAGTCCTGCGGCTGCGAGAGACCATTTCCATAACTTTCGTTTTGGAGGTGTAGGAGCAACCAAGACGGAGGGCGCGCTTTCGGGAGCCGAAGACATAATCGCCATTTGGGTTATCTCATTGGCCAGCTAGTCTAACGCATCCAGAGTAAGACGGGAATCGGAATCGCGTGCACTCCGAATGTTCCCGAACGGCAAATACGAACTGGCAATGATTCAAGTAGAATGAAACCTTGCTACGCATGCTGATTCCATTCGCTGCAGGCCGCGCCTGGCTGCGCATGGGGAGCCCCCGATGCGGCAACTGACACGTCTCGTCCGCTATGTGCTGCCCTATCTGCTGCAGTTGGTGCCCGGCGTGCTCCTGTTGGCTGGGGTTGGTTTCCTCGAAGCATTCCGGCTGGTGCTTGTCAAGCCCGTTCTGGATCGGGTGTGGAATCCCGCCTCCGGATCCGAGAGCATACAGCTCTTTACCATTCCAGGCACAAAACACATCGTGTACCTCCAACAATTCGTTCCTTCCCACTTGCACAACGCGGGAACGATGGTGGCCTATGCGCTGGTTGCGTCAACGGTTTTGAAAGGCGTGTTTGACTATGCGGGAACTTACCTAGTAAATCATGCCGGCTTCGGGATGATTACCGATCTGCGGAATGAGCTCTACAATTCGATATTGCGGCGCTCGGCGGCGTTTTTTCAAAAACATACCACCGGAACGCTGATTTCCACCATCGTCAACGATATTGAGCGAGTGCAATATGCGATGTCGAGTGTCCTGGCGGAGTTCCTGCAACAGTTGTTCACCTTTGCGTTCACTGCGATGGCTGTGGTCTTTTTAGGTCGCAGTCTGGCCTGGGTGCTGCTGTTATTCATTCCGTTCATCATTTTTTCCGCGGCAAGAATCGGGCGCCGGGTGCGTCACACCACGCGGCGTGGCCAGGACAAGCTTGCAGATATTCAAAATATTCTGCAAGAGACCATCACTGGCAACCGCATCGTGAAGGCTTTCAGCATGGAGGCCTGGGAGATCGCGCGCTTCCGCAAAGCTGCCACCCGCCTGTTCCGCGCCAACCTGCGCTCTGTGGCTGCGGCCGCTATAAGTTCGCCTTTGATGGATATTTTTGGGTCTATTGCCATCGGCTTGCTCTTGTTGCTGGGACGTTCAAAGATAGCCCACGGTGACTTTACCCTGGGCACCTTTGGGGCATTCATCGCCGTAGTGTTTAGCCTGTACAACCCAGTACGCAAGTTTGCGCTTTTCAACAACAACTTCCAGCAGGCCCTGGGCGCTTCGTCCGAAATCTTCAAGTTCATGGACTCTCAGGACGAAATCCGCGAAAGATCGGGCGCCAAACCGTTGCCCCCGTTCTCGCGCAGCATTCGTTTTGAAAATGTCTGCTTCTCCTACGACGGGAATGGCGAGGAGAGTCGAGAGATTCTGCGCGACATCGATTTAGAAGTCAACGCCGGCGAGGTTCTCGCGGTCGTGGGATCGAGCGGCGCGGGCAAGACCACGTTGGTCCATCTGATTCCCCGCTTCTTCGACGTTAGCTCTGGCCGCATACTGATTGATGGCCGCGACGTTCGCGACACTACGCTGGCATCGCTGCGTTCGCAGATTGGGGTAGTCTCTCAGGACACAGTCCTTTTCAACGACACCGTGCGCAACAACATTGCTTATGGACAGCCGGATGTTCCACAGAAGATGGTTGAGGCTGCGGCCAAGGCTGCCTTGGCACACGATTTCATTCTGGGACTGCCATCAGGGTATGACAGTGTGATCGGCGAGCGCGGGGTGCGGCTTTCCGGCGGCGAGCGGCAGCGGCTTGCCATCGCTCGCGCCTTGCTGAAGAATGCTCCCATATTGATTCTTGACGAAGCCACTTCTGCGTTGGACAGCGAATCGGAGTCACTGGTGCAATCCGCTTTGCACAACCTTATGGCCGGGCGGACGGTGGTCGTGATCGCTCACCGCTTGTCCACAGTGCGGAGGGCAGACCGCATTGTGGTGCTGGAGAATGGCACCATCGCGGACATTGGCTCACACGATGATCTGATGAAAAAGCTCGGCACTTACCGGCGCTTGTACGATCTACAATTCCTGGACGTGGAGCCGGCAAGACAGAGTACGGCTCCGGTGGGCAACGACTGATGACCATCCGCTCCATGACCGGCTTCGCCCAAGTAAATGGACAAATCAACGGCCAACTCGGCTTCACACTGTCACTCAAGTCGGTAAATCACCGGTTTCTGGATTTGCATTTCCGTATGCCGTCGGACAGCGACGACTTGGAAATGAAACTTCGCCGCCGCCTGAAGGAAAAACTGGCGCGCGGCCATGTCGAGTTAACTCTGAGCCTGGAACGCGGCGCAACTGAAAACTTCTCGCTCAATCGTGAACTGGTCGGCGGATACATTCAGGCGTTCCGTGCCGCAGCGGCTGAATTTGGACTGGCAACGGATCCGGACCTCAATGTTGTTCTGCGCATCCCGGGCGCGCTGGAGTCCGCGGCACTGCCGGTCGATGGTGAAGTGGAACCAGTGGTACTTGCGAAAATGGAGGATGCCCTTGCACGCCTGAACCAGATGCGCGAGGAAGAAGGGCGGGGCACCGAGCGGGAACTGCGGCAGCGTATGGCTGGCGTGCAACGGGCCAGAGAAGAAGTTGAAAAACATCGCCACGCCACCTTGCGTACCTATGCCGACAAGCTGAAAACGCGGCTGCAGGAACTGATTGGCTCGCAGATAGAGCCGGAAAGAATTTTGCAGGAAGCAGCGCTGTTGGTGGACCGCAGCGATATCCAGGAGGAATTAGTCCGCCTGGATGCACACGTTAAGCATTTCCTTGGCTTGCTCGATGAGGGTGGTGAGGTGGGCAAGAAACTTGATTTCCTTTTGCAGGAGATGAATCGCGAAGCCAACACGCTGCTGTCGAAGACCTCAGGACTGGCGGGCGAAGCCTTGAAGGTCACCGAGTCCGGGTTGTCGATGAAAGCCGATATCGAAAAAGCCAGGGAACAGGTGCAGAACCTCGAATGACTAAGGTCTACATCATTTCAGCGCCCTCGGGATCGGGCAAATCGACACTGGTGGACAAGGTGCGACAGATCGTTCCCGGTTTGGATTTTTCCATTTCCTACACCACGCGTTCGCCGCGTGGCAATGAGGAGAACGGACGGGAATATTTTTTCATCACGCGTGAGCAATTCGAGGAGATGATCGGAAAGGATGAGTTTCTCGAGTATGCCGAGGTTTTCGGCAATTACTACGGCACTGCCAGACAAGTTCTGGTGAATGCCACGAACAATCGGCATGATCTGCTCCTCGACATCGACGTACAGGGAGCGGCACAGATCAAGGGCAAACTTCCGGCCGCGATAAGCATCTTTATTCTGCCGCCGGACCGTAAGACGCTGGAGTCGCGCCTGCGGAATCGCAGTCTGGATACCGAAAAGGTCATCCAGAACCGGTTGGCCACGGCCAGCCGTGAGATTGAGAATTACATGAAATACGACTATATTCTGGTTAATGACCGCCTGGAAGAATCGGTCGAGAGCCTGAAAGCGATTCTTCTGGGAGAACGGTTGAAAGGTTCAGGTTTGCAGTCATCGGTTGCCGACCAAGACCTGCTGGCCAGAGCTGAGCGCTGCCGTTTAAGCAACGTGCGCGAACGCTTGCAGCCGATCTTGGCGTCGTTCGTGGCAACCGCAGCCCCCGGTGGACGTTAGCAACAAGGGAGAACACCATGAAGTTGATAGAAGGGTTCGACAGCAACTATCGCTACATCCTGGTGGCGGCGCGCAGAGCCAGACAATTGCAGGGCGGAGCGCCGCCGGTGATTGATACCAGTTCCCGCAAACCCTGCCGCATTGCGCAGGATGAAATCCGCGCCGGCAAGGTGAAGTGGCTCATCCCGGAGACACCCAAGTCACCGGCAGAGATTGCCAACGAAACCCTGGAAAAGGTGCTGGGCCAGGAGTAGGCGTTATTTATGAAGGTCGCACTTGGCGTCAGCGGCGGAATTGCGGCATACAAAGCAGCTGAGATCGTGCGGCTGCTGCAGGAACGCGGCATCCGAGTGCAAGTCATCATGACCCGCGCCGCTCAAGAGTTTGTGCGGCCTCTCACCTTTGCGGCTCTTTCCGGCGAAAAAGTTATCACTGACATGTTTGCCGCGGGGAACGAGCAACCCAACATCGATTCTGCGGTGGAACATATTGCCGTTGCGCAATCGATTGATGCCTTGCTGGTCGCACCGGCAACAGCCGACGTGCTGGCGCGCTTCGCGCAGGGAATTTCTTCCGACTTTCTTTCCACGCTATATCTCGCTACTACTGCACCGGTGGTCGTCGCGCCCGCTATGAATGTGAACATGTGGAACCATCCGGCGACCCAGGCGAACCTCGACATCTTGAAGAAGCGCGGCGTGAAGATCGTCGAACCTGGCGAGGGATATCTGGCTTGTGGCATGACTGGGCCGGGACGGCTTGCGGAAAATGAATTGATCGTCGCCGCAACGTTGGAAGCACTGGGCTCCTCGCAGGAATTAGCCGGCGAAACAGTTCTGATTACCGCTGGGCCTACGCGAGAGAAGATTGATCCGGTGCGCTATCTGACCAATCGCTCCAGCGGCCGCATGGGATATGCCCTGGCGGAAGCTGCGCTTCGCCGGGGAGCTCGGGTGCTGCTCGTGAGCGGGCCTACGGCTCTTACTCCACCGGGTGCGACGGAAGTTACGCACGTGGAATCTGCTGAAGAAATGCGACAGGCTGTGCTTAGGCTCTTGCCGGAAGCTAGCATCGTGATTAAAACTGCTGCGGTTGCCGATTATCGCCCGAAGGCTGCTGCATCGCAGAAGATAAAGCGCACCGGACCGATGTCGCTCGAACTTGAACCGACCGTCGATATACTCGGCGAAGTAGCGCGCCACAAACAGTCACAGATCGTGATCGGCTTTGCCGCCGAGACTCAGAACGCTCTAGAGAATGCCCGCAAGAAGCTCGGCTCGAAGTCCCTCGACGCCATTGTCGTCAACGACGTCTCGCGCGATGGCGTCGGCTTCGACTCCGACCGCAATGCTGTGACTATCATCACGCAACACGAAGTGGTCGAAGTGCCCGAGACTACCAAGTGGGAAGTGGCGCAGCGCGTGCTTGATCAGGTGGTACGGCTTCGTGAACGGAAGTCAGCATTGAAGATCTAGAGACAAAGTGGTCGGGAGCGCTTGCCAATGACCCGGCGAAAAGACCCGTTCCTCCGAAGGCTTCGAAATGCTGCGCTTGTGCTCGTTGTTCTCCCGCTTGTCCTGCCTCTTGCATTGATTACGCTAGCTCTGTACTTGCCGTACCGAATCGCTTTGTACATGCTGGTTTGGGCATTGTGGCTTCCAAGGGGGAAAGACACCTTGCTTGTGTATTCAGACAGCCCCATCTGGCACGATTACATGGTGTCGGAAATATTTCCGTTGGTGCGGGAGCGTGCCGTTGTTCTGAATTGGTCAGAACGGAACAAGTGGCCGAGATGGTCATTTGGAGTCCACCTATTTCGCACCTTTGGCGGAAACCGAGAGTTTAATCCACTCGTTGTGCTGTTTCGGCCATTCCGTCGAGCAAGAACTTTTCGCTTTTGGCTGCCCTTCCAGGATTGGAAACGGGGCTACACAGAGCCTGTGGAAAGGCTCCGCCAAGAATTATTTGCGTTACTGTGATAGTAGCCTCCGCTTTCCACCTGTTTTCCTGATAGTCTCGTTCGGACATGCCACGAACGCTCGATCCCCAGCTCAAACGCGATCTTACTGCACGTGTCCGCTACTACCGCGAGATGGGGATTTACGATCTCTATCGGCGACCCGTCGCCGAGGCGACACTAGAATCTTTCCAGGAACTCCAGCCGGAATCACGAGACGAAATGACTCCCAAAAGCAAAGCTGCTATAGCCGTCGCAGTATCCAGCACAGAAGATAGCTTGTTTGTTGTGCCTAAACCCGAGGCAGGAACGACGGATCCGGCCTTGGCGCTGCGGCTGATCCGAGAAGATTTGGGAGACTGCACCCGTTGCCCTCTGCACAAGCAAGGACGAAAACAGATCGTCTTTGGCGTGGGCAATCCGCGGGCTGAGTTGATGTTCATTGGCGAAGCGCCGGGCGCGGATGAAGATCAGCAAGGCGAACCATTCGTCGGGCGGGCCGGACAGTTGCTCAACAACATGATCAAGGCCATGGGGATCCGGCGCGAGGATGTGTACATCGCCAACATCATTAAGTGCCGGCCGCCGGGAAATCGCACGCCCGAGCGTGATGAGTGCGAGACTTGCTCACCGTTTCTGATGCGGCAGATCGCCGCGATTAAGCCCAAGGCGATCGTGGCCTTGGGAGCGGTGGCCGCAAAGACGCTCTTGGCCATCAATGCGCCCATGTCCGAGTTCCGCGGGCGCTGGTACGACTTCCGCGGGACGAAGCTGGCAGTCACCTATCATCCGGCGTTCTTGTTGCGTGATCCGCGGCAGAAGAAAGAAACCTGGAAAGATTTGCAGATGGTGATGAAAGAGTTGGGGCTGGCGGCGCCGGCCAAGGGCGTGGAGTAGGACGCACGGACTACAAATCTTAGGTGGGGCCGAACAATCGTGGGCTGGTTTCTCGACATCATTATCGGCTACCTGATCAGGTCGTCGATTCGCCTGTTTCGGCTGAGTAAGAGTTCCAGCTGGCCAGTTGAAAGAGGTACGGTGACGAGCTCAGCTTGTTCGGGGTCATACGGGGGTCCGGTCAGCGAGATCACCTACACATACACTCACGCTGGAGAATACTATTCAGGAATCCATGAGCAACCTTTCTTCTCGCGAAATTCAGCCGAGAACTATGCTGCCAAATTCCAGCCTGGCAGCATGATTGCAGTTCGCATCAATCCCAAGACCCCCGAAGTCTCGTTCGTTGCAAATGAAGATCAAGGTAGCTAGCATTATTTCCCACCGTTTCACACCCTGAACGGAGCCGCCAGGAGCCGTGCTGGAAGCGTCACCACTGCCCAGACCAACTTCAAGGCTCCCTCGACCGCAATTCCGACTAGCCGGAACGGCAGCAGGAACAGCCACACCAGCGGATACAGGATCAGCGCGAGCAGGGCCAGTGGCCAGCAGATCAGGAACAGGATGCACCACAGAAAGAAAGCAGCCATGACGGACCTCTTTGTCTTCTGATTCATTTTACGCCGAAGGCAGGGGCAAAGTTCCGCGCGCTAAAACCTTTACCACAGAGGGCACAGAGATCACAGAGGAATATCACGCGGCTAAGTGCTGGTTGAGAAACGCCAGGGTGCGCAGGCCGGAGTCTCGCCAGATTTCTCCGCTGAAGCCGTGGCCCACGCCGGGATAGATTTTCATTTCGTACGGAATCTGTTTCTTCTCCAGTATTTGCTGTAGATGATAGGCTTCGGCGACGGGGACGGTTGCATCCTGTTCACCGTGCAAGATCAGCACGGGGCAGAAGCGGCGCATGAACAGCTTCATCTCTTTGGGGAAGCCGCCGAAGTAATCCACGACAATCTTGACACGTGAATCGATGGCGGCAGCTGAAAGCGCGAGATAGGCTCCGAGCGAAAATCCCAGCAGGCCGATGCGCTCGGGATCGACGGACGGCTGCCGGGCCACAAAGCTGACCGCATCCCAGAGAGTTTTCATCCACGCGGGGAAGTTGCGAGCGATAGTTGGCAGGCCGTCGATCTGTGTGGTGCCGGTGCGTTCGAAGTAATGCAGCACGTAGACGGCATATCCTTGAGCCGCCAGAAGACTGGCGGGCTCGGCCATGCTGGTGTGTCCGCCGCCGGAGCCGTGCAGTCCGATGATCGCAGGAAAGCGCTGGCTTTCCGCAGACGGCAGAAAGCAGTCCAGGCGAATGCTTTTGCCGCCGCTGTCGAAAGTGAGTTCGGATTGGGAGAACATAAGATTCTGCACTTGGCAATTGGCACTAGCATTTGGTCATTTGAGGCTCTTGCGGAGCCATCACGAATCGAACCTGGCTAAATGCCAAGTGCCAATTGCTAACTGCTAGTTGTTTTCGCCTGCGCCGCCAATCTCGCCAGGGTTTCGCCGTAAGGGGCTCTGGCTATGCCGCGCTCGGTCACGATGGCGGTCACGTACTTGGCAGGAGTGACATCGAATGCGGGATTTTCTACCGACACTCCTTCGGGCACCATCTGCCTGCCGGCAATATGGGTAACTTCTTTGGTGTCGCGCTGCTCGATGGGAATCTTCGTGCCATCCGGAGTTTCCATATCTATTGTTGAGAACGGAGCGGCCACATAAAACGGGATTTCGTGTTCCTTGGCGAGAACCGCGACGGTATAGGTTCCAATCTTGTTGGCCACATCACCGTTGGCCGCAATGCGGTCTGCGCCCACGACGATTGCCGCAATCTTTCCCTGCTTCATCATGGCCCCAGCCATGTTGTCGGAAATCACGGTCGTGGGGATTCCGTCTTTCATCAGTTCCCATGCGGTCAGGCGGGAACCTTGTAGGAACGGCCGGGTCTCATCGGCATAGACGTGAATTTTCTTTCCTTGCTCGACGGCTGCGCGAATCACCCCCAGCGCGGTCCCATAGCCGCAGGTGGCCAGCGCTCCGGCATTGCAATGGGTGAGCACGCCGCCACTCGCAGGCATGAGCATGGCGCCGAAGCGTCCCATGGCCTGGTTGGCGGCAATGTCCTCGGCGTGCATGCGCTGGGCTTCTTCGATAATGGCTTTCTTGATTTCCGGCAGCGGACGAACCCGAAGGGCTTCGAATTTTTCGCGCATGCGGCGTATGGCCCAGAAAAGATTGACTGCCGTCGGCCGGGTCTTACCGATTGCTTCACAACAACGCTCGAACTCGGGCTTCAATTCGCCGACGGTTTTTGCCTTCGAATTCTTGACCCCCAACGCGATGCCCATAGCCGCAGCCACACCTATCGCGGGCGCGCCGCGTACCACCATGTTGCGGATGACGTCGGCGACCTGATCACAGGTGCGGCAGGTGACATAGGTTTCCTCCATGGGCAGCTTCGTCTGATCGATGAAGCGTACACCGGCTTCGGTCCATTCGAGAGTTTGAATCATGATTTCTGTCGTTGATCGTTGGTTACTACATCCTATGCGCGGCGCAGCGGTTTCTCGGCATGTTGGTGACCGCTTGCCGGCCACACACTTCGCAGGTTGCGGCCACGGCGAAAGTTTGAGAAGAACGGGCACCCTTGACCGACTTTCGCGCTTCCGCCGGTCGATGCACTTTCCTCACGTCGTTCGCCGTGAAGATCGCCACGAATGGCGCCGGCGATGCAGCCTGCTCCACGCTCGGGCGACCGTTGGCTTCTTCGCGTTCCACCAGGCACATCACCCCGATGACTTTGAATCCGAACTCGCGGGCGGCTTCAATCGCCTGAACCGTCGAGGCTCCGGTGGTACAAACATCGTCGACGATTACGACACGCGCGCCAGTTTCGCGAAAGCCTTCGATCCTCTGACCGGTTCCGTGCTGCTTCTCGCCCTTCCTCACCAGAAAGCCGTTGATCTTTCCGCTGGTCACGGCCACGGCAGTGACGATTGGGTCCGCGCCCATGGTCAGGCCACCGATGGCTTTTGGGTTCCATTTCCGCTTCTTGATCTCTTGCAGAAAGACTTTGCCGGTAAGCTGTGCGCCGCGGGCGTCGAGGGTTGTGGTGCGGCAATCCACGTAATAGTCGCTGGTGCCGCCCGAAGACAACTTGAACTCCCCGAGGCGAAAAGACTTCTTGGCCAACAGGCGCAGCAGTTCCTGGCGAGCAGAAGGCATGAATTTCTAAGATAACATGTGGAATCAGATCCCACCCTTTCGCAAAGAACGCGAAAGGATGGGGCACCCCGCTGCCCACTATTGGCTCAGCCGTTCCAGATGGCGAAAGCCGTCGGTGCCGACGAACAGCGCTACAGAAAGCGTGGTGTTGTAAGCGACGTGAATCAGGAAGCCGGGTGCGACGGACTTGGTTGCCGCACGAGTGATGGTCAACGTCAATCCGACCAGAAAAACGACCAGCACTGGCCCCCACGCGTGTCCAAGTTGCGGCGCGTGAATGAGGCCAAAACTGACGGAAGTTAGAACGATGGCGGTCACGGTTCCCAGACGCCGTGCCAGCACCGGATAGAGAAAGCCGCGAAAAAATAACTCCTCCATTAGCGGTGCGACGGCCGAGCCAAAAAGCGAAAGCGTCCAAGCCTCCTGCGCGGTGCGGAAGAAACGGTCCATGGGCAGTTCTTTGGGCATGGGCAACAGATGCGCGAAGGCCTGAAGGCCCACCGACAACACGAACCCAGCCATCAGATATAGCGGCCAATTCCGCGGCCACTGCCAGCGCAGTTCGCGCCAGAACTCGCGGCCGGGAACGCGCTTGACCATGGCGACCATGAAGGCCAGAACCAGCAGATAGGCGAGCAACTGGGCCGCGACTGTGACCAAGGGAAATTGCGCTACATCCATGAAGGCGGTTCGCGGGTAAAGGATCCTTTGCACGGCGACGGTAGAGAGCAACAGAAATATGACGATGGAAGCGACGGTTAGCAGGGCGATTTGGAGAACGTCCCAGCCGCTCCAGACGGGGTCTTCAGAGGGTTCGGGTTTCAGCGGAAGGGGAGATTCCGGAAACGATGGAGTGCCCGGCTCGGGCCACGGATTTTGAAAAGAAGACACGGAGTGGGATATCTCGAATTTACACGAAAAGAAGAGCTGATGCTGAGCGGGAAAAGCTTCACCGCAAAGATCGCGAAGCAGCGCCGCGAAGAGTGCAAAGAAAAACAGGGCTTCGAACGCCGATCACGCAGTCGAAAGATTCTTTTCGGCGTTTCGGACAAAGTACTGCGCCAACGCTTGCCCGGTGTATGACTTCTTGTTTCTTGCCACCTGCTCAGGCGGGCCTTGGGCCACGATTCGTCCGCCGTCTTCGCCGCCTTCGGGACCGAGGTCGATGATCCAGTCGGCGTTCCGGATTATATCGAGATTGTGTTCGATGATAATGATGGTATTGCCGAGGTCGGTGAGCCGGTGTAGAACATCGAGTAGTTTCTTGACGTCGTCGAAATGCAGCCCGGTGGTAGGCTCGTCGAGCAGATATAAAGTTTTTCCGGTTTGGCGCTTGCTCAACTCCCGCGCTAGCTTGATGCGTTGGGCCTCGCCACCTGAAAGCGTCACCGCGGATTGTCCCAGGTGAATGTATCCCAAGCCAACGTCTACCAGAGTTTGCAGTTTCTGCTTCACTTGCGGAATGTTCTCGAGAATTGGCAGAGCGTCGACAACCGGACTCTCCAGGAGATCGGCAATTGAATATCCCTTGTACTTCACAGCCAGAGTCTCGTGGTTGTAGCGTTTGCCGCCGCAGACTTCGCATAGCACGTAGACATCCGGTAGAAAATTCATTTCGATGCGGCGCTGACCTTCGCCCTGACAGGCTTCGCAACGGCCACCTGAGACATTGAAGGAGAACCGTCCCGGCTTATAGCCTCGTTCGCGCGATTCAGGCAACATGGCGTAAAGATCCCGAATTTGGGCGAAGACTCCGGTGTAGGTCGCAGGATTCGAGCGCGGCGTGCGTCCGATGGGCGACTGGTCGATGCGGATGACTTTGTCCACGTTCTCCGCCCCAGAAATGGCTTTGTGCGCGCCGGGCTCTTCGCGGGAGCGGTAGAGAGCCTTGGCCAGCGCGCGATACAGAATGTCATTCACCAGTGTGGACTTGCCGGAACCGGAGACGCCGGTCACCACGGTCATCACGCCCAAGGGGAAAATGACATCGAGATTCTTAAGATTATTTTGACGAGCTCCCAGAATGGTGACGCCAGCACCGTTGGTGCGGCGGCGTTGCGTCCGCATTTCGATTTGCGTCCGGCCCGAGATGTAGGCTCCGGTGAGCGACGCGGTCGCATTCATGATTTCCTGGGGGGTGCCGTGTGCAACCAGCTCGCCGCCGTGTCGCCCGGCGCCAGGGCCAAGATCAATGACGTAATCGGCACGATTGATGGTTTCTTCGTCGTGCTCCACGACCAAGACCGTGTTGCCTAAGTCGCGCAATTCTTCCAATGCGTGCAGCAGGCGGTCGTTGTCACGATGATGAAGGCCGATGGAGGGCTCGTCCAGCACGTAGAGAACTCCGCGTAGTTTCGATCCAATCTGCGTGGCCAGGCGAATGCGCTGGCCCTCGCCGCCAGACAGCGTTGCCGCCGAACGGTCGAGAGAAATGTAGCCCAATCCAACTGCATCCAGGAATTGCAAGCGTTCTACGATTTCATGCACGATACGGCTGGCGATAAGCGCTTCCCTCCCCGTGAGCTTGATTTTTCTCGCCGCTTCCAGAGCACGCGCTACCGGCAGACCGGTGAATTCGGCGATCGACATGCCGTTGACCTTGACCGCCAGGCTTTCCGGACGCAACCGCTGGCCATGGCAAAATGGGCAGTCCGTGGCGGACATGTAGTCGAGAAGGAAATCGCGATAGCCGTCGGAGGTCGATTCCTCGAGGGCGCGCTTGAGATAAGCAAGAATGCCTACGAATCCAGTTTTGCCGCTCTTGCCCGCCTCGCCGTTTAGCAGCAGGTTCTGTATCTTCTCGGGAAACTTCTCGAAGGGCGTACTCAGGTCGAAGCCGTGGGCTGCGGCTGTGATTTGAAGCATGTGAACAAGATTTTGTGAAGCGGAACCCGGGCCCAGACCGCCATCGAGCAGAGGCTTGGACCAATCGGTAATGACTTTGCCGGGATCGAAATCGTAACGGCTGCCGAGGCCGTGGCATTCGGGGCAAGCACCGTAGGCGCTATTGAACGAGAACGACCGCGGCTCAAGTTGGGGCACGCTGATGCCGCAATCCGGACAGGCCAGTTTCTCCGAGTAAAGTTGCTCCTCACCACCGACGACCGCGATTTGTACCAATCCACCAGCCAGCTTCATGGCCAGCCCTACGGAAAGTTCAAGGCGATGCTCAATTCCAGGTTTTACTAGCAGACGGTCAACGACGACTTCAATGGTGTGGTTCTTGCGCTTGTCGAGGGGGATGTCATCTTCCAGGTTCACCAACTCGCCGTCAATGCGAGCGCGGGTGAAGCCGTGCTGCACCAGTTTCTCCATCTCCTTTTTGAACTCACCTTTGCGGCCGCGTACGATGGGCGCCAGAACCATAACTCGGTCCTCGGGTGTAAGCGCCATAACCCGCTGCACAATCTGCTCCGCCGATTGCCGGGCGATGGCGCGGCCGCACTTGGGGCAATGCGGCGACCCGATGGAGGCAAAAAGAAGGCGAAGATAATCGTAGATCTCGGTGATGGTCCCGACGGTCGATCGCGGGCTACGGCTGGTGGTTTTCTGTTCGATGGAAATCGAGGGGCTCAGCCCATCAATGGCGTCCACGTCAGGGCGCTCCATCTGGTCCAGGAATTGGCGAGCATAGGCAGAGAGTGTCTCCACATAACGTCGTTGGCCTTCGGCGTAGATGGTGTCAAAGGCGAGAGAAGACTTGCCCGAACCGCTCAGACCCGTTATCACAGTCAGGGCATTGCGGGGGATGTCTACATCGATGTTCTTGAGATTGTGCTGGCGTGCCCCGCGCACCGAAATCTTTGTGATTGCCATAAGCCCGAGAGTAATGCCCTTCCGTAACGTGGACGGGTCAGCAGAAATGTTGGAAAGTGAGGGTGCGCAACTCTACTCACGTATCTTATTTGCTAACAGCAGCCAGCGTCAACGCGGGTAGATTGGGAAAGCGCGCTGCCGGAAAGCTGGCCGCAGAGTCAGAAATCGCGGCTGCGGCAACTCATTCATAAGAAAGTGGGCTGAACTTGGGCGGCTTGTTGAGTGCTTTTGTGCTGTTCTGCACAGTGCTGTTGGTGGTTGCGACTGGGATTCTGGCGGCGTATGCCACCGTTATTGGCATTCTGCACGCTCTTGCTCCGCGATCCTTCCCGCGTACTAGTGAGTCCTCGGCCGTGGCTACGGGGCAGACTCGTGCTGCACACGCCGGCGGTGATTAAACAACACAATCCATAAGCCCTTCGAAGGGCGGCAACGACTCTACTGAGGCTGAGGCGCTGGGCTGCCAGGCACTGGCATGGGCAATCCGCGCGGACCCTGCATGCCCGGGGGAATGCCTAGCTGCTGCTGTCGCTGTTGGATTTGTTGCTGCACATCCTGTTGATGCTGCATGTCCTGCAACATCTGCTCCGGAGTCCGCGTGGGCGGCTGGCCGAAAGGATTCTGGGCCTGGTCATCAGCTGGCGTCGGTGAGTCCTCGGCGAATATATTGCCTTCTTCCGGAGCCTGATCCTCAGCAGCCTCGGAATTTTCTGCGGGGACAGGAGGTTTGGCGGAAGCGGTTTCTGGCTCTGCGGCAGCCGGTTCGGTGCTTGATTTGACGATGAGGATCACATGCTCGAGCGCATCGGGATTGGTGGCTGACCCCAGTAAAACGTAATCGAAATGAGATCCGTTCAGCATGGAGGACAACACATCCCGTGCCGGGCCTGGGCCAAAATTGCCGACAACGCGTTCGGTGGCATTGGCGGGGACGTCCACGGTAGCGCCGGTCTGATTACGCACCGCACGCAGGATGTCCCCTAAAGTGGAATTCTGGGCGTTGATGGCCAACTGTCCGTTGCTGAAGCTGACCTGCGGCGGCGTGGCCGGCATTTGCTCCGGCCTAAGCGGCATGGCAGGCGCTGCCGGTTGAGGCGTGGCGGCGACAGATGCCGGGGCACGACGAACCTTGGCCTTAGATTGGTCCGCCCGGCATGGACCTGCCAAAAGGCAAGTCATTACCGCGATCACCAGATATCGAAGCTGCATTCTGACTCCTGCCATTAAAGGAACGCTTGGATCGACCGACCTTGCGCCCTTCGTCCCCATAAAATTGTAGCATCGACCCCTGGTCCAGAATGCATGAAAAAGTAAGTAATGGAAGTGGGCGTTGGGCGTGGGTCTTGCAGCTATTGCCGAGGGGCGTAGTAACCCTTGCGGGCCCGCACCTGCGTATCCTTTTTGAACGATGTGATCTCGATGGGGCGGTAGCGACCGTCAGCCTCAAAGTCAGCCGGATGATAGGAGATGGCGTACTGGCTGCGCAGCTCATCCTCAATGGCGGCGAATGAGTTCTTGACGTCCTTGGTCTTAAAGGGGAAAAACGCCCGGCCCCCGGTCCAGTCCGCTAACTGCTGTAAGGCCTTGTCGCCACGAAGAATCAGACCACTGTCATCGGTCGAGATGGCATAAATGATGACCTCGGCGCGCTCCGCCATTTCAATGGCCTGCATAGCCGTGACTTCGCTCTGATTGTCTTCCCCATCGCTGACCACGATGATGGCCCGCCGCAGAGGACGGTTCTCCTGCTCCTTGGCGAGTTTGCTCTGGCAAGCGTGATAGATGGCGTCGTAGAGCGCGGTGCCACCGCCATTCTGCAAGCGCTGGACTCCCGCGGCCAGCAGCGCGGGATCATCGGTAAAGTCCTGCGTGACCAGGCTATGTGTGTTGAAGCCCATCACAAAGGCCTCGTCAAAGTTGCGGCGCAGGGTTTGTTGCAAAAAGCTGACGGCCGCTTCCTGCTCGAAGGCAAAGCGGGTACGCACCGAACCGCTGGTGTCAATCAAAAGCCCCAGCCGCAGGGGCAGGTCGGTCTCACGTCTGAAGTTCACGATCGACTGCGGCGGTTTATGGTCGTCGAGAATGGAGAAATCATTCTCGTCCAGGTTGCGGACGAACTTGCCATGCTTATCAGTGGCGATGAAAAGCAAATTGACTTCGTTGACCCGCTTGTTGATAGTCAGAATAGATTGATCGGACGGAGCAGAATCCTCAGTGACAGCGGGGGACGTCGAGAGCACCGAGTGATTGGGCGCAAGATAGCTTACCTGCGCCAGCGCCGCGAAAGCAGTGGCGGCCAGCATGAACGCTACGAGAAAAAAATACAACTTCGTGTACTTCATTCCACATCCAAATGGGCCGGAGCCAACAAACCCCTGTCGCATAATAGCCCGGAACCTAAGATGCACGTCAGGGGCCGAAAGTCTATCCCCCCGGGCATGCTTTGACTTTAGGAGAGGCCTGGGTAAGTGCCAAGTTACAAAAGGAGCACCCGATTGGTCATGGAAAAACGTATGCTCAACAGACAGAGTAAAATGCCCCAACAACAAACTTCTCAAGGAGGTTCCATGAAGCTAATTCTGGCAGCGCTGTTTATGTGTGCCCTACTGACACCGGCCTTCGCCGCGAACAGTGACACTGAGCAAGACCGGGTAGAGGACGCGGGCCATGTTCTCAAAGAAATTCTGAATATTCCGGAAGACATTCCCCAGGACTTGCTAGACAAAGCCGAGTGCGTGATTGTGCTGCCTTCGGTAAAGAAAGCTGCTTTTGGGGTGGGCGCCAGCTACGGCCGTGGAGTGACGATTTGCCGCAGTGGCATCAGTTACACCGGACCGTGGGGGGCGCCCGCGATGTATGCGCTGGAAGGCGCCAGCATCGGTTTCCAGATCGGCGGACAGGCAACCGACTTCGTACTGCTGGTAATGAATCCCAAGGGCGCACGCTCGCTATTGAGCAGTAAAGTGAAGCTTGGTGCCGACGCATCGGCTGCCGCTGGTCCGAAAGGCCGCACCGCCGAGGGTGCCACTGACATCGTGATGAACGCCGAAATCCTGTCCTACTCAAGGAACAAAGGATTGTTTGCCGGCATCTCGCTGGAAGGCTCGACTTTGCGTTCCGACGGTAGCGCCAACGAGAAACTCTATGGGCAGAAGCTGAGTGCTCGCGACATTATTCGCCGCGGCAAGGTGAAGACGCCCGAGTGCGCATCGGAGTTGGTGGCGCTTTTGAACAGCAAGAGCCCGAAAAACCGCTCCGATCCAAAGTCGCTGAAGTAATTGGTCCAGGTATTTGGGGGCGGGTATTCTTGCCCGCCTCGCTTCTTCTCATGTCAGACAAGACCAACAAACCCCTTATTCGATGTGCCTGGGCAAATAATGAACTCTCCATCCGCTATCACGATGAAGAGTGGGGCACGCCAACCCACGACGATCGCAAGCTCTTCGAGTTTCTCGTACTCGAAGGCGCTCAGGCTGGTCTCAGCTGGGACACCATTCTCAAGAAACGTGGAAACTATCGAGCCGCTTTCAATAGCTTCCATCCTGCAAAGATTGCCGCCTATGATCGCCGCAAGATGCAGGCTCTGTTGCGCGATCCCGGCATCGTGCGTAATAGCTTGAAAGTCGCTTCTGCGGTGAAGAACGCTCAGGCTTTTCTCACGGTTCAGGAAGAGTTCGGCAGCTTCGATCACTACATCTGGCAGTTTGTCGGCGGCAAGCCGAAGCAGAATTCACGGCGCTCGTCCAGCCAAGTGCCCACTTTCACGCCGGAATCTGATGCCATGAGCAAAGATCTAAAAAAGCGCGGTTTCACCTTCGTCGGCAGCACGATCTGTTATGCCTTCATGCAGGCTGTCGGCATGGTCAATGATCACTTGACGGATTGCTTCCGCTGGCGAGAAGTTAGCCGCTAGTGATTCCGGCAGTTCCGGTATACTGACCCTCCGTTTTGGCGAGATCCCGTACTCGGTCTAAAAAGAGGCGTCACACATGGCAACCCGCGGTGGACCCAGTACCGGGGCCGATGCGGTCGCGACCCATACCCGCCGCCTGATCGCGTTGCGGTTGCTTCCCTTCCTGTTCGTGCTCTACATCACCAACTATCTTGATCGGACCAGCGTGGCATACGCGGCGCTCGAGATGTCCCGCGATTTAGGCTTCAGCGACCGCGTGTTTGGTATGGGAGCGGGGATCTTTTTCGTGGGCTATGTGGCCTTGCAGATTCCAGGCGCCTTGATGGTGGAGCACTGGAGCGCCCGCCGCTGCATCACCACCATCATGATCATCTGGGGATCGCTCACTGTCCTGACTGGGCTGGTGCATACCGCGGGGCAGCTTTATGCCGCGCGCCTGGTGTTGGGCGCGGCCGAGGCCGGCTTCTTTCCCGGTGTGGTGGTGTATTTGAGCCACTGGTTCATTCGCGAGGACCGGGCAAAAGCCACCAGTAACTTTATGGCGGCGATTCCGTTGTCGTTCATCATCGCGTCGCCGATGGCGGGATGGATTGTGGGCCATCACTGGCTGGGGGTCGAGGGCTGGCGCTGGTTGTTTATTCTCGAGGGATTACCGGCCGTGTTGCTGGGCGGAGTTGCCTTCTTTTACCTGACGGATTGGCCCACCCAGGCGCGCTGGCTCCGTCCGCAACAGCGAGAGTGGATTGTTCAGACACTGGAGGAGGAAAAACCTGCGGACGTGGGCCGCGTTACCTGGCGGCAAGCGCTCTCGTCTCGCCAGGTTTTGCTACTCGCAATGGCGGCCTTCCTTGCATACTTTGCCTCGTACACCTTGGCTTTCTGGTTGCCCACCATCCTGAAACGACTCTCTGGACTCTCGAACCAGAACATCGGACTGCTGGGAGCGATTCCTTATGTTGCATCTCTGCTCGCGATGTTGATCAATGGATGGCATTCCGACAAACGCGGCGAACGACGGATTCACTCGGCCATTCCTCTCTTCGTGGCTGCAATTGGATTGACTGGCCTGCTTACTTTGCATGGATCTCTGTGGCTCACGATGGTACTGTTCAGTATGGTGGGGGTAGTTCAGTCGTTTCTCGCCCCCTTCTGGGCGCTGCCCACTGAGATTCTGGGTGAATCGGCGGCGGCGACCGCAGTGGGATTCATCAATGCCGTCGCCAGCATCGCGGGCTTTGCCGGGCCCTACGTCTTCGGATACCTGAACACTCGCACCGGCAGCTTGTCCCAAGGGCTGGCGGTGATGCTGGCCTGCTGCCTGGTGGGCGGACTGCTGCTCCTGCGGGCTCCGGAAGCTCCGCAACTGCCAGCTTAGTTTCCGGGCCAGTACGGCCTGGCTCGCCTGCTTCTCCCCTCAGTAACCTGGGTAACCTGCGAGTGATCGCAGCGGTGTGATATAAAACCAGCAGTACCAAGCCAAAAAAACTTAAAGCGGCGAACTGGCCTAGCGTCAGCGTCTGCCGTGGGTCTTGAGGAAGGTCCTTGAGTTTCATCAACTTTGCAGCCCGGGAAATCAATTGCAAGATCGTCTACTACGGCGCCGGGCTGGGTGGAAAAACCACGAATCTCCAGTTCATCTACCAGAAAACTGCGGAACAGCAGAAGGGTAAGATGATCTCGCTGGCGACGGAAACCGACCGTACGCTATTCTTCGACTTTCTACCCCTCGACCTGGGCTCGGTTCGCGGCTTCAAGACTCGCATTCACCTCTACACCGTTCCCGGGCAGGTTTTCTACGATGCCAGCCGTAAACTTATCTTGCGCGGCGTGGATGGCATTGTGTTCGTGGCCGACTCCCAGCAGGAGCGCATGGACGCCAACCACGAAGCGCTCGACAACTTGATGGACAACCTCAAGGAACACGGCTACGACTTCAAGAAGATTCCCTACGTGTTGCAGCTCAACAAGCGCGACCTGCCAAACATTCTTCCCGTGGACAAGCTGGCGACCGAGTTGAAAAGAAAAGATGAGCCCGTAATCGAGGCCATTGCCTTCAAAGGCAACGGCGTGTTCGAAACCCTGAAAGAGATCGCCCGCCAGGTGCTGGTGGAATTGAAGCAGGGTTCGTAGCTGGCATAGCGCCTCGGAAAAACTGAACCTTCCCGAACCTCGTCGCAAATAACGGGGGCGCGCCGATTCTGACCGACATCGCGAACTGCAACCTCCAGCAAATTAGCTGGGTCATCCCTGACGAAGTTTGGTCTGACCACGCCGGCGGCAACACGCCGCCGCCACCGGGCACTCCCTATGGTCCGTCCTGGGTGGGCGACATTATTGACGCTATCGGAAATAGCTGGGCCAACAGCAACCACGCCTGCGACTATTGGGGGAACAACTCCAACGACACCACTGCGATTTTTGTGGTCTGGGACGATTGGGGCGGCTGGTTCGACCACATTACACCGCCTAACTTTTACCGGGGCACAGACAACCCCCCGAGCTGTCCCACTAACGTTCAACCGAACGGCTGGGGCTGCGGCTATGTGTACGGATTCCGCGTGCCGCTGCTGGTGGTCTCCGAATACACTAAAGCGGGCTATGTTTCCGGGAGCTGCACGACCAATTGCCCGCAGAAGGTGTTCCCCTACGTGCACGACTTCGGCAGTATTCTGGCGTTTACCGAAAACAACTTCGGGTTGTCTCCCATTGCCAAGCCCTACTATGCCGACTTCAACGCGCCAGATAACGTACCTCCTAATGTGCCGCTATCGGACTTTTTCAACACGAGCAATCAGCGCAACTTTGCCAACATTACAACCCCTTACCCAGCAAGCTTTTTCGAAGACTATTACAATGTCAACTCCCACTATCCGCCCACCGGTCCAGACGGCGGCGATTCGGATTGATGGAGAAAGAGCAGTTTCATTGGTTGTGGCTTGTCAGAACGGTGGTATATTGGCGGGCGGCGGGAAGTTTGACCGCTGCCTCCCTCAGTGGGTTTCCCGGCCCGGAGCAAGGCGGTGTTGGATGAAGTTCAAGCGCCATACCCCCAGATTCGTCCAGGTCTTGGTTGTAGCCGCATTCGCAGTCATCTCGCTGACCGCCACGGCACAGGGCAACAATTTCAACGTTTTACACAACTTTGGGGGGAGCGGCGATGGAACGCTTCCTTCCGGCCCTCCGGTTCTCGACGGGACGGGCAATCTGTACGGTGTGACATTCGACGGCGGTTCAGGAGTTGGGTGCAACGACGACTATGGCTGTGGTGTGGCGTTCGAGTTGACGCCCGGCAGTGGAGGATGGACCGAGACCATTCTGCATAATTTCGACTCCTACACTGACGGAGATGGTCCCATCGGCCCGGTGGTGCTTGACTTGGCCGGGAATCTGTATAGCGTCACAGGAGGCGGCGGTCCGCCGGGAGATGATGGCACCGTGGTCGAATTGTCGCGCGCGGATGGGTGGGCTTCCACCATAATCTACGACTCCGGCTCCAGGGTCGGCTTGCTCTCGGACAAGGCTGGCAACCTCTACGGATTCCTGGGCGGTGGCCAGTATCACGCGGGTGCAATCGGGGAATTATCGCCCGGCACCGATGGCTGGGTCTATGCTCAGCTATCGAGCTTCGGCAGCAATGGAGGCAGGGATGGCTGGGAGCC
>Ga0307478_10001058_pt1 | contig 25217 bp, 18 predicted proteins | sample atmos_gasesECM4C_2_FD_203713 | JGI IMG/M metagenome (GOLD analysis project Ga0307478, IMG submission 203713) | Hardwood forest soil microbial communities from Morgan-Monroe State Forest, Indiana, United States - atmos_gasesECM4C_05 | ecosystem: Environmental > Terrestrial > Soil > Temperate...
AGCCGCTCAATCTCTGGTGGATGGACGTTCTCGAAAACGGCCCCAGCTCGATTTACGCGCCCTACTTCGATATCCAATGGAAGCCGCTTAAGTCCGATCTCGAGGACAAAGTGTTGCTCCCGATTTTGGGCGATCAATATGGACGCGTCCTGGAGCGGGGCGAGCTTCAGGTGCGCTTCGACGCGGGCGCATTTTATCTTCGCTATTACGATCACGAATTCCCGATCGCGCCCGGCACCTACCGCCACATTCTCCAGATCGCGCTCGACAAACTGGCGCCGTTCAAAACCGAAGAATTCTACGCGGAATTCCAGAGCATCATCACCGCGCTCGAATATTTGCCGCGCCGGACCGAGACCGATCCGGAGAGGATCGCGGAGCGCACGCGAGAAAAGGAAATCATCAAGCGGCGGCTGGAGCGGCGCTGCCAGGAAGCGCCGCAGGTCCAGGCCGGGGTCGAGCAGGCGGTGGCGGAGATCAACGGCCGGCCGGGCGATCCTCGCAGCTTCGACGCGCTCGATGAGTTGCTGAACGATCAATCGTATCGCCTCGCCTTCTGGCGCGTGGCCGCAGAGGAAATTAATTACCGGCGCTTTTTCGACGTGAACGATCTCGCCGCGATCCGGATGGAGTTGCCGGAAGTTTTCGATGCGACCCACCAGCTGCTGCTCGAGTTGATCGCCAACGGCGCTGTCACCGGAGTGCGCGTCGATCACCCGGACGGTCTCTATTTGCCCAGGGAGTATTTCGAAAAACTGCAGCGCCGTTCCGCAGCCGCTCTCGGCGCGCCTCTGCCGCCGGATGGCCGAGCGATCCATCTTGTGGTCGAGAAGATCTTGTCGGGTAACGAAACCCTCCGCCGCGATTGGTCCGTCCACGGCACCACGGGTTACGAATTCGGCAAGCTGGTCGCGAACGTCCTCGTCGATGGCTCCGCCGAACAATCGATCACGAAGACGTTCCAGCGTTTCATCGGCCACTCGATGCATTTCGGCCATCTCATTTACGCGAAGAAGCGTCTCGTGATGCGCCTCTCGCTCGCGAACGACGTCAACGTCCTCGGCGACATGCTCGATCGGCTCTCGGAAAAGAACCGGTGGTTCCGCGATTTCACCCTGGACGCGCTCGCCCGCGCCGTCCGCGAGACGATCGCCTGCTTCCCGGTTTACCGGACTTACGTCGAGCCCGGCCAGCCGGTAAGCGAGGAAGATCGCGCGATCATTGAGCGCGCGGTCACGGCAGCGAAACGGCGAAACCCGGCGTTGGAGGAATCGGTCTTCAATTTTCTCCGCGATATCTTGCTCTTCCGGTTTCCGGAGAATCTCGATGAAGACGCGCGCCAGGAGCACGCGCATTTCGTCCTGAAATTCCAGCAGAGCACCGGCCCGATCATGGCGAAGGGGCTCGAGGATACCGCGTTTTATATATACAACCGGCTCGCTGCGCTGAACGAAGTGGGCGGCGAACCGCAGCATTTCGGGATCGGACTGGATGAATTTCACCAGCGGAATTTCGAACGCCAGCGCGACTGGCCGGCGACGTTGCTGGCGACCTCCACCCACGACACGAAGCGGAGCGAAGACGTGCGCGCGCGGATGGTGGCGATTTCGGAAGTGCCGCAGTTGTGGCGAAGCGCCTTGCAGCGCTGGCGCGTGATCAACCGGCGCTGGAAGCGAATTCTCGAGGATGCGACCGCGCCGGACGCGAACGAGGAATATTTGTTTTACCAAACGCTGCTTGGCACCTGGCCGATGGACGAGGCGGGCCGTCCGGAGCCGACTGCGACCGCGGAATACATCGAACGAATCCAGGCTTACATGGCGAAGGCGTTGAAAGAGGCAAAGATCAACACGAGCTGGATCCAGCCTAACGAGCAGTGGGATTCGGCCATGAACGAGTTCGTGGCGCGGGTGCTCGATTCGTCTCCGAAGAACAAGTTTCTCCCAGCCTTCTTCCCGATCGCGGAAGAGATCGCGCGTCTCGGCGTGATCAATTCGCTTTCGCAGGTCGCGTTGAAACTAACCGCGCCCGGTGTGCCCGACATTTACCAGGGAAACGAAATCTGGGAGTTCAGCCTGGTCGATCCGGATAACCGACGGCCGGTCGATTATCCGAAGCGTCGCGAGATGCTCGATTCGCTTGCGAACGTTCCGCCGAAGGAGTTACTCCGGATCTGGCCGGATGGGCGGATCAAATTATTTCTCACGCAACGCCTGCTACGATTTCGGCGCGAGCATCCGGCCTTGTTTGCCCAGGGAAAATATTTGCCGCTGACTGTGAATGGACCATTCGCTGAATCTTGCCTCGCGTTGGCGCGACAGGATGCGGACGAATGGATCGTTGTCCTCGTGCCGCGGCTGTCGTCGCGTGTCGGTTTTCCGCCGATCGGCGACAAGTGGCAAGAGACGGCGGTAGATTTGCCGGAATCATTCTCGCGCGAGGGGGCGAGAGAATTGTTTACCGGTCGCGATCTGCGAGCGGATGGCGCCGGACTTGGATTATCCGAGGCGATGGCGATCTTGCCGTTCGCTGTTTACACAAACGCCCTGTAGCGGCGGTCTATGACCGCCGAACGATTTTACGCAGCGCTTTCGGCGGTCTACAAGGAAGTCACCCACCGCGCGAACCTGTCGGCGTTCGCGACGAATTCCCGGCCGAGATCCGCGAATGTTATCTGCGACGACGCGAGCACCAGCATCACGCTGAGCAGCGCCAGATTCATTAGATAGATCACGACGAGTGAGAAGAACGTCCCGTGGTCGGTCAGGTCGGTTTGTTTCTTGGGGATCATCCAGCAGGTGAATGTGAAGTGAAACGCCCAGGTGACTCCGATCAGCGCGTAGAGGAGCCGGCCGTAGGGTTGCACGTTGAAGAACAATCCCAGGATGCCGTAGCTCGCGATGACGATCAGGCTATAGAGCGGGAAAAAATAAGGCGCGAGCGCGATCCAGAAATTGTTTCGGTCCGTCACGATGTGGCCACCTTCCCGGCCCACCCGGAATCGGCTCACGCGTCCGCCCATCAAAAGCACCCAAAGCGCATGGGTCAATTCGTGGCCGAACACGTAAACGACCATCGGGCGCGGCAGACCGAAAAATGCGATCAGCCACAGAACTGCGCCCAACGAGAAGAACCAGAATTCTTCGCCCGCCCAAAGACGCTGCGTCACGGTCGCACGCGTGAAAACAGTGAAGAACGTCTGAGTCAGGATCGCGCAGATCGGGAGAAGAAAAATTGCGATGACGAATTTCACCCAGCGTGTCGGGATGAGCCAGGCTCTGACGGGAAGATTTCGCCGCGCGATAGGCGCGGTCACCTTCACTCGGCCGCCGCGCCGGCGTCCGTGATGAAGGGTTGTTCGTCGTTTCTTCTTCGCCGGCAAGTTATCCGCAGATTACGCAGATTGGCGCAGATGAAAGAAGGAACTTTGGTTCTCTTTCCTGCTCATGATCATGATCGTGCTCCTGATCTTTCGGTTCAGCCCAGGATTATGATCAAGATCAGGAGCATGAGCAGGACGCTGCCGCGACGTTCGTCGCTCCAGATCGAATCCCGCGCTTTACGCCCGCCCCATATACGCGCCGGTGCGCGTATCGATCTTCACCGTCTCGCCTTCCTGGATGAAGAGCGGGACGTTCACCGTCTTGCCCGTCTCGAGCACGGCTGGCTTCGTCACGTTCGAGGCGGTATCGCCGCGGAGACCCTCTGGCGCCTTCGTCACTTTCAGCTGCACCGACGACGGAAGTTCCACCTGCACCGCCTTGCCTTCGGCATACAGCACCTGGACCGGCAAATTTTCCACGAGATAATCCTTCGCTTCGCCGAGCAGGTTGTCGTGCAGCGTCACCGTGTCGTAGGTCTCCGGATCCATGAAATGGTATCCATTGTTGTCCTTGTAACTGAATTCGAGCGTGGCCCGGTTGATGTCGACCAGTTCCACCTTGTCGGTGGACCCGAAGCGCACGTCCGCGCTCTTCCCGGTGCTGATGTAGCGAATGATCGCCTGGACGAACGCGCGCAGATTTCCCGGCGTGCGATGATTGACTTCGAGGACAATGGCCGTGTTGCCATTGTATTTTATCGCCATTCCTTTTCGGAGATCGTTCGCAGCTGCCATAAGCGGGAAAGGTTGATAGTTTAGGGTTGCCTGTTTTTCAAGTGCGCTGGTAGCCGCGGCGCTGTGTCGCCGCGCCGGGTCAAGACACGCCCCGACGCAGCGGGGCGGCTACAGCAACTTCAACTTCGTCAGGTCCTGCGAATCGACGATGCCGACGGGGGCCTGGTGATCGTCGATCACGACGAGGTCGTCGATCCGATGGCGTTCGAGCAGGTTCAACACTTCCACGGCCAGTTTATCCTGGTGAACGGTGACCGGGTTCAGCGTCATTAGATCGCCGACGAGACGGTCGGCGATTTTCGGGTCGGATTGGAAATGGCGGACGAAATCGCCGTGGGTAAAAATGCCGAGGAGCTGGCCTTCTTCGTCGGCGACAACGGCGGCGCCGGCGCGGACATCGGTCATGGTTTTGAGCACGGAACGGATGGGCGCGTCGGGTGCGACCATGGCCAGGGCGTGGCGCGGCCGCATGATTTGGTGGACGCGCAGAAGCAGGCTGCGCCCGATCATTCCAGCGGGATGAAAGCGGGCGAAATCCTCCTTTTGAAAACCGCGGGCTTCGAGCAGGACCATGGCCAGCGCGTCGCCAAGCGCGAGCATGACGGTGGTGCTCGAAGTCGGCGCGAGATTCAGCGGACATGCTTCCTGTTCGATGTTGACGTCGAGAACGACGTGGGCGTTCTGCGCGAGGCTCGAATTCATATCGCCACAAATCGCGATGATCTGCACCTGGAACCGCGCGATCGCCGGCAGGACGCGCAAGAGTTCCTCGGTTTCGCCGCTGGCGCTGAATGCCAGGACGACGTCGCCGTCCGCGACCATGCCGAGATCGCCGTGCAAGGCGTCGAGCGAATCAAGCACCACCGCGGGCGAACCGGTGCTTGTCAGGGTGGAGGCGATCTTGCGCCCAACATGTCCGGACTTTCCGACGCCGACGACAACAACTTTGCCGCGCGCTTCCAGGGACTCCTTGATCAATGTCACCGCGCGGGAGAAATTTTCGTCGAGCCGTCCGCGCAGGCGACCGAGCTCAAAGATTTCTATGTCCAGAACGCGTCGGGCTTTCTCCAGGTAATCCATACCGCCTTGATTGTGCGCCGGTGCGACGGGCCGGGCAAGAATTCCCGAAACCAATCGGCCGATTCGGCGATTCAATCACTGGTGAATGCAGAAGACTTGCTTTCCGGGGCGGGACCTGATTCAACTGGCGGTCCATCTTCCGGCCTTAACCTATGAAAACCTGCCTGATCGTCCTTTGCCTGTTCGCGACTGCTGCCACTTCCGTCTTCGCCGAAACCTATCGAGCGCCTATTGAGCGGACGCGCCAGAAATCGCAGCGCCAGCGCCCCGCGCCGCCCATTCGGCAAACAGAGGTGGACGGCGTGATTCCGCGCGGAGTCCGTGGCGGCAACCTGCTGCAACTGTTGAATCCGAAAGCGCCCGCAAAGTACGGCACTTCGCGGGAAGCAATCGTTTACGATCCCTCGCCAATGAACTCGGTGCCGGCTCAGAACGGTCAGAACGATCCGGGGAAGTGGAAGGGCATTAAGTTTTTCGTGTTCCGGTTTTGACGGAAACAACTGACGCCGCGCGGCCGGTGGTCGCCTGTTATTGCGCGACGTTTCTCAAGCCGGAGATGCTGCACATCTACCGGCAGATCACTTCGCTGCGGCGGGTCGAGCCGTTTGTGATCGCGCAGAAGCGGGAGGAAGCGGAGCGCTATCCGTTCGATCGTATCGCGGTGGTCGGTAAACCGGCAACGCATTTCGCGCGGCGATTCTGGTTCAAGCAAGTGCGCGACACGCCCTGGGAAATTTCGCCCGGCGAAGTGCGGAAGCTCACCGGCATTCTCGCGGAGGTGAAGGCCGAGCTGCTTCACATTTATTTCGGCCATATCGCCGTGCATCTATTGCCACTTGTTCAGGCGTGGCCGAAGCCGTCGGTGGTCTCGTTCCACGGCGCCGATGTAATGGTCGACTTGGACAAGCCGGCTTACCGCGTCGCGACGCAGCAAATGCTCGCCGCAGTGCGCCTGGTCCTGGTGCGGTCGGAGTCGTTAGGCCGCGCGCTCATTAACATCGGTTGTCCCGCGGGCAAGATCCGACTCCAGCATACGGGGATACCGGTCGACGACATTCCATTCCGAACCCGCGACTGGCCGGACAAAGGCGCATGGAAATTCGTCCAGGCCTGCCGGCTCATCGAAAAGAAAGGGCTGCGCGTCAGCTTGCGCGCGTTCGCGAAGTTCGCGGTACAATATCCCGCGGCGACCTTTACCATCGCAGGCGAAGGTCCGCTCCGAAGCGAGTTGGGCCGGGTGGCCGCTGATCTCGGCATCGCGGACAAAGTTTTTTTCCCCGGCTTCATCTCACAGACGCAACTGCGCGAACTGTTTTACCAATCGCATATCTTTCTGCACCCGAGCGAGGTGGGCGGCGATGGGAACCAGGAAGGCGTCCCGAATTCCATGCTCGAAGCGATGGCGAGCGGCTTGCCGGTGTTCGCGACCGAACACGGCGGAATTCCGGAAGCGATCGAGAATGGGCGAAGCGGAATTCTCGTGGCCGAGCGGGACGACGATGCGCTCGCGCGTGTTCTGCTCGAGCGGACCGCGAATCCGGAAGGACTTGCGGCCATCGCTCGAAACGGCGCCGAAGTTGTGCGCAAACATTTCGAGCAAACCGGACAGACGCGGCAGCTCGAGGATTATTACCTGGAAGCGATCGGGCCTTCCAGGTAGGGACGCTTTTCCGAAGCGTCCGACTTTTGTCGCGGAACCAGATTCAACGGACGCTTCGGAAAAGCGTCCCTACCTGAAAAACGCTTCGAGCTCTTTCGCAACAACTGCAAAACTAACAGACCGCATTGCTGCTGGAATCAAGGTTGCGACATGCGCGCGATAGAATTCTTGATCCGTCAGCAGGCGCAACGCGAGCCCCTCGATTTCCTCAATCGAGCGCGCGAAGCCGCAGGTCTCGGGAAATCCCACACGATCGATCGCGCCGTTGCCGCCCACACAGGGAACGCGGCAGAGCAAGGCGTCGCCGGCGACCTGGCCGGGAACGAAGCTGGTATCGAGCTGAAGCACGATTTTGTGCCGAGCCAGTTCCCGCAAATAATCGGGATAGGCGAGTTTTCGATTCAGAACCCGCAATTTCTCCGCTCCAAATCCGATTTCCGACAAAAGCCGCGCGCCCTTTCGGCCTTCGTAGTCGAAGACCGTCACGTGCTCGCCGGTGCTTTCACTCCATTGCCGGGCGACGAAGAGCGCGGCCAGGTGATTGCGCGACGGCACATTCCATTCGCGAGTCCCGATGAAAATCCCCGAGCGTTGTTCGATCGGGCGGGAAAAATCCCAGCGCGGATCATCAATTGGGTAGGGCGTGGGAATGAATGTGGCGCGCTCGGGGCCGCGCAGGGCGCGATACAGATCGGCGGCCTCCGGCGTCGGCGCCAGGCAGGCGTCCGCTTTCTGGACGATGCGAACGAAGCGCGCGAGGCGGGCTGAGTTCTGGAGCTGCTCGGCGATTTGATGCAGCCCCGTTTCCTTCAGTGATACGGCAACGAAACGTCTCGCCTTTTGCAATCCTTCCAAGGCGCGCTCAGAAGCGCCGAAATCGCCGCGGAGCAAAAGCAAAACCGGCGTGCTCTGGGCGATGGCATCTTTTATTTCACGCTGAAAGCGTCCGCGAGTGCATGCCGCGTAAGCGTGGAAGTTCGTCGGCGGATGCGGGAGCGCCGTCTCCCCGGCGCCATCCGGGAAATCCTGGGCGGCGTCGCGGCCACCGGGATTCAGAACGGTGAGGCGAAAGTGGGAAAGCGCAGTGGCCATTGCAAACACCCTATCAGATTCGCAGCGTGTGCAGGAAGGTGGAACGTGCGATGGACCCTCATCCTGTCATCCCGAGCTTGTCGAGGGACCTCTAATTCTCGCGAGCGCCAGCGAGGAAGGGGCAAAGCAAGAAAGGCAAAGTAAGAGGTTCTTCGACTCCGCTACGCTCCGCTCAGAATGACAGAACTTGATTTATTATTCATCCGGAACCGACGGCGGGGGAGGCGTGGGGCGCAAGATCGAGTCCTGCGGGATTTCATCGCTCGGATGAACGGGCTCGGCGCGGCGAATTTCTTTCGGCGATCTTTGCGGCGTCGGTGTCACGGGCTCCGCTCGCAGAATCGGCTTGGTCGATTCGGGCTCGGCGCGCTCGGCCTTCAGAACAGGTTTCTCCGGCGGAGTTTCGACGGCCTCCGCCTTCGGCACGGGCTTGGTCTCGTCTGGCTGAACAGCTTCGGCTTTCAAAACTGGTTTTGTGGGATCGGGTAGTTTGCTTTTTTCATCGGCGTCCGGCGATTTCTCGGCTTCCGGTTTTTCGACCGGCTTTGGTTTCACCGTCGAATGGACCGCGTTATACGGATCGTTTTCCGCGAGGAGCACCGGTCCCTGGGGCGTGATGGGCGGAACTTGTTTCGGATCGACCGCCAGCGAAGCGCGCGGGAAACCGGACGCTGGCAGATCGCGCACGAGACGGGTGCGCACCTCACCATGCACGTTGCACGGTTCGGTGGGCATTTGGGCGGAGGTCGCCAGTTCCACATAGGTTGTGCGCTTGTGCACGGTCTCGCCGCTGGATGATTTCACCGTGTCGTAGCACTTGTCCGTCGCGAGCAAACCCGAGCGCGTGCAAATTTCCACCTTCTGCATTCCTTTCGGCTCGGGAATTTCCTTCGCCGGGTAGCGCTCATTCGCCGCGTTCATCACATCCACCCAGATCGGCAGCGCGATTTCGCTCCCGAACGCGCCGCGATAAATTTTCTGCGGCTTATCGAATCCGGCCCAGACTGCGCAGGTGATCGAGTTGTCATATCCGGCGAAGAGCGCGTCGGTAAAATCGTAGGCCGTTCCGGTTTTTCCGGCTGCGGGAAATTTCTTCAGACCCAGTTTTTGCCGGGCGGCGTGTCCCGTTCCGGAGTCGAGCGCATCGACGAGACAGGAATGAACTTCGTACGCAGTCTCCGGCTTGATGACGGTTTGCCGCGCGAGGTCCTTCGGCGCTTCCCAGACGACCGTGCCATCTTTTTCCTCTATGCGCTCGAGAATGTGCGGCGCGTTCGGGCGCCACCCGCCATTCGGGAAAATCGTGTAGGCGAGGGCGAGTTCCGCGAGCGTGATCTCGCTGCTCCCGAGAAATGTGGCCGGGAACGGCCGGAGCGGCGACTTGATCCCGGCCGCCTTGCAGAGTTGCAGGACCGGATCGACGCCCACCGTCATGCCGATGCGCACCGTCGCGCCGTTCTTCGATTTCACGAGCGCCTGCCGCGCCGTTATCGAGCCTTCATAACGATTCTCCTCCGACTCGGGTCCCCATTCGCCGAGAATTCCGGTTGTGCCGCCGATCATCACCGCGCGATTATCGAGCGCGGAATCCTCGACGAGCGATCCGGGAAACAATCCGTTCTCGAAGGCGGCGGCGTAAACGAACGGTTTGATCGCGGTGCCGGCGGGGCGCCGGGCCTGGAGCGCGCGGTCGTACTGGTTGTGCTCGAAGTCGCGCCCGCCGACGAGGACAAGGATGCCGGCGGTCTGGTTGTCGAGCGCGACGAGCGCGCCCTGCAAATAATCGGGCGCGACGGCGACGTTCGGCACCGCCAGTTGTTTCGCGCTCTTGTATCGGTTCGCGTAGAGCTCGTAGGTGGGGTGATTGTATCCGGAATGCTGTTCCGCTTCCGCGAGATGAGTGCGCAGTGATTCTTCACCGACGCGCTGCATTTCGGCATCGATTGTCGTGTGAATCCGGTAGCCCTCATTCATCGCACGGTCCCAACCAACTGCGGCGATGACCTGCTGCCGGATGTAATCAACCGCGTAGGTCTGGCCCTGCGCGCTCTGTCTGCTGCCGGTAACGATCTCCTCCGCCTGTGCGGTCTCACAGCGCTCGCGCGAGATGAACCCGAGATCGCGCATCCGCGCCAGGGCCACGTTCCGCGCATCGCGCGAGCCGTTCTTGTCCGTCCAGGGCGAAAGTTTGTTCGGGCTCTTGATTAACCCGGCGAGCGTGGCGCATTCCGAAAGCGTCATGTCTTTTGCCGGCTTCCCGAAATAGCCGCGCGCCGCCGCCTCGGCGCCGTAGAGTCCGCCGCCGAAATAGATCCGGTTGAGATACAGTTCCATTATTTTCTGTTTCCCGAAGCGTTCTTCGATCCGGCGGGACAGGAAAATTTCGAGCAGCTTGCGCCGAAAGGTTCTTTCCTTGAGCGCAAAACTGTTGCGCGCGAGCTGCTGCGTGATCGTGCTCGCACCCTGGCGGACATGGCCCGCGGTGAAGTTTTTCAAGGCCGCGCGGACGATGCCCGACAGGTCGTAGCCGCCGTGCTGGTAAAACTTGTTGTCCTCGACGGCGACGACGGCGTTCACCAAATCACGCGGCAATTGCTCGTAGGGAACTGTCTCGCGGTTCTCGACGTAAATCTGGCCGAAGATCTTGTCGTTCCGATCGAGGATCGCACTGGCCGATTCCATCTGATCGAGCTTCGAGAGATCGAACGTCCCGGCCTCGGCTGTGAGGATGTTAGCGAGATACCAGAAGTAGATTCCGAATCCGAGAAGGGCGACGAGCGCGACGATGAGCGGAATGTAAAATTTCGGCTTCTTGTACCAGCGGCGGCGAGGGAAATAGTCGACCGGCGTGTGCGGAAGATAGGAAACAGGCATGCGGCGGAAGACGTGAATCGCGATTCGACGAATTGACGGTAAAGATACCCATGCTCACCGGCGATCAAGGTCTGACCAGCTTCATTCGGCAGGCGATCCGTCAAACTGGTCCGGTCAGGTTCGACTGGTTTATGGAGCAGGCGCTCTATCATCCCGAGTTCGGGTACTACAGCTCGGGCCAATGCGAGATTGGACGGCGCGGCGATTATTTCACGAACGTCAGCGTCGGTCCGCTTTTCGGGCGGCTCCTTGCCGAACAGTTCGCCGAGATCTGGGAAATCCTCGGATGGCCCGGCGATTTCACGATCGTCGAACAAGGCGCGCATCATGGCGAGTTCGCGAAAGACGTTCTCGAAGCAGTCCGAGAACGTGCTCCCGATTTCTTTTCCATCCTGCGCTACTGCGTGATCGAGCCGTTCCCGATTTTGCAGGCGCGGCAAACCGAAAGGCTGCACGACTTCACTGAGAAAGTGACCTGGCGAAAAACCGTCGGCGATCTCGAGCCCTTCTCCGGCGTCCATTTTTCCAATGAGTTGCTCGACTCGATGCCGGTGCGGCTGATTTGCCGCGAAGGCGACCAGTGGAAAGAGCGGTGCGTCGCGGAATCGGGAGATAGGTTCACCTTCGTCACGCGGGAGATCGGAGACGAAAAGCTGCGGCGCCACCTTGAGAAAATCCCGCGGCCTCCCGAGCCACCGTACGAAACCGAAGTCGACCTCGCCGCGTTAGATTGGATCGAAGGGGTCTCACGCAAACTGATTCGCGGATTTGTTCTCGCCGTCGATTACGGATATGCGCGCTCCGAATTTTACGCGGCCGAACGCGCGACCGGGACGCTGCAATGTCGTGCCGAACATCGCGTCGTCAGCTCGCCGCTGGTTGAGATCGGGCGCGCCGACATAACCGCGCACGTCGAGTGGACCAGCATCGCCGAGCGCGCGAAAGGATCTGGACTCACCCTGGCCGGCTTCGCCGATCAACATCACTTCATAACTGGATTACTCTCGCGATTCGCCCCGCAGGAAAGTGAAGGACGCGCGTTGCAAACCTTGCTCCATCCGGAATTGCTCGGCAGGAGGTTTCAGTATCTCGCGTTGGGCAGGAACGCGCCGGCTGAGGAGTGCCTAACCGGGTTTCATTTTTCCCGCGAGGCGTGGAAAGCACTTTCGTAGCACGGTCGCAAATCCCGACGCGGACTTGCCGTTACAGGATTATTCGGTTCGAAGGGCCACCATTGGGTTCACGCGGGTAGCGCGACGGGCGGGGAAGAAGCAGGACACAGCGGCTACCAAGGTGAGCAGACCGGCGACGACGAGATAAATAAATGGATCGAGCGGTTTGACCTTGAAGAGGATATTTTGCAGCGCGGCGGCGGCGAGCACGCCGAGGAGAAGTGCGGCGGCGCCGGTGCCGAGGATAAGACCGATGGCGAGCTGCCATGCGCCTTGTTGCATGACCATCCGGAAGATCCGTTTCGCATCGGCGCCGAGTGCCATGCGGATGCCGAATTCCTGGGTGCGCTGATTCACCGAGAAGCTCATGACACCGTAGAGGCCGACTGCGGACAACATGAAGGCGACGGCCCCAAAGATCGTGAACAACGTCGCGGTGAGGCGATTGACGCCGAGGATCTCATCGTGCAAACGCGCAGGCGTGCCGGTGAAGTAAGTAGGCAGGTTGGAATCCAATTCGGCGATCGCTTTGCTCAGGACGGGGCCGATGTTCGCCGCGTTGCCGGCGCGCGGACGTACCACCATGGTGCAGAACTGCGCGGCTGGCGTGGCGGCTAACAACGGAACATAGAAGCCAACACTATCCCGATCCGCGTTGAATGGCCCCTGCATCAGCATGTCAGGCGCGACACCAACGATCATGCGCCATGGCTCCGGCTTTGCCGGATTGAAACGCCGCACTTGATGGCCGAGCGCACTCTGGTTGCCAAAGTACTTTCGCGCGAAACTCGCGTTCACGATCGCGACCGGCTGTTTCGTGTCGGAATCTTCGATCGTGAAATCCCGGCCTTCGAGGATCTTCAAACCGAGGGCGCTGAAATAGCCGTCCGAGACTGACTCCGAGTTGCCGCGCGGCCGATCGCGATCAGTCACGTAGGTCTGACCGTCGACTTCGTACTGGCCGAAGTTCGCAAAAGTCATCCGGAACCGATCACTCATGGCCGCATTCTCGAACGCCGGATTGGCGCGGAGCGATCGCAAGGCGCGAACAAAAAACTGGTGCTTCGCTTCGTCGGTCGGGTAGTCGCCTTCCATCAATCCCATGCGCGCGCTGTAGACGGCGTTCTCATCGTAGCCGTAATCCTGCGATGTCTGGTTCCGAATCGACTTGATCTGCAGGGTCGCGGCGATGAGCAGCGCCGCCGTTAACGCAATCTGGCCGATGACCAGAACCCGCGTGATCACGTTCACAAGGCGGCTGCTGTTACCGCGGCCGCCCTCTTTCATCATTTCCGCGGCGTTCCCCCGGGCGCTAAGGATCGCGGGGATGAGCCCGGACAAGAGCGTCGCAAAAAGCACGATTCCGAGAGTAAAAGCGAGGACTTTGCCATCAATCGTGAACTGGACCCAGTAGGGCAACGGGAACGGCAGAGCGTTCGTCGTTCGGATGAGCAAACGCACGGCCCACTCGGCGAAGAACACACCGACGACTGCACCCATCGCGGCCAGGAGAAAACTTTCCGTCATCATTTGACGGACCAGGCGCCAGCGCGTCGCTCCGAGAGCGCCGCGGATGGCCAATTCTTTGGCGCGCAAGGCAGCGCGGCCAAACTGCATGTTCATCACGTTTACGCAGGCAATCACCAGGACGAGAATCACCGCGCCCAGCATTGCGTAAATGATCTGGCGCAGTTGCGGACCCGTGAACGAGTTCAGGAGGGGCTGCACGCTGGCCGAGGTCAGGTGCTCGTTGGTTTTGGGATTGTCGTGCGCGAGGCGTTTCGCCAGCGCGGAGAATTCCGCGTTCGCCTGGTCGAGCGAGACACCATCCTTCAAGCGGCCGAGAATGGCCGGGGCCGAATTATTCGCACGCGGGTCCTCGCGAGGAACAAGCGGAAACTCATTATAGAGCGGCACCCAGAGTTGCTCCGAGATCGGGAATTTGAAGTTTTCGGGCATGACTCCAATGATCGTGGCGGCCTTGCCGTTAATTCGGACCGATTGCCCGACGATGTTCGAGTCTCCGCCGAAATCGCGCTTCCAGATTTCGTAACCCAGAATCGTTGTCTTCTCCGCGCCGGGCTTGTTGTCATCCGCCGTGAAATCGCGGCCCACGATCGGTGAGACGCCTACGATGCGGAAGAAATCCTCCGTGACGTATCCGCCGGTGTAGCGCTGCGGGTTGTTCTTGTAGGTGACGTTGATCGTCGATCCATTCAGGTAGCCCGACATCAGCGCGAACGAATTCTGGCCCGCCTTCAGGTCTTCGTAGTCCTGAGCGGTCGGGATGAAGCCTTGCCCGAAATTATTCTGCTGCGGCGTTGCCTGCGGATCGAGCAGGCCCACGCTCACGAGCTGTTCCGGATGCGGGAAGGAAAATCCGCGCAGGACAAATGCATTCACGATGGTGAACTGCGTGGTGACGCCGGCAATGCCGAGCGCGAGGACCAGCACGGCGAGGAAACAAAACGATTTTTCTTTGAAAAGAATCCGCAAACCGACGCGGACATCCTGGCTAAAAGTATCTAGGATCATATTGTTGAGTTGGGTTGGAGTTGCAGGGCGTTTCGAAAATGAGACGCGGTCACGGTTTACTCCGTGCGCAGCGCTACCATTGGGTTCACCCGCGTAGCGCGCCGAGCTGGAACGAAACACGAGGCGGCGGCAACCAGGGTGAGCAGACCCGAAACAAGAAGGTAAATCGTAGGATCGAGCGGATTGACCTTGAACAAGATGTTGCTCAGCGCCGCGGCGGCGACGACGCCGAGGAGCAGCGCGATGCCACCCACCCCGAGCACGAGACCGATCGCGAGCTGCCACGCGCCCTGCTTCATCACCATGCGCAAGATGCGCAGCGCATCGGCCCCGAGCGCCATGCGGATGCCGAACTCCTGGGTGCGTTGATTGACGGAAAAGCTCATCACGCCGTAAAGGCCGACGCCGGAAAGGATGAAGGCGACGACGCCGAAGATGCTGAAGAGCGAGGCGATGACACGATTGCCGGATAGGATGTCGCTGTGGAATTGCGCAGGCGTGCCGGGGAAATACGTCGGCAGGTTGGAGTCGAGCTCGGCGACGGCTTTGCTCAGGGTGGGGCCGAGGATGTCGGCGCGCTGGCCGGCGCGTGGCCTGACGACGACCGTGGCAAACTGCGTGGCGGGCGAGGCGCCGAGCAGCGGCATGTAAAAGCCGGCCGCCTCAGTCTGCTGATCGAACGGCCCCTGCATCAACGTGTCGGGCACGACGCCGACGATGGTGCGCCAAGGCTGTTCTTTGCCGGGATTGAAGATGCGCACCTGATGTCCGAGCGCGCTCTGGTTGCCCCAGTGTTTACGCGCGAAGCTTGCGTTCACGATCGCAACAGGTTGCTTCTTGTCGCTGTCTTCGATGGTGAAATCGCGGCCTTCGCGAAGCTTGAGACCGAGCGTGGTGAAGTAGCCGTCGGAGACCGATTCGAAATTGCCGCGCGGACGATCGCGATCGGTCAGATAATTTTGGCCGTCGACTTCATATTGGCCTCCGGCCGCGAAGGTCATGCGGAAGCGATCGGTCATGGCCGCGGCTTCGAATTGTGGATTGTTGCGCAACGCCCGGACCGCGCGGGTGAAAAAATCGCGGCGCGATTCCTCCGTCGGATAGGGCGCTTCCATCAAGGCCAGGCGCGCGGCGTAAAGGCTATTTTCGTCGTAGCCGTAATCGAGCTTCGTTTGGTTGCGGATCGATTTGATCTGCAACATGGCGGCGATGAGCAGTGCCGCGGTCAGCGCGATTTGTCCGACGACGAGCACCCGCGTGATGACGTTGACGAGGCGGCTACTGTTGCCCCGGCCGCCTTCTTTCATGACTTCGGCGGGGTTGCCGCGCGAGCTGAGGAAAGCCGGCAGCAAACCGGACACCATCGTCGCGACGAGGGTAATCGCGAGAGTGAAGCTGAGCACGCGGCCGTCGATGGTGAATCTCCACCAGTAGGGTGGCGGGAATGGCGCGGCCTTTACCAATTTGTCGAACATGTCGGTGCCCCAAAACGCGAGCAGCGTGCCGGCAATTGCACCGAAGACCGCGACGACCAGGCTCTCCGTGAGCATTTGCCTGACGAGTCGCCAGCGCGTGGCGCCGAGCGCGCCGCGAATGGCCAGCTCTTTCGCGCGCAATGCCGCGCGGCCGAATTGCATGTTCATCACGTTCACACAGGCGATGAGCAGGACCACAATGACCGCACCGAGCGCCGCCCAAAGCGTCTGGCGCAGCCCCACGCCGGTGAAAAATTTGATCAGCGGCAGGACGCTGGCGGAGGTGAAATTCTGGTTGGTTTTCGGATTGTCGACCGCAATGTTGCGCGCAATCGCGATCATCTCCGCGTTGGCCTGGTCGAGCGTGATGCCCGGCTTCAGCCGGCCCATCACCGCGGGCGCGTTGTTGTTGGCACCGAGGCGAAGTTCGCCACGGGGCGTGGGTGGCCACTCATTGTAAAGCGGCGTCCAAAGTTCCTCCGAGATCGGGAACTCAAATCCAGGCGGCATCACACCGATGATCGTCGCCGCTTTGCCGTTAATCGTGACGCTCTGGCCGACGATGTTCGGATCGGTATTGAAATCGCGCCGCCAGATTTTGTCGCCGAGGATCGCAGTCTTCGGTGCGCCGGGCTTGTTGTCGTCCGCGGTGAAATCGCGGCCGAGGACGGGCGAGACGCCGATGATCTTGAATAGGTCCTCCGTAATGTAGGCGCCGGTATAACGCTGCGGGTTGTTGTTATAGGTGACGTTGATGGTCGAGCCGTTCAGGTAGCCGGCCATCATCGAGAACGATTTCTGCGCTGCTTTGATGTCCTCGTAATCCTGCGCGGCGGGAATGTTGCCGTTGCCGAAGTTGTTGTTCTGATCGCTCGCCTTCGGATCGATCAGCCCGACGCTGACGAGCTGCTCGGGATGCGGAAAGGAAAACCCGCGCAGGACGATCGCATTGACCACCGCGAACTGCGTCATCGCGCCCCCAATGCCGAGCGCGAGGACGAGGACGGCGAGAACACAAAACGACTTTTCCTTGAAGAGGATGCGCAGACCGATGCGGATATCCTGGCGAAAGGCATCGAGGATCATAGTGATAGTTGGGTTGGAGTTAGCGACGGTGAAGGGCGCTTCGAAAATGAGATGCGCGACGAAGCTCGAATGGATTCAGAAATTGCGAACTGCAGCGTGCGAACCGTTGGCCCACGCTGAACAAACGCCGCGGCTGCGGGTTTTTGTTTAGCCGTCCAGGTGCGCGCTCCCAGCGGCGCGCTGCCTTTTTCGCCGCCGGGCAAAGCGCGGCGGATGCAAACAGGATGGTGGCGAATAATCGCAACGAAGTTCTCCTGAACTGCGTTGTCGATTAAGCGCGGAAATTCGTGTCGCTAGATTGCGCGATCGAAGTCGTGTGGACCGTGGTGAGCGGTAACTCGATCGGCTGCTTCGCCACCTGCCAGATCGAAAACAGCGCGCTGAGCACAACGGCAAAATAGACCGCACCCTCAAAAATGCTGCGTTCCTTTTCTTCCGAGCGAACGAGCAACGCGTAGGTCGATTCAAATCCTTCGGCGGAATAATTTTCGTTTTTCATGGAGTTCATTTGTTTGATGACCACTCCTATTGCAAAGCCCGTGCCACGGCGCGGCGATCGATTTTAAGTGATTGATCGGCAGCAGTTTGAAAGACCGAGTTTTGCCTGACGACCCGAGCGATTTGTTTCACCCTCGGGATTAGCTGTTCCGAATCTGGGACGAGTTTCGAACCACAACTCGCTGCCTCCAGTTACCGTCATCAAAAATGGTTTCTTGCCAGTTCAGGCGACAAAGAATTACAAATCAACCGGTCTCAGATCGACTCACCCCAACCCCCGCGCCCCCAAACACAACCACCCATGGAATACATCATTGTGGAGATCAAAGATAAACCAAACGTCGACACTGACGTTTTGATCAATCGCAAGCCGAACGGCAGAACCGGAGTGTTGCTCATTCTGGGAGGGCCCGGACGGATTCTTGTTTCCGCCCATTGGCCAGGCGCCCAGGAGCGGAATGTGGACGTCAAGAATACAACCCCCAGTCACCCAATCAATGTAACCATCGAGTGCGCATGAAGCTCACCGCTCGCAAGAAGAGAATCTTAATTGGGCTGGGGATAATCCTGGTGGTGGTGGCTGGCTTGTGGCTCGTGCTCCGGGATCGTCCGCCGCGTTACAACCTACCGCTCACGGTTCAAGAGCCGCCGCTGTCGGATAAGGATCCGACCTTGATGGGGATGTGGCCCGACAAAGTGGACCAGGACGACACGACCTTGATGATGGTGGCCTTTTCGGGCGGCGGTTCCAGAGCGGCCGCGGTGGGATGGAAGACGCTCGAGACGTTACAGAAGACATCGTATCCAGCGGCGGCGGGCGGCTCCGGGAAGGAATCGAACCTGGCGCGCGAGATCGACATGGTCGCCGGTATATCGGGAGGGAGCTTTGCCGCGGCGGCCTGGTGTTTGTTTGGAGGTGATCTCGCTCTTTTTCAAAAGCGTTTCGTCGAGCGCAACATCCAAGGCGAACTCGCCAGGAACCTCTTTTCCGGCAAAGGCGTCGTCGCCCTATTTTCGCGAAGGTATGAGCGGATCAATTTCGCGGCGGAGCTTTACGACGAGGAAGTCTACGACCGCAAGACCTTCGCTGATCTTCCAGCGCGTCCGATTCTGCGAATCCATTCCACCGATCTGGCGCTGGGCCGGCGATTCACTTTTACCCCGGACACCTTCACTCGTCTGGGGTCGGACCTGGACAGCTATCCGATTGGCTACGCCTGTGCGGCCTCTTCCGCGTTCCCGATTCTGCTTACGCCGCTAACCTTGCGCAATTACGGGCCGCCGCTCGATCTCTCAAAGGACATCGAATACGTCATGGGAAAGCAGAATGCGCGCAACGACCTGAACGCAGACCTGAAAACGAAGGCGTGGGAATATTATAACGACAAAACCAACGAATACGTTCACCTCGCCGATGGCGGATTGGTGGATAACCAGGGGCTGCAATCGATCCTCGATGAGTTCGATACCAACGGCATCATCAACCGCCGCCTGAACCATGCCAGCCCGCCGCTGAAACGTTTGATCATCGTGAACGTAAACGCGGGCGTGACCAGTGAGAATGAAAGTGGCCGCTCACCTTCCGCGCCGAGCGTGGCGTCGGTGGTCCAAAGCACCATGATCTCGTCGATGGACGTGCTTTCCGCACGGCGCTGGATGGATATTCAAGCCAAGTGCATCGAAGTTTATCAGGCGCACATCGATCGCGGCGCAACGACGCCGTCGCTTTCCCAGCTCGAAGAGCCTTACCGGATCGAAGTGAGTTTCCGCAACATCCGCGACGACGAATTGCGCCGTCAGGCAATGGCGTTGCCGACGTCTTTTAGACTTAGTGCGGAGCAATTAGCTCTCATCGACAAGGTGGTTCCAGAGTTAGTGAAGGAAGATCCGGAATTCCAGCGGCTTCAAACTTCGTTAGGACCGAAATCGCAATGAGAATGTGCGCGCTCTATCCATGCTCACGTCGAAGTGCCAAAATGGAAAGGCCAAGCGAGCGCGAGAAATTTCCGTACAAGACAGAAGCGCAGAGGAATGAACCTCTGCGCCTCCATTGAACGAAACTGCCGGATTATATGTAGTTCAACGCGCCGCATCGCCAGCACGTGAACCAGCTCCAATTGGCGTGGACATAATTTCCCGCGCCATCATTCCAGCAGGTGTAGAGCAGATGCCGGCGGCGACCGCCCGCTTCACTCTCATCGCCTTTTTCTGTCCCACTGCCGCCCTCTTTGTCCGGCTTTTGACCTGATTTTTCGTCAGCCATAATGTCTCCTTTTCTTTTGGTTGGTTGTTGCCTGCCACTCTCATTCCGTGTGACGGCGGGTCGCCAGTTATGCCGATTCCCGGCAGGAGAAGCAAGCCCTGGGTCAGTCCGAAATCATGTGGTGGAAAGCAGACGTTCCGGCGCCTCCGAATTTCGAAATTGTTCGTGCTCGCGAATAATCTTTTCGAATGCCGGACACTCGTTAGGTACGATGTCGCAGGGAAATTTCGCGGCGGATCGTTCCCACTTCGCCAGCCAATCGCGGCCGAGCAATTCCCGCCGGTTGGCGAGTCCGTTCTGAAACGCGGCGGGCGTGAGCGCAATGGTCGTCTCGATCTTTTCTCCTGCATTGCGGCCCCTGGCGACGTAAAACCCGGCAGCGAGGAATGCAGCGCGGTTCGCCGTGGAACAGGTGTAGGTGAAAAGCTCGGTGGCCCGGCCGGCGCAGGCTTCGAAGACGCGCTGAAAAGTCGCTGCGGTCCAGAGTTGCGCTGAAGTCCTGGTCGAAAACATGTCGTAGAAGATGAGGTCGGGCGCGGGCGCGCCCCTCATTGCTTCGAGAAAATCATTCGGTGCGAGCAGCCAGTTCAACCCCGGATGACCCGGTGATTTCCAGTGACCGTCCGCGAGAAGCGCCTTGACCGCGTCGACTCGAAGATAGGGAAAGTCTTCCTGGTGCCGGAGGGCGAGCCGCAATGAATCGAGATCGTTTTCAAAGCTGACGATGCGCAGTGGCCGCGCCGCCGACACTTCCTCGTAGCACTCGATCGCCGCCATCACATTCGCCGCGGCGCCGAGGCCAACGTCCCAGATCACGAGCGCCTCGTTATTCCGCGAGTCCTTCCGCAGCCGTCCCGCCAGATGGGACTGCTCGACGTAAAGTGCTCTCGCTTCTTCCATCGGCGCGGTCCGCGAATGCATGATCTCGCCCGAAGAAACTTGGCGGATGCTGGCGAAGCCTTCCCACGCCTTATGCACCTCGTAATCGCCGAGTCTTGGTGATTGTTTCGGTTTCATCCGATCCGGCCGGCAGCCACCTTCAGAAAAATCTCCGCTTGTTTTGTTTCACGGTTGCAGTTGAAAGTGTCGCGCGGCCCCAATCCACATCAAACGAAAGCATTATGAAACGCACCAATATCCTCATCTCCGCCATCGCCGTTCTGGCGCTTGGCGTTTCTGTCCGGGCCGACCTTTCCCTGCCTGATGTCAGTCAGGCCGCGGTCACCAAGCAGCGCGTCGGATTGACCGACATCAAAATCACTTATCACCGGCCTCTCGTGAATGGCCGGAAAATCTGGGGCGGGCTCGTCCCGCTCGGCGAGGTCTGGCGCGCCGGCGCGAACGAAAACACCACGATCGAATTCGGCGATGCCGTTTCCGTCGAGGGACAACCGCTGGCGAAGGGAACCTACGGCCTGCACATGATCCCGACTGCCGACACCTGGACGGTGATCTTCTCCAAGATGTCGACCGCCTGGGGCAGCTACACCTACGCCCAGTCGGAAGACGCGTTGCGCGTGACGGTGAAGCCGCGGCCTAACGAAATGGAAGAAGCGCTCGAATACGAATTCGAAGACCTGAAGCCCGAGTCGGCCACGGTGACGTTGAAGTGGGAGAAGCTCGCCGTGCCGTTCAAGATCGCGATCAGCGACGACGCGACGCTCGCGAACATTCGCGGTCAGATGCGGGGAATCGCCCAGTTCCAGAGGCAAGCCTCGAACCAAGCGGCGCAGTTCTGCCTGACCAAGAAGATTAACCTCGAAGAGGCCTTGAAGTGGGTGAACCTCTCGATCCAGAACGAGGAACGCTTCGAGAACCTGACGACCAAGTCCGAGCTGCTGAAGGCGATGAATAAGCCCGACGATGCGAAGAAGACCTGGGAACAGGCGATTGCCAAGACCACGCCGATCGGCCTCTATTCCTACGGCCGTCGCCTGCAAACTGAGAAAAGGGATGCCGACGCCATGGAGATCTTCAAGGACGTGGCGAAACGTTATCCCGAGACGCCGTTCGGCCATTTGTCGAATGCGCGCATCAAATCCGCCGCGGGCGATTTTGCGGGCGCTGCCGAGGATGCGAAGAAAGCCCAGGCCGTCGCGGTCTCCGACGCGCAAAAGGCGAGCATCAAAGGGTTGATCGACCGGCTCCAGGCGAAGCAGGACATCAACAAATAGGCGCCGCTGTTTGAAACAGTCGCGAAGGGGCATTGCGCTCATGGGTAATGGGAGAGCGGTTACGATTGCTCGCGGGATGCTCGGTGTTTTTTTTATGAGCGTCATGGTCTTGCCTGCCGCCGGACCGCCGCCGCGGGATTTTCCGCGGCCAATGAATGCCGCGGAAATTCAGCTCGGCCTCCAGAAACTGAACGTCCTCGGCCGCGTCCTCTACATCGCCGCGCATCCGGACGATGAGAACACAAACCTGATCGCGCTTTGGGCGAACGGTTCGCTCTACCAGACTGCCTACTTGTCCGTAACGCGCGGCGATGGCGGCCAGAACCTGATCGGGCCGGAACTCGGCGAGCGTCTCGGCGTCATTCGCACCGAGGAGCTTCTCGCCGCGCGCCGGCTCGATCACGGCCAGCAATTCTTCACCCGCGCCGTCGATTTCGGTTTTTCGAAGAGCGCTGCCGAAACGCTCCGCATCTGGGATCGGGACAAAATTCTTTCCGACATCGTCTGGACAATTCGCCGCTGGAAACCGGACGTCATCGTCACGCGTTTCAGTCCTGACGACGACAAGACGCATGGGCATCACACCGCGTCAGCGATCCTGGCGCGGGAAGCGTTCCAGGCGGCCGGCGATCCGAACCGTTTTCCCGAACAGCTCGCGTTCGTCGAAGTTTGGAAACCAACACGAATCGTCTGGAACACTTCGCCGTTCTTTTTCCAGAACCGCAACCTGCCGTTCGATCCGGCTGGCCTAACGACTCTCGAGGCCGGCGGATTCAGTCCGCTGCTCGGCAAAGCATTTACTGAAATCGCCGCTGCGAGTTTGAGCATGCACAAGAGCCAGGGCGTCGGCAGTCCGCCGCGCCGCGGCGCGCGGAAAGAATATTTCAAGCTGCTCGATGGCGCCCCGATGACGAGCAGCTTGTTCGATGGAATCGATACGACCTGGACGCGGGTGCCGAAGTCGGAAGCGATCGCGCAGAAAGTGAAGCAACTTCTGGCGACCTTCGTTCCGGCTGACCCGGCGGCGTCGGTCCCGAAGTTGTTGGAGCTGCGGAAGGAATTGTCGACGATCGACCAGAAAGATTGGTTCATCGCGAAGATCGGCGAGGTCGATACCCTCATCGCCGCCTGCCTCGGGTTGAACATCGAAAGCTCGACGACGAGCGCCACCGTTTCCGCCGGCCAGACACTTCCGATAAAGCTCGAAGCGATCAATCGCTCGAACGTGCCGGTGCAATTGGTCGAGGCGGGGACGCCGGTCACCGGCCAGGAGCTGCGGCTCGACACGCCGTTGCCGCAGGACCAATTTGTCGCCAAGGATCTGACGCCGATCCTGGGCAAGGAAGTCACTTACACGCAACCGTATTGGCTGCGGAAGCCGGCCGCGCTCGGCACCTTCACGGTCGACGACCAGAAGTTGATTGGCCTCGCCGAGAATCCGCTCGCCTTTCCGGTCGATGTCTTTTTGAGGGTTGGCGACCAGGATCTCCGCTATTTGGTCGACACGAAATATCGCACGGTCGATCCCGTCATCGGCGAAGTGCGCCAGAACCTCGTCATCGCGCCGCCGGTCTTCGCGAATTTGCCGAACTCCGTTTTCGTTTTTGCCGACGACAAACCGAAGACAATCCAGGTGCGTGTCGCCGCTTCGACCGGGTCCGTTCGCGGCGATCTCCGGCTCGAGGCACCGAAAGGCTGGCGGATCGAGCCGGCTTCCGTTCCCGTGGAAATGAAAGCAGCCAACGCCGAATCGTTCGTGACTTTCACGATTCAGCCGCCGCCGAATCCGGGCGAGGGGACGCTGCGGGCGATCGTCAAGGTAGATGGCCAGGATTACTCGTTCGCGCGCGAACGCATTTCTTATCAGCACATCGGCGTCCATATCCTGATGCCGGCCGCTGAGGCGAAAATCGTGCGCGCCGACATCAAAAAGAAAGGCGAACTGATCGGTTACATTCCCGGCGCGGGTGACGACATTCCGCAGAGCCTCCAGCAAATCGGTTACAATGTGAAGACGCTGGATGGTTTCGAGATCACCGCGGAAAATCTGAAGCGTTTCGATGCCGTCGTTCTCGGTATTCGCGCTTACAACACCCAGGAGCGGATCGCGGCGTGGCAGCCGGAGTTGCTGGCCTATGTAAAAGCCGGCGGTGTCGTCGTCGCGCAATACAACACGACCGCGGAACTGAAAACCAAAGAGGTCGGTCCGTTCCCGTTCGAGATTTCGCGCGACCGCGTCACCGACGAGACCGCGGAGGTCCGCCTTCTCGCGCCCGATCATCCGCTGCTGAACACGCCGAACAAAATTACTGCTGATGATTTCAAAGGTTGGGTGCAGGAGCGCGGACTGTATTTCCCGAACAAGTGGGACCCAAACTGGACACCGCTGCTTTCCTGCAACGATCCCGGCGAGAAACCGCTCGATGGTGGGTTGCTCGTCGCGAAATCAGGACAGGGTTACTTCATCTACACCGGCTACGCGTTCTTCCGCCAACTACCCGCCGGCGTTCCCGGCGCCTACCGGCTTTTCGCGAACATGGTCTCTCTCCGCGAGGTGAAATGACAACGACGACGATTGGCTTAGCGCCGAAGGCGCGAAGGAATACAGCCCGGAGTGCTGCGCAGCAAACTCCGGGAACAGATTCCCTCGATATTCTCAAACCCCTGACGAGGGGTGACGGAAAATGCGGCGCGCTCAAAGATAGCGTTCATCAAACGGCAAACTATGCGAACGCAAGATGATCTTGAGCTCTTCGAGAAACGAAACCGTGCGATGATGTTCTTCCTGGGTCTCGATGTAACGACGAACCTTCGAGACCTGCGACTCGCTCACGGTGAACGCGCCGTAACCTTCCTGCCACGCGAAGCTCGCCACGCCTTCGAAGGTCCGCGAAATCCAGCCCGACGAGTTCGCTTTCAATTCACCAATGACTTTCGAAAGCGCCTTGTCCTGCCGCAGCTTCGAAAGGATATGGACGTGATCAGAGGTTCCGTTAACGATCAGCGCGATTCCATTCTCTTTGCGAATCGCTCCGCCGAGGTATTGATGAATCCGGGGACGGATCGCCGCCGTGAGCCACGGCTCCCGGTCCTTTGTCGCAAAGACAATGTGATACAGAAGATTGCAATAGGAGGAACTCATGGTCAGGGGCCTTTCCGTCGCCCCTGTTCAGCGGCTGTGTTCTTCCTGC
>Ga0307478_10001059_pt1 | contig 25201 bp, 24 predicted proteins | sample atmos_gasesECM4C_2_FD_203713 | JGI IMG/M metagenome (GOLD analysis project Ga0307478, IMG submission 203713) | Hardwood forest soil microbial communities from Morgan-Monroe State Forest, Indiana, United States - atmos_gasesECM4C_05 | ecosystem: Environmental > Terrestrial > Soil > Temperate...
TAGAACAACCTGCTCGATTTCGCATTGCAATGCGAGGATGACTCCGAAATTCTGCAGAGATTTCTTGCCGCTCCACTCTCCCCCCAATTGCAGGAAGATTTGAAAGCTTTCCTCGCGCAGGTCGAATACCCACTGGCCGTGCGTTCATCGAGTTTGCTCGAAGACTCGCAGTACCAGCCGTTCACTGGAGTGTACGAGACTTTCATGCTGGGCAATCAGTCGGAAGACGCCGGCACGCGCCTAGCAGAGTTGGTCGATGCCATCAGGCGTGTTTATGCCTCCACTTTCAGTGGCCACGCCAAGGCCTACGTGCGAGCTACTCCTTACCGGCTGGAAGAGGAAAAGATGGCCGTGATTGTGCAGCAACTCGTAGGCACTGGGCACGGACATCGCTTCTATCCCGATTTCTCCGGGGTCGTACGTTCGCACAATTTCTATCCCGTGGCGCCGATGACGTTCGCAGATGGAATTGCCGCCGTGGCGTTAGGCTTGGGTCGAGCCGTGGTCGATGGCGGGAAGTGCCTCACCTTCTGCCCTCGCTATCCCCAGAACTTACTGCAATTTTCTTCCGTTGACGACATCCTCTCCAACTCGCAGACAGAATTCTGGGCGCTCGAACTCGACGGGATCCCTCACGGCCGTCCCGGCCACCTGCATGAGATGCGATTTAGCCTTGATGCAGCTGAGGCCGACGGCACGTTGTCCGCAGTGGGTTCGACGTACTCGGTCGATAATCAGGCAGTCTATGACGGTGTGAGCCGGCCCGGAGTGCGCATCGTAAGTTTCGCGCCCATGCTCAAGCACGGGCTCTTCCCTCTGGCCACGATTCTAGAAACGCTGGTAAAAGCCGGCGAAGATGCTCTGGGCATTCCAGTGGAGATCGAGTTCGCGGTTCGACTCCCGCAACGATCAGGCGAAGTCGCGGAGTTCGGCTTCCTCCAGATTCGTCCGCTCACTCTTTCGCGCGACCACCAGGACTTGTCGATCGATGATGCGGACCCTAGTCAATTGCTTTGCCAAAGCAGCAAGGTTCTGGGCAACGGACGTATGGGGAATCTATATGACGCCGTCGTCGTCGATTCCCAGCGCTTCGAGCGCAGCCGCAGCCAGGAAGTGGCCAAAGCCGTGGCCCGCTTCAATGGCTTGCTGAACGCCCAGAACCGGCCCTATGTTTTGATTGGGGTCGGTCGCTGGGGATCGAACGATCCATGGCTGGGAATTCCGGTAGAGTGGGACGAAATCTCCGGCGCACGTGTGATTGTCGAGGCCGGTTTCCGCGATTTCCGTGTCATGCCTTCGCAGGGCAGTCACTTTTTCCAGAACCTCACCGCGTTTCAGATTGGATACTTCACGGTGAACCCGGACGCCGGAGAAGGGTCAATCGACTGGGAATGGTTGGGCGATCAGCCAGCCGTAGAGGAAGACGGATGCGTTCGGCACCTTCGCTTTGATACTCCGACTCGAGTGATTATGAACAGTCGAACCAGCCAGGGCATAATCCTCAAACCGGAAATAACAGCCCCACGATAAATCAGCTCTGTTGGAGGCTCTAAGGTTTGGAATCAACCGGGTGGGGTGCCTCTTCAATGTGCTTATGCGACAACTTGCGGTGTATGTCGGGCCAAAATTCTTTCACGACAATCGTGAGCGTGTCATACGCGTATTGGGTTGCCCACACGCTCATGGCATTCGAGACTGTCTGATCGGCACTGGGATGGTAGCTGTAAGTGGAAATGAACGCCGACATCCCACCACCCACAATTTCGGAATAGTTGAATTGTGAACCGCCGGAATCGGTTCGCGTGACAATGTTGCGCGTGACCGCATAATAGGTACGGTGCGCAAAACTGCCGTGTCCCAGCTGGAAATACCTGGGATCCTGATGGAGCATGGAGGGAAGAATCGCGCCGGTCAAAAAGTTTTCGATGGTTCCATCGGCAAAGGCCGCTCCGTAGCGCTTGCCATATCCAGCCCAGCCCTGACCGTAGCCGGGTTCGCTGTTTTCCGCCTGGCTGATGGCCGAGAGAAAACCGTACCAGGGATATATCACGGGATCGAACGAACCCCGGAACACAACTTTAAATTTTTCTTTGCTGGTGAGCGGCGGCGGGTGCCCGCCTTTCTCCAAAGTCAGAAAGTTCGGCAGGGTATAAAAAAGCCGGTCGTTTGAGGTTCCAGCATTCTTGTCCGGAACACTCGTACTTTTCTTGTCGTGGTTATCTTTGTCTTTAGCATCCGCGGCCGACGGCGACTGGGGCGCAGCCGAGGGCGCTGGGCTGGCTGCGGGCGGGGTTTGGTCCGGCGACTGCTGCGCCGCCGACGCAAGGCAAATGAGGCTCAAGAATACGAAGGACGCGATGGCTCGTGGGACGAAGTTTATCGACAAGCACTTCTCCTGAAAAAAATTCCTATAGTACTGGAAAGGGATGTTTTTACATTCTACCAGTCGTTCCACTGTTACCCCGGGGATGACCGCGCTTTTACATTGATTTACAAAACCAAAGTTTTCCCAAAATATTCCACCTCAAAATAGAAAAAGGCGGCCGAGGCGTGGCCGCCTTCCGGTTCAAAATGGTCAGCTTAGAAGTGGAAACCGATTTCAGCGGTAAGCGAACGTGGCGTAACGTAATGCGTGCCGCTGAAAGTGGAGAGGAAGTTATAGAGCGCATAATTATTTGCCAGGTTGATAACCGTCAACTGAGCGCTCCATTTGTATTTCTCGCCATGAAACAGATTGTCATGGCCCAGTGACAGGTCGAAGAGACTTCGCGGCGCAACGCGTTGGGGATTGTGGTCGTCATTCTCCGTCCCCGGCGCTGGTACTTTAATCAGCGTTGACCCGAACTGCGAAGCCAGGCAGACGCTGGGCAAAGCTCGCGTCGGTGTCGCGACCACTCCGTTGCAAGTAAAGCCCGCCTGAAATTCCTGATCAGCGGTCAATGGAGCGCCTGAAATCGTGTTGATCAAATTGATCGCAGGTTGGCCGCCGAGCGTGGTTGAAGCTCCCGCGCAAGTTGCGGTCGCAGGGTTATAACACGGAGTCGCGCCAGCCACCAGACCGCTGTCATATCTCCAGTTAAAACCAATCCACGGGCCTTCCTTCCACGGCTGATATTGCAAGTGAGTGGTCTGATTGTATTTTTCGTCGTGGTCGATGCGAAACACGCCCGTCGCCGGGGGAACAATCGGCAACCCGGCCACTTGCGGAAGGAAGAAACGCGCCGCCACGCTGGACATGACCACCTGCGCCGAGAATCCACGATAGTTCGGCACGCTCACACGCAGGGCAAAGCCCGGGATCTTCGAGTTGTGCCACTCAATCGGAAAAGTGATCGGTGTGCTGCCTACCACCCCGAAGTCATAGCCGTTGTGAGTGTATTTCCAAATGTATTCACCACTCACAACCAGGTACCGTGCCAGGGCCTGTTGAAACCCGGCGTGAAATTCATTGCGGTAGCCCGGCGTAACCGGACCTGAGTTACAGGCGACGCCAGGTGGCGGAACTAGCGTAGCCAAAAACGGGATGCTGCATCCCGTGCTGGCAATCACCAGGTTCTCGTTGAATGGGCTTTCCAGGGTGCGAGCATAGGAAATGCGTAGGACCGTGTTCGTTGGCTTAACATTGTAGGCGATGCCAATGCGGGGCTCCGCTTGCCTTGCGGTGGAGAGTCCATTATAGAAATCGCCGCGCAACCCCAGGTTGAGCGACCAATTTCCCTTTGTGATTGCGTCCTGCGCGTACAGCGCCAGCTCTTTCACATCAGTGTGGCCGTGAAAAGAGAACAAACCTCCTGTGGCATATCGACCACCCCCACCCGTCAAATCGTAAGGCGCAAGGATTGCGCAGGGGGTGCCCGGAATCGGCTGCCCGGTTGCCGGATCGAGGCAGGAAGGTGCGATTCCCGCGACCAGGCCCGGATCGACGATCCCGATTCCGTCGTCCTCAGTGAGGAACGTCTGTTCGTAAGTGACTCCCACCTTCACGTTGTGGATGCCCTTTACGTAAGAAATATTGGATCGAAGTCCAGTATTTGTGAGCGTGCGGTTTTGAGCGACGGTTTGGCCCTGAAGATCCGGAGAAAAATCGTTGAATGAGTTAGCGCTGGGGTAGTAGTTGTACTGATCTTTCCGCACGAAGCCCCCAAACGTGAAAACCGCGTTTGCACCCAACAGGTGCGTCCAGGTCGGAGCAATGTTGAAGGTTTTGATTTGCGATACCTGATCGGTTGGTCCCAACGGCGCGCCGGTCAAAGGGTCAGTGAGCTGAATCCCGTTGACGTCATGAAATTGCTGATCGTACGAATTAGGATTTTGAAACCAGGAACGCGAATAGTTGAAATTCAAATGGAGCGAATCTGCGCCGGAGAGTTGATAGTCCACGCGATCGAAAAGGTTCTCCTCATTTCCTTTGTCGTGCATCACGGTGAACTCAGGCGGATCGAGGAATCGGCCGGTGTTTAATCCGCTGGCTGAGATAAAGTTTCCCCAGTTCTTGCCGCCGTAACCCAGCGTGAATCCTGCATTCGACGTGCCGAACGAACCGTAGGACGCGGTTACGCTGCCGTGAGGCGTGGTCATGCCCTGGCCGGACTGCGTAGTGACATTAATCACCACACTGGTCTTCCCACCATATTCCGCGGGAGGTGCGCCGGCGATTACTTCCAGCGACTGAATGGAATCAACAGGAACCTGGTTGGAGAAAACTTTGCTTTGCTGGTCGGTGATGGGCTGGCCGTCAACGGAGAAGGAGTTCTCGGCGTGATCTCCCAACCCGTGGAAAAGGCCGTTTGAATCCGCCGCAATCCCCGGAGTCGAAAGCGTCACAAGAGAACTTAAGGACGAAGACGCGCTCTCTAACGGCAGCTTGTCGAACAAGCTCTTGTCGACATCGGTGTGAAATGTCGACTCTGTCTCTAGCAGATCGCCCGCAGCCTCAACCGTCACCTCGGTGGATGATCCAGCGACCTTAAGGGTGACGTTGGCAGTGACCGGTACTAGCGACCGGATCTCAACGTCCTGCACGGTTGGATTAAATCCGGGCGCCGTGACCTTCATGTGATAGGGATTGAAGGGAACATTGGGGAACGCAAATTTTCCCGTTGAATCGGTGGTGACGTTGCGGTCATAGCCGCTGACCGGATTGTGTATTTCGACTGTGGCATCAGGCACGACAGCGCCGGTGGGGTCGGCTACCGTTCCGCTGATCGATGCGGAACTTCCGACCGACTGCGCGCTGACCAAACTTGCTGTCAGGCACAAGGAGATTACGAAAATAGCGGACAACAATTGCTTGTATGAAACCAGCATGAATCCTCCGTTTGAAAATAGGGATTGGCCGGCAATAAAGCCGGAACCTTGGAGACGTGATTCTCGGGGAATCCCTAAACGACAGGAGGGCCGCGATTGCCCAAATCAAAAACACTGAGCCGGGCTTTCGCGATAGCTTCTTCTTCGTGCATCAGGCCAACCGCTTCAAATACGGGCTTGGCGTGATGCGAACTGATCACGGGCGCAGTGCTGTGCGCCATTACGCATATGGAGCAGGAAATCGCTTCTGTCTTGTTCGGATGGTTGTGGGTAGACTCCGCCACCGCCGTCCATAACATCAAGGACAGGCAAACCCACGTCAACCATCGAAGCGTGAATCGCATACGTTCCTGCATTGGGGCTAGATTCATACCAGCCTATAACGGTTGCATAGCAAGTAGCAATAGGCGGGGGTTCAAGCTCTGATGCGAGTATTGTGCGCTAAATCTTCTTGACCAACGATTTGACGGAGTCTCACGCGACCGTTAACAACCCCGGGGCTTGTGGATCGCGGAGGATGCCTAGTCGTGGAGAACGACATTTAATAGCGAGCTATTGATTTTCAGACCATCCTCGCCATAATCCACAAAACCTAACTTCCTAAACCTATTCATGAAGAAACTGACCCGCGACCGGGTTGTGCCTATCATCTCAGCGAGAGTCTCCTGACTGATCCTGGGAATCAGAACCTCAGGTGCGCCTTCTTTCCCGAAATGTGCCAGCAACAGCAGAATCCGAGCCAACCTTCGTTCGCTGGAATTGAAGAGCTGGTCAACCAGGTCCTCCTCGTACCGGATACTCCGCGCCAGCAGATACCCTACGAACAGATCGGAGAACGTATGTTCCCGGTGGAGCGCAAGCATCATTGCCTTCTTGTCAATTTGCAGAACTTCGCAGTCCGTCATTGCGGTCGCAGACCCCACGCGGAAAGGCTGTCCAGCCAGGGCGCTTTCTCCAAAAAACTCTCCCTGGCTCAATATGCTCAAGGTTGCTTCCTTGCCAACCTTGGAAAGGACCGTGAGTTTAACCTTGCCGTCCTGAATGTAATAGACCGAGTCAGCCGCGTCTCCTTGCGTGAAGATAGTCTGTTTCTTGGAAAAGGCCACGACTCTCCTACCCCCTCCGATAGTAGCCAGGAAGTCTCTTGGGTCGAAGCCACGCTCTTTCTTGGGAAGTCTGTCAGGGGCCGTCATTGATCTCTCCTGTCGGCCTTTTTTGTGGACTCGAAACTTGGAGTGTATTGTACTATACCGAACATAGGTGTGTACTATCCCGTACACCAGGGTGAGCCCTCACGCTAACAGTTCTGACGCACGATGACGATGAGAATGGCTACAATAATGAAAGAGCGGGTTGACTCTTTACCGTTGCCGCTCACGTGGTTGGGCGAGATCACGGATTAATAATCCACCACTGAACGGGGTGGGGCCGGATATTTAAGACTTTCAAGCGAGGAAACGCATGTCAGAACCGACTTACGAAGAACTAAAAGCCCGATTATCCCAGTTGGAAAAAGAAGTCGACACCAAGAAGCGCAGTGGCGACCTGATCTTTAAGGTTGGCGAAAAAGGCGGGGTTAGCGTCTACGGCCTCGGCCGCTTCCCAGTCACGTTGTATTACGAGCAATGGAACCGATTGCTCGGAGCGTCCGAGGATATCAAGAAGTTCTTGGAAGAAAACAAGTCGCGACTCAAACTAAAGGATCAGGGCTGACCTGTTTCAACGCCGCCCTGTCAGAGAGACCCTGCTTGCAACGTCTGTTTCGACGCAGACATTGAGGAAGTCATCGTGGGTTACCCGTTGGTTACGGTTTCCTGACAAATTCAGGCGTACGACGGCCAACTGTCGCTATATAATAAAAAGACTGTGCCTAAATATTCCATAGTCGTCCCACTGCATAACGAGCAGGAGAACGTCACCGATCTCTATGACCGTCTGAAAGCGGTAATGGAGGCGGCTGCCGAGACCTTCGAGATCGTGCTGGTGGATGATGGCTCCAGCGATCACACCTTCGCCATGTTGCGCGAAATCGCTGCCGTCGATAGCCGGGTCACCGTGGTCAAGCTCCGGCGCAACTTCGGCCAGACCGCCGGATTGGCAGCCGGTTTCGACCACGCCCGTGGCGAATACATTATCGCCATGGATGGCGATCTGCAGCACGATCCCGCCGATATCCCACTATTCCTGGAAAAGATTGCGGCTGGTTACGATATCGTCAGCGGCTGGCGTAAGGTTCGCATCGATAATTTCTGGATGCGTCGCGTCCCTTCTCGCGTTGCGAACTGGCTCATGGCCAAGCTGAGCGGCGTCGATATTCACGACTTCGGCACCACCTTCAAAGCTTATCGCCGCGAGATCCTGGAGCAGGTGCCGCTCTATGGCGAATTGCATCGCTTTATTCCGGCGCTGGCATCCTGGTATGGCGCGTCCATCTGTGAAGTGCCGATCCGCAATGTGAATCGCGAGCGCGGCATTTCGCACTACGGCATCACCCGCACCTTCCGCGTTTTCTTCGATCTCATTACCATCCGCTTCCTGCTGCGCTATCTCTCCCGGCCGTTGCACTTCTTCGGGACCTTTGGCCTGCTCAGCATGTTCAGCGGCAGCGCTTTGGTCGCATGGCTCGGGGCCGAGAAATTCCTGCGCCATGTGCCGGTAATGGCCTCCCACGGTCCGCTGATGATGCTGGCTCTGGGCTTGCTGCTGGGCGGATTGAATCTGCTCGCCATCGGCCTTCTCGGCGAGATGCAAGTTCGCCACTACCACGAGCCGCGCAATCGAGCGCCCTACTCCGTCGACCGCGTCCTGCGCGCGCAGAACGAAGAGCACAGCGTCTCAGAATAGATGCTCATCTCACAGTTCCATTCGATTCGACACTGATCCCGTTTTACGCCCGGCCATGGACGCTGCTATCGCCGGTCGCGCTTTTGATATGCAGGAATCAAGGGGGTCTCGTGACAAAACTTAATGCTGAAACTCGTGAAGCTGTACGGCTCCGCCGACAAGGGCAGAACCAGTCAGATAAGGGAGATGGCACCAAAACATTCCTGTCGCTTCTGGCTGCCGCGAAACTGGGCGACGAAGAGGCTCAGGCATCAATCGGTTATGACTATGCCTACGGAATTACCGGTAAGGTAAATGTGGATGACGCGCTGCGCTGGTGGAAACGCGCCTATAGGCAGGGCTCCTGGGCCGCCGCATTCAATCTTGGAATGTTCTTTCGCGACGCGAAACAGTGGACAAAGGCTGTGAAGTGGTTTGAGCGCGCAATACAAGCCGGCGATGAAGACGGGCTGATCGAGGTCGCCAAAATCCACCTTCGCCATGCGGGCGACCGGGCCGCTGGTCTTCGTTATCTAAAGCGCGCAGTCGCCGCAAGGCATAAGCTCACAGAGCCGGCGCGCTTGGAAACAGAGCGTTTGCTCAAAGAGCAGAACGCCTTGTCCGCTTGCGATCTCCTGTACATGGAGGCAGGTTTGCTCGATGAGCGCAGTCGGTACACCGAAGCCCTCCCGCTGCTGTTGAAAGGAGCGAAGGCTGGGGATACCAGTTGCCAGATCCTTCTCGGCAACTATCTTTCCGACGGTCGAAAGGGCATACCGGTTGATGAGAGGCGTGCCATCTACTGGTACAAGCGGGCTTACAAGCAGGGATGCAGTATCGGGGCTTCTAATTTGGCGATGCATTATCGAAAGCAGGGAGACGTGGATGAGGCGTACCGATGGTACGAGCTTGCAGTGAAATCAGGAGACAATGAAGCCCACCTCGCACTTGCAAAGATTTGGCTTCATGATCGCGGGGACAAGGCAAAGGCGATCAAGCATCTCAAAGCAGTCTTCCAGGGCAATCCCAACGACGTGAGCGAGCTTGGCCGTGATGAGGCAAGGACAGTGCTTAGACGGCTCGCGACCTCGGACAAATAGCGTTTGAGCGGATCATTAAATATATGGATCGCTGGACCTCTGGCGCCGACTACGACCGATGGATGGGCCGCTGGAGCCGCCTGCTCGCCCGCGAGTTCGTGAACTGGCTGAACCTTCCCGGAGGTTTGCGATGGATTGACGTCTGCTGCGGCAGCGGCGTCATCACCGAAGCCATTGTTGAGCGCAACACTCCGGCCAGCGTCGTGGGAATCGATGCTTCTTCCGATCAGATCAGCTTTGCTCGCCAGCATCGCGCGCGCGCCAATGTCACCTTCGAAACCGCGGACGCGATGACCCTGCCGTTCCCCGACGCCAGTTTCGATGTTGCCGTGTGCGGCCTGGGTTTGAACTACATTCCGGATCCAAGCCGGGGTCTGGAAGAATTCTGCCGCGTCACCCGCTCCGGCGGCACCGTCGCGGTCTATGTTTGGGACTACGCGCAGGGAACAAGATTCTTGCGTGAGTTTTGGGATGCGGCTATCGCAATCGACGGCGAAGCCGCAACATCCGACCAAGCCCACCGCTTCCCCATGTGCACGCCCGAAGGCCTGCGATCTCTCTTCGAGCAAGCGAAGCTGGAAGATCTGAGCGTCCACGCGCTAGAAGTAATAACTCGCTTCACCAGCTTCGACGACTACTGGGAACCGCTTCTGACCGGGCAGGGCTCGGCGCCGAACTATCTGGCCACGCGCGATCAGCAGACCCAGGCGGCAATTCGCGAACGCCTGAGAGCGGCGCTCCCGGCAAACGCGCAAGGAGCGATCGAACTGCCCGCACGCGCCTGGGCGATTCGTGCGCTACGACCCTGAACCATCGGCCATGAACCTGGCAGGGTTAGCTCCACCGGGCCTCCGGCTGCCCCTCCCGCAGCCACACAATGAAGTCCGTGCCCGGAGGCACGCCTCCAAGTTCGCGCAACCGGGTCGCATTCTGTCCGCGGTGGTAGTGGCTGTGCATTGCCGCCTGCATCAGAGCGTGCCGCACGCTGATCTTCAAAGGCGGCTGGAACCACGGTACCTCAATCGTCTCTGCCAGGCGGGCCTCATTCATCGTGCCCAGCATCGCGGCCATTTCAGAGTGATACTTTCTCGCAAAAGTTTTCAGATCGGCCGGGTTCGCGTAGTCTTCCACCTTTGTGATCACGAATTGCGCCGCTCGGGGCCCCACCACCCACAGAAATGCCGACTGCACCAGGTGAATGTGATGCAGCCGCGCGCGGATTGCCTGATCCCCCAGCGCCGGAGCAAGACCCTCCAGCGCTCGCCAATGTTCGGCATCGGCCCATTCCTGATGTGAATACAGTTCGTTGAGGTAGGAAGGCATAAATTCTCTCCTAAAACAGATGCCTCGACATTATATGGGGGAGGTGTTTTGATGGAGAGTCCGCTAAAAGCCGCCCGCTTCCCCGGCGTATAATGTGCCGTTTAGCTTCTTAGGAGTTTCGGTCATCATGGCACAAACTACGCAACACGAATTGCAACTCGCTCGCCGCATGGCGCGCCTGGGCACGGAAACCGCTTTCGAGGTCCTGAACAAAGCACGCGCTCTCGAGCGTCAGGGCCGGAGTATCGTTCATCTGGAAATCGGCGAGCCCGACTTCGACACTCCCGCCAACGTAGTCGAAGCCGCTGTAGATGCTCTGCACAAGGGTTGGACGCACTATGGCCCGGCCGCCGGCCTGCCCGAACTGCGCCAGACCATTGCCGATTACGTCAGCCGCACCCGCGGCGTGAAAGCTACAGCTGATGAGGTCGTTGTTGTCCCGGGTGGTAAACCTATCATTTTCTTTACGATTCTGGCTTTAGTTGATGAAGGTGATGAGGTCGTTTATCCCAACCCCGGCTTCCCCATCTACGAATCAATGATTCACTACGTCGGGGGACGTGCTGTTCCGATCCACCTGCGCGAGGATCGCGATTTCTCCCTAGATGTCGACGAACTCGCAGGCCTCATCACGGACCGCACCAAGCTGATCATCCTGAATTCGCCGCAGAATCCTACTGGCGGCGTGATGGAGCGCAAAGACGTTGAACAGCTGGCGAAGGTCATCGGCGACCGCAACATCTTGGTGTTGTCGGACGAGATCTACAGCCGCCTGCTTTTTGAAGGCGAGCATTTTTCCATCATGTCCGTGCCCGGAATGCAGGAGCGCACGATTCTTCTCGATGGCTTCTCGAAGACCTATGCCATGACTGGCTGGCGTATGGGCTACGGAGTAATGCGAGCCGACCTGGCTACCCACGTCACACGCCTGATGACAAATTCCAACTCCTGCACCGCGAGCTTTACGCAGATGGCCGGGATTGAAGCACTGCGCGGCGACCAGAGTTCGGTCGATCATATGTGCGCCGAATTCAAGCGACGCCGCGATGTCTTTGTCGCCGGCCTGAACAAGATTAAGGGATTTTCCTGCCGCTTGCCCAAAGGCGCGTTCTACGTGTTTCCAAACATCACGAAGACGGGACGGAAGTCGAAACCGCTGGCCGACGCGCTCTTGGAGCAGGCAGGCGTGGCCGCGCTCTCCGGCACCGCCTTCGGCGAGTTCGGCGAAGGCTACCTGCGCTTCAGCGTGGCCAACTCGCTGGAAAACTTGCAGGAAGCCCTGGATCGCATCGACCAGTGGACCATTAAGAATCTCTGACGTCCTGAGCACGGATCGGATTCATGCCCTCGAAAAAAATTCCAGCAGCAGCCAAAAAGCCCAAGGCCAGCCGTCCGCACATGCCCGGCTACGGCTTACCTGCCGGCAACACGGGATTGCTTCCCTGGAGTTGGGCCGAGCAGCGCCTGAAGAAGTCGCACAACTATTGGATCACCACCGTGAAGCCCGACGGCTCGCCGCACACCATGGTGGTCTGGGGCCTGTGGCAGGACGGGCGCCTGCTGTTTAGCACTGGCAGCAAGTCGCGTAAGGCGCGAAACCTGACGCAGAACACCAACTGCGTCATCTGCACCGAACTCGCAAATGAGGCAGTCATTGTGGAGGGCGAGGCGGAAATTGTCGATGTCCCCGCGCGCCGCAAGTTCCTGTCCACCTACGAGCGCAAGTACAAATTCGACATGGGAGGAATGAAAAACGATATCCTCTCCATGAAAGAGCCAGTCTTCGCCGTGCGCCCGCGCGTCGTCTTTGGCTTGTGGGAGAAGCATTTCGTAGGGAAATCCACGCGCTGGAAGTTTTAATGTGGCGCGAACGCGCCACGCGACCTCGGAAAGAAATTCATGAATAAGAAATTCCGCGTTTTCGCCACCTGCGATATTGGAGAAGCCATTGACCTGTTGCGCAGCCGCGGGTACGAAGTCGAGGTTTACCCTCAACCGGAGGCTCCGCCCAAGAGTCTGATCATCGACAAGGTTAAGTCCGGCATCGACGGGCTAATCACCACGTTGCGCGATCCCATCGATGCGGAAGTTTTCGAAGCCGGGAAGGGCTCGCTGAAAGTTGTGGCGCAGATTGCCGTAGGCTTCGACAACATCAACCGCGCCGACGCTAACCGCTACAAGGTTCCTTTCACCCACACGGCAGATGTTTTGACGGAAGCCACCGCGGAGTTCGCCTTCTTCATGCTGGGCATGCTGGCGCGCAAGATGTGGCCGGCCGAGCACCTTACTCGCGACAACCAGTGGGGATATTGGCATCCCTACTTACCGTTTTTGGGCGACGAAGTTACCGGGAAGACCATCGCAATTATCGGGACGGGGCGCATTGGCCTGGCCATGATCAAAAAGTGCGCGGGCTTCGACATGAACATGCTGTGCTACGACCCCGCTTACGAGAACCACGACTACATCAAGGCCATTCAAGAAACCATGGACCTGCGCCAGGCCCGCGGCATCTCCAAAGAAAAGAATTGGATCAAGTACGTAACTTTTGAAGAGGCGCTGCGCCATGCTGATTTTGTCAGCGTGCACGTACCCCTGTTGCGTCCGGGCGAAAGCGCCACGCCGACTTATCACCTGTTCAACGAGCAGACTTTGAAGCTGATGAAGCCGACAGCATTCCTGGTGAATGACTCGCGAGGGCCCGTCGTGGATGAACTTGCTCTGGTGAAAGCGCTGCGCGAGAACTGGATCGCCGGCGCCGCACTGGATGTCTACGAGAAGGAGCCGTTGCCAGCCGACTCGCCACTTCGCGACCCCGCGATTGCCGACCGCTGCCGCCTCATGCCACACTTCGCCAGCGCCGCGCGCATCACGCGGCTCTCCACCGATCCCAACAAAGGCATGGCGGGACGTTGTGTGCAGGGATTGATTGACGTGCTCGAAGCGAACTATGGCGGCGAAATCACGAAGATGCCCTACGTCGTAAACAAAGAAGCGTTCGCAAAGTAAGATTGAGACAAGCCTCGAAGCGCCAACAGGAACGAAGAAACAATAGATAACAAACCTTCGTGATACTTCGTGTACTTGGTGGTTGATAAATTTAGGAAGCAATCAGCCGCAATCGCTCATTCCCACTAGAATGTAGGTTCATCATTTCGGCCCAAGGATGCGAATGAAAAAGTTAGACGCTTTCTTTCTTCTTTTTGTCCTGCTTCTAATGTCTGCCATGGCGACTGGAACCCCAGGCCCAGAGAGTCGACTCAAATTGATCCCGGAGCCCAAGGAGGTTCGGGTTCAGGAAGGAAGCTTCCACGTACGGTCGACTACGAGAATCCTGGTGGAGTTCGGACATCAAGCCGAAGACCGCATCGCCGCCGAGACGCTGGCGGAAGAAATCCACGACCAGTCTGGCTTAAAGCTGAGCATTTCTGGCGCCCGGGCCGAATCCAAAAAAGAATCCCATCAAGAAGTAGGATCCATTGTTCTCGCACGCCTCACCGACCGTAAGGTCCGCGCGTTCCTCGAATCAAAAGGCCTGAAGGCGGATTCCATCGGCGACCAGGGCTATCTGCTTTTCTCCGACAACTCCCATCTAATCGTCGCCGCCAATACCGGCCAGGGGCTGTTCTACGGGGTGCAGACTTTGCGGCAATTACTTCATGCTGAGGGCCAGAGCGTGGTTTGTCCCGCAGTTTCGATTCGCGACTGGCCCAGCATGGAGTGGCGCGGCGTGCAGGATGACATTAGCCGCGGTCCCATTCCTACCGAAGACTACATGAAGCGCCAGATCCGCACCCTGGCGGCCTACAAGGTGAATCTGTTCGCGCTCTATATGGAGCATGTGTTCGATTTCGCCAGCCAGCCTTTGGTTGCTCCGAAAGAAGCTGCGCTCACGCCCCAGGAAATTAATGCGCTGGTCGATTACGCGAAGGGCCTCTACGTAACGATACTTCCCGAACAGCAGACCTTCGGCCATCTGCACCATATGTTGAAGTATGAAATCTACGCCGATGTGGCGGAGCGGCCGCATGGCCACGTGCTCACGCCCACGAAAGAACAGTCATACGACATCATCAAGGCAATGTACGCGGATCTGGTGCCGCTCTTTCCTGGACCTTTTCTGCATGTTGGCGGCGATGAGACGTTTGAACTCGGCCATGGGCAAACCGCGGCCCGCTCCGCGGAAGTAGGCCTGGGCCGCGTTTATCTCGAGCACATGCAAAGGGTCAGCGCGATTCTTCAGCCCTATCGCAAGCAGCTTATGTTCTGGGGAGATATCGCGGTGAAATATCCGGAATTGCTGAGCATTCTGCCTAAGGATATGATCGCAGTCCCTTGGGATTATGACGCGAAGCCGACCTTTGAGAGCATTATCAAGCCTTATCGCGATGCGGGCCTGCGCGTGGTCGTAGCTCCAGGTGCACAGACGTGGAACCAACTGTGGCCGAACCTCGATACCGGCTACTTGAATATCAGAAACTTCGTGCGCGACGGCCAAAAGCTGGGTGCGATGGGCGTGCTCAACACCACCTGGAACGACGATGGCGAGTCGATCTACGGGATGGCGTGGCCGACGCTGATCTTCGGCGCAGCGGCGGGGTGGCAGGCGGGCGAGTCGAATATCGATCAGTTCAAGAACGCGTATGACTGGGCCTTTTATCGCAACAACGGCGATACAACATTCCGCGACACTCTGGAGAATTTAGACGGCGGGCATCGCGCGCTGGCGAAAATTAATGTCGATACCGAGACCGACGATTTGTTCTGGATCGATCCTTTTACGCCAGAGGGAGCCAAGATGATGCAGAAGGTCGCCGCGGCCGCACCCGACATGCGGCTAGGCGCCGAGCACGCGCTGGAATCGCTCTATCGCAACCAAGCCAAGGCCCATGCCAATCAGAACACACTGGCTGACATGACTCTAGGCGCGTGGCGCTGGGACGCGCTCGGCATGAAGGCCGAGTTCACGCTGGAGATCAACAGATTTTATTGGGATGCTTTCCAGAACCAGACTGACGGCGATCGGGTTGGAAACGATCTGGAAGAAATTACCGCTATCAACGCGCGCCTCGAAGATCTTCGCGACATTACTATGCGACTGAGCCAGATGTACCGGGAAGCGTGGCTGCGGGAATACATCCCGTACTGGCTCGATAACGTTTTGGTGCGCTATGACACGCTGGCTCGCGAGTTTCAGCAAAAGATTGTCGCTGTACGTCAAGCACGCCGGCAATATGACGCGACCAAGACTTTGACTCAGCCGCAAGAGCTGGGGTTTTACTTGCAGCCGTCGACGCCGTGAACCTTTGTTCGACGACTTGCCCGACCGGCGAGAACATGACTTTCACCATTCGGACACCGGAGATTACCTATGATCAACGGTACACATGTTGTTATCTACACCAAGGATCCGGAAGCCGATCGGGCTTTTTTTCGAGACGTATTAAAGTTCCCTTGCACAGATGCTGGCCATGGCTGGTTGATCTTCGCCATGCCGCAACTCGAAGCCGCGTTCCATGATTCCGAGACGAGCGGCCAGCACGAGTTTTTCCTGATGTGCGATGACATTGCGGCGACCCTGAAAGAACTCAAATCGAAGCAGGTGAAAGTGTCGGATATGAGCGAACAACGTTGGGGAAAACTCGCTACCCTCACTCTTCCGGGCGGCGGGAAAATAGGCATTTATGAGCCGAAACATCCGAGTCTGTTCAAGCCCCAAGCGGCAAACGTCTGAGGATTGATAGTATGCACCTGGGCGCAGATGTTTTCCGATCGAACCAACTGGAAGCTTACGCGTAATCGCTTGACGGAGACGCTCGAAGAAGTGCGATCAAGCGGCGCGCACATCCTCGACCTGACAATCTCGAATCCCACGCGAGCCGGGCTCCGCTATGAGGAATCAGTGCTTCTGCAATCGCTGGCTTCGCCGCAGGCCATAGATTACGATCCTCAGCCGAAGGGGTTGACCAGCGCCCGCGCAGCGGTTGCGGCGTATTACCGGACTGCCCACGGAATTCACAACCTCGATCTCGAACATCTGCTTCTCACCACCAGCACCAGTGAAGGCTACTCGTTCGTTTTCCGCCTGCTCTGCAATCCTGGAGACGAGCTGTTGGTTCCGAAGCCGAGTTATCCCTTGTTTGAATTTCTGGCCGATTTGCAGGACGTGCGGCTCGTGCCCTATCCACTGATTTACGATCACGGCTGGCAGATGGATTTTCCGTCACTTCCGCAGGCGGTGACGGAACGCACGCGCGGAATAGTCGTGGTTCATCCTAATAATCCTACGGGTTCGTTCGTGCACGCCCACGAGCACAAATTTCTGAACCGGTTTTGCCGTGATCACGGACTCGCGCTGATTGCCGACGAAGTGTTTCTGGACTACGCCCACGACCGGGCGGAACACCAGAGTTTCGCCGCTAACGCAGATGCATTGACATTCACCCTGAGTGGAGTTTCGAAGATCTCTGCGTTGCCGCAAATGAAAGTCGCATGGATCGTTACCAGCGGCCCTGCTGCCAAGGTTGAGGAGGCACAATCGCGTCTGGAGGTAATCTCAGACACTTATCTTTCGATGAACGCGCCGCTCCAGTGGGCTACGCCGGTATTGCTGGAGCAGCGGAAAAATATTCAGCAACAATTGCTCAATCGTGTGCTCGCGAATCTGGAAGAGCTTGACCGCCAACTTGCTGCGCAAAAGGCGTGTCAGCGCTTGGATGTAGAAGGCGGATGGTACGCTGTGTTGCGCGTCCCTGTGACGCAAACAGACGAGGAGTTGGCTGTTGATCTGTTACGCCGAAAATCTGTGCTGGTGCACCCCGGCCACTTCTATGATTTCCCCAGCGACGGCTATCTCGTGTTGAGCTTGATTGCGATGGAGAAGGAATTCGCGGAAGCTGTTAAGCGAGTCCTGGAGATGATGAATCTGTAGAGACGTTGCTTGCGATGTCTTTTCAGCGTTTCACCAGAAACGGATTGCTCTCCCGCTCGTCTCCAATGGTAGTTAGCGGGCCGTGGCCGGGGACGACCACGGTTTCGTCAGGAAGCGAGAGAACAGTTCCGTGCAGCGACTGCATGATCTTTTGCATGGATCCGCCGGGAAGATCGGTGCGGCCGATGGAACCGGCGAATAGCGTGTCGCCGGCGATCAGTTTTCGTTCGGCGGGGAAGTAAAGGCAGATGCTGCCTTCAGTGTGCCCGGGCGTGTGCAGAATGGTCGCCGAGTGGGCGCCGGCCTTGACGGTATCGCCAGTGGTTACGCTATGGTCGATCACAACCTCGCCGGGCACTGCCACGCCGATCCACGCGGCTTGCACGTCGAGCATTTTGAGAAGAGCGTAGTCGTTCTGATTAAGCAGTATTGGCGCGCCGGTGGCCGCGCGCAACTTCATTGCGCCCCCCACATGATCGATGTGGGCGTGGGTGATGACGATTTGCTTAACTTGCAGGTTATGCTTGCGGAGGAGCACGAGGATGTCCTCAATGTCGTCCCCCGGGTCAATCACCATGGCCTCGCGCGTGGTCTCGTCGCCAATGATCGAGCAGTTGCATTGCAGCGGCCCGACGGGAAAGATTTCGTGGATCATGGTTTTATTGTAGCGAAGGGTAGCAACCCAAGCGGTGGCGGCTTCCTCAAAAATTCATCAACCACGTAGGTCGCGAAGTTAAGCTGAGCCTTAGCGTCCTTCGTTATTATTTGGACTTGCTGTGAGTCGCGACTGGCGAGACAATACGCCAGCGAGTGGGGGAGGTTGAGTGGCAGCCAAGTATCGTCAGCATGGCTATCAGGACCGGGACCGCGCGGAAAAGCCGCGCAAGGAGTCAGGGGAAAAACCGGAAAAGCCGGCTTCAGTGCCGCCAGCACGCCGCGACTATAGCATGGGACCAAAGCCGGTGAATATGCCCGGAACCCGTGCCGTCTCGCGCTGCGCCCAGTGTGGCACCGTACTCCAGGCAATACCCCCGACCGGCCTTTGTCCGAAATGCGGCTTTGAACTGCATTCCTGCAAGCAGTGCATGTATTTCGATCCCGGGAGCCGCTTCGAGTGCATGCAGCCGGTAAAGGAGCGGGTGGCTAAGAAAGATGTGCGCAATGATTGCAGCTTCTACGAGATTCGTGTCACCACAGAAAAAGAAACGTCTACGCCCGCCAGCCTAAAGCCCAGCGACGCGCGGCAAGCGTTTGAGAATTTGTTCAAGAAGTAGTGCCAGCCAATCCATTCCCATCTAGGGTTTCTGCGTGGGCCGCAGAAGAATCTCGCTCACGAACGATTGCGGAGACTGCGTCACGAGCATGGCTACGGTGTGTGCAACGTCTTCCGGTTGCAGCATCTTCGCCGGATCCTTGCCCGCGTGCGGGCTGAGGTCTGTGTTGGTCGAACCCGGGCAGACCACAGCCACGCGGATGTTGTGCCCACGCAATTCCTCCGCCAGGGAGTAGCTAAGCCCGTTCAGACCCCATTTCGAAGCGGCATACGCGGCGCCGTTCGGGAGCGCATTCTTCCCGGCGAGAGACGAAATGTTGATGATGTGGCCGGAGCGCGCACGAATCATCACCGGCGCAAATGCGCGCGTCATGTAGTAGACGCCCCTCAGGTTCGTGTTCAGAATTTGATCCCAGGATTCGGGCGGAAGTTGGTGCAGCGCGCCGCCGAATCCACCCACGCCTGCGTTGTTGACCACGATATCCACGCGTCCGAACGAAGCTTCGACGTGCTTAGCAGCCGCCTCCACTGACTCGAGATTGGTCACATCGCAGGCGAGCGGCTGGGCCTTGCCTCCAGCCTGGGTAATCGATTTTGCCGTTGCCTCGATAGCGGCGCGCGTGCGCCCGCACAAAATGGATGTGGCGCCCAAACCCGACAATTCGCGCCCAATCGCTGCGCCAATGCCACGACCCGCGCCTGTAATAATTGCCACTTGCCCGGCAAGTGGATGATCCGTATTCAGCGGATTTGCCTTCATTAGAAATACCTCCGTTCTCATCTCAGGCGGCCTCGATCAGGCCCTATGAAAGGCTATCCGCGAGGCGCGACATCTGCATCTTATACAATGAGCAGTAGGGAAAGCGGCGAAGTTGCTTGCCTTCGGAAGAAGAGGTACATATAATCCGGCAAACCCTAGTGCGGGGTCAATTGTTTGCAAAGCTTAAGACATACTGCTTCCTAAGAGTTCGATTCCCAAAGGCCCAAGGAGCCATACACTGATGAAAAAGATTCTGGTTACGGTTGTGCTTGGGGTCGCTGCTCTGGCAGCGGCCCAGGACGCCGCCAAGCCTGCGCAACCACCACAGGGGCAAGCAGCACCGGCCCAAACCGGTGCGACGCCCGCTTCAACCCCGGCCGCTGCGCCGGCCCAAGCCCCGGTGATCAAGGACCCAGCGGAGTACAACGCATACGTGGGCGCCATCCAGCAGAAGGATCCGGCGGCGCAGATCAGCGGCCTCGAGGCCTTCATGACGCAGTACCCTAACAGCGTGATGAAGGTGGCTGCCCTGCAAACATTGATGCAGGATTACCAGCAGACCAACAACCAGCAGAAAACTATCGACACGGCCACAAAATTGGTGGCGGCTGATCCCAATAACGTGCGCGCCATGGCTCTTCTGGCGTTCTTCGATCGGCTGAAGGCGCAGGGCGGCGATCCCAACGCCAAGCAGGATCTGGTGGATGCCAAAAAGTACGGGCAAATGGGACTGGATGCTCTGCCGAAATTCACCAAGCCCGAGGGTACGGCGGACGCTGATTTTCAGAAGATGAAAGATCAGATGACCGGGATTTTCAATGCGGCCATCGGCATCGCTGCGCTCACCGACAAGGACTATGGCACGGCGCGAAAGGCATTGCGCGGCGCCGTCGACAGCAGTCCTGACTCGCAGAAGGATTTCAGCGTGGTCTATCCTTTGGCGCTAGCCTATGCGGGACCAACTCCCCCGGATCCGAACCTTACGCCGGATCCGATTAATGCGATCTGGTTTGCAGCTCGCGCTTCCACGGTGGCGCCGAACCCGCAGTATCAGGGACAAATCGAGAAATACGCCAAGGGCCAATATGTGAAGTATCACGGCGGCGACGATGGTTGGACCGATGTTTTGGCGCAAGCTAAGGCTAGTCCAGCTCAGCCCGCAGGCTTTACCATCAAACCCGCTCCGTCTCCGGCGGAACAGGTTCACACCATGGTGACTACGAAGAAGCCGGAAGAAATGGACTTCGCGACCTGGCAGTTTGTGTTCACCTCTGGCTCCAAAGAAGACCAGGATGTGGTCTGGAACGCGATCAAGGGCAAGGCTGTTCAGATGAACGGTACGGTCATTAAGGCAACCGCGACTGAGTTCGATATCGCCGGCAGCTCGGATGACATTGACGCGAAGAAGGCGGATATCACGCTGACGTTCGAAGAGAAGGTACCGCTGCGGCTCATCCCCAAAGAAGGCGCCAGTCTGGACTTCCAGGGCGAGCCGGCCTCCTACACCCCCAGCCCTTTCATGATGACGATGGAGAAAGGGAAGTTGCTCAAGGCAGCGGCGCCGGCCCCGGCCAAGAAGCCTCCAGTTCACCACAAACCAGCCAGCCAATAGTGAAGTGAGATCCGAAATCGAAGGCAGCCCTCACCGGCTGCCTTTGATTTTTGGTGAGGCGAACGTGGCCTGTGAGCCCGGCCAAATAGCCTAGCGCATCGCTTTCTTTTCCATGGACAGGGGGCGTGCGCTGCGCGGCGGGCGCTTGGCTCCGTCCCGAAGCTGGCGAATATCGATCTTGAGTTCGTCGATGGTGCGGCTCAATGTGTTGCGATGCATCCCCAGTTCGCGTGCGGCGCGGCACTGGTTGCCCTTGTTCTCCTGGAGAACGGTTAGGATGAAGCGCTTTTTGAATTCGCGCACCCCTTCGGAATAGAGAATGTTGCTCTTGTACATCTGCAGGATGAGTGCTTCCAATTGATCTTTCACGGTAGGTCTCTCTCTTTTTTTCGATGTCGTGTTTTAACTGCTTACTCGCCTCCCGGCATTCATTTCGACTTGGAAGCCGGAGTAGTGGTCAAATCTTTTGGCGTCCGATGCAGGAAATCCAGCCCCTCATAAAAACGCGCTCGAAGATCCGCTGGCGCTACCCAAATCGCGGCCCTTCCGACCACCAGGAAATAGGGAGCGAGTTTTGACTTTTCGAGCATCTGCGATGTAGGTGCGAAGGCGGTCAGCCCCATCAAAACCACGGCCACCACGAATCCACCCTTTACCAAGCCCAGCAATGCGCCCAGCAGGCGGTCAAACCCGCTCAATCCGGCCGCCTTCATCCACTTGCGTGCGATCCTTCCAGCAACGCTGAAAAGGGTCAACACCGCGAAAAAAATGATGAGGAAACCGAAAATCTCGGCCAACAACTCCGACTTCAGGAATGACATCAACCACTCTGCCACCCTCTGATACTGCCAGGCGGCCACAATGTACCCGACGGTCAGACCGGCCATGCTCAAGACTTCAGCGAAGAAGCCGTGGATGACGGCCAGCACCACGTTCAGCAGCACGACCGCGACAATCAGCCAGTCCGCCGGGGTCATGCCGTTCTCCTGTCCGCTGTTTTGCGGACGGTTCCGCGCCTACACATCCAGCTTGTGACCGGTGATCTGGAGATAGGCGTCGAGATACTTTTCGCTGGTTCGGCTCGCAACCTCGACCGGCAAAGCGGGCGCGGGCGGTTGCTTGTTCCAGCGAATCTGTTCCAGGTAATCGCGAACATATTGCTTATCGTAGGACTCCTGCGAGCGCCCTGCCTCGTACTTATCGGCCGGCCAGAAGCGGGAAGAGTCCGGTGTGAGCACCTCATCCGCCAGTGTGATTCCTTTCGCCGTGCGTCCAAACTCGAACTTGGTGTCGGCGATGATGATACCCCGCTGGCGTGCGTAAGCGGCAGCTTTCTTGTAGATCCGCAGCGTCAGCTCGCGCAGGTGGCTGGCGGTTTCCGCCCCAACAATTTCGCACATCCGGGCAAACGGGATGTTTTCATCATGGCCGCTTACCGCTTTTGTCGCGGGCGTAAAGATGGGCTCGGGGAAGGCTTCGGATTCGCGCAACCCTGCCGGCAGCTCGATGCCGCAGACCTTACCGGTAGCTTGATATTCCTTCCAGGCAGAGCCTGAAATGTATCCGCGCACAACGCACTCTACGGGAAACATTTCTGCTCGCTGCACGATCATCGAGCGGCCGCGCAACTGATCGGCATATTTCTGCAAGGCTTGGGGATAGCGCTCTACATCGGCCACAATCACGTGGTTGGGAACGATGTCAGATAGAAAATCGAACCAGAACAGCGAAATCTGGCTCAGGACGCGGCCTTTATGGGGAATCCCCGTAGCCAGGACGTAGTCAAAGGCGGAAATGCGATCGGTAGCAACGAACAGCAGTCGCTCGTTATCCAACTGGTAAACGTCACGAACCTTGCCGCTGGCATGAAGATGAAGATCTCGAAAATCAGTTTGCAGGATGACGGGGTCGAGAAGATTAGAGGTCATAGGGAAATTTTACAGGTAAGCAGCGTGGCGTATTTTAGACTGTCAGAAATTTTTGTCAACGGTAGATTGCAGGTTGGATCTGCGACTCGCATCCAGTTGAGATGGAAAGCGTTGGCCCTCATCAACATCGCAGGACCGGCACCGGCTGGCAGTTTCAGCGGAAGGCGCTGTGGAAAAGCTGAGGATGCGCGTGGATAAGTGGGGTTGCTCACCTGCCTGCGGCTAACTGCGGCAGAAGACTTTGGTCTCCGTGAGATTCCGGCAGTCCCGTGAGAAAATATCGGTCGCCAAGAGACAGTGCCGTGAAGATGGGACTTTTAACTTCTCCGGAGGGTACATAGAGATGAAGCGACTTTTGTCGATATGTTTCGCACTGTTGTTCCTTTGTAGCGTCACGGGGGCGCAAACCTCCTCGGGCGAAAGGGGGCGTCTGCCCTACCAGTCCGACCAACAATTGAAAAAAGAGCCAGCCAAGAGGCCACCGGCGATGTTGTATCACGGAGGCCCAATCATGCCAGGAGCCAATATCTACATCGTTTACTACGGCAGCTTCACGACCACTCAGCACGATATCCTCGACACATTTTTAGAAAATATTGGAGGATCGCCGGCGTTCAACGTGAACACCGAGTATTACGACGCGCAGAACCAGTTCGTGCTGAATGTATTGAACTATAGCCCGGCATCCGATTCTTACGATGATGCATATTCGATGGGAACTTCCTTGAGCGGCAGCTTTGTGACAACGCTGCTGCACAACGCCGTTACCGGCGGTCATCTCCCCTCGGACACAAACGGCATCTACGTCTTGACCGTCTCCCCGGATGTGAAGCTGCCCAAAAGTGTCTGGTGCGCTTACCACACGCACTCAACCGCGATTGTGACGGGCGAGGACATCAAATACGCGCTGGCGGCCGATCCGCCGGCCTCTATCTTGAGCTCGTGCTCCGGAAACCTGGCGACTTTCCACGACACCACCAGTCCCAACGGGGACGTCGGCATGGACGAGGTGGTGGATTCGCTGATCCATGAGCTTTCCGAGACCGTAACCGATCCGGATATCAACGCGTGGTATACGTCTGGCGGCAGCGAGGTCGGCGACCTATGTAACTTCGTCTATGGAACGACATTTATTGCGCCGAACGGATCGCACGCCAATCACACCTTCGGGTCGCGGAACTATCTGGCGCAGGAAATCTGGTCGATGGAAAATCCCGTCGGGTGCGTGCTAAGCCACTGAAGAGTTTTTTCCAAACGAACAGGAACAAGAAAAGGCCGGTCGCGGGGACCGGCCTTTACTTCAAGTGACGTCGCAAGCCCCTATTAATTAGGCTGCGCCGAACCGCACCGAGACAAGCTTCGACACACCCGGCTCCTGCATGGTTACGCCGTAAAGCACTGGGGCAATGCTCATCGTCTTCTTGCTGTGCGTGATGAGGACAAATTGCGTCTTGATGCTCATCTCTTTCACCAGGTCGGTGAAACGGCCGATGTTAGCCTCGTCGAGCGGCGCGTCGACTTCGTCGAGGATGCAGAATGGGCTGGGCGTGAACTGGAAGATGCCGACCAGCAGGGCGAGGGCCGTGAGCGCCTTCTCGCCGCCGGAGAGCAGCAACACGCTCTGCAGGCGCTTGCCCGGAGGCGACGCGACTACGTCAATGCCGCTTTCGGCGGAGTTTTCCTCGTCAGTGAGCTTCATGAAGGCATGACCGCCACCGAAGAGTTTCTTGAATGTAGCCTGGAAGTTTTCGTTAATCTTGGCGAAGGCTTCTTCGAATTTCTGGCGTGAAACCTGATCGATTTCGCGAATTGTCGCGGTTGTGTTTTCGATGGAGGAAATTAAGTCTTTGCGCTGACCATCGAGGAAACCGTGGCGTTCGGCGGTCTCTCGATATTCTTCGAGCGCCATCATGTTCACGGGGCCCATGGCTTCGAGCTTGGCGCGCATCTCGCGATAGGACTGGTCGCAGGCGTTCAGTTCGTCGCCTATGACGGCGGTGATGGTGGTGTCGGCGAGCAGGGTGGCCCGCTCGATACCGAGTTCGTTCAGGCAAGTCTCCGCCATGTGTTGCGCGTCGGCTTCGAGTTTGGCGGCCGCTGCTTGCAGTTCGCCGCGTCGGTCGCGGGCCTGGTCGAGAAGTTGA
>Ga0307478_10001060_pt1 | contig 25195 bp, 17 predicted proteins | sample atmos_gasesECM4C_2_FD_203713 | JGI IMG/M metagenome (GOLD analysis project Ga0307478, IMG submission 203713) | Hardwood forest soil microbial communities from Morgan-Monroe State Forest, Indiana, United States - atmos_gasesECM4C_05 | ecosystem: Environmental > Terrestrial > Soil > Temperate...
CGGACTTGGCATCGTAGATACCGCATATGCATCGCTGAGCGAGCGGGCCAGGCGAGGTTCATCAACGAAGATGGGGCTGACCCACCCTTGCGCGTTCTGTACAAAGGCCGTGGCAGTTCGGTCATCGCCATGAAAGTCCCGGCCCTATCTCTTCAAGAACGGTTTTGCGGCGTGCTCAGCGATGCCAGCCGCCGATCGCTGAAACTACTGGCGAAAGCTGGAGCTTCGAACATTCGATCGATTGGCGCAGTTCCAAGAGGACCAAACCCAGCCAATTGAGCGCCTGCTCGATTGTTTCGCGGAGCTGCGGGAACGGTGCAGACTGTCCGCTGCGTCTACTGTACTGCCGACGCTAACATTGTGTGCCCGAAGTACTGCTCACGAGTGGCTGAAACGATAGACTGGGACGGTCGGGGAGGACTCTATTGAATTCTTCACGGTACGGACTGCAAACCAAAGCGACGAAGACCTACACCGACGGCCTAAGAAAGCAACGGCCGCTGAGCATTCCCATCCAGCGGGCAGTGATTTTCGAAGCCGAATCCAGTCGTCAGCTGGGCCGGGATTTCCGGAGCGGCTCCGACTTGGTCTATCAGCGGTTTGGCCATCCCACCTCTCGAGCCGCCGCGGAAAAGATCGCGTTGCTCGAAGGCGCTGAGGTAGCGCTGGTATTTGGCTCGGGTATGGGGGCCATCTCCACTGCGCTTCTTGCGCTGGCAGGATCTGCCGGGGCGCACATCGTGGCCCAGCGAGAAATCTTTGCACAAACGTTTACCTTCCTCAATGAACCGTTGCGGGAACTCGGGGTCGAGACTACGTTCGTAAATGTCGCAGACATGGCCGAACTTCGCAGCAAGATCCGGCCTACGACCAAACTAGTTTACATTGAAAGCCCGTCTAATCCGCTGCTTCGCGTTGTGGACATCACCGCGATTTGTGCGATCGCACGCGAACAGAAGATCCCCGTTCTAATTGACGGCACGTTTGCCAGCCCTTATTTGCAGAATCCCCTTGCTCTGGGAGCCAGCGTTGTGGTGCATTCGGCGACGAAATTCCTTGCCGGACACTCCGATGTGATGTGTGGAGCTGCCGCAGGAAGCCATGAGTTAATCGCGAAAATCGGAAACATGCAAAAGCTGCTGGGAACAGTTCTCGATCCGCATGCCAGCTGGTTGCTTTTGAGAGGAATCAAGTCGCTTGGAGTCCGCGTCCAGCGGCAGGCAGATTCTGCTCTTGCGATTGCGAGATTCCTCAAAGCTCAGAAAGAGATCGAAGAGGTCAATTATCCCTATCTCGAGGGGTCTCACAATTATGAGATCGCAATCAAGCAAATGCGGGGCGGAGGGGGTGTGCTTTCCTTCCAGTTCAAGAGAGGCTTTGAAGCGGCCACCAAGTTCGTTGATGCACTGCAGTTGATTCCAGTAGCGACGAGTTTAGGAGGCGTCGAGTCGGTAATCGAGATTCCGTTCGACATCGATTGGGGCGAGGACCAGCTCGGAGCAGCGGCCCACAATACTGGAATCTCCGCAGGCCTCATCCGCTTGTCGGTCGGAATCGAAGATCTCGCCGATTTGCTTGACGATCTTCGCCGAGGGCTCGAAGCATTGCGCACGTGAGATGGAAATGCACAGAACTTGCATCGGGTGTCAGTGAGTGCCGTGCCGACAACCGGTCAGGGGGAATGAATGGGCTTGGTACAACTTTCGACGCGCCCGGGAATTGCGGAGGTCACGCTTGTCCCCGGGAAGGTGAACGCTCTCAACGAACAAACCGTGCAGGAGCTTGGAGGGTGTTTTGAAAACCTGACCGAGCAATCGCAGGTGAATGCGATCATCCTCGCCGGCCAGGGGACAAAATTCTTTTCCTTTGGCTTCGATATTCCCGAGTTTCTCAGCTACTCCAAGGAGGCGTTCGCCAAATATCTTGAGAAATTCACTGGCTTCTACACCTATCTGTTCACCTATCCTAATCCACTAGTGGCAGCCTTGAACGGCCACAACATAGCCGGGGGTTGCATGCTCGCTCTGGCCTGCGATTATCGTCGCAAAGCAACCGGTAGCAACGTCAGATACGCAACCAAACTGATTGGATATCTGTGGACCTCTCCTCCTCGACGCATTAGGGTGATAAAGTCCGGTCAGTGTAATGGGCCGCGCCAAACTTGGTCCGTTGATCTATCTTGGTTTGCGCCCGGAGCGAAGATTCAAATTCGAACAGAATAGAGCGCGCCGTTACCCTGTTACTTGACATGCAAAATTAGGAATTCCTCGATTCGCTGAAATTCGTCGTGCACGTCGGAATTCTCCTTCCCACTGTCCTTCGCGAGTGTAACGCAGATAGGTCACTTCTTTTCCGAGACGACGCAGCCCCACAAAGATTTCATCAGCGAGATACGGTGGGACGGTGACGTCCTTGGATCCTTGGACGAGCAAGAGCGGAGTTTCTACTTTGTCGAGGAAAAAGACGGGCGAATTCTGGATGTAGCGTTCCCGGAATTGCCAAGGGCAGGTGTATATGTCTTTATCCTTGGCAACCTAGACGAGCAGAACTAACGAATGTCATGATACTATAGAATTAAAGCCTAGATATATAGGCTTTAAATATGATGACTACTATAAAGCATAAAAAGATAGGCGTTATAGGAGAATATATAAATGCATTTAAAGCCTTGAAAGGTGGGCCTTATTGTAAGCCCTGACAATAAAGCCTATAATTGTAGGCTATGAACGACATGCAATTTAAGTCTCCTCAGGAGCTGCAGACCGAGTTAGGCCGCCGCATGCGACAGCTGCGATTGTCCCGCAACATCGATCAGCGAGCCGCCGCGGAGAGGGCTGGAGTTACACGAGCGTCATTACAGAATCTTGAGGCGGGTCGTGGCTCGTCGGTGCAGACGCTGCTGCGCATTTTGAAGGCACTGAACTACCTCGAAGGCATCGAGATACTGGCGCCGCAACCAACCGTCAATCCGCTCGCGCTTCTGAAAACGAAGACTCCCCCGCAACGAGCGCGTCACCGCCGCTTGGCTCGGCCAAGGAAGGCAAATCCTTGAACATTCCAGTCATCGAAGTTCGCGCTTGGGGAAAGCTGGTCGGAGCTTTAGCGCCGGACCCAAAGCTCGGCTACTACGCATTTGCATATCATCCGTCATGGCGTCGCCTGGGAATTCAACTCGCTCCCATCATGATGCCTGTGACAGATTCCCAAGAAACATTCATCTTCCCGAGCCTGCCGGAGGCCACGTTTCGGCGATTGCCCGCGACGATTGCGGACGCGCTGCCCGACGATTTCGGCAACGCGTTGATCGATGCTTGGATGGCGGAGCACGGAACTACGAAATCGGAAGTGACGACGCTTGATCGTTTGGCCTACATGGGAAAACGCGGCATGGGAGCGCTCGAATTCAAGCCGGCATTGGGTTCGCACCGCGAAAGCGCCGCGCCACTCAAGATGAAATCCCTTATCGAAGAGGCTAGGAAGGCAGTGGAAGGCGATCTCTCGGCGGACGCCCATGCCAAGGCGGCTTTGGCGAACATTATTCGAGTTGGCACATCGGCGGGTGGCGCGCGCCCTAAAGCAGTTGTCGCCTGGAATCCAGCGACAAATCAAATTCGGAGCGGTCAGTTCGACATCGCCCTCGGGTTCGAACCGTGGATTGTTAAGTTTGATGGAATCGGAAAAGATTTCGAGCTTGGAACGGGCGGAGATTATGGCCGCACGGAATATGCGTACTACAAGATGGCGACGCAGGCGGGAATCGTGATGTCCCCGTGCCGGCTGCTCGAAGAGAACGATCGCGCTCACTTCATGACGCGGCGCTTCGACCGGGACGTGGTGCGAGGTGAGACAATCAAACACCACGTGCAGACGCTCTGCGCGATGAATCACCTGGATTACAAACAGCGCGGCACGCACGCCTATTCCCAGCTATTCATGACGGTGTCGCAGCTGGGGCTTGGGGACGATGCAATACAGCAGACGTTTCTGCGTATGGCATTCAATGTCATGTCCAGGAACTACGACGACCACACGAAGAATTTCAGCTTTCTCCTCAAGCAGGGCCAGAGTTGGGAACTGGCCCCCGCATACGACGTAACGCATGCGCACAATCCAAAAGGCGAATGGACGTACCAGCATTTGATGAGCGTCAACGGAAAGTTCGACGGAATTACGAAGGCGGACTTACTTGCGGAAGCCGATCGATTTGGCGTGCCCCGGAAGCAAGAATTGCTTGGAGATGTTCGTTCGGCGCTCGACGACTGGAAAGAGCACGCGAAGGCAGCAGGTCTGAGCCAGGGAAAAACCGACGAACTTGGTCGAGACTTCCTACTCTTATGAACGACAGTGGCGAGTGATCCAGAAGGGGCATCCTTTCTTGCGATTTCGATCGTTGAGCTACTCTTGCTTGAGGCCTGTCGGAGCGGCAATGTCGGTAAGATGCTGATACTACAGCATGTTAGTGGCCTTAAGTTAGAGCGCATTGGCTACCTGGAAGCAACTTGGGAACGTTCGAAGGCACGGATTGTTGGGCCTAATATGTCTGTATATATAAGGACCAGTCGATTTTGGCCAATGGACAAGGAATCCGTTGATGTCACTTCGGTCTCTTTAAGATCGATGGCCTAACGGATGGTAAGGCAGTTTCGCTCCCTCCTATCCCGTTCTGTAGTTCAGTAGTTCCGTTTCTATAACGAAAGAGTTCATCTCGATTGATACGATTCGCCACTTACATTCACTAATGGAGAAGGAGGTCAGATCATGAAACGTGTCCTCTATCTACTCGTACTAGGGCTTTTTTGTGCCAGTGTCTCGATAGCTCAGACGGCGGTAGTCAAGCGCAACGTTAATCTTCGTTCTGATGCATCGACCGCCAGTAACATCATCGAGGGGCTCAAACCTGAGGCCCAGCTTCAACTGTTGGAGCCTGACCAGACCAACGGTTTTTACCATGTTACCGCGGCCGACGGTCGGGATGGCTGGGTATGGGCCAGGAATATTAATGTTCTGACAAAAACGCCGCCCCCCACCGCTTCGGCGACTCAACCAGGGACAGCAACGCCAACTCCAGCGCGATCGGACGATCTCTTTTCAAAGCTCATGAATTCGAGAAAGACCGCGATCGGACAGCCACTTATTGAAAACAGCAGTGAAGTCTGCGGCCCGACCGGTGACGCCACAAACGCGACAGCCATTGCGCTCAATACCAATAAGAATCGGACTGATATGCCTGGCGACTCTAGTTACGTGGACATTGGTTGGGACGACCTCAAGAACCTACCATCTAACCGCGTCAGTGATTTTGTGACAGCACCGGTTAGGGTAGTTGGATTTTTGTCCCACAAGATAAACGTTGAAAGTAGCGGGAGCGGTGAATCGACGAACTGCCATTTGACTGCCAACAACGAAGTCGATTGGCACGTCTACCTAACCAACTCGCCAGCGCAGCCAATCAGCAGCGCAATCATCGTTGAGACCACGCCTCGTACCCGGCCGCAGCACAGCTGGACCACTTCTATGCTTACCCCGCTGGTAGATTCACAGACGCAGGTCCGAATCAGCGGTTGGTTGATGTTTGACTCCGAACATATAAACGTAATCGGAAAACAAAGAGCCACTGTTTGGGAGGTTCATCCAATTACGAAAATCGAGGTCCAAAACAACGGGCAATGGGTGGACCTTGACAGTCAGCCTTGACGAGGCTAGTCCCGAATCAGATCCGAAACTTATTGAAATCTACGAATTACTGGCCCTTCGCTTTCTTTAGTTTAGATTGGGAAGCACTCCGCAAGCGGGCGGCTTCGGGACTGGCTGGCAGTTCGGATTCGTGCTGGCACAGCCCGAGAGAGCGACGGCCTTTTCCCAGGTTTGAATGTAATCTTCAGCCGAGGAAAACAGGGTGGTGAAGGCCTGCTCGGTCATGCCGAGGTCTTTCAAGTCCTGGAGAAGATCAGGCAGAAGGCCATAATTTGCCAAACCGTCAACGTTGAAATCAAACGGGGACCGCTTGTCCATATTGTAGGGCACCAAAGCGCCTGGATTGTTGTTAGACCTATACTGCACGCGTATTTGCTGGGCCTTAATGAGGTATTGTTTCTCGTTCAGCTTTCGCTCCTTTGTTGGATTCGTCGCTTCGTTGTAAATCCAGCAAGCATTCTTCCCGAAACGTGGAGCCGCTCCTGGAATAAACGTGAAATCTGATGCCAGCCCTACTCCTCGACCCTTCATGATCTGCAGTGCGTAGGAATAGGAGTAGCCAAAACTTTTTGATGACATTGCGCAATCGTTCGGGAACGGAGGCGGGGTAAATCCAGCCGGCGAGGTTTCGTCCATCGTCTCTTCCGCTACAAAAGGCCCGACAAAGCCGCCGCTGAGTTGCAATACGCGCAGTTGGCGATCACTGATTTCATATTCTGAGGGCAGGAACTGCTTCACTGTCGTTCTGGCGGGGTCTTGAATGGAAAGGGCGCGAAAATGAGCATGTGAAACAACCAGGGGATATGCATTGCTGTAGCAAGCAGCAGGGATGGCGTCGTCGGTCCCAAAACCCGAACATTCCGGGTGCCCTTGCGCAGCAAGCTGCGTTCCGACAAGGCTCCAAACGTCCTCGACACTTCTCTCGGACATGTGGGCCAAATCCACGAGCATTCCACGCTGCATGAGTTCTTTGATGTAAGTCCGGCCGTCGTCTGTCAGCCCGCGGGCGTTCATATGGCCATTCAGTTTGTTGCGTTTGCGGTCGTATTCAGGCACGGTTACACGCGGCACGAACGGAGTGCCTCCGAGGAATGGGAGCCACGTGACGACGGCACGAATTGGGTGTTCATCTAGGTGGTATCGCGCACATTCGCCCCTTGCCGCGCCGGGCGGGCATCCCTCGCGCACTTCGAAGTAGCGCTTCGGTACGTCCTGCGGATCTTTGCTGGAGATATTGAAATCACTTCGAAGCAATAAGTCGTTGAGCGTGTTATAGGCGTCCTCGAAAACCGCTGGGCTGCCTAAGCGGTTATCAACGGCATGAATGGGTATCACGTGGCGGACGCCAAGGTCCCAAAGGAACTGAACTTCGTCAGCCATGGCTGCGTTCGGATGGTCCGCACTCAGAAGCTGTCCGGACTGGTCCATTTCCTGGCCGAGGATGATGGCGAGCTTTCCGCTGGAAATAATGTCGCGGGCTTGCTCAGGTGTGTAGGCAATCTGCATCCAATCGCTGTTGCCGTCCACGAGCGCGCGAATGCGGCAAATCTGTGCCTGCAGAACGTCAAGTTCGTCGGTTGGCGTAATCTTGCCGTCGTGAGGCTTCGACATCAGAAACTCCGCTCCCTGGTTGTGTGTCGCGAAGGCCACCATTAGTCGCAATCCTCCCTGCCAAGCCCGGTGGATTTGCGTAATGTGCATTTGCTGGTGAGCACTCGAAAGAAAAGTGGGGAAATCGCGGAATTCCGGTCCGCCGCTGTTATGATGCGGAAAAACGGAAAGCCCCACGGCGGCAAGATACGAAGAAAAGGTCCTCCGCCACTGAGGTTGGAGCGGGTCTTTTAGGCGCTTCTCAACGGAGCCGATGAAGACCTCGGCGAGAGGGCCGCCGCGGTGACCCTTCACGCAATGAGGAATATCGTCGCTAATTGGTTTGGGGTTGTTTGGGACCTCATAATCGGCGGCTCGGAAGCCCGGTGAGCCCCACAATGTCTCTACTCCTTTCAGGTGCCCGAAAGCCAGGTAATCCACGGGATGCGTATGGTAGTCGGCAAAACCCCACACCGGAATTCGCAGTTTGGGTGGCGCAACGGGAGAGAATTGGAAGTAATCCGCGCCGATATGTCCCGTTGTGGAATCGTCGACAATCTTTATTCGCGCCTGCTTACCCCCCAGAATCTCAGGGAGCGTAAAGATTCGCTGCTGAAACGTTTCGCCGCCCGAGCCGGTCGCGGAAATCACACCCAGAAAGTCTCCATCGCGCGCGAGAACAGGGTTTCCGTTCTCTCGCCCCGAGAGGGCCTTTTCAATTTCTTCCTGCTCCTGCAACGACGTGGCCCGAACTTGTAATTCAATTCGTTCTCGCGCCGCATCGTTGCTGCCGGAAACCAGAAAACTGAAGTACCGATCAACGGGACCTATGGTGAACACAGCAGACGTGAGTGTTCCGAGGGCGGCATCGCCGGCATTGGCGGGATCGTAGGTGCTTACCCAGCGCTGACCGTGCTGACCAACCGGAAAACAGAGAGCTTGCCAATAGTCGCCGCCAAGGCTGACCGGCTTTGGAAGCACTTCGGCCGGATGAAGGCACTTTTTGCTGCGATCTCGTAACTGGAATGCATTTCCGGTGGCACTCCAATGCATGAGCCCATCTTCAAAATCGAGGTTCAGCGTGGAGTCCTGGGCTTGAGAATCAGGGGTGCGCGGTTCGGATGAGTGGGCGCTGGCAAAAGCAAAATCGGCCCAGAAAACAACTAGGAGAATGGAAGAACAACGCATGAAAGGATTGATCTCCTTGGCGGAAGTGCCGCAACCACAAGCTTAGGGAGAGGTGATATGCAGCTCGCCCCAAAACAGCTTCTCTTTTTCAGGCTCAGGAAGTTGGATTGTGACCAACAGGCCACCGTCTAATATTTTTGCGGTGGCCAGGTCAGAAGAGATCCATTGCGTCGCCGCTCCGGGGCTCAGCTTGGCTGGAATGAAGAATTGCATCTTATTATCAGCCAATCCGAGATAATGTTGCCATTTTCCGTGAGTGATATCCCAGCCGTTGGAACAGGACCCTTCGTTGCCCCAGTTTCGAGCCATGATGGCCCACACATCTTGGGGAGATCCGCTTGCGCGATCCGCTATCTTGATTGCCAATCCGTACACTGGGTGCAGTTCGACGCGTGCACCCCCGCCGCGATCGCCGTGCTCATTGTCGAATCCCAATAACCCGATGACAATTGCCGGTCGGCCGTCGACCATGCAGTTTGCTGGGCTCTTAGGGCTCCCGAGTGGCGTGCACGCTTGAAGAGCGGGGCCGGAGTCTACTGCATGATGAAAATCGTTCCACCAAGTCTTGGGTTTCTTGATTTTGTCAACGGTTTCGCGTGAAGAAAACTCCAATGCGATTGCCGTTCTGCCATCAGCCACATCGCCTTGTGAGATTCCATTATCGATACGCTTTCCTTGGTTATCTTCGGGCTCAAGCCACCAATCGTAGTCACCGTCACCAGGGCCATATCCGGCCTTGCCGATATTGGCGGTGGCAAAGAAGATTCGGCCTTGGTAAGTGGCGACCGCCCAATTCACATGCCCGTGAACGGCATCGGAAAATGGCCTTAGGAAATGGCAAAAGCTCGTGAGAGTGTTCGATTCGTCGACATCGGGATCGGCCATAGTACATTTCGGGTCTCGCCCCGATAGGAAACGGTCATGTGTTCCCTCCCTGAAGCTGTTGCATTGGTCTCTCGAATTTGAGTTTGGCAATTCCCCTGTGCTGCTGTTGTGGTGTACCCACCAATCGGGATTGTTCGGAAGAAAATTGTCGTCTACTTGATCCCACCAAAGATCGAGAGGTGCTACGGGATTTGGAACGGTCTGAGCCGTCGGATGATGGATTATCTCAATGGACAACCAAGCTAGCCCGTTCCTTCCGGGGTCCTGATCCTTAAGGCCCGGTTGTTCGTGTTTGTATGTGGGAGAATAGAGCGAATAGCACTGGTTGTCTGTACCGTCGTCGTGGTCGTAGTATCCGTTGTCGTGATAGTAGTCGTCTTCATATCCGAGATACAGATGATATGGCTTGATCTCCCCTGGATCTGCATGAGGAGGAGAATAGTTCACGAATAGGTGCACAGGAGGAGATGAGGCGTCGGTATCCGCGAACTGGTCCTTCGTGGGAGCGATCGATGAAAGTCGTACAAATCCAGCGGTCGCTCCGGGAATCCAGATTCTGCCATGGTAAAGCCGGTCGCTGTTATCACCTGATGGGTCTATATACCGTTTCCACGTACGGCCGCTTCCGCCTGTTTGAACACACCCGCCGCCCATGACAACGATTTCGTCAAACTTCTGAAAGGTAATCGCCGGGTATTCCGAACGAGCCTGATCTACGACGGGCTCATCTATTTGCCAGATCGTCCCGGTTGGAGTAGCGGTTTGCCAATAACGACAGCCGGACGCGGTGGTGGTACCCGCTTCGATTTGAAGGCACTTACCGGAACGTGATTTGGATGGCTTGTCCTTTGCGAAGGCTGGGCAGACCAAAAAGAGCACTACTAAAGCAAGACCTAGGGCGCGTGTCATGCTGTTTCTTCCTCCTCAGGCTAATAACAATCGGGCTTGAAGCTCCGAGTGTGCTCTGCCCTGCAGGCTAAAGAACTCACTTCGCGACTGCGAAGTTTATGCTTCGGCCGACGTTTCGCCAAGTTTTTTTTACCACATTAGATATAACCACGTAGGCGCTGCCGTCACCTGCGAATAACTTGCATTTTCATCTTCTGGACTGAAGTCTTCTCTAACTACTCCGATGTCGATATCAAAGCAAGCGTAAAGGTTCCGCGCAAGTGTATAACGCCCGCCGTATGGCGTAGATTTGTCCCATATGGCGAGTGGCGATGGTCGGTCCTTTGCTTGCTTTGCCCCAAGCAACAGACCACCCCTCCATCGAAGTTGGCGAAGATCGACGGTTTAGCGACAGCGGCCCTGCGCGACCTCTTGCTGAATCGCATTTGAGTGCGGACCCCAGCAACCCGGATCACCTGCTTGTCGATGTGATCCAATTCGATCTCGTCATGGAATAATCCGGATGATCGGCGCGATTCGTTTGTGCTTGTCTGTTTTTTTGTTGGACCTACAGTCTTCTGTTTGCTTTGGTTTCTGCAACGTAAGAAGACAACTACTAAGGTAGCTAAGTTGGCCTTTCCGAACTCTATTCGAAATTCTCGGACGACGAAATCCCTAATCTGGCCCAAGACCTAAGTGTGCTTACAGACGAGGCTAGGTCTGCGCTCGACGTTGAGCTGAAGAGGAGGACGATCTCCCTCGATGACATTGCGGAGTATGGACGGCATATCGCCACGGTCAAGGACATTTGATAAATGGGAAACCTCCTTGAGTTGGTCACAGAAATCTTATTGCCCATTTAAGACCGGGCTGAGGCAGGGAATCCCAGCGCGCCCGTCCCGTTTCAGTGGGCGCCTTTGAACAGTTGGCCCACGTCAACCTTCAGCGCACGGGCGAGTTTCACGACATTTTCAATCCCCACGTTTCGTTTGCCGCGTTCGATCCCCCTTATGTATGTGGTGTGAAGCTCGGATTCCTCGGAAAGGCTCTCCTGAGACCATTTCCGTTTCAGTCGGAATTCTCGAACTCGTTTTCCAAAAAGAGCGCGAGTGCGAGTGGTGGTCTGCATCGCCGCGTACTATTCCGCATCAATGCGTCTGCGTTCGGCGCATGAAAACCGATCCCTCAAGGGATACGTTCCACAGCGAGATCGGAATTATATGACTTGACATTATAAGAATCAATACCATAATGCAGCCGCCGGTTACCATACGTGGAACGACTGTTAGGCTCCGAACAACCTGCTGTACATCACGGAGGTCGAGATGGCGAATTCGCGGGCCCGTTGTAACGACAAGATTTGCTTTCCTATCAAAATCCTTCTCCTAGCAGGGCCGCTGGCAATGGCCGGCTGCGCAGCCATACCTCTGAAGCGGCTGGAACCTGTTGTGACGCCGAGCGCCCCTTGCACAAGCGAGCGGTTCAAACTTCTTCCCGGTGAGCCGGAGGGCTTTCACTATGACCTTCCGGCCGCCGCAATCACGGGTGGAAGACTCCCATATATATCGGGGGGCGGCCCACACCCGGGCCCGTATTTCGAGGACTACTACCAGGCAGTTCAACAAGGCGTATCAGCGAAAATTCCGCCCGGCCTCAAGCAGGGCTCCAGCCTAAAGGTCGTAAACGCACTCACGGAATTCTTCGTGGCTGTATCAGGAGGAGCGCAGCTCGATGCACAAATTGCGGACGGCACGCTTAATGACAGTGCACGAATTGGAATGGAGAGGACGGCCATCCGAAAACACGGCGCACCTCCCAAGCTCACCCACGGACAAATGAAAGCCTTCTCTGACAAACTCTTCGATCTTCATCTGAAACCTCGACCGTCGGATCTAACCGGGGCTTCTGTTTATCAGCCGGCCCTAAGCGAGGAAGAAGCTAAGTCCCTCAGCGCTCGACCCCCTTTAGATCAAACTTTCGTCAAGTACTTCGAGGCGTACTATGACGGCAAATTCACGGATCGCATGAGCACGGTTCTATCTAAGCCGAAGATCGCCACCACGATACCGGATTCTGAAATCGTTGACGCGGAAACCGTGTTGTTGGAGTTCTTGGTCGACGCAATCGACCCCACTCCAGTGATGGGCGATTCTACTGAGCCCCCCACGGTGGGCAGCACAAAGTTCTACCCTGGCGGCACGACGGACGAGCCGACAGCTTACTCGACCGGACTTGCCAAATATGTACAACTTCCGCCGGGCTCCAAAACTGCGTGCGGCATTACGACTCAGAACGTTTGGGTATTGCGCGATCTCGCGAACGGCGCGAGCGGGCAGGCCGCCGCCGTGGGGGGACTGGTGGCCAACACGCCCGGAGGCATCTCCCTGGGTTTGGGCGTGCTCGGCAAGATCTCCATCGGCGACAATCAAACGCTTAGTGTACTGGTCAAGACGGCCGCATCTCGCCTCGCACTACGAGCAACCCTGGCCTCCTCCTACGCGATACTGCGGCACGTAGAATTCAATGTGTCCGAACCGTAGAGGGGCGGGGCGGGTGAGGCACCTAGCTGTATCGCAAACCTTCACGCCGCCGCTAACCAATCGAACCGAACCGGCAGACGTTCGGTCCACTTCCCTCCCTGGGCACCATCCGAAGGTCCGCCGAGCAGGTTCGCGTCCCCTGTGATTCTGAAAGTCGATCCTTCAGGCGTGAGCGTTATCGCCGTGCAGTGTTTCGTGAAAATCGCCGATGAGGGCGCTCTGTTTGCATTGGAGGATTAGCCTCTCTGAGGTGGATATATAAGGTGTACCTGGGGCGCACAACTCCAACAAGCCTCGAATCGCCAGCTCGGAGGCACGGCAATGTCCGCAGGAATATATACCTGTATCCATCCATCGTAAACATTAAACTGTTTAAAGTCAATAGATTAACGATGATTTCACTGAATCGTGCCATTTCAGCATCTGCTGAAACTTGGCTAAGGGGTGAAATCAATGTTCATTTTTCACTGTTTATGGTAGTTTCAACGTATGTTGAAACAGGCCACTTCAGTGAAAGACATCGAACGCCTAGGTGCCGAAGCTATTAAAGCCCTGTTTCAGGAGATCCCGATGGTCGATCTCCACTCGCTCGAAATTGAAAGCCCCGCGCAAGACCAACGCGTGGATTTGGTGGCATCAGTCGACATTGCTGGGAAGCATTATGTCTTGGTCTGCGAAGCGAAACAAAGCGGACAGCCACGCTACATCCGGGATGCCATTTACCAGCTTCGAGATTACCTCCGAGAATTCCCTAAGGACGCAACTCCGGTTGTAATGGCGCCTTACCTTTCCCCGGAGTCGCGGGAATTGTGTTTTCAAAACGGAGTTTCGTTTCTCGATCTCGAAGGCAATGCGCGACTCGTGTTCGGCACAGTCTTCATCGACCGGATACGCTCGAATAAGCCAGCACCAGAAGTTCGCGAACTAAGGTCCTTATTCAAACCGAAGTCCGCACAAGTGCTGCGGGTTCTGCTTCGGGACCCAAAGAAAAGTTGGAAGGTCGTGGATTTGGCCAAAGCCGCGTCGGTAAGTCTTGGCCATGCAAGTAATGTACGGACCGCACTTCTCGATCGGGAGTGGGGAGCACTCGACGGGGAAGGACTTCATCTCAGGACCCCAGACGAATTGCTTGACGCGTGGAAGGCAGCCTACGTGCCGCCCGTTGCAGAGCGAGTTCCTTTCTACACCACTGTGCACGGCAGTCTTCTGGAGAGTCGGGTGAAAGAATTCTTCGACTCTGCACCGCACGATATCCGTGTGGCGCTGGCGTCTTTTTCAGCGGCGCAATGGATCGCACCTTACGGTCGAACCGGCACCCTGTTTCTATGGTCCGAAAAAAGAGCGATCGAAGACCTCAAGGGAAGGCTCCAACTGTCGTCGTCGCTAAAAGGGGAAAACGTTGTCGTGTCCGTTCCACAGGACAACAGCGTCTTTTTTGACGCCTATGCACCGGAGCATGGCATTCGTTGTACCAGTGCACTCCAAACGTATCTGGACTTGTCGAAAAATGGAGAGAGAGGCGAGGAAGCAGCGGAGCATCTACGCCGCATGCGGCTGAGATGGCAAAAATAAATCCTTCAGATCCGCAGTCCGCAAATCAATATGAGGACCGCGCAACGGAGGCGGTGAAATCGGTCCTTGTGGAGATAGGTCAAATTCTCGGCAGTTTCAACGGCAAGTACGCAGTGATAGGAGGAGCCGTACCTTGGCTCCTCTTGGACAACCACGAGATGCCCCATGTGGGCACCCTTGATGTGGACTTGGGGCTCGATGCGGAGGCGCTCGGGGAAGGCGAGTACGCTCGTCTCGTGGAGACCCTGATGGGGCACGACTACAAACAAAGTGCGGAGTTGCGAAAATTTCAGCTCGTCCGCACGATCACGCCTGCAGATGGAGGGAATCCGATTGACGTGATCGTTGATTTCCTGATGCCAAGAGATGCGGTTATCGAGAAAAACAAACCACCAATCGTGGAGGATTTTGCGGTCCAGCGAGCAGACGGAGCGGACCTCGCTCTACATTTTAATGAATTGGTAGCAGTACGCGGCGCGATGCCGAATGGCGGAAGCAACAAGGTTGAGATTGCGGTTTGTTCCATCCCGGCGCTGCTCGCGATGAAAGGACATGCGGTCCATGGGCGCTACAAGCAAAAAGATTCGTACGACATCTACTACTGTGCACGCAACTATCCAGGAGGTATTGCAAGGCTCGCCGAAGATTGTGAACCGCTACTGGAACACAAGAGCGGCGCGCAAGGATACGGCTTTGTGAATGAAAAGTTCGACACGGAGGAAGGATTCGGGCCGACATGCGTTAGAAGATTCGTCGAAGAATCCAAGATTTTGGGAGATCGGACTGCGGAGCAGTGGCAGAGAGACGAGTTTGGCCAAGTCGACGAGTGGCTCCGGGCGCTTGGTCTGAGAAAATAGTCGGGTTGGAGGAACGCGCTTGGACCCCGAGCTTCAACGGCTTGGCGGCAACCTACTTTTTGGCCTGAAAATTACAAGACTGCCTAGAGACTCGTAGTCCGTTCGCCTAAACAAGCGTGTAGGTCCCAAACTCTGTCCACTGGCAGAACTTTCTGTCGCGGAGATTACGATCTCGTTGGGGTGTTGTTCACTTAAGCGGTCTCTTAGTGTGGAAGCCTGCTGAACATCGGCCCACTTCCATGAACTGACTGCGCGTTTGGCGCTCACGATACTTATATCGAAGGGCTTGGAGGGATCTAATCCGCACTTGCGAAAGGCAGCGGCCAGCCTCGCCGGATCTAGGTCCCACTCGAGGCTTAAGTACTCATCTTGAGTCGCGGGCATCTGGACGCTTGGTAAGCAAGCCTCTGAGCGTGACGCGGGATGTCCATGGAGACAATCGTCGCCTGCAAAAGGCCGAACTACTTCTTGATATTCCTTGGAATCCCTCGAGATAACCTCCAAAAAACGCTCCGATGTGCCAATTCCAAAGTAACTATGAATCTCCAGGCTCGGTTTCTGTTCGGAAGAGTTCGGCTCGGGAACGAGATTATGAACAAACACTTGAAAGAGTTTAGCGTCGGGATAATGCGCGCGCACAGTGCCGTACTGACCGACCACGACCGCTTGGATATTTACTTCCGCAGTGGTTCCAAATCCTGCTGGAGCGACTAAAGTAAGGCCCACCAGCAGGAAACAGATCAAGAATGCGCGCCAGTTAAGCGGCTTACCGAGAAGGTCGATACGAAGGCTAATTCTTACTTGCATTTGACTTATGCGATGTCGGCAAGGTCACTCTTCGTTGTATGAGCATTTCGGGAAACGCCGGTCTGGACGAGGGGGGCAACTGAATTTCCCAGATGCCGCGACCAAAGGTCGCGGCGACAAGGTACCCACTGTCTCGTTGCAGGAGCAAATGGTTCACCTGGACGTTCGGCAATCCCAAGCTATTCCCAAAATCAGCCCAGGTGGCGCCTCCGGACTTGGAGACAAAGACACCCACATCGGTACCTGCGTAATACACCAAGTCCGGGCTCTTAGGGTCAATCACGATCGTATTTGTGGGAATGTTTGGGAGCCGTCCTGAGGGGCTACCTGAGATATTTTCGCAGTGCGGACTTGCGGATGAAGTGTTTGTGCATTTCCAGATATGTCCTGGATGCGGCGCGTTCTTTCCCGCGGTGCCAGAGTAAGAAATAAGGATTGTATCGGGATTCGTCGGATGGACCGCAATATCGGTTATCGAGAAGGAGGGCAACCCGGAAGTCTTCGTATCGATTCGCTTCCACGAACCCGAAGCGGCTGCCGAGGTCGACATCCAGATTTGACCCGTATGGGATCCCGTATAGATCCGTTTGCTGTCGCTCGGCGCGAGTGCAACAGTTGCGATCGTATCCCAGTAATTCGGTGAAACACGGGGGTCTCCGGGTTGTGTTAGCAACTGATTGCCAAGGTGTTTGGACCACGATGTCCCGTCCCAGCTCCACAGATAGGTGGTCCCTGCGTAAAGGAGATTCTGATTGTTAGGGTCAAGAACAATCGGAGCGATGAAAGCAACTGCATCGCCACCCCAGTGTACCGGGGTACCGTTAATTGTCTCCGTATAAGTGATCTCGCAATCCGTTGGATTTGCACCGCAATCCGCGTTATCCATCGTCCAGTTGGTCCACTGATCGGTCGTTCTGTAAATGCCCAGCTGTTGTTCGGTAGCATACTGTGTTTTAGTAGCGCTGGAAGAAATTGCCGAGAAGCCTCCGTCCCCTCCACCGACGTTCTTCCAGTTTTTCAAATCGCCCGTTGAGAGGGGGGACGCATTGTCCTGTGCGCCGCCGATCAAAACGGTGGAGTCTTTCGGATCAGCCGCCATTCGATAAAATTGGGTCAAGCCAAGATCGGTATTCAAATCGGTCTGAAAGGACCATGCATTGGTCGCCGGGTCGAAGGTCACGCCGTAAACTCCGCCATCGTTCCCAGCCAATAACTCGTTGGGCTGTTGCGGATTCACGACCAAAGTATGCTGATCATTGTGGGTGAGCGCATCTGCTTGGTAGGTCTTTCCAACTGATTTCCAACTTTGCCCGTCGTCGATTGAAGCCACGATATCGATCAGACCAACGTAGATAATGTCTTCATTGGTCTGGGGATTCAGTGCCGTCTCAATGTAGAAATCGTAATCGCTCTGGCTCCAGTTATAATCGGATTTATCGCCCAGGCACGAAGGAAAGGCGCGCGTAATACTTTCCCACCGGTCTCCATGACTGTCGCTTTTCAGAATAAGCTCGTCGGTTCCAGAGAGAAGGTAGACGGTTTCCGGGTTTGTCTGCGAGGTAGCTATCGCTAGCGATTGCTGATAGTAGGAACTGAGTGGCGGACTGGTTTTCTGCCAATGCCTTCCGTGATCGTTGGTTCTAATTACTTCTCCGCCGTCGGAGGCACCCACGGCATAACACCATCTCTTCCCTTGGGAATCCTTGATTCCACACTTCAAGTCCTCCCAATCGGCCGGTTTAACCCCTGGTATTGTTGAAGGCAGGACCTCCTGCCAATTATCGCCTCCATTCTCTGAGCGCAACAGTTTGCCAGGGGTGGACGCGGACGAATTCCGGCCAGCTGCGACTGTAATTATGTCTGGAGTATCGGGATCAATCAGAATTCTCCGCGTCGACAAACCTTTTAGTTCGGTTGAGGCAACGAGAGTCCAGTCTTTCCCTCCGTTCAAGGATCTCTGAACACCATATCCATACTCACTCACACCGCCATCAAAATCCCCTGTGCCAACGTAAACCCTTCCTGGACGAGTGGGGTCCACGGCCACGCTGCTTGTCTTGAGGTTCTTCCAGCTGTCACTGAGGGGCGTCCAAGTCCAAGTCGAATCTGAGGACTTTGTTCTTTTCCAGGCTCCCCCTCCAGCGGAGGCAATATATATCACTCCGTCTGCCGAGGGGTCAAACGCCACGCCATTCACGCGTCCGCTGGTCGAGCCTTGGCCGTAGAACTGCTCATATGGCACAGGAAGATTGCGTGGACCAAGAAACTCCCATCGCGGTTGAGCTCCAGGCTGAACGCCAGGTCGCAGGCCAGGAGCTAGCCTGAATTGCGCGAAGGGCATGAGGGTCCTCTGCGCGAAAGCGGCGGTATAGGCTCTCCAATCTACTGTATCGTTCGGATAGGCACGCTGGCGCAACCAGTCCAGATGTGCATCCCTGTAATTCCATTCTTTCAATCCGCGGGCGCGCGCCGATGCGATTTGTTGCTCCAATCGATGCACTGAGACAAGCGATGAGGGAACAAAGGCTGTGGTCTGGGCGGCTGTTGATTCGGCGGCGGGTTTTTGAGTACTCGCGGACTTTTCACCTGGCTTAGGGGATTGTCCTAGCGCAATAAATGCACTGCCGAGGCAAAGGCCAACTGCCAAACACAAAGCGGTGCACATCCTCATCCGACTTGTCACGTTGTCCATACGTCCTCCAAAAAACTATTGAGCGGATTTAACAGCGCATCCGACGGCTCACTTTGAGGGGGTAGCAGATTGATAGGTAACTCCAATCGACCAGGCTTTGAAGTTGTTTACGCTCGTTTTAATCATGGTTGTGCTGTCCATGTAGGTTTGCGATGGCCCGAACCCTCGGGAAACGGAGATCCTGGCCACGCCATTTAGCACAATACCGAATACAACTAGCCCAATACCGTTGTTTTGGTTGCCCGCGAATCCGTAATCTCTTAGGTAAACAGGTGAAGTATAGCTGTAGCCATAACTGCCTCCGGCGAATAGCGAACCTGCAATGTTCTGAGACTTCGGAATTAGGTTAATGGAGTTGTACTGCAGGAACCCTACAATTTGACCGCTACCATGAAACGGGGGAGATGTAACATTGAAATTAGTCCCGGACTTGAAGTTCTGTACGTCAATACCCTCTCTCGCTATCAAATCCACCGAAAAGCCTAACCCCCCGGCGGTTGCGAGTTTGCTTGCTCCGACCGCAAGAAGGGGATAGAGCTCAGAAACAAGGAAATTTCCTCCGAATAGCGTGTTTTGCGTCGCTTGCCCGGCACCACTCGCAGACAAAGTTGGAATCGCACCCGAAGTGACTGGGGTAGCTCCCGTCGATCCCGCTTGTACGTTCGTCGTAACCGTCACCTGCATTCCATTGCCGAAATTGAGAGTCCCGAGATCGGCCGAAACAGTTGCGGAACTAGAGCCCCCATTGTAAAGAGATTTGATTTGACCGAAAAATGTGTATGGTCCGGTCGTTTGGTAGAATGCATTTATATTGGCATCTTTGCCATCTCCGAAACTCATACACGAATATCTCGTCGGGAAAAGCAAGCAAGTGAAGCTGACAGTCCCCTGCCACAGCGGCTGGGGTGAAGTGGCGAAACTTCCATTAGTGTAAACTGCAACGACATCATATTTATAGTAATTATCGGAGTCTAGTCCGGTGTCGTTATAGCTCGTAGTTGTGATTTTCACCGGTGTCGTTGTGTTTTTAATCGCAATCGTAAAGGGGACGCAATCCTTACTTGGCTCAGTTGATTCACAATGTTGAACCTCGTAATGATCGACCGTACATCCACTTGTAGTGGCTGGAGCACTCCAGGCAAAGTCAATCTGGGAGGACCCAACGTACGTGACTATGAGTTTTGACGGTGCCGCGTTACACACCGCGGCAGGGGCTCCTGGGGCAGCCGGCAGCGGGGCAGGAGGCGGCGCGAGCGGAGGTGTTGGGACTCGGACTCGCGGCAATTGCGCGTGGGCGCAGTTTGCAGCGGCCAGAATTAGAATACACGCTGATATTGTCCGGACAGTATTTGACATCTTGATGTGATCTCCTTTTCGAACGCGACGAATCAGCTTCACCGGTCGGCGTTTGCATATGGAAAGAATGAGCAACAGCCGCTAGCTGCAATCGCAGCCGATAAAGTAAACGCGCACTGAACCACACGAAGTGACGTCTCCGCGAATGCCGTTTTTTCCCCGGGACATTAGTTGTTGCCAAAGCGGCCTGAAAGTCGACACTTCCGCCTTCCGGCGAAGAAACGGGGGAGAGAGCCACGAGTTGCCCCTTCCGGCCGAACCAGCGCGTGTGTTGCGTTCAAGTGAAAGAACGAGATCGAGGCACTTTTCCCCTCGGGCGTGTGAGCATAAGCGTGTGGATGGCAGGGGGTTCTTTACTCCGTTGACGGGTTAGTGACTTGCGCGTAAGTGGGATACAATCTCGGTCCACTGGAGGCCCGCCCCAGCGTGGACTACTCGGCTCTATCGGCAGATGAACTGGCCCTCGCCTGCTTTCAAGGCGGGGACGAGTCGGTGTGGGCCGAATTTGTTCGACGATTCCAGCCATTGATTGCGGGAGTGATTTTCCGCGTCGCCTGCAAATGGGGAGAGATTTCACCTCAAGTTATCGACGATCTCGTGCAAGACACTTATGTGAAGGTGTGTGCTGAACGGGCGAAGCTTCTGGAAAGCTTCAGGTCTGCCCACAAAGATGCAATCTACGCTTACATGAAAGTCTTCGCCGCGAATTTGGCGCACGACTATTTCAAAGCGCAGAGAACACATAAACGGGGCGGCGGAAGCGCGGGCGGCGCTTTCGTAGATAAGAAAGATTGCGATGACGTAGCGGATTCGAAATCGGCTGAGTCTGCCATCGAGCGAGACTTGCTTATTCGAAGGATCGATGCCTGCTTGAAAGCGATTTTAGTGGGGCCGAATGCGGGGCGTGACCGCAACATATTCTGGCTCTATTACCGCGTCGGTCTGGCGGCAAGCGCGATTGGGGCTCTTCCGGTCATAGGACTGACGACCAAGGGCGTGGAAAGCACTATCGCGAGATTGACGAAGCAAGTTCGGGAACGATTGTCCTGGTCAGTAAAGGAATTGCCGTCGCGAGGCAGTGAAGGGATCAGGCCGGAAGAATCGTTCTAAGAGGAGTAAGCAGAGGTGAGTGAAGAAAAACATCTCAGCGGCGAGCAGATCGAGCGCTTGATGGAAGCCGAGCTCGGCGGGCCCGCTAGTCACGCGCAGGATGGACTTCTTAATGAAGCACAAAACCATCTGGCAACCTGCGGGACGTGCCTGAAGCTGGTTGCGATGTATCGGGAGTCTGAACGAGGGCTAGCGGGGTTACGCAGTGGCGAGCCGGGAGACCGTACTGCCGAGTGTCCCCCGGAACGATCACTGTTCGAGGTGGCGGGGGGAATTGCGAGCCCGGACGCAGAAAAAGTCCTGAGCCATGCTTCCAAATGCGATCATTGCGCTCCGTTACTGAGAATTGCTTTCGAGACGTTCGGGCAAAATAAGCAAGCCGAGGAAACAGAAATCTTGGCATCATTGGCGAGCAGTACTGAAAAGTGGCAAGAGAACCTCGGACGCCGCCTGGCCGCGGAAAGTGTGCTGCTGGTGAGAAGACCGGCGGCCGCGGCCCGCTCTACAAACCTCGCGAGATTGTTGGGCGTACTTAAAAGACCTTGGCTATACGCGGCCGGAAGCGCGGTCGTAATGGGGGCAATTACCGTCGGTTGGATGGAACTGCATTCACGGCCAAATTACGCAGACGAACTGCTGGCGGAAGCGTACACAGAACGCCGAACTATAGAGCCACGAATTGCTGGGGCGAAGCACTCTCCACTCAGGGGAGAACGCGGCGAGGGAACGTCGAGTTTCGAAAAACCAGCATCTTTGTTGAAAGCAGAAGCTCTTATTGTGGAGCACCTCCACAGGAACCCGAGTGACCCCAAGTGGCTCGCTGCCGAAGGTCGTGCTGAACTGCTTGACGGAAAATATGAATCTGCCGTCAAGTCGCTAAGGCGAGCGCTCGACGCAGGGCCAAATTCTGAGTCAGTCTTGGCCGATCTGGGGTCTGCCTATCTTCTACGCGCCAAGGAGGCAGATCGCCCGGCCGATTATGGCAACGCGATTGAATCCCTGACCGAGAGCCTCGCGAAATCATCCGACGACCCAATCGCGCTATTCAATCGCGCGCTTGCCCGTGAACGTATGTTCCTTTACAGCGAGGCGATAGATGACTGGGAGCACTATTTGCGCGTCGATCCAACTGGAGGTTGGGCGAACGAGGCGAGGGCAAATTTGCAGCGGGTGAAGAAAGAGATGGCAGAAAGAGAGAAGCGATCAGCGGCCCCCTTGCTGACACCGAAAGCATTTGCTGAGGTCATTGATTCAAATCACGACGCTGCGATCGCCCTGCTGGACAAGCGAGCGGAACAGTATCTGGAGGCTGCGACTCAATCGTGGCTATTGATAGGCTACGGAGAGAAAAGGGCGTCGGATAGTCGCGGCGGCGAGGCTCGCCGCGCGCTCGAATATCTCGCGGAAATTCTGAACAGGAACCATGATGACAGCTGGCTCTCTGAGTTCCTCCGAAGTAGCGGCACAGCCGCATATGGTGGGGGCCTGCGCTTGTTGGCAGAGAGCGACCGGGCTCTCCGCAGTGGCCGCTACGGACTGAGCGCGGAACTCGCGAAGAAATCAGAACAAGAGTTTGAGCGCTCAAAGAGCCAGCCCGGCATGCTTCGAGCTATCTTTGCGGAAATGCTGGCAGAAAGCTTCGAAATCAAATACGGGGATTGTCAAAGAAAAGGGGGCGCGATAGTCCCTTTACTTCTTCACACTCGCTATCGATGGCTGCAGATCCAGATTCTTCTCCAGGGCAGCGAGTGCCAAGACGCGTTGGGTCTGGAAGAGAACGCGATCGGGAACACATCGAGAGCAGCCTCACTTGCAAGAAAGTTTCACTACCCCGGCCTCGAGTTACGAGCGGTAGCCTTTCAGGCGGCCTTCCGGCGGGACATGGAGACCGCCGACCAAGGATTGCATGACCTGCGCGATGGGCTTGCGACCTTTTGGCAGAACGACCTGAGCAACACAAGAGGTGAGAATCTGTACAGCGCGCTATTCGATCTTGCAGGAACGAGGAATTGGCATCATCTCGAAGCGTCAGCGATTGCCGAGAAAATCGCCGACTTTCCGGTCGATGACCCCCTGGACCGGGCTACAGGTTGGGAGCTTCTTGCTGGGGCTCAAGAACGGGCGGGCGACTATGCCGAAGCTCGGAGATCACTGAAAACAGCCACGGCTCAGTTGGCCAGTGTTCCAGAGGACCGCGGTATTGGTTTGCGTAAAGCGGAAATCTCACTGGAGGATGCCGGGATCTTGCTGAAGATAGGCGACTCGAAAGGGGCACTTTCGCTGCTGGCTGGAGTTCGCGAGGAGTTTGAGAAAGCGGACTCAGGTGTGTTTCAAGCGGAATACTTCAAAACCTACGGCGAAACATATCTTTCACTCGGCATGGTTGAGTCGGCAGAACCTTTTCTTAAACGCGCTCTAGTTATCACCGAAGGCAGCCTTAGAGGACTTCGATCCGAAGCGGATAAAGTGCAGTGGAGCCGGTTGGAAGGCCAAGTCTACCGCGATCTCGTTGAGATCAGGCTAAAATCGCGCACTGCGGAAGAAGCATTTGCATTATGGGAGTGGTACAAGAGTGCCTCTATTCATCCCAGGCAACCAAGCGATTTTACAGAATTGACTGGCATCGATACCAAGGCGCTCTGGCCTCAGAACTATCCTCAAGCCGAGCAAACAGCAGTTATTTCTTATTTTGTGCGAAAAGAAGTGATTACGGTATTTGTATTGCGTGACGGGATCATTCGGACCAGGTCCTTGCCTTTCGTATCGGAAGCTAAACTGCAAGGGCTCGATCTTATCAGCCTCTGCGGCGATCCTTCTTCGAGCATCGAGGCCGTTCATGCTGAAAGTCGCCGTCTCTACGAAATCCTGATTGCGCCTATTGACACTGACCTTGAAGGCAAAACGATCCTCAAGCTCGAAACAGACGGGATACTCGGAAACGTTCCCTTTGACCTATTGATGGGAAGAGATGGGCGCTATCTGTCGGAGCGTTTTGAGATGTTGTACTCGCCTGGACTGATATACGCGACGCGTTCCTTGCAAGGTTCGGTTTCGCCGAAGAGCGTCGCACTGGTTGTTTTTGCGCCTGGAATAAAGAATGAGTCCTCGGCTGCACCACCAGAAGCTAGCGAAGAAGGCGAGGACGTTTCTGCATATTTCGAGAGGCCGATTACATTACGCGGGTCAAACGCAAACCGAGCGAGCGTTCTCCGGAATCTGCAGGACGCCGAGGTGTTTCATTTTGTCGGTCACGCGGTGGCGGGTACGGACCGAGTCGGACTGTTACTTGGCCCGGACGTAGTCGTGAGATCGAGTGACTTTGCGGGCATTCATCTAGGAAGACTAAAACTTGCAGTTCTTTCCGCCTGCGACACCGCAAATGGAGACGAAGGCTCGACCGCTGACATTAACAGCTTAGCGCGCACGTTGGCTGTCTCAGGTGTTCCGCAAACAGTTGCTAGTCGCTGGAAGGTTGATTCGGCGTTGACGAGAAAGTTGATGCGAGCATTTTACGCGAACGTGATGACCGGCAAGACGCCGGCTGATTCTCTCCGGTCCGCGTCTGCGAGAATTCGCGGACTGCCGGGATATGCGCATCCCTATTATTGGGCTTCGTTTGCAGTATTCGGAAGTTAGTCGAGCTTTGGCGGAATTCACTAGGAGAAATCTCATGAAGATGGCACTCGAGGTTAACTTTTACGGACCGATCGCCTTTCGGATGTGCAAGAACGAGGCGTGGGCGTACCTGCCGAAATGCCGGGATCACTATTGCAATATATTGACGGACAAAAACGATATTAGCCCTAAGCGGCGGGGAATTTTCGAGCTCGTCGGGCCGACGCCAGCTTCGACGCAAAATGGAGGTGGCGCCCCGCTCGTACAACGGACCTGGGATAAGAAATGGGGCCCGAAGCCGGGGAGTTGCTACTGCATTTTCAAGCTGCCTTCGCCGGATCGAGTTTTCGGTCTGCGTGGCGAGTACGTAAAGATAGACATTCCCGGCGACCCCTCTCTTG
>Ga0307478_10001063_pt1 | contig 25151 bp, 24 predicted proteins | sample atmos_gasesECM4C_2_FD_203713 | JGI IMG/M metagenome (GOLD analysis project Ga0307478, IMG submission 203713) | Hardwood forest soil microbial communities from Morgan-Monroe State Forest, Indiana, United States - atmos_gasesECM4C_05 | ecosystem: Environmental > Terrestrial > Soil > Temperate...
CGGTACTCGCGAGTCATGAAGCTCATCGCCAGCCAGGAATACAACCAGCTCTTCGATCTGGCCATTCAGGATTACCAACAAGCGATCACGCGGAATCCCGACAATGCGGACGTGTATTACCGGCGGGGCCGTGCGTACTTTTTCCGCGCTGCCTTGGACATGATTAAAGAGCCCACGTCTGTTTTTCTCGCTCCGGCCAAAGCTGATTTTTCCCGAGCAGTGGAAAAGAATCCCAAAAATGTCATGGCTTTCGACATGCTTGGCTTAACCGATGCTTCGATGGGAGATTGGACCCAGGCCATCGCTGATTTCGGACAGGAAGCCGCACTGGACCCGAAGCAACGCTTCCGTGTTGCCGACGCCTACTGCCATCGCGGCTCCGGTTACCTCGCAGAAAAGAAGTACGATCTGGCCGTTTGGGATTTGAACCGGGCGATCCAAATTCGCGGCACGTCAGATCCTTGTGAGTGCGAGCCTTACAATCCGTTGCTGGCGATCTATCTCAAACAGACACGGGAATACAACAAGGCGCGAGACGTGGTCGCGCTTGCGCAGCGTTCGGGAAAGTGGATTGCCCCCGAATATCTCGAACAACTAAAAGCGTCGAGCGCTGACCGATGACCCTCGATGTGCGTCTCTTAACGTTCCCTCCGGTCACAAGATCCGCGCCAGGCGAGTCAACTCCCGAAAAACAGGGCCAGTCGGAAATTATGGCCGCGTAGGGATAACTTCCGGCTCGCCGAACCGAAATCTTGTCGAACCTTGACCGTCCAGGGCGCGTCAGATGCCGGTGTACCAGGCGTAGCCTGCCTCGCAAGCGGCGGAGCCGAGGCCTTTGCCAAACCTTTTCAGATTGTCTGTGACCGTCAAATGCGTGATGAATTTTATGTTCTTGTAGCCGATTTGCCGAGGGAGCCGCATGCGAAGCGGGCCTCCGTGGGGCACCGGAAGGTCGTGGCCATTCATGCCGTAACAAAGAAATGTCTGGGGATGAAGAGCATCGGCCATATCGATGCTGTCCCAGGTGTCGGGTTCCATCGAGACGTAGACAATGTATCTGGCTTGCGGGTGGACCCCGACGAGATTCAAGACCTGGGAAAGAGGCACGCCGATCCACTCGGCGATGTAGGACCAGCCTTCTTCGCACGCGAGTTCGGTGATGTGGCTGCGAGATGTATAGCTCTTGAGATCGGCGATCGAAAACGATGCTGGTTGGGCGACCAAGCCATCGACGGAGAGCCGCCAGTCGGAGAATCCCCCGACCTGCAGGCGCTTAAACTCTTCGGTGAGGGGCGCGAGCTCATTCGGGAATGGACGGGGCGAAATGCGACTGGGCGGGAATTCGCGCGCTAACGAGTGCCGCGTGAGCAGCCGCTGTGAGGCGTAGGTTAACGTTTCGCCGAGGCCGTAGATCCCGCCGTAATCGGGGGGAACCAAACCATAGTTCTGCGCGAGGCGCGCCGCCACCGCTAAGCCTGATGCTCCAGCAGTGGCCGCGAGTCCGGATACGATCAGTTTTCGGCGTGAAAAGTTGATCATGTGTGCTCCTTACGTGTTTCGATGCGGCCTGTGATCATGGGTCCGGTGCGGCTCCAGAATCCGGCAAGGCAAACCATAGCGACGTGGACAAACAGGAACAGCACCAGAGCCAGAGAGACAAAGAAGTGAATGGTGCGAGCGGACTGACGGCCGCCAAGAAGAGTAACGGACCAAGGAAAGGCGGACGCAAAAGCGAGGGACATGGCCAAGCCGCTCCAAATGACCAAGGGGAACAGAACGAAGATCACAAACAGATAAGTGAGGCGCTGGAGCACGTTGTAGGAAGAAGCTTCTGCCGCGTTTGGCCGTTCAAAGCGGAATGGTTTTGCGAAGGGGGTCAAAAGCGCTCGCCATGAAAAATCCGTCTTGCTGGGGAACAAATCTTTCCGGAAATGGCGTGTAAGCATACCGGAAATGACATACAGCAAGCCTGTCAGGACCGCGATCCAGGCAGCTTCAAAGTGCAGCGCGCGGCTCCAGCCGTTCTGGTCCGGCAGCACGAAACCGTAACCCGTGGGCACCAATCTTCTTGAGGAAGGGATCGGCAGTTGAAACAACGGTTTAGTCAAGACCGTGCCGGTTTCGCCCCAATAGAAACGAGGGTGAGATATTACAATTTCGATGCCGGTGAGGAGCAGGCCAAAGAAACAGAGAGTGGTGATCCAGTGAGTGACGCGGACGAGACCAGAGTGCCTCGGCGCAACTTTTGTGGCTGGGACCGACGAAGCGGTACTTGAAAGACTGGCTTTCGCGGGTAGCTGCGCGGATCCCAATGTTTTTGCCTCCGGGCCTCGGACTGGCCTTGATAGAATGGCACCCATCCTACACCCCTATAGAGACTGGGACGGATGAATCTCGGCAAGGTAATCCACCGGAACTAACCCACTGGCTTGGTGAGTCCGATAGGAGCACGGCTGGGCGGCAGGTTTTCGATGGTTTGCCAGAGGTCAACTTACGTTCGTCATGACGTGAGCATCGTCAAGCCTTTTAACTAAGCTGCGAACCAGCGCTTCTTGGATATGGCGCCCCTCATTTGAGCGCCAGAGGGACTTTAACCCTCATGAACAACGCGCTGCTGGAGCGCGCACGTTGCCGACGACTGGCCCAGAACGGCGCCGACGATGCTTGTACGTATACTGACAGCGATCCCCTTCGGCCCGTGAGACCCAGCGAAAAGTCCGTGCTGAATACTTGAAATGTGGTGTACTAACTGTTATAAGACACGAGTGATCCCATTCCGTATAGCGTTCGCGCCAGGTATCGCGCTTTATGAGCAAGTCGTGTATGCCGCCAAGAAAGCCGTGGTCTCAGGCCAGTTGCGTGCTGGTGACCCATTTCCCTCGGTGCGAGAACTCAGCAAAACTTTGAAGATCAATCCCAATACCGCGCATAAGGTGGTCACGCACTTAGTAGCGGAAGGTGTACTCGAGGTTCATTCCGGCATCGGGACGGTAGTGGCGAAGCGCCCGTGCTCGACTGCCGCCGACCGCAGCAACTTGCTTCATAAGGAACTGGAGCAACTGATCGTCGAAGCCAAGAGGTTGGGTCTGACCTTCCAGGATGTGACTTCGGCGGTCGCTCAACATTGGAAGGGTCTGGACGGGAGCAAGAAATGAGCAACATTTTGCGAACCAGCGATCTCTCGAAGCGATTCCAGCAGACCGTGGTCCTCGACCACCTGAACATGATCGTGCCCGAGCATAGCGTATATGGGTTGGTTGGTCCGAATGGAGCGGGCAAAACCACAACCATCAAAATTCTTATGAACGCTCGCCAGCCAACCGAGGGGATGGCAGAGGTATTCGGTCGCGACTCGCGAAAACTCTCCCCGGAAGATTTCACGCAAATCGGCTACGTGTCGGAGAACCAGCAGATGCCGGAGTGGATGACGGTCGAATACTTCATGAACTACCTAAAACCATTCTATCCAGATTGGGACGTCGTGCGTGCCCAGGAGCTAGTGCGTCTATTCGAACTTCCGCCGGATCGCAAGATCAGGAATTTGTCGCACGGAATGCGGATGAAAGCGGCCCTAGCCTCTTCGCTTGCCTACCGACCACGGTTAATTGTTCTCGACGAGCCGTTTACAGGCCTCGATGCGCTCGTACGCGATGAGTTGATTGAGGGCGTGTTGGAATGCGCAGAGGGGGCGACAATCCTGATCTCCTCCCATGATCTTTCCGAAATCGAGAGCTTTGCCAGTCATATAGGGTACCTAGACCGTGGGCGTCTGCAGTTCTCCGAAGAGATGACGTCATTGGTGGACCGCTTTCGCGAAATCGAAATCACCCTCGCGAATCCCTCACCGTCACCGATATCGTGGCCAGCGGCGTGGCTGAACACAGAACAGTCCGCGGCGCTAGTCCGTTTCGTTGACACGCAGTTTGATCAGGAACGAACCATCGCGGAGGTTCACCGTTTGTTCGGGAACACCCATCAAATTTCTGTAAACCCCATGCCTCTTCGTGCGATTTTCGTAACCCTGGCCAAGGCTGGCCGAAAGGCAGCGTAGGTAGAAATGCGACAAGCACTGCATATTTTCAAAAAAGACGTTCGTCACCTTTGGTTCGAGATCGCCGTGGTGATTACGGTGGTTGTGGCTTTTGCTTTCACGGGAGCACGTCGTGCTCTGTGGTTAGTAGACCCAGCAACGAACAGAACCGCTGCTTGGACATTGGTATTGATCCTCTTGCCTTTAGCTTGGTGGACGCTCATCGCCAGGGTGATTCATGACGAGGCCCTGCCCGGGGATAGCCAGTTCTGGATCACGCGGCCGTACTCGTGGAAAAGCCTCCTGGGAGCGAAGGCGCTCTTCATCCTGACCTTCGTTAATATTCCCGTGTGGTTGGCTGACGGAGTCATTGTTCGCGCCTACGGATTGCCGCTGGGGGCCGAAATGCCAGGCCTGCTTTGGAGTCAAGTCCTGCTGGCCATCGTCTTCATCCTGCCGATCGCTGCGTTATCCGCCCTGACCACGGGATTCGTCCAGTTAGTATTTGCAATCCTCACGCCTTGTGTGATCGCTTTGGGTCTTGCCATCGTCGCGCCAGAGGTCGTTCTCGGTGGCTTCTTGGGCGGGTTGGATTGGGTCAAGACTTATTATCTGTTTCTAGTGATAAGTGTCGCCGCGTCGGCAATTCTTGTCTGGCAATACGCCATGCGGAGAACGGCCGCCGGTCGCTCTTTGGCACTCGCGGCGGGAATTCTGGCGGTTCTGGGAATGACGCTGATTCCTTGGTCCGTAGCTTTCAGGATCCAATCATGGTTTTCCAAGCAACGCCTGGACCAGTCCCTGGTTCACGTGGATTTCGATTCGCGTAATAGGTGGTTGGCGCGGGCTGTTATTGAACGAGGCGATCGCGTTCGCATCGAGCTTCCGCTCGACATTGCCGGACTTCCCCCCGGAATCATTGCGAAACCGGAAGGATTCTCCGTACATCTTCAGGGGCCAGATGGGACGGTGTGGCAGGCGAACCAACTTCTCGCCGGCAAGATGGGACAAAAATTTTCGCTGGAAGCAGCTGTCGATGGTGCTTTCTACAGAAAGATCAAGGATGAACCCCTGAAGGTTCGCGGATCGTTGTATATGACGCTATTCGGCAATCGGAGAACGGTGCGTGTTCCCTTCCTAGACCGCTCTGTTCTCGTGCCTCGCGTCGGTGTTTGTTCCGCAACCGGAGGAGTGCACCGGCAAAGCTATTTCCTGATTTGCAGTTCTGCGTTTCGATTTCCGCCGGTGCTGGTCTCCTACAGCTTCATACCATCCGCAAAGGAAGCGCTCCAAGACGTGTGGTCTTCTACCGAGCCCCGTCGACCGATCTCTTATTCCCCGTTCCCGGCTGAACCCGGCATCAGCCCGGTAAGCCAAGATTTTACGTTCTCCACTGTCCGCGTGCCGTTGTCAGAAGCTAGGGTGGATACACTGGAACCGCTCGCACACATTCGACGGAATTTTGAAATTGACAACCTGCGGCTCGGTGATTTTGAAGTGCGCCCAGCGCCTGTTTCACCTTAGAGTGCCCCAGCAGCGGCAAGCACCATTGTCAAGCAGTCCCGCAAAGAGGATTCGTGAGAAAAAGCCGTTGTTTCATCACTTTTTAATTTTACGCACGGCAGGCACTTTGCTCTTCAATTTCGTTTGATTGTACGCAACGGCGGCACGGACGAGATTTTTTAGGGCCCGCTCACTGATGTTGTCGCCCTCGAAAAGATCGATCGCTCGCCACGCGTTGCCTCCGAGGCCGGCGTTGAAGAGCTTGTCAGGATCCGGGAGGTGCGCCCCGTGGGAAAAAGTAAGCTTCACCTTATCTTTGTGGGCGTTGCCGACCGCGATCATTCCGTCGTGAGACCACACGGGGCTTCCCATCCACTTCCATTCCTCGATGATCTCCCGGTCGGCCTCCAGGATGCTCTTGCGCAGGCTGGCGAGCGTTTTGCCGCGCCAGTCTGTGAGTCCTCTGATCAGCTGGTCAATGCGTTCCGATGGATTCATTGGATCTTTATGCCCCCAATTCTTGTCCCGTTTTGATTCTCTTCGAAAGAAGTCGTCGAACGACGTGGCCTTTCCACATCCACAGTCCCGAAAGGAGCAAAACAGGAAGAAAGACATACCGAACCGTGGAGGCGTAGTTTGGGGTGTCCGAAGGTGAATCATAAATGTAACCGAGTATGGGAATGCCAAAGATAATGTGAATCCAGCGATTGATCGAACGTTTGGTGGCTTCTTTCATGATTAATTTGTCCCCCCTTTCTGAGACGGCCAGTCGGGCGTCTCCATACCGAATTGCTTGGCGTACTCCGCGTTCAGCTGCTGCCAGCCGAACTTCATGGCCGCGGAGCCGACGATGCGTCCAATCGGCTCGGCCGCGATGAGCCGCTCAAGAACATCGAAGCAGATGTGCCACCCGGCAGCACCCATGGCGATAAAGCGGCGGCCGATGTTGGTCCATAACGTCAGGCGCGTGCCGCCAGGAAAGGCTTGGAGTTCCCACCGCATATCGTGGTCACCCCAGTTGTACTCCAGCGCCTGGGGAGCGTCGGCTCGCGTCACTCTGGTTTCGGTAACGTGCGGCGTGGGCGCTCCCACCGTGGTGAGCTTCACCGTGCTTCCAACCGTACCCAGGCTCCCATCGGCTTCAAAGGGAGCCCACTCGCGCAGATGCGCTGGGTCGGTAAGTGCCTGCCAGACTTTTTCCGGCGAGTGGCGCAGGTCTCTGACGAGAATGAGCGTCCACTTCTCTCCGTCCTTTCGTACCTGCGCCCCGCGGGCCGGACCCGGTGTGTACTGCTCGCGATCGGTCACCTTCTTCTCCTTAGTGTGAATACTTCGCCAACTGGGTGAGCTGAATGAGGTTGCCGCAGGTGTCGTTCAGCATCGCAATGGTCGAGCCGGTCACGTCGGTGGGCGGCATGGTGAACTCCGCGCCGCGGGCCTTGATCCGCTCGTAGTCGCCCTTGACGTCGTCGGTGAAAAACATGGCCGCGGGCTGGCGTTGTTGAAACATCGCCTGCTGATACGTTTTGGCCGCGGGGTTGTTGTTCAGAGCCAGTTGCAGCTCAGTGCCGTCCGGCTCCTCGGGCGAGGCCACGGTCAGCCAGCGATACGGACCCTGACTGAAATCGGTCTTCTTGGCAAAGCCCAGTACCTCCGTATAGAAGCGCAGGGCCTGGTCCTGGTCGTGCACGTATAAGCTGGTTACTTTGATTTTCATTTCGTTTTTCCTTTGTCACCTGCGCGGTTTGGGCCGCGTCGTCTTTTTCTGGCTTTCCTTTTGGTTGGTGTTGATTGATCCATGCGCTCGAGGTGGCGTTCGAGAGCATCCAGGTGATCCGACCAGAACCGGCGAAACTGCCGCAGCCAAGCATCCACCTCCTGAAATGGTTCAGGTTTCAGCCGGTAGAGACGGCGCTGTGCGTCCACCATGGATTCCACGAAACCGGCCTCGCGCAGCACTCGCAGGTGCTTGGACACGGTCGGCTGCGGCATACCAAGTTGCCGCTCGATCTCTCCCACCGACTGTTGTGACGAGACCAGCAAGCTCAATATCGCGCGGCGGTTCGGCTCCGCAATGATTTCGAATACCGATTCCACTCTTTTCGTATACTCCACAGAGCATATACGTGTCAAGGCATATTTTAGCAAGGCTCCAGGCCCCGGGCAGCCCTTCGACACGGAGGTCCGCATCCGCCGTGCCCATGGTGTGTACCGCGTGGTCGAACGCCCGGGGTACTCCTCTACGTACGGCCGAAGGGCATAATTGTTCGTTGGTAGGACTTCATCTGATTCGTTCTGGCGGTGTGGCCCCGACGTGGAACTTCGTGCCTGCCATGCACGAGACGAGCGCATCAATAAACCTCTAGGCCGCCGCAAGAGGGATGGATGAAGTTTGCGGTGCGGACTCGGACTGGCGTTGTGCCGGAAGTTCGCCGCGCCGGGCATAGAAAAGAATGGCGAGGACGAGGGCGGCGAGCGCAAGGCCTGCGCCGAATTCGCTGGTCCACAGCCCGATGACGCGTGCGCGGCGCGTCTGCGCGTCGAAAAAGGCCTGCACAAAGAGATTGTGGCTGGCGTGCAGGAGCATGCCGGTCCAAACGCTGCCGGATTTCAGGCGCATCCAGGCGAAGAGAAAGCTGATTCCCAGCACCAACACGGTGAAGCACGCGATGGAATACCATAGCGGGCCGGCGCCGTGATAGTCCGCAAACAGAATGAGGGGGTAATGCCAAAGAGCCCAGATGCCACCGCTGATCAGCGCGACCCGCGGGAAAGAAGTGACCTTCGCGAGCTGCGGGACAAGAAATCCGCGCCAGCCGAGCTCTTCGCCGAGCGCGGAAAGGCACGAGGTCAGCATGCCAACCGTGGCGAGAAACAAGAAAAGTACCGGAAGCGCCGCCGCGTGCGGCAGTTGCGGGAAGCGGTGCATCAGAGCGGCGAGGCTGCGGTTGCCCGGGTCGAAGTAACCAGCCAGCCAGAATGGAACGTACACGACGCTCGAATACACGAGAGGAATCCCATAGCTGGCGAATTGATATTTGGTCTGTCCCCAACCGAAGCCGTGGCCACGCAAGTTGCCTTGGAAAGCGAGCCGCGTCAGCAAGCCTGAAACTCCCGGGCACCACATAAGTCCGAGGATCAGGAGGCCTGGGCTTCGACCCGCGCTCGACCGATGAACCACTTGCACGTAGAAAATAGAGCTAAGCGCCGCGGTCAGCAGTAGGTAGAGGATGATGGAGTTCTTGGTGCGGCGCGTGTCAGCAGCGATTAGGTCCGTCATGCGGCCTCCCCAGTGGCCGGGCGGAAAAAAGTGTCAAGTGCATGTTTGAACTGCGTGGTGCAGGCACTGCCCCGAACAGCCACGATTACGAAAATCGTTTTTTGATGAACCGGCAATCCTAATAGTGCAAGCTGAAATTCAGAAGGTGCCAATGGTAAATGAACCAGAAAAAGCTGACGCCGGCGACGGCCAGTAAGGAGTTCCAGATCTTGTACCAAATCCACTGCTGCGTGTCGCTCCAGGATTTTGCGGCGCTGTAGATGACCATTAGCGCTCCCAGGCCGGTTAGTAAGCCCACGACCTGGAGCAAATGAATCTTGAAATCGCCCCCCTCGCCCAAGCCTCCGGGCTTTTCCAAGCTGTTGAGCAGCACCGCTAAGCCGATCACGAAGCCAATCACCACGAAGCAAACCACATGCGCGAGTGTGCGCAAGCGCCGGGCCCCAGCACTCAGCGTGAGCGGCTTGGCGTAGTGCTTTCGCAGAATTGCCGCTACGGGCCAGAACAGCAAAGTGAGCGCGATAACGCCAAGGCTGAAACAAAGCAAGACATAGTTGAAGATTTTGAGGTTAACAACGCCTTCTACTTCCTGAAAGATCATAAACGGATAATCGATGTATAGGAGCCACCTACCGTCCTTGTCTTTCTCAAAGGCTAATTTCTCTTTCCCATTCACGGCGCGGAATAACATCGGCGCCATTTCCCGGAAATGTTTGGGCTGCCCGTTCAAGTTCTTGAAGAACTGGTCGATGTAGACGGTGTTGTCCTTGGGATCGGCGACGACCTTGGCTTCGCCGAGTACCGTCGTCACGGCCAGGATATTACTCTCAAAGCGCCGGCTAATCTTGTACATACCGGCAACGCTGCGCGCGTCTTGCGCCGCAGTGTCTAGCGCCGGTTCATTTGCCGGCGGAACTGGAAAATAGCGGTCCATGAATTTGTCGAACAACACCCCGCGCGGACTGACTTCATCCTTTCCGGCGCTGTTGTAGGACACGAAAAAGCCTACATGGGCATCCAGCAGCAAGTGCAGGTCGCTGTGGAACCATTGCGTATCGCCGCCGTGACCGATAATGCGCTGGCCGTTGCGCGACTCCTCGTAGAATCCCAGCGCCATGGCGTCCATAGAAGCTGGCCATCCCGGTTGCCGCTGGTGCATTTCGACCGCTGTTTCCGGCTTGAGGATTTGCACGCTGCCGTAACGGCCATTTTGCAGGTGCGCAATCATGAAGTGAGTCATCGCTTCCGCCGAAGCCGAGAGCGAGCCGGCCGGCGCCACCTGCACAAACTCAAAAGTCTTGGCGTCGTCAGAAGCGAGACGGTATCCGTTGGACATCAACGGCTTCAGCGCTTCTGGAAGGGGCTGCCGAAACGTGGCGTGATCCATTCCCAAGGGTTTGAGCACATGGGCCTCGACGTAATCTTCAAATTGCTCTCCCGAAACGCGCTGCACCACATAGGCGGCGAGAGTCGTGGCGTAGTTCGAATATGCGGGTATGGTTCCCGGCGGATAAATCTGCTTGGGTAGATGTGCCGGCAGGTACTCTGCGATAGGGCGCATGTCTTTCGCCGAGCCCACAAAAAGGTCCTTGATGGTCTCTTCCAAACCTGGACGGTGAGTCATGATGTCACGGAGAGTGGTGGGCTTGCCGAAGGTGGCCGGGACTTGGAAGTCGATGTAGGTGTTGACGTCGCGATCGAGATCCAGTTTTCCCTGCTCCACGAGTTGCATCACACTCGTCCAGGTAAAGAGCTTGGAAATGGAGCCCGGGCGAAACAGCGTGTTTTCAGGCGATACGGGAACTTTCTTTTCGTAATCGCAGTAGCCGTAGCCTTTCGCGAAGAGCAATTTGCCGTCCTTGACTACGGCGACGACTGCGCCGGAGATGTCCGCGCGCCCCAGTTGCAACGGCATCAAGCCGTCCAAAAAAGTTTGGAGATCTGCCGCCGTGAGTTCCGGCGCCTTGGTCGCAGCCTTCGATTCGGATGTCGTGGACTCGGCCTTCGCTTTCATGACCGGCACTTTCGAAGTGGTACCCTGGCCACTCTTGAGTGGGACACCTAGAGATGAAGCGAGCACGAGCGCGATGGCCATGCGATAGAGGCCCAATGAATTTTTTGATGTAAACAAGCTTGTTCTCCTATAGTTCCGAATTGACTCCGTGATGCTCACTTCTCGGCAGTAACCGTCCAAATGGCCGTGAGCGCGCGCTTGAAATTGCCGCCGAGAATCAGTTCGATGTCGGAATCGCTATACTTGCGGCGAAGCAAACCCTCCGCAAGGTCAAACATCCGCTTCGGGTGGTTCAAGCCCTCGATGTCGATTTTTTCGCGGAAAGCATAGCTGCCTTTGTAGCCCGCGCGTAATTGCTCGTTCTCTTTGGGCGGCATCTTGTCATAGCCCTGGAGGTCAGAGTCGCTACCCACGCCGAGGTGTTCCACGCCAACTAGTCTTGCGACGTGGTCGAAATGATTGAGGGCGTCTTCGATGGTGGTGGGCTCATCGACCTTGACGAACATGCGCACTCCGGTGATGCCCATGACGCCGCCAGTTGCCGCCATTTTCTTGATGGCTTCGTCGGTCTTGCAGCGCGGGTGAGGAACCAGAGCGCGGCAATTAGCGTGCGTGATCAGCACGGGCTTCTTGGAAATCTCGAAGGAGTCCAGCGTGGTGCGGTCGCCGCAATGCGAAACATCGACGGCCATGCCCAGCTTGTTCATGCGCCCAACGATGGCGACTCCAAAATCGCTGATGCCGTCGTCGCGGCGCTCGGTGGAACCGTTGCCAATCAGGTTGCGCGCGTTGTAAGTGAGCTGCGAAACGCGCTGCCCGAGGCTGAAAAACAAATCGACATCGTCCGGACCGCGAAAGTGTTCGGAATTCTGCAGACCCAAGAGCGCGCCAATCTTCTCGGATTTCTTCAACTCATCGAAAGAGGCAGGGCCATCGATGCGCATCAGGCTTTGCCCGTGATGGCGATGAATCCGTTCCAGAGCCCGAAGAACTGCAGGCTTTCGGTGTAAGCGTCGGGACCGCCGTTGCCGATGGCGGTGTGAAAGACGCGGATGCCGGAGCTACGGAATTGCTGGATGTCGGAGGGTGTAAAGGTCTCCGGATGCGCGAACATTTGCACTTGGCGCGAAGGGCTGATCGCAAAGGGGCTGAGCATGTCGATAACGGTCGTTCGGCCGACCAGTTCGACCGCGCGCGTTGAATACTCCGCGTTTGATCCGGCAAACAGAAGGTACCGCCCTCGGCTGAGGAAAGGAGCAGCAAAGGCGCCAACCGCGGTTGCCGTGGTCGACTTGATCGCTTGGCGCCGCGTTATCCGGCACACCTTCGAATTGGCTGCCCTCATCCTAAGCCGCTCCTTCCACGGAAACTTCTGAATTCTTGGGATGGAAAACCTGCTGGCGCACCGTTAACTGCTCGATGCGTTTCCGGCGCACGCCATACCCGAGGCCCGGAATAGTAGGCACCAGGATTGTCCCTTTCGGAGTGACTTCCACTTCCGGCTCGATGATATCTTCGTCCCAGTAGCGCTGGCTGGCGGAAACGTCGCCGGGAAGTGTGAAGCCCGGCAAGGAAGACATAGCGATGTTGTGGGCACGCCCGATGCCAGTCTCCAGCATTCCGCCCGACCATACCGGTATGGAACGCTGCCGGCAAATTTCCTGCACGCGGCAAGCTTCGCTGTGACCGCCGACGCGGCCAAGCTTGATGTTGATGATGCGGCAAGCACCTAACTCGATCGCAGCGCGAGCGTGACTGACGTTGTGAATGGACTCGTCGAGGCAAATGGGGGTACGCATTTGGGACTGCAATTTGGCATGGTCGAAAATGTCGTCCCAGGCGAGCGGCTGCTCAATCATCATGAGGTCGTAAGCGTCAAATCCCCTCAAATAAGCGGCCTGCTCCAGATGGTACGCGGAATTCGCGTCCACCATGAGTCTCACGGCGGGAAAGCGCTTGCGAACCGCGGCGATGGATTCCAGATCCTTGCCCGGCTTGATCTTGATTTTGATGCGCTGATAACCTGCCGCCAATTCTCTTTCTATAAGAGAGAGCAAGGCTTCCGGATTGGCTTGAATGCCCAACGAGACGCCGCAAGCGATCTCTCGCGCTGTGCCGCCGAGCAACGAGGCCAGCGGAGTGCCGCAGCGCTGGGACTCGATATCCCACAAAGCGTTTTCTAGCGCAGCTTTGGTCATCTCGTGACCGCGAATTGGCGCCAACAAGGCTGGCACGGCGCCTGGTCCCTCGATGTTCTTCCCGATGGCCAGCGGGGCGACAAAGCTAGTAAAAATGGACCACGAAGTATCGGTCGTTTCTGGATTGTAGAATGGGCCTTCGCCGGCCGTGACTTCGCCCCAACCGGAAAGGCCCTCACTGCAGGCTTCCACCAGCAAGATGCGGCGTTCCCAGATCTTGCCGAAGCTGGTCTCAAACGAAGACTTGAGACGGACGTGAATTTCCCGAAGCGTAAGTGCGTCTATTTTCAACAGCTGCCACCAATCGCGTGCGCTTGTGATGTTGCGGCCGGTTTCTGCTTTTGTTGATTTTCTAGCTGGCCGCTGCCGGACAGCAGGCCGAGGAGCAGAGCGGCCAGCCATACCGTGACTATCAATCTGCGCATTCTTTTCTTTCCGTGCGCGGTCGCAACTCAGAATTCAATGCGCAAGGCGAATTGACCCTGGCGCCCAGGCAGCCATTCGGAGACCGTGCCAAAGGTGGGGGCCCCTGAGGCATTGACCAGACCCATCTGAGTTTGCATCGCGGCGGCGTTGCCGGTGTTAAATAGGTTGAAGAAATCGAACATGCCTTGGACCCGGAGACGCTCGCGAATGAGCCAGGTTTTCGCTATACGCACATCCATGTTGACGAAAACAGGCGCGCTAAAAGCGTTGCGGCCGGTTTGCAGGTCGCGACCATCAAAGCTGCCGTTTCCATCCTGATCGATCGGGGCGGCGGAAGCGGCGGTGTAATGGAAACCGGACTGTGCGCGGAGCAAGCTGCTGAACTGAATCTTCCACGGCAAATTCACAAGCCCGTGCGTTTCGAAGGTATGACGCAGGGCGAAATCCGACGGGCCGCTGTCGAGTGCGGGGCCGTTGTAAAAAGCGCCGGCTTTCGGGACGTGATTGCCGTTGCACGCGATGAATGAGGCCGTTGCGTTCGTTTTGGACGGGCAAGTAGCAGTCCCCGGATCAGTTACTACGGGCGGGACGCCAACGAAGCTATCCGTGGGATAGGAACCAGAGCTTGCGGAAAGCGTACTGGTTCCGAGATTGGAATTGAGCGCGTCATCGTTTTCCGACGTGTACGTGTAGCTGCCGCCAATCGTGAAGCGCTTGCTGATGCGTTTCTCGAAAAAGAGGATTCCCGCGTCGTACGTTCCGCGGTACAAGGGGCCGTAGCCGTTGATGGGCGTAACAGACGGGATGTTCGTGAGCCGGTCCGCAAAGGGAATATTGGTCTCGCGAACCCCAAGAAGGTTCTCGATGTCCTTGTGATAGTAGTCGACGGAAATGACCCAGTCACTGCCAAGCTGGCGTTGCACTCCGAAGGTGTAGCTGTAGGTAAACGGAGTCGCAAAACTCGGATCGATCATCACCGGGTAGTTGCCGGGCTGATTGACATTGAAGGAAAGGGCTCCGAAGGGTCCCCAAAACCAGAAATTAGAAGGCATCGCGGTGGCGGCGTCTGCGGCGGTGAGGAATGCAGAGGGACTCAATCCAGAGAGCTGCTGAACATTGTTTACCGTAACCACGGAGTTTGCGGGTATCGGCGTAGTACCGATGTTGTTGAGGTGGTCGATTCCGTATTTAGCAGGCTCGCCGGGAAACGTCGGCCCAAGTGCACCGGGTGGTATACAAAAGCCGGGCTGCACGAGTAGCTGTGCATCGGTCTCGCTAGTGGAGTTACACAAACCAAAGAGCGCTGGAGCCCAGGTGGGTACCCCATAAAAGAGTCTTGGGAATGAGAGCGGCTGGCTCAACTGAATGCTGGCGCCGCCGAAGCCCGGGACATCGCGGACGAGGCCAAGGCGGAAATGGTCGTAGAAAATACCGAAGCTGCCACGAACCACGGTCTTCGCCGTAGCCGACCAGGCAAAGCCAACGCGTGGCGAAAAATTGTCCTTCTTGTTGAAGGCAGAGTCATAGTCCCAGCGCAAGCCGCCATTGAGCGTCAAGTTGTGCCGGATCTTCCAGTCATCCTGAATCCAGAAGCCGTCATAGTTGTTGCGAAGCTTGATGTCGTTGGCTTGGGGCGTCAGGCCGCCGGTGGTCGCAAGGAGAAAGAACCCTGAATCGATGGGGCCAAACTGCAAATAGTCAGCTTCGGTGGCGAAAAGCTGATCCTGTTGGAGATTGGCTTCCACGCCGTCGACCTCGGTGCGCTCAAAATCCCACCCGAACTTCAACGTGTGACGACCGAAGGTTTTATCCAGATTAGCGCCGAAGGTTCCATATTTTTGATCGATGTGGGAGGGCGTAAAAGTCGAACCGTAGGTTACATTTCCTAGATCTCCAAACAGCGTGTTGGTAGTGAAGTTAGTAAAGATGTTGAATCTTGTGTCGGGACCGGCCTGGGGATGAGCAGCGCTGGTTAAGGTCGATTCGCCGCGATACTGGCCGCGAAGATTCAGGATGAAAGGGCTGCCAGAATCTCCCAAGGTAACAACATCGCTAAATCCGAGAAGAAGGTTTCGGTCACCGAGGTTGGTGCGCGTGGAGGGAAGATTGGTCGAGGCGGAAAGGGGATTAGTGCTGTCGACATGGACGTTGGTGTAATTCATTAGCTCCGTGAGATGGTGAGCAGCAAGCGTTTGATCCAACTTTACGAAGAGGCGCGTCTCGTTATCGGTAGTGGGCTCATTAAAGCGCTCCTCGCTGTTGAGCAGGAATTGAGGAGTGTTTGGAGGAGGGACAAAATTCAGCTGCTGATTCTCGTGAATGTTTTCCGCAGAAGCGAACCAGAATGCCCTGTCCTTGACCATGGCCCCGCCACCAGCGACGTCGTAATCCCAGCGCAAGAGATAGGGCGGCTCCGTTTGTCCGGGAATGCTGGAGCCGGCGAAAGTTCCCGGAATGTCGGAACCGTCGAACGCGTTGTTGCGATGATAAGCGGACGCAAGCCCGTGCGTAGTATTGCCTCCGGATTTGGTAATCACGTTGACGACGCCGCCGGAAGCGTGGCCGAACTCGGCTTTGTAGCCAGTAGTAATGACCTGGAACTCCGCAATGGTGTCCTGATTGAATTGCGCGGCAGCGCCACCACTGAGTTCATTCTGGTTGGACAAACCGTCGATGAGGAAACCGGTGTTGTTGGCGCGCTCACCGAGAACGGGCGTGGCGTTGTCGCTATTGAGATCAGCTTGCCGGTTGATCCCTACGCCCGGAACCATTTGCATGAGATCCAGATAGTTTCGTCCGTTAATCGGCATATCGACGATCTGCTGAGGAGTGATCGTCACGCCCTCCGATGAAGAACTCGTCTCCAGGAGCGGCGGCACAGCCGATACCTCCACGACTTCTTGCACACTGCTGACTTCCAGAGTGACATCAAATCGGAGAGTGCGGTTCAGGGTAATGTCCAGGCTCGTGAAAGCTTTTGTGCCAAACCCGGAGTGCGAGACGGTCAGCTTGTAGGTTCCCGCCGGAACTGTCGCTAACTGATAATTGCCGTTCCCGTCGGTCATGGTTGTTTTGTCAAAACCAACCGTGTCGCCGGCAAGACGCACCTCGGCTCCGGCGACCGCCAGTCCTTGGTGATCGGTGACGCTGCCTTCAATCGTCGAGGTAGTCTGCGCGCGCGCCGCGGGCGTGAACGCGCAAAAGCCAAGGAATAGACAAATCAAAGCGGGAAAAAGACGCTTCCGCAGGCTTGAAGAAGACAAGGAACTCGCGACAAGCCACCAGCCTGAACGCCGCATATGCAACCTCCTGGTACGGAGTGTTCTGACCTTACTCGACGACCTGCACCATGTGTTGCGAACCATTATGCATCGTAGAACTGATGTGCAACAAGTGATGCGCAGTCGCAAGTCCTGGAATTGGCAGGACTCTAAGGAAATTCGAGCATAGTGTCAAGTCAATTCTGGACATATCGCAATTCCGGATAATAGTGCAACAGATGTTGCAATACGATAAGATGACGCCGGTGCCGTAAGCACCGGCTGTTGCACTCGTTTGACTTACCAACGACAAATAAGATAGAAGTGCAGCCTCATGCCAAAAAAGCGCAACTCGCTGGGCTCTCGTGCAAACCGGCCCAATCTCGCCATAACCTTCGGCTTGCTCAGCCCCAAGCGCCAGGAATTGTTTAGGCCCGTACTGGAAAATCCCCGCGACTATGTTCTGCTGAATGTCCGCGAGTTGGCGCATAAGCTAAAGGTCGATCCCGCCACGGCGCTGCGCGTGGCCATGAAAATGGGTTTTGGCAGCTATCGGGAGTTTCAGCAGTACTTGCATGAGCTTTCCGTTTCACAGGCCACCTCCCTCGACACCATGGGTACGAGCAAAACGAAAGGCTCGGATCTTTCGGCGCACGTGCGCGAGGCGGTGGACGTCGACGTCCGAAATCTGCAGAAGTTCCGCAATGCATTAAATACCGAGCGGATCGTTGCGGTGGCAAAAAAGATCCATCGGGCGAGGCGCATCATTATCCTGGGCGGCGATCTCGCCGCGAATCTGGTCGGTTTCCTTCACTATCATCTAATCCTGTTGGGACTTCCCGTGGTGACCGCAACGTCGTCCGGTGAGGCGGCTCACCTGTCTAGTTCTTCGGGCAAAGGTGACTTGCTGATTGCCATGAGTTTTCGCCGCGGCTTGCGCCAGACTGTGGAAGGTCTGCGTCAGGCACGTGCCAATGGCGCTTATTGCATCGGCATCGCAGACACGCTGGTTTCCCCGATCGCTCGCTTTGCCAACGAGTGCTTTATTGCCTCTGTGGAGACGCCATCGTTTGGCGCTTCCTACGCTGCGCCTATGTGTCTGCTGAATGGCGTCCTGACCGCTGTTGGGCATTACGACCGACGACGTAGCATGGAGCTGCTTAAAAAGGCTGCCGAGGAACAGCGCACCGGTTTCCGCTGGTTTCGAGAGTAAGCCCTGAAGTAAGAAAGAGGGACGGCGCAGCTGCTTAAGTCACCCCGAAAAATGGGACCGCTTGCTTGACGTTAGCGCTGGCACTAGGTGCGGTGGTCATCCATTTACTCGTCAGGATCGCTGCCAAATATGTGGTCGCCGGATTACGTTCACTCCACGGCTCCCCGTGCGCGCAATAGGGCAACACTACCGCTTTCCTTGGCGGGAAGGCGACCTCCTGAGTGTTCATCCGCACCCGGAAACCGCAACGCGTATCCCAGGGGTGCGCACTCAACGAACTCCTCCGGGCGTTCGTAATGGCCAGGAAGTTTCACGTGAATTCTCAGGTCTGCTCCACGATCCAGGAGCAATTTGGCCACCGGCACCCCCCAGTCGCCAAATTGGGTGACGGCGTGGAAGATTGGAGTCTGTCCACCGATGCCGGATGAGTCGAGAGCCGCGCGAGCATTGACGTCCGCTCCACGGTCCAGCAGCAGCTTCGCCGCATCTACATTGTCGTATTCGGCTGCAACATGCAGCAGGGTGGCTCCGCGAAGTTTGAGGCGCCGGGCGGCAGTGCTGCCAAAATCGAGTTCAGGGAAACGCCTGTGCAACAAAGCGGGCTCAGCATCCAGATTCTCAACTAGGAGGTCGAGCCGATTCCTAAGCAAATTTAGAACGGCGGGAACGTTGTACTTGGTGATGCCGCCTGCGTTGAGAAGGATGTCAATGCAAGTGCCCAGTTCCTCGGAACGCGCATAAGTGCCAATGACATAGTCCAGAGCAGTGCCCGGGTACTTTCGTTGCGGATCGGCGCAGTTGGGATCCGCACCGCGCTCCAGCAACCATTGAAGCGGCAACGGCTCAACTGTTTCACATGGGGCGAAGATTATTGGAAAATACCCGTTCCACAGAGCGTTGAGGTTGGCGCCGCGCGAGACGAGCAGCTCCATCATGGGGATGCGATGGCCGAAGAGCGCGGCGCGCATCAACGGACCATCGCCGCCCTGATGAACGTCTGACCCGTTGTCGATCATCCATTCCGCCATAGCCAGTCTTTCGGGAGTTGGCGACCCCCACGGCACGCGGCATTCGGCGACCCACGTGAGGGGACCATTTTTGTTATATCCGAGGGGAGCCCGGTGTAGCGCTGGGTTGGCGGTCATTAGTGCTTTGACGCGTTTCACATCATTCGCATCGATGGCTTGCTTAAGTTGTCCAGTCTCCTCCAGTGAATCCACATAAGCTTTGAGCTTTGGCCAGCTGCCAAAGCCATAGAGACGGGCGATTTCGAATTGAGCTTTCGTGAGGGTCTGCGCCTTGCCGGATTTGAGAAGGTCCTTTGCTTGGTCCTTCAGATGGCGAAGATTCGGACGGTCGGGAAGGGAACGAGGAACTTCTGCAGAATTGGTCGACACAGCGACCTCCTTTCATTCGAAGCCGCCCATCGTCCGCATGTCGGGCTGAAAGAAGATTCGCCAAAATTTGCAAACCAAAGGTGGGCTTCTACCCTTTCCGCGGACCGGATGCGTCCTTTACGCTATGCGAATCTTACCAGAAGCTTGAACGAAAAGGTTCGGGTGCCAGGGCGCGCACTCACCGCCGGAAGGACGGGAAGGGGAGTTTTGCCCATGAGCCTGTCTGTCGGTATTTCCGTGGGCGGTGTTCCGCACGGCCAAGGCAGCCATCAAGCTGCATACGCTGCTCGATCTGCGCGGCAAAATCCCCACCTTCATTCACATTAGTGATGGCAAGGTGCACGAGGTCAACAATCCTCGGCCAACTGCTGCCCGAGCCCGGCGCCTTCTACATCATGGATCGTGGTTTCCTCGACTGAAATCCTATAGATCCTCAGCCTGACCGTGTTCGAGAAAATCCCATTGGATCAACTACTTGCACAAAGGATGAGCGACGAAATTCAACTGGTTTCCGATAACCAATTGATTTTGTTCGCATAACGTTGGGGCACTACTGGTTTTTTGTATATAAAAAACAGCTTGACCGGCGCCATCAAAAGCGCCTATAAGCTGATCGCGATTTGATGAATGAATGTTTCATTTGAAATACTCTTTGGGAAATTTTCTGAACGTCCGTAGGAATAACAAGCGCGATTTCGGGCTGGAAGACGTAAGTACCAGAGTCATTGGTGACGGCAGCGCGCTCCGCACCGGTGTCCGAGTTTCGGAGGACTCCGACCAGGACGATACACGCTCAAAGTAACTCGACAAAGCTTTAGCACCAAGCAGGTTCCTGACTGAGATTTATGTTCTGATTTGACGCCAGAATCTTGATAACCGTTGGCCGCTTCTGCCGTAACAGAGCGTGCGCTTTTGTACTCCGGTTCAGCCACGTTGGAGATTATATGAAGAGACTTCCTGCTCTTCTTTTCTTACTTTGCTTCCCAGCTGCATCGATATTTGCGCAAAGATACGAGCCGGAGTGGGATTCCATTGACCAACGTCCAACCCCTGAGTGGTTTACCGAAGCGCGTTTTGGCGTCTTTATTCATTGGGGCACTTATTCTGTACCAGCTTATGCCCCTGTCATTCCCGGCAAGCTCGCCTACGCCGAGTGGTACTGGCACGCGATGACTAATGGCCGATCCGATCCAAAAGCAAATGATCTCGAGAGGGGTACCTGGGCGTTCCATCAAAAATGGTATGGTACCGATTTCGTTTACCAGAACTTTGCGTCGCAATTCAAAGCTGAGCTCTTTAATCCCGATCACTGGGCCGACGTTCTTGCCGGCTCTGGAGCGAAATACGTTGTCCTAACCTCCAAACATCACGAGGGATTTGCCCTGTGGCCAAGCAAAGAAGCTTCCGCCACATGGGGACGTCCCTGGAATGCGGTCGAGATCGGTCCGAAGCGGGATTTGTTAGGTGACCTTACCGACGCCATTCGCCGCAAAGGCCTGCGCATGGGTTATTACTATTCATTGTACGAGTGGTACAACCCCCTCTGGCTTTACAACAAGCCGCAGTACGTGACCGAGCACATGTTCCCCCAATTCAAGGATCTGGTCACGCGCTACAAACCTTCGGTCATCTTCAGCGACGGCGAGTGGGAGATGTCCTCTGCCAACTGGCATTCTCCTGAACTGCTCGCATGGCTTTTCAATGACTCGCCCGCCAAAGATGAAGTCGTGATTAATGATCGCTGGGGCAGTGATACCCGGCACAAGCACGGCGGCTACTGGACGACCGAATACACCGCGGGCATGAGCGGGATCGACCATCCCTGGGAAGAGAACCGTGGCATGGGCGTGAGCTACGGCTACAACCGCTCCGAGGACCTCAGCGTCTATCACACCGGCCGTGAATTGGTTTTTATCCTGGTCGACACCGTGAGCCGCGGCGGTAACCTGCTGCTCGACATTGGCCCCAACACGGATGGAACTATCCCAGTCATCATGGAGCAGCGGCTCAAAGAAATCGGGGACTGGATGAAGATCAACGGCGAAGCCATCTATGGCACTAAGCCGTGGAAAAATACGCGGCAATGGACGGCTGGCGAAGTGCCCAAGATCGAATACAACAAGGAATTCTCATCCGCGTACGATGTCACTAAGTTGATCGAGAAGCCTTCGGACGGCAAAGCGTCTATCGAGGCGTTCTTTACCGCGAAAGGTAACGATATTTACGCAATCCTGCCACACTGGCTAGGCCATAGCCTGGTCATTAAAGACCTGAACGCTGCCAAATCAGTCGCCCTGTTGGGCTCGCCGACAGTAGTGAAGTTCAAGGAGATGAAATCAGGCCTCGCCATCGAGCTGCCGGATCTTCCTGACGATCTGAGAGCCCAGCCGGCTTGGGCGTTGAAGATCACTTTGAACTAATCTTCCGATGAGCGCTGGAGGCGATACGAGTTGGGGAGCAGAAATACTTAGGGGATAGGGTGAAGCAACTATCAAACTCTTGACCCTCACCGCGGCCAGAAATCGAACATCACCGGAACTTTTGCTGCTCCTCCGCAGGCGATGGCCCGATCCGCCACCGTTCTGTTCAAATCCACCTTTCATCCCAATGGCCACGATGTTCAGAAAGGCCAGCACACGCACCTTGGCCTAATCGATCACTTCTTCTTTTTCTTCGAGAGATGTGTGCACGTGACCGCATCCGATGCGATCGGCGCCAGGCGATATTGGTCCACGCCATAGATGAAGAGGCGCTAGCCGCCTACTCCTGAATTGCCAAAGCGATGATATTCGACCCCGCAGCGACCGCTACGTACTGCTTGCCGTCAAACATGTAGGTCATCGGCGAGGCTCTCCACGTGTGGTTGGTTTGGAAACTCCACAGAGGGTTGCCGGTCATCGCGTCCGCCGCCATCAAGCCTCCACCTTCTTCACCGAAGATTACCAGCCCACTCGCCGTGGTGAGGGTGCCGCCCCAAGAGAGCGCAGGTCCCGGTTGGGTCAGTTCCCAAGCAATCGCTCCCGTGCGGATGTCGATGGCCTTCAGAACCCTCTGCGGCCTGGGATCGGGAGCCGTGCGTTGCGAGCCGCCCAGATATGACTTACCGGGCTCCCATTCTCCAGCGTCACTCTTGGTGTAGATGCTGCATTTCTCAAACGTCTGTACGTAATACAAGCCAGTTGCGGGATTAAAGGAGGGCGAAAACCAGTTGGTCGCTCCATCCTGAGAAGGGCAGACCTTGGTGCCTGCCTCCGTCGGCTCCTGGTTCGGCAGCTTGATGGGACGGCCATCTGATGCGATCCCGCTTGCCCAGGTCAGGTTCTTGATAAACTGTTTTGCCAGGAGGAGTTTTCCGTTTTTGCGATCGAAAACATAAAAGAAGCCGTTGCGGTCAGCGTGCAGGATCAGTTTGCGGGGTTGGCCCTGCCAGTCCGCGTCTACCAGAACCGACGTTTCCGTAGCGTCCCAGTCCCAAAGATCGTGCGGGGTGAATTGGTAATACCACTTGAGCTTGCCGGTCTGGCGTTCCAGTGCCAGAATGCAATCTGAGTAGAGATTGTCTCCGATGCGATGGTCTCCGTTGTACTCCTCGCTGGGGTTGCCGGTCGGCCAATATATGATATCGAGCTCGGGGTCATAGCTGCCGGTGAACCAGGTTGGCGCGCCGCCGTGATCGACGTCCTTGCCTTTCCAGGTCTCCGAGCCTGGCTCGCCGCGTTTCGGCACGGTCCAGAACCGCCACACTTCCTTGCCGGTATCCTGATCGAAGGCGGTGACGAATCCCTTAGCGCCATGTTCGCCCCCCGCAACGCCGGAAACAACGAGGGAGCCTGCGGGAAGCGGCGCGGACGTGGCGAAGTAGTTCTGGTGCCAGTCCGCGCTCTCTCTGTCCCAGAGCAGATCACCGGTAAAGCGGTTCAGCGCGAGCAGATGGGCGTGATCTGTCTCCAGAAAAACGCGGTGGCCGGCCACTCCGACGCCGCGGTTGATTCCAGAATCGCCAACCATTCCCGGTGTGCCGGGCAGCTGGTAATGCCAGAGCTCGCGGCCAGTCCCCGCATCCAGCGCGAAGCATTGGTTGGGGGCGGTCACGTACATGATGCCGTCCACGACCACCGGCGTCACTTCCAGCCGTCCCACGCCCGGAATCGTAAACACCCACTTCGGTGCGAGCCTTGTGACATTGTTCTTGTTGATCTGAATGAGCGTGGTATAGCGGTTGCCGCCGGGATCGCCATTGTAGGTGGGCCAGTTTGTCTCGGAAGTGACCTCTCGAAAGAGATCTCCGGCGCGGCGCAACAGATGGATGCGCTTATCATCGGTTCGTAGTTGCAGGTCCTCGAAGCCTTCGCCGAGCACCTCACCACTCAGTCTCTGGCCGTCGATCGTCTGAACGGTCTTGTGCTCAACAGGCCTGCCCAATGCGCCCTGTTGAATCGTGCGCAAGAACCTCAGCAAATAATCCATCTCCGGATCGGCGACTTGGCTTGGAGGCATCCCGCGCGCGGGCAGGCCCTCCCGAATCAGTGTGGCAAGCTGCTGCGCTTCGCGGGTAGCCAGGCGGGATGTAATCGGGGGGCCCATTGGGCCTCCGTTGCCGTCGGCGCCATGGCATGTCGCGCAGCGATTTTCAAATAATCTGCGCCCCGGATCGCTATCCTGCGCTAGGAGGCTCCAACCCGCGAGGATTGAACCCAAGACGAAAATTGCAATACGCATACAGTGACGCGTCCCAGGGAACCCACCGGGGCCGGGCAAACGGGCAACAGACCACCTGCCGATACCGCGAACTGCTGCATTTGTTTGTTGCTCAAGGATAATTAGGTTCTCCTCAACTGTTGCGCGGCCTCTTCGGTCGAGCGGAACTCTTCGATGAGCGGTCGCATCCGGTGCCGTCGATTTCCTCGTTGTCTACGTCGCCAGCCGCTCGATCAGCGCGTCAGGAGCCTTGAGCCCGCCACGGCGAAACGGGTCCATGTGTTCTACAGGGGGTACTCGATGATTCGTTGTTTCATCAAAGTGAACAACTGGGCCGCGAACGAGGGCTGTCAAGCCCGCGCCGAAGAGCAAGCGCATTCGATCCGTCATGATCCTAATCCTCACTTCAACGCCAGAGCGGATTGCATCATGGCTCTGGTATACCCCACGTTAAATGCGAAAGCGGCATAGCCACCTCCCCCTGGATACTGTGACCGGAAGTTGGGCCGTTCGCGGTCGTAATCAAGGCCGCGGGGATGCTCGGGGTAGATCAGGCGGGTATACTTCTGCTTCACCAGTTCTTGCATTACGGCAAACATGTCGTTCTCGCCTTCGTCGATGAACACTTCGGTGTACCGCTCATTCGGCTTCTGCACCTTGACATTGCGGAAATGCACATGGTTGATCCGGTCCCGGGATGCGAACCAGCGGCACACCTCGACAGGATCGCCGCCCATCTCTCTCGTCACGCCACAATCAAAGGTGACCCCGTTCGAAGGACTGTTTACTATGCCTATCAGTTTCTTCCAACCCTCGATCGTTCCCATGATCTGCTGGGACCCCCGGCTGTTCGGCGCGGGGGGATCGTTTGGGTGCAACGCGAGACGGACGCCCGCCTTCTCGGCCTCCGGAATCACGGCCTTGAGGAAATAGGTGATGTTGGCCCACATTTCCTCGAGCGTATGGGCCCCCTCTTCCGCGAGCGGCGGAAGATCCTTCATCCGTTCGTAATCAAAGCCGGTCCAGCCCGCGCCAGCGCGCCCGGTCTCTTCGAAATAGCCCTCCATCGCCCGGTGCGCGTACCAATTATATTCGATAACTGGCAGGCCGGCCTTACCGGCAACCCTGATCG
>Ga0307478_10001064_pt1 | contig 25146 bp, 21 predicted proteins | sample atmos_gasesECM4C_2_FD_203713 | JGI IMG/M metagenome (GOLD analysis project Ga0307478, IMG submission 203713) | Hardwood forest soil microbial communities from Morgan-Monroe State Forest, Indiana, United States - atmos_gasesECM4C_05 | ecosystem: Environmental > Terrestrial > Soil > Temperate...
TGAGATGCAACCCGCCACTCTTGTCGGTCCAGACATTATCCGCATCGTACAGACTGTTTAGTCCGCCTCGAGCCGAGTCTGTGGTGCGAACATTCCAGTCATATCCGCTGAAGCGTAGTGGCACAGTGGGGAGGTCCGGCAGAGATCCAACTCCATTAACAATCTTCAGTGCCACCACAGAACCACTCATAGGAGGAGCTACATCGATCGTCGGCGCCGGATGATAGTCTGCATCCACGAGCAATGCGGCGTATTCGTATCCCAGGTGCGTCTGTGTGCTCCATGTTGAGTCCGCCTGGATCGATATAAACGGATGTTCCGGCCAAGGCTGTACCCACCACGGGCCACTCTTTGCATAAACGACAATTTGCTGTCCCGGTCGAGCCCCAGTGACGCGACCTGAGATCTTATCGACTCTTTCCCGCCCACCCTGGGCTGCAGGAGGAATCTTGGTGAAGGTGATGGACGGTGTTTCCTGAGGTCTCTCTGACCGGCAAGCCACCAAGGCGACCGCGCTTAGGAAAACGATAAAGCTCATGATTCGCAAGACAGGACACGTTGCAGAAGTTGCTTGAATGCGACCCGCCGCCTCGATTTCAGACCGCTTCACTTGCATAAGGGAAAAGAGTCACTCTCGTCGGAAGTCCGGCCTGCCGTCGGCCGCCAGTCGAATTTCACAACTAAAGCATCTTCTCAAGCGATGTGGAGAAAGTCTGTTCCGTCCTGAGGCGTAGGCCGCGAAATCCCAAGCCGTCTCATTTTAGCCAGCAGGGTGGTTCGTTTTAGTCCCAGTTTGGCGGCTGCGCCGCGCGGTCCACCAACGATCCAGCCAGCCTGCTCCAGTGTTTCCAAAATCAAAGTTCGATCGGAGCCTTCCAAGGTCATTGATGAGTGGAAAGTTCGGGTGCGATGCAGACTGGGGATCATGAGTTCTGTTTGCTCTTTGTGCAACGGGTTTGGGAGCAGGCCGTCGCGCGAAAGGATCACCGCGCGTTCCACCAAGTTCTGCAACTCACGGATGTTGCCAGGCCAGGAGTGCCATTGGAAGGCAGCCATGGTTTCCGATGGAATGCTGTCGACTTGCTTCCCGATGCGGTGGCTAAACATGCTCACGAAATGCGTGACAAGGGCCGGAATGTCTTCCCGGCGTTCTCGGAGCGCCGGCAGCAAGATGGGAAAGACGTTCAGGCGATAGTACAGATCACTGCGAAATTGACCGCGAGCGACCATCTTCACCAGATCGCGATTGGTTGCCGCTACCAGGCGGACATCCACTTTGTGGGTGCGACCGCTCCCTAAACGCTCGAATTCCTGCTCTTGCAGTACACGCAACAGCTTCGGCTGCAACGCAGGGGGGATGTCGCCTACTTCGTCCAAAAACAGCGTGCCTTTGTCGGCCATTTCGAAGCGCCCGATCTTCTGCGCGATGGCGCCAGTGAAGGCGCCCTTCTCATGACCGAATAACTCGCTCTCCAGAAGATCCAGCGGAATCGCCGCACAATTCAGTTTTATAAAAGCGCGCCCGCAACGCTGACTTGCATTATGAAGGGCCTGAGCAATGAGTTCTTTTCCCGTGCCGGTTTCCCCTTCGATGAGGACAGTCGAGTCTGTGGGGGCAACCTGCTCCACCTGGTCGAGAGCGGATTCGAGAGCAGCGCTATTGCCGATGATCCGCTCGAACGTACGCTCAGCCTGACCCGGCCCAGTGTTCGTGAGTGTTGCATGATCTCCCACAGAAGGCTCCCACGCGACTGCTATGGTCCGCGGTTGCTCACATTACAAGAGCAGCGCGAACCCTTTTGAGCAACAATTGATGATCGAACGGTTTTGCAAGAAACTCGACTGCACCCCGTCTCATGGCTTGAATACGCATTCGAGCGTCTCCATGGGCGGTAATGAAGATGATCGGAACGTTGCATTCCTGTTCTTTCAGCTTGGCCTGCAACTCCAGACCCGACATCTTTGGCATGCGGATGTCAACGATCAGGCACGCAGCCTTACCATGTAAATCGGAGTTGAGGAACTCCTCCGCGGATCCGAAGCAACGTGCTGCGAGCTCCGCCGCCTCCATGAGGTCACGCAGAGAATCTTGCATGGCCTCATCATCGTCAATGATCGCAATCAATTTGGAGGTTTGGTCCACCGGCATGCGGCGAGGTTAAGTCATTGCCCCACTTGGAACAATCAAACTTTGGGCGGGCAAAACTAGACTTTAGTAGGTTCGACCGCTACTTTCGATAATTGGGGATACCGCCAATCCATGCCGCTGTGATGCCAACACCGACGCCGATGAGAGTGTCAAATAGGCGCAAGATGGGTTGACGCCATGCGTGCTGCGGAGTAATTCCAGCCACAACCATGACGACAGCCGTTGTAATTGAGGCCGTAATGCCGTCCCCCGGTCGGCCTCTGCTGGTGCGACGATGAGTGCATCGGTCGACCAGGGTGAAGGGTTCGCAAAAATCAAAAAGGCGGCCCCGGCAAGCCGCCTTGAAACCATTGCATCCGTTCACTCGAACGCGCTTACTGGTGGTCCATCTGACCTTGGTCCTTCATTTCTTTGTGCTTCTCCATATTTTCCTGTCTCATCTGTTTCCATTTGGTTTGTTGATCGGGTGTCAGGACGGCGTTGATCTTCTCAGTGGACGACTCGTGGATCTCTTTCATCCTCGCCTGCTTATCCGCCGGAGCTAGAGAAGCATCGTCGCGGATGGCCTTTATTTGCTTCGATTGATCCTCGAGGATGGGCTTCAGCTTGGCCTGTTGATCCTCGGTGAGGTTGAGTTTTTCGGTGAGCATCTTCAGGCGGTTCTCTGGGGTCATCGGCCCCATCGTTGATCCGCCCATTGCGCTATGCTCTTGAGGGGCAGTCGCAGTCTGCAGCGCGCGGGATGTCTGACCAACCACCATCATTGCTGTCGCGAAAGCCAATAGGAGTAGCGTGATTGAGAGTTTCCTCGACATGTTACCTCCTTGCAAGAAATTTGGATTCTGGAAGTGGCTGTCGAGCAAGAACGTTTGGGTTCGTTCGATAATCCTACTCCTTGAGTAGCTCCCCTGCCACCGGTTGTCGAGCCGCGCTCATCGCACATGGATCATGAGAGGGACTTCCAAGCAGGCTTTCCGAACAAAAGGGTCACCCTTCGTTCCCCGTGTTTCAGCAGATGACCCCATTCTCACAACTTGACCCGAACATCTGATACGAGATTATAAGCTCACGTTGCAAGCCGCACGAGTTGTCTTGCTTCACGCGCCCGCGCTGGCCGAATTGGCCATGCGCTGCTGACCAACTTTCGTTGTCCATCGTCTCGTCACTTCCGTCACCTACCCCACCGCGCGATAGCGCGCTACTCTGTGCCGCATGACGACGAAGCCGAAGCGGAAGTTCGAACCAACCATCACCGTCTACTTGACCCAAGCGGAGTGTGCGTTGCTGCAGCGGTACGTGAGTGGCCCAGGGCGCGGCGATAACGAGACGGAGCGTTCGCTCAAGCGCTCGCTCTACCACAAGTTGCAGTGGTTGTTGGAGCCGAAACAACCTCCCGTCTCGACTTCGCTCAACAAGTCGAACTCGTCGGACAGCCGATGAAGATCGATGACCATCGGGCTATTCCCAACCCGAGGCCGATCTTAGTGAGTAGTCCTCGATCAGATCGTTCTCCTTTCCAACTTGAGGTAGAATGCCGGCGCTTCTTGTGGAGACGTTATGCGATGGTCACCGCGAAGCGCGATCGGCATACTGCTAGGCGGAGTGTCACTGTTGGCACAAACGGATGCCCCACCCGCACAGACGACGCCCTCAGCCATTTACGGACGGCACTCCGAAGTTCCGAGCTTTATCCGAGCAACTATTACAGTTTGGGCGCAGTGTACATGTGGTCGGGCCACTACTATCAGCCCTAACCCACTTCGAGGAACAAATTCGAGCGAAGCCTCCGCGCAACCTTCCGGGAGACGCGGCTTTCGGCATGGCCGAAACTGCTGCTTGGTGTCTGGGGGATGAAAAGGCAGCAGTCAAGTACTGGCGTAAAGGAACAACCCCGGGGTATGCCGTGGCAGGGACAAATAGCCGAACTTCACTTCTCTTGTGCGCTGCATCCGCACTGAAACCCGACACATTCTCAGCACAAACGGCCGATAAACTGCTTCAACAGAAGGCAAGTCACTGGCGCGTGACGAACTGGCCGTGGCCGATAGCACATTACATCATTGGAGCGGCATCTGAGGAAGAAGTCGGACCGAAGGCCGTTTTCCGAAACGGTGATCCCGCTGACCCAAATCCGAAATCGTGGCAGTTCGATTTCTACAAGCGACTCAAGGTTGCGCGTCCGCTGCCAACGGAATGCATGCACTACAGAGCGGATTGCCACATCTGCTTAATGTTAAAGACTCTGAATACTTGGCAGGGATAAAGTTTTTCTACTTTCTGCGTCTTGAGGAATTCTATCTGGCGCGCCGCTGGTCGGCACCTCGCTAATGAACGGGTTCGCGTCCCGGCGATTCCACTCAAAACGACCTTCCCGACGACCGGGCAGGGCTACGATTAGTGGTATTGGTAAAATTCAGCCCGGCGATCTCCGGCTGAACAAGGCCTTAGCGATTGTTCGAAGACAACAAGGAAGAGTCGTGTTGAGGAACGTCCGAGCGTGTGTAGTTCGAGGTTGTTGGACTTTTGCAGCAATCGCGGCAGCTGTGTCCATGTGGGCATGCTCGGGTATGTCCAGTTCCTCTGCGAATAAGTTGACATCCATTGCAGTAACTCCTGCGAATCCTCCGGTCGCTGTCGGGGCCACCATCCAATTCACCGCCATGGGAATGTTCGGCGACGGAAGTACGCGGAGCCTGCCTGGTGCGAGCTGGACCTCTTCCGCAATTAATGTAGCGACGATCAGCGCGGCTGGCGTGGCCACGGGCGTCGCACCCGGCACCACGACCGTTACCGCGACTTCCGGAGGAGTAAACGGCGAGACACCCCTCTCCGTGGAAGTAGTACCTACTCTGGTATCGATAGTGGTGGGTCCTCCAGATCCTTCGCTCGTCGTCGGAAGCACGCTGCAATTTACTGCCACGGGAACCTTTAACGATGGGAGCATCAAAAACGTGACCGGTTCCGTGATGTGGAGTTCCTCAGTGTCGGATATCGCGAGCATTAGTACCGGAGGGCTGGCAACTGGGACAGGGTCAGGTGTCACGACGATAACTGCAAGCTCCGGCAGTATTAATGGGACAACGTCGCTTACGATCACGCTGCATTAAGCTTTTCGATCGAGAGGGCCGGGGTGAGTCGAGGAGTGGAATCGCCTGATTAGGACAATTGACACAACACTCAATCCATCGTGCTCCACCCAAGGAATGGCTGCGAGACAGACTCGATGGTATCCAGGCCCACACCACTCCACGGTGCCGAAACGAGCGTGTGGGTGCACCGGCGGGAACAGTATCGGATGCGACGGAACCGGAAAGGGCTTCTTCGATGATGATGCGTGCGTCGCCGATGTCGCGCAGGCGCTGCTTTGCCTCCTTCTGTAAACAGCGATGCAGGAGTTCGCGGACCCGCGGGGGGACTGACCCGGGCAATGAAGACCAATCCCGTTCAGCGCGAATCAAGGAGGCAAAAATGTTCGACGTGGTCTCACCCGTGAAGGGGGGCGGCCAGTGAGCATTTCGTAGAGCATGCAGCCAAAGGCCCAGATGTCGGCGCGGCGATCGACGCGCTTGCCCCGTGCCTGCTCCGGGGACATATACGCCGCCGTGCCTAACAACACGCCCGTCCGCGTCGCGGCGGCGCTCAGCGTGGGCGAGTTCTGCAACTCGGGTTCAACGGTTTCGCCTTCCAACGCCTTCGCCAAGCCAAAATCAAGGAGTTTGACTTGGCTCTCTGGTGTCAACTTTACATTCGAGGGCTTCAAATCGCGATGAATGACGCCGCGCTCGTGGGCGTACTCCAGCCCGTCGGCAATTTGCTTTGCAAAGATCAAAACCTCCTCAAGGGGGATCCGCCCCTGGCGGATGCGCTCGGCGAACGTTGGACCTTCGACCAGTTCCATCACCAGGGCACGAGCTCCGTTCGATTCTTCCAGGCCCTAAATCGAAGCAATGTTGGGATGATTGAGGGATGCCAGGACTTTCGCTTCACGCTCGAAGCGAGCCATGCGTTCCGTGTCGCAGGCAAACGCCTGCGGTAGCACTTTCAGCGCCACGTTTCGGCACAGGCGCGTGTCGTACGCGCGATAGACTTCTCCCATGCCGCCCGTACCAATTTTTTCCTGGACACGATAGTGTGCAATCGTCTGGCTAATCACGGGGACGCCTTTGCGACACATGCTATGACGGTGGCTGCTATGCGTCAATTGAGCGTCAGCTCGCACGAACGCTGGCGGAGGCGGACGAAGGCAGTGGCAGAGTACCCTCCTGGGCCTCGGCGGCCTGACGGAACAGAAACGTGGTGAGCCGACCGATTAATCCAGTTGTGAGTTTGAATTTCTATTAGATCAGCGATCGGGGTAACAAACTTCCACTCGGCGCGACCGATTTCACGTCTTTCCTTGCCGAGCGACATCGCCAGATGGGCCGGGCGCAGGGGCATCCTGTAGGAGGCGGTCTGTCGAGGAAACGCGCCCTTCAGCACGAAAGGCCGGTTTGTGCGCAGGAAATTGGTGCCCCGTAGCGTCTCACTCCCTGTTGCCAAAGCGTGAAGTTGGTATCGTATCCGGTTGGCACTGGTTGAAAGTACTCAAGGGGGACCAATACTCCATTAATGCCCAGAAGAGTGTTCGAGGAGTGACTGCACTGTGCCCAAGCGGAGTTCCTGGTGGGTACAGCATATGAATCCTTGTTCTGGTATGAATGAGACCAGACTCTAATGGCCGAATTCTGCCTTGCTACAGGCTGGGTCGCCGGCCAAGAAGTATTGCGGCGGGAAATATTGAATCTTTATCGGCCGGTTGTAATAGAAGGCCAGCTGATTATTTCGAAACTGATGCAATGTTGCCGCCAGACATTGTGCCACATTCGGATTCTCCGAAAGTCGATCCAAGGTCTCCATCGGATCTAATTTGAGATCATATAAGCCTTGATAATCTACCTCCTCCTGCTCGAGAAACTTCCATCGTCCCACGATGACACTATCTTCAAAGTCCAGATTTTGCTCCGTTGAAAACACAGGAGTCGTATCGGTTGTCGGCCTATCTTCGCTGTTTGCCAAACCCGGAGGCACTGAACCCTGAAAACCACCGTAAGCCGGCATGTTTACTAGGTTCAAAAGAATTGGCCCAAGATCCACCGTTCCAACCGGAGCAGAATACTCACCCGTCAATCCTTTCGCACCCCGGATAACGAAGACCACCTGCAAGGTTTTGTTATAGAGCCGGCTTGCATGTGTGACGTGACCGTTCTCGTGAAATAGCTCTCCGTGATCTCCAACAACACACACAATCGTATTTTCGAATTGTCCGTGCTCCTTTAGAAACTGCAAAATACGAGCAATTTGCGTGTCGGTGTAGGCCAAAGAATTGTGATAGCGGTTCAGCATCCGCTGATTCAGGCTCTCGGGATAAGAAAAGAATCTCAGTCGGGAACGCTCGTCAAAGCTGAGTTCGTCTGGCTTAAATAGGAGCGGGATATGGGCGCCCTGCTCATACGGAAAATGTGACGCCTGATAACTGACCACTGCAAAAAACGGTTGCTTCTGATCCAGTGCCATTATCTGACTTAGCCAGCCAAGCAATTGCTCAGTTGTCGCAGCATCGTCAACATTGCCCGTTGTCAAACGGCCGCCACGTATCGCCAAATATTGCCCAGAATCAGCGGGATCGGGTGGCACCAGCTCCGACTTGTCTTTGTATTCTGTTGCGTCAAAGAAATAATTCAGGCGGGGCGAGCGCAAAACTGCATTCATATTTTGCCAGTTCTCGTTCGAGGACGAGACAAATGCGGTACGGTATACCGGCGACAGCAGGTCATAAATTCGCAAAATGTTAGACGGATAATCAACTTTCTTGAACGGGTCCCGGGTAAGGTACTTCAAAGCGTGCAATCCACTCATCATGCTAGTTACGGAGTAAGCCGACTCGTTTGAAGGGGCGTAAGCATGAGTGAAAGTCAAACCTTTGCTCGCTAGCGCATTGATGGTGGGAATTACCGGCCGGCCATCGACAACCTCATTGAGTTCTTCAGCGCGCAAGGCCTCAACTACAAACACCAAAACATTTGGTCGAACGATTTTTCGGTCAATCCGCGCCGCATACGTCTCCAGGCCATAGCGGCGAGAGACGGCTAGCGTCAACGCATAATTTTGCGAGTGTTGGAATAGCAGAGGGGCCCAAACCAGCGTCGCCGATGGAGAAATGTGCGCCTCAAAAGTCCGTTGCAACAGCAAAGCATTGGCGTGACTGAGAACCCTGATGCCGGCTCGAAAACCACCTATAACGATGCCGAACACGAGCATCAGCCCGGCGGTCCAACGAAGCAATTTGCGCGCCGAGACAATGGGTGCGGCAGCGATTGTCAACAGGCTCAGTATCAAGGCTGAGCCAAAAGTGCCGATCAGCAATGCTCTCTCCGATAAAGTCAAGACGGGAAGCAGCGACGACAAGTCAGTAAAAAAAGACCGGATGGAGCTGTAGGTTACAAATCCGAGTTGAGAGGCAGTTGTCCAACTAACCAAAAACAAAAAAAGCGAGATTGTCAGCACTGTGGCCGCAACCAGCATCAACAAAAATCCTAGATATCGCCAATATGATCTTGATCGAGTCAGGAATGTTTTGGTCGCGCTGACCAGTAGACCGGCGATCAGCGCCTCCATCATGGGCAATGTCACCACACCAGACCAAGTGACGACTCCCTTTAAACCCTGGTCGCTTAAGTAATCACGCTTTGACAGAAACAACATCGCCAGGCATAGGAGATACCAGGACCCTGCAAGGTATGCGAAAAATCGAGGCAAGCTCGTGGCGGAATACCGAGTCAGGCAACTGCCCACACGGGTAGGAGACGATTTACACGTCAAAGATTCCAAAGCGACGCGGGGCTCCAAATCAAACTACTACTGCTGCGGGCTCGTTTATAATCATGTCTTACTGCTCGAGACCCGTAAAATTGCCTGTAATGATAGCTAATTTGTTATCACGGGGCAACAGATGAGCGCGACTTATTCAATGAATAGGTACCCTCCAGAACCCGCCGTTTCTCGAAGGCTTGCGGACCCCTGAAGTATGGTTGTTCCGGACTCTGCCGGCCTATCGCGTTTGGACGAAGGACTCTTTGCCGACCTCCAATCGCCATTGGTACTTTCCGGGGACCATGCCGCGTGCACCTTGCCGTGACGGTTGTGCTCGCTAAAACTCTGCCAGGCCGTGAAATCAACAGATTGCACACCTTAAACCGTAGTTCAAGACGCAGAACCACGCTAAGCGATTGAACAGGTTAAACAACTGGAACCGCTTCGGGAGCAGGGGTAAGACTCTCACATCCTCTCTCCCGGACCAATCTTCTCCCCTGTGGTGCGCAAAAACTCATGCGACACCTTTTCCGCTCGATACATCCCCGATCACACGGGGGCTGGGGAGGCAATAGATGGCACTCTTAGAGCTGACCCGAGTTCAGGCGAACAAATGGCGTGGGCAGGGATGCGCCAGAATTCTTTGCTGCTTCGGCGTCGGTTTCCTTGAAAATGTCATGTCCGAATCTGTGCGTAGCGGCTCACCCACTCGAACCTGTTCGGAGTAGACGGTTCTCCTCATTCGATAGCTCTCGTTGTCCTATCGCGACAAGAATCTGACGAAGAACAGGAAGAAGATGAAGAGGAGGACGACGACGGCGAGGACAAAGAGGGCGACGATGATGACGACGCCGACGGCTACTCGGAGTGAACCGGTGCAAGTCTAATCGTGCCCTCCACCCGTTGAGGTCGATACGATGCTGCCTTCCTCCTTCTGAAATTTCCGGCAACGAATTCTGGAAGCATTTCTTCCAACTTTTGTGATAGCCAGTCCTGAGCTCAAGTTTCCTTCCCTGCGAAACAGACTCAAAGGGAACACCGAAATGACCCGTTTCCACCATACGATTTTCGCTTCTGCCACGAACAGTACGCTGTGAACGGATCGAGTGAACTGAACCTGTACCTCTTCCCCGACGCTGAGAGGAACGAAGGTACTCACGGCGATACCACCTTCGCTGATGTTCGCGCTGTAGCAGCGAAACTTCGGGCTTGGTTCGTCTTCGGACGACAATCGGGATGGAGGTCGGACACCGAAAATAGTGGCATCGTTCCCAGAATCAATCCATAAGCAGGCTTGAGTGTGTTGCGGATTGACTGGATAGAGATAGGCTTTTCAAAGACTAAGCTCGCCCGCTTGCGGAACGCGGAGGTAGCAACTGTCTCGTCACGGCTGGCAATAGACCGTCGTTCCTCCGCGCAGCACTCAGACCGAAACTGTTGTTGTTTGCCTTTCGTAACTTTAACTTTTTCCCCATAGTTCTGAGACTGAACTGGGTGAATTGCACCGCCGCGGGTGAACCTTGAACAGCGAACGAGATGCGCAACGCCGCAGGAGGCCGATACGGCAGGTCGAAGCACACGACTGGTGGCTCTGGGGATTTGCTATCACCGTCACGTTGGTGTTGACGGTGGGCATTGTGTCGCTGACCTTCCCCGGCATTCACCTCCTACAGTATTCCGACTGGCTTGATCTCAGGGAATGGGTACGCGGGCTGGCGTGCCTTGTACTTCTATTCGACATTTACACGATCTACCAGCAACTCCAAATCCATCGAGTTCGTCGCGAATTAATGCAGCGGAATCAGCTTTTTGAGGTCATCACCGAGAATGCGGCCGACATGATCGCGGTTGTCGATTGTGCCGGCAATCGGCTCTATAACAGCCCCGCATATCAGAAAGTTCTGGGGTATTCGTCGGAGGAATTGCACTCGACTTCATCGTTGGAGCAAATCCATCCCGAGGACCGCCAGCACATAGTGGAAGCGGCTGAGAAAGCAAGACTCACTGGACGAGGCGAGCGTCTTGAATACCGCATGCGCCACAGGGATGGGACCTGGCGGATTCTGGAATCCGTCGCGACACCGATTCCTAATGAAGAGGGTCAAACCGAGAAACTAGTCATCGTCAATCGAGACATTACCGAGCGGAAGCGTGTGGAGGAGACGCTCGCGCACACTGCCTTGCATGACAGCCTGACCAACTTGCCGAACCGTACCCTTTTTTTGGATCGCGTGCGACACGCGATTGCGCTTTCCCAGCGGCACCAATATAAGTTCGCAGTGTTGTTCATTGATCTCGACGAATTCAAGGTCCTCAATGACAGCTTGGGCCACGCAGCGGGAGACGCTCTTTTGATGCAAATCGCACGCCGCTTGAGTCTTTCGATTCGAAACCTTGATACGATTGCGGGCTCAGATGGTATGAACGACGTAAGCAGCGTTGAAACTGAAGAGAGTGTAGCAAGACTTGGCGGAGACGAATTTACCATCCTGCTGGAGAACATCAGAGATTGCGGCGATGCTATTCGGGTATCTGAACGCATTCAGGAGAGGCTGGGAATTCCCTTTGTTTTTGAAGGGCACAAGGTGGTGACTACCGCCAGTATCGGGATCGCCTTTTGCTCACCCTCGTATACGGATCCAGAAGAGTTGGTACGCGACGCTGAGATCGCGATGTACCGAGCCAAGCGTGAAGGAAAAGCCCGCTGTCAGGTCTTTGACCATGCAATGCACGCTGTTGCCGTCAAGCGATTGCGCCTCGAAACTGAGTTGCGCCGAGCTTTGGAACTGAGCGAATTCCGAGTTCACTATCAACCCATTGTGTCTCTACAGAGCGGAAAGATCTCAGGATTCGAGGCACTCAGCAGGTGGCAACGACCCGAAGGCCTCCTATCACCCGCACATTTCATTCAGATCGCTGACGAGACCGGGATCATCCTGCCAATGAACCGTCTCTTGCTGCGCGAAGCCTGTCTACAGCTTCGCGCATGGCACTCTCAATTTCCTTGCGATCCGCCGCTGACAATGAGCGTGAATATCACGCCAAAAGAGTTTGCCCAGTCGGACTTGGCAGCTCAGATGGAAACGATCCTGGTCGAAGCTGGAGTCGATCCGAGCAGTATCAACGTGGAGATTACGGAAACAATCGCGATGGCAGACCCGCAGAGGTCAAGCCTGGTTCTCTCGGAATTGAACGCCTTGGGAGTTCATTTGAGTATTGACGATTTCGGAACTGGATACTCTTCCCTGAGCCGATTGCAAGGATTCCCGGTGGATCACTTGAAGATTGATCGTACCTTCATTTCCAAGATTGATACCGACAGCGAGACAAGCGAGATCGTGCGCATCATTATCATGCTGGCTCACAACCTTGGCCTGAAGGTCGTAGCCGAGGGCGCTGAAACCGCAGAACAGGTCAACTTGCTCAAACAGCTAGATTGCGAACTCGCACAAGGCTATTTCTTCGCTCGACCCGGAGACTATGCCGCCGCTCGGGCGTTTTTGATAGCCAACTACACCGCGCTTCCGCGGCCCTCATCTACAACGTCTTTGTAGTGGACACAAAACAAGTACCTCTCCAGTGCTGACGTTTTTTCCTGAAACATTGCCGCGGCCCCGAACGCACACGACTCCGCAAATCCCAGGTCGGGGAATTCCCGTGTGCGCGCAACGTTCAGTAGTACGCTGCCCGTCTTTGTTGAGATGTTCCGGCCGCGTATCTAAAGAGTGCAGCGTGATCTTTGGGACCTCCATCAATGCGTGCCGCGTCGGTTAGATACATTCCGGCGACGTGGTGGGCCAGTTCGATGGGGCGGCAGCCGTCGAGATTCGTGAGCACGACTACGGTCAGCTTGTCGTCGACGTAGCGCGAGATGCTGGTGTTGAATCCCTGCCAGGCGCCGCTGTGTTCGATGACGCGGTGGCCGCTCTGCTCGCGCATGTACCAACCGAAGCCGTAATGTTCGGGGTTGGGCTTTCCATCTTTTAATTCCACTGGCCTCCACATCTGCTCGAGGCTCGAACGCTTGAGGAGTTTTTCGGTGTAGAGCGCGGCGTCCCATTTGGCGAGATCGAGGATGTTGAAGTAGAGGCTGCCGTCGGCGGTGGTGTTGAGGCTGGGAGCTACCCACTCCTGGTTTTTTAATTGTCCTTTCACCAGGCGATATCCGGCGGCGCGGTTGGGGATGATGTCGGCTTCGCTGATGATGCGGGTTTTCATATCGAGGGGCTGGAAGATGCGGTCGTGGAGGAAGTCGCCGTAGAACTGTCCGGTGACGCGGTGAATCACGATGCCGAGGGTAAGGTAGCCGAGATTCGCGTAGGAGAATTTTGTGCCGGGCGGAAAGGCGAGGGGAAGCGACTCGACGACTTTGAGGAGCTGGTATTCGGTGCGATCGCGGCGGAAGTCGAAGTTGTCGGGATAGTCGGTGAAGCCGGCGGTGTGGCTGAGCAGGTGGCGGATGGTAACGGCCTTCCAGGACGCGGGCGCATCAGGAAAGAATTTCGTGAGGGGATCGTCGAGGGAGAGTTTGTGTTCTTCGACGAGCATCATGATGGCGGTGGCGGTGAATTGCTTGCCGACGGAGCCGGACTGGAAGACGGTTTCCGGGGTAACGGGGACCTGCAGTTCGATGTTGGAGAGACCGTAGCCTTGCTGCTTGAGGATTTTTCCGTCGCGAACGACGAGCAGGGCGAGGCCGGGGATCTGGCGAGTTTGCATTTCGGAGCGGATGTAGGCATCGACGGGGTCGGGCTGGGCGTGGGCAAGCGTGGCAAGGAAGAGGGCGAGCGCGAGGACGAGCTTCGAGACTGGGTGTTCTTGCATTCTTAGTTTTTCACCACGGAGACTCGGAGGCACGGAAGCACAGGTCTCAGGTCTTAGGTTAACGTTCCTCGTCTGTTCGTCATTGTCTGTTCGTCATTGTTCACAGAGAGTTTCACCACAGAGACACGGAGACACAGAGAAATCTTTCCTCTAATTTTTCTACCACCTAGGGAAACAAAGGTACACGAAGGAAAACAAAGTTGCTGGGCTTCGCTCAGTTGGACGGGCGAGGACGCCCGTCGCTCCAGTGACGCTGCTGGGCTCAGTTGGACAGCCGAGGGCGGCTGTCCCTACGTGGACATTGCTGCGGCGTACATGCGGTGGAAGGCGTGGACGCCCTTTTCCTGCTTGACGCTGTAGCGGCCGCGTTGGTAGCTGCGAGAGTGCAGATTTTTCTGCACGGCTTCGCAAATCCCAATGTCTTCCAGCTGAATCTCATCGCTGAAACGGACGGAGTCCCTGGCGGCTTCGCTTCCGAGATCTTCTTCCGGCAGATACCACTCGAAGATGGCGCGGCTATGGTCGGGATCGATGGGAAGGACGATGTTGAGGGAGACGTTATCGGGATAGCAGTTGAGCATCCAGTTGGGGAAGCCCCAGAAATAATCGGTGGTGAGGCCGGCGCGGGCTTGCTGGTAACGGCGTGGCGTGGCGTCGCCAGGCTGGGCGCCGCGAATGGGGCTCCACTGACGAACGTGATGCGCATAGGGCTCGACGGTGTAAGCGTTGAAGTCGAGTTCGCGATTCAGTCCCGGGTGAACCGTGGGCAGGTGGTAGCCCTCGAGGTAGTTATCGACGTACGTCTTCCAGTTGCACTTCATGTCGTAGATACGGCGCTCGAAGCGTTTCATCGACTCGAAAGGAAAGCGCTCGGCTTGTAGCGGAAGTTCGCCGAGGCTTTCGCGCAGTGGGCGGGCGGTGGAATCGAGGTTGACGAAGACGAGATGAAACCATTCGTCGCAGCGCACGGGAGCCAGGGCGAAGTCTTCGGGGCGGAAACCTTCGATGCCATCGATTTCGGTCGCGTGGTTGAGAGAGCCGTCGAGGTTGTAGGTCCATCCGTGATAGACGCAGCGGAAGAGTTTGCGGGAGCCGCAACCTTCGGCGGGCGGTCCGGCGCGGTGCCGGCAGACGTTGAAGAAGGCACGCAGCTTTTGATCGGCGCCACGCACAATGAGGAGAGGCTCGCCAACCAGTTGGGTCGTGAAGTAGTCGCCCGGGTTGGCGACCTGGTCGTGGTGTCCGACGACTTGCCAGGTGCGGTCGAAGATGCGGTCTTTCTCCTGTGCGGCGATGGCGGTGTCGGTGTAGAGGTGAGCGGGAAGGCTCCAAGCGCGGGAGATGTCGGGGTCGATGAGCGGGAAGCTCGGTGAGGTGATGGGATCGGCGGGCACGGGGAGACATTGTAGAGGAGCGGTGAGCTTCGAGCGAACCGGCTGGTGGCTTGTAGTTGGTCGCATGTGGCTAGTAGCTAGTAGCTCAAAGCTCGCCGCCTGAAAGCGCATTAATGAAGATGTACTCATCTGGGCCGAGGCCTGGGGAGATTACTGGCATTACCGACAGAAATTGCTGACGGAATTTGTCAGGGAGCGACGCTGGGTTGCATCGCGGCAGGAGGGGCGCGGTCGTGAGCCCAGAGGGGGAGAATTGTAAGTGTGTGATTTTTCTTGGGCGCGCCGGGGCGGTAGGGAGGATCCCCTTGGGGATGCGAGGTTGGCATCATGCGTGCCAATGGGAGGATGTAGTTTCTAGATTTTTCTAACAAGTTGGCGAAGTACCTGGGGGAGGGTACAAGCCGGAGAGCAGCGGAGGGCAACTTCCGCTGCTTTTCTTTTTTGGGATCGTGTTTTGAAGCCCGGTTAGCGTCCAAGAACGGACGCGAACCTGGGGCACCGAGCGAAGAGCAGATTCCCTTCGACAAGCTCAGGACTGGCTCTCCGAGCTCGCCTTACAGTCTCGCGTGTTGGAATGACAAGTTCAGAGGTGTGGGCTTGCGGACGCTGGTGTCAGCCAGAGTCGGCGTTGCCGGTTGCACACGCGCTTCGGAGCGGGAATCGAGATCAGGTGCGAGATGGTTCCGTCGGAACGACAACCTTTGGTGGTGAGGTTGACGGAAATTGTCAATCAAAGGCGGCGCCCGTGGGGAATGGGAACCTGCGATTTGTTACTGAAGAATCAAAACACCTTCAAAATGCAGACGTTAAGCCCTAGGTGCTGCGGGAATAGGGAGCTGGTTTGGATTTGGCCCGGCAAGTGCCCTGTAACAGGCGTCGGTCGAAAGTGACCAAGTTCTAAGAGTCAAAAAGAGACGAGGAAAACAAACGAAATGCGGAAACAAAAGGGTTTCTCACTGATTGAGTTGTTGATTGTGGTTGCGATCATCCTGATTATCGCGGCTATCGCAATCCCGAACCTGCTGCGCGCGCGCATGGCGGCCAATGAGTCGTCCGCGGCCAGCTCGATTCGTACCATCAACACGGCCGAAGTCACCTACTACTCCAGCTATCCGGCCACCGGATATTCGGCTCTGGCGGCTCTGGGCGGCGCGGCTTCGCCTTGCGTTCCGGCGATTGCCAATGCCTGCTTGATCGATAACAACCTGGCCACCAACGGCGGCGGCAATGGTAAGAGCGGTTACAACTTCGCAGCGGTTGCAGCTGCGGTGGGTGGCGGCGCTCTGCTCTCGCAGTATGCAGCTAACGGCAAGCCGATCGTGTTCCAGCAGACGGGCAATCGCGCGTTCTGCTCGACCGAAGACGCGGTGGTTCGTCAGGACGTAGCGGGCGCTGGCTCGACGGTGCATGACACCTGCGCAGCCTTCCCGCCGCTCAACAACTAGTTTGTAGTGGCGAAGTACCTGGGGGAGGGTACAAGCCGGAAAGCAGCGGAAGGCAACTTCCGCTGCTTTTCTTTTTTGTACGCGATTCTGTGGAAGCATCGAACGGGAAGCAAATTCCTCGACTGCGCTCGGGGCGGGATCGCACGAAGCAGGCACATCGGAATCACAAATACGGAAGGGGATCCCGCGGCCACGCGGAGACCCCAATCCCGGCAAAACCGGGGTGGGAAGCCGGGTTTGGGACCCTTCCCAAATCGGGTGACAGGGTTTGTCGAGATAATCGCCGCAATTTGTCAGGGATAGCGCGTTCTTGTCAGCGGGGGAGAATTCGCGCTGTGGTACCGAAGGTTAGGGCATAATTGAAAACAGGAGTGTTAGGTTCAGGCGCCCGACTTACCTCGGTAACATGGGAATCTGGCCCTATGGGTGCGATCATTTGAACACAGGTCTACAGCAGACCATTCCACTGTTAACCGGAGATGAGGGAAAAAACGAGATGCGGAAACAAAAGGGTTTCTCACTGATTGAGTTGTTGATTGTGGTCGCGATCATTCTGATTATCGCGGCTATCGCGATTCCGAACCTGCTGCGCGCGCGCATGGCGGCCAATGAGTCGTCCGCGGCCAGCTCGATTCGTACCATCAACACGGCCGAAGTCACCTACTACTCCACGTATCCAGCCACCGGATATGCGGCTCTGGCGGCTCTGGGCGGCGCGGCTTCGCCTTGCGTTCCGGCGATTGCCAATGGGTGCTTGATCGATAACAACCTGGCCACCAACGGCGGCGGCAATGGTAAGAGCGGTTACAACTTCGCAGCGGTTGCGGCTGCGGTGGGTGGCGGCGCCCTGTTGTCGCAGTATGCGGCCAACGGTGCACCGATCGTGTTCCAGCAGACGGGCAATCGCGCGTTCTGCTCGACCGAAGACGCGGTGGTTCGTCAGGACGTAGCGGGCGCTGGCTCGACGGTGCATGACACCTGCGCAGCCTTCCCGCCGCTCAACAACTAGTTTTCACTTTCACGCCCGCGAGGGCACAACCGGGGCAGAAGCGAGAGCTTCTGCCCTTTTGTCTTGCGTGTCCCGGAATGTCGGGAGAGTGACGATTTATGTCGCCCGTCGAAGGGACGGGCGCAGCCAAGCCCGGCAGACCTGGACCACCGCGTCGTAAATCATTGAATCAGGCTCACTTCCGAGCTCCGCACAAATGGCGCCAAGTGGCCGGGATGGCCTTCAGAGTGCAGGGTTCCAGGGTGTAGGAAAGTCCGCAAGGCCCCGAGGGGCGGGGGGCGGGCGGGAACGGTTTATGCGACAACAACACGGCTTCTCACTGATCGAGTTGCTGATCGTGGTCGCGATTATCCTGATCATCGCGGCGATCGCGATTCCGAGCTTGCTACAGGCGAAGATTGCGGCCAATGAATCCTCGGCGGTGGGATCGATTCGGGCGATCAAGTCGGCGGAGTTTGCCTATAGTTCGGCGTATGCGACGGTGGGCTATGCGCCGTCCATTGCGGAGTTGGGCGGGGCAGCGCCTTGCACGCCCGCGCCGGCGACGGCGTGCATCCTGGACAACGTGCTGGCGCAGGCGACGCCGGGCTCGGCGGGCAAGAGTGGATATACATTTCTGGCCACAGGGCTGACAGGTGGCGGCGGGGGAGCGTACAACGCAGCGTTTGTCGCGGGAGCAGCGCCGATCGCACCGAAGGCCACGGGTAATCGGAGCTTCTGTTCGACCGATGACGGTGTGCTGCGGGTGTTGCCGCTGGGAACGCCGGTACCGGTGAATACGACTGGGGCTTGCCTGGCGTATCCGATAGCCCAGTAACGAGAGGGTTCGAAAAGTTGAGCGCAGCGATGCGCTCGTCAAGTGGCGAGTACCTGGGGGAGGGTATGAGCCGGGAGTGGCCGAGACCTTGGTCTCGGCCCTTCTCTTTTGCAGGCTTCAGTCATCAGTCCCTAGTCGTCAGGCAGGACACGGGAGTGCAGTCATTCGATTTTCTCACTGTCTCGAGATCGCTCCGATCGAGTCGATCGATTACCAAAGGAACCAAGCTGAGGCGCGCAATGGTACTCGTGGAGTCCGCGAGTTTTATATACTTTTCTTGATTTGGCGAGCCTCTGCGCTCGTGTCTGCCGTCACAGCCCTAAAGGGGCTGAGGAAACGATGGGTACGGCGCCGCTAAAGCGGCGCCCTGATACGAATCATTTCTGGGACGGAGTTTGCCTCTGCGACGGAGTTTGCAGTCCACAATTTTGAGAGTCATGCACGTTGAGAGTCATGCACGCGATTGAAATCCTGGGATTAGAGAAGACCTATAGCGTCGGCTTCTGGCGCAAGCGGCCGAAGTATGCGTTGAAGCCCTTGCATCTGAATGTGGAAGAAGGCGAAGTCTTCGGGTTTCTGGGACCGAACGGCGCAGGCAAAACGACGACGCTGAAGATGCTGATGGGGCTCGTGTTCCCCACGAGCGGGTCAGCACGAATTCTGGGCCTGGATATGAACGATCCGGCGGTCAAAGCGCAAATTGGATTTCTGCCCGAGCAACCGTACTTCTACGACTATCTGACCGCGCAGGAACTGCTCGACTACTACGGCCGTCTGTCGGGCGTAGTGGGCAAGGATTTGTCGGAGCGAGTGCGTAAGGTGCTGGGGCGCGTGGGGCTGCCGGATGTGGCCGGCGTGCAGTTGCGCAAGTTCTCGAAGGGAATGTTGCAGCGGGTGGGGATTGCGCAGGCGATTCTGCACGAGCCGAAGGTGGTGTTCTTTGACGAGCCGATGTCGGGGCTGGATCCGATGGGGCGGCGCGAAGTGCGTGATCTGATGGAGCAGTTGAAGCTGGAAGGCAAGACGGTATTTTTTTCGACGCACATCCTGTCGGACGCAGAGGCGCTTTGCGACCGGGTAGCGGTGATTCACCTTGGCGAGTTGCGGGCGGTGGGCGCGGTGGCGGAGTTGACGTCGGGTGTGCGCGGAAAGGTCGAGATGGTTTGGGAAGGGATGTCGGTGCCGGCATCGATCAAGGCGCTCGGCGGCGAATGCGTGGTGACCGGAGACACGGTGCGCGCGGTGCTGCCGGAGGAAAGCCAGGATCTGGCGATTGACGCGCTGCGGCGCGAGAAGCTGCGCCTGGTGTCGATGGTGCCGGTACGGACGACGCTGGAACAATATTTCGTCGAAAAGCTGAAGCGCTCGGAGACGTCGGCGGGAGGCAAGGCATGAATGGCCGAATCGCCACCATCGCCTCAAACACATTCCGGGAAGCGGTACGCGACCGCGTGCTCTATAACCTGATCGCATTCGCGGTGCTGCTCTCGGGCGCGGCGATCCTGGTGGGGCAGATTTCGATCGACATCGAGAAACTTGTCGTGATTAATCTCGGGCTGACGGCGGTTTCGCTGTTCGGGATTGTGATTGCGATTTTTATCGGAATCGGCCTGGTTTCGAAAGAGATTGAGAAGCGGACGTTGTACACGGTGTTGTCGCGGCCGGTACGGCGCTGGGAGTTCATTGTTGGAAAGTTTTTCGGCCTTGCGGGAACGCTGGTGGTGAATGCGTTCTTCATGGCGATCGGCGTGTTTGGGGCGCTGCTGTACGTGGCGCACAAGTTTCAGAAGCCCGACGCGTGGGTGCTGGTGGCGCTGTACTTCATCATTCTGCAATTTCTGATTATCTGCTCGCTGGCGCTGCTGTTCTCGTCGTTTTCGTCGCCGCTGCTCTCCGCGGTATTTGCCTTCTCCTTGTTTGTGATTGGGACGTTCTCCGAAGACCTGCGGAATTTCGCAGCGATGGCGAACGGGATCACCAAGTGGCTGGCGACCGCTGTGGCATACCTGGTCCCGAATTTCTCGGCCCTGAACGTGATCAGCTCAGTAGCGCACGGACAGCCGGTCGCGGGCCGGTTGATTGTCTATAACACGATTTACGCTCTGCTCTATTCGACCATGGCGCTGTGTGGCGGGATCCTGATCTTCCAGCGGCGCAACCTGAAATGAACGGAACGCGCAAAGTGACGGTGGCGGCGAGCGGAGTGCTCATCGCCTGCATGCTGGGATCGGTGCTGGCGCTGCACCAGATCGACCAGATGCGCACGGGCGCGACGCTGGAAGATGTTCTGTTTCTCAGTTCGCCGAAGATGGTGAAGCGGCTGAGCCTGGGATATGACGGGCTGTTGGCCGATATTTACTGGACGCGAGCCGTGCAGTATTTTGGCGGTCGGCACGTGGCGGGAGCGAGCCATTACCGCCTGCTGGCGCCGCTGCTGGCGATCACGACGACGCTCGATCCGCACCTGGTGGTGGCCTATCAGTTCGGCTCGAATTTCCTGTCTCCGCCGCCGCCGCATGGCGCGGGCATGCCCGACAAGGCGGTCGAACTGGTGGAGTACGGAATCCGCAACAATCCGGATGAGTGGAAGCTTTATTACGAGCTGGGCTTCGTCTACTACATTGACATGAAGGACTATGTCCACGCGGCCGATGCTTTCGCACGCGGGTCGCAGCTGCCCAATGCGCATCCCTTCCTGAAGGTGATGGCGGCGCAGATGGCGCAGCATGCCGGCGACACACAGATGGCGCGAGCGCTGTGGACGACAAGCTATCAGAGCTCGCAGGACAAGCAGATTCGCGGGAACGCCATTGCTCATTTGCGCGCGCTGCAAGTGGAAGAGGACGTCAACGCACTGCAGGAACTGGTGGGGCAATACGGACAGAAGACGGGGCAGTTGCCGCGGTCGACGGCGGACCTGGTTTCGGCGGGACTGCTGCGCGCGATTCCGCTCGATCCGACGGGGCGTCCTTATAAGTTGACGGCGCGCGGGCTGGTGGAAGTAGAAGCGCCGGACGAGATTCCGTTTATCGGCAAGGGTGCGCCCGAAGGATACAAGCCTCCGGAGCCGAAGAATCTGGAAGCGTTGGGGAAGTAGAGAGAACCAGTGGTCGGTGGTCAGTCGACCCGTCTTCAGCCGTCAGCTTGTCGCAAATCGTAAACCCCGAAACGTTCAGATACCTTCTCACCGCTATGGCGAGGGTTTTGGAGGGGCACCAAGACGGTCGAAGTGGTCCAAGTGCGCCTGAAGCGCAAATCAGCGACATTGTTGGGAACGGCCGTTTTCACTGCGGGGTTACGGACAGATTCGTGGGCGGCACTGGAGCTGGCGGGAGCGCAGGGCCGACGGTGGCTGTGAATTCTCCGAGGACGACGGTGCCTATGCCGGTGAGCGTGGGTTCAAGAATCGTGTTGATGGTAAATGCGCCGAGGCTGGTTGGAATCGGGGCGGGCGCGCCGCAGGAGACGTAGTAGATCGAACCGTTGAATTGATTGCAGACGTACACCGCGGCGATGATGTCGACCGAGCCGTCGGCGTGGAACTCGCCACCAAAAATGTTGGCATGGTTCATGGCGTAGGCGAAGGTGAGGTCGTAGCCGATCCATCCGGTGTGGGTCTGGCCGGAGAAGATGGCGCGGTCGCTGATGGCGCCGGGATAGATTGGCTCAAGCTTAGTGGCATCGAGCCCGGAAGGTCCAACCCCGCCGGCGACGAAACCGAAGCCGACGCCTTCGTTGGCGTGATCGATGCTGACCACGATTTGATTCGGCAAAAAGTATGCGGTTTGTTGCGCCGGACCCGGACCGTTGATGGTAACGCTGGCAACGCCCTGGTAGATGGCGGAGTAGGTAAGATCGGGCACTCCAGGTATGCCGCTTGGAGTCGATCCGGGAAAGGCGTTTGCATCGTCACCGATGAACGTGAAAGTGATGCCGACGTTGGTGAACGATTGCGAACCCAGTTGTACGGTTGCGGTCGGGATGGAGAGCTGATATTTGATCGGCAACGCAACGGCGGGCGCCGCCAACGAACCGATTCCACACGACATCAACAGGGTGAGTAGTCTCGCCTTTGTCTTTTGACGCCCCGACATGGTTGGGCCCCCGCGAACCCTGCGCTCGCTTCGTCTTGCGCCAGCAATCTTACGCCTGGTGCAAGCGGGTTCGCCCGTTGCGGCTACGGGACGCGTTCTTTGAGTCGAACGGTAACCGTGTCGCCCACGCTCTTGCCGATGACTTTTCTGACTTCTGCTTTCACCGGGAGCATGTGCTTGCCATTGCCCATGGCCATGAAAGAAGCGCGGAACGGATGACCGTCAATCGTGCCATTGATCTTGACCAGACCGCGGGTTCCGAAAAACTTTACAGACTCAGGCCAGACCAGGTAGGTCCACCCCCCGGGCCTCGGACTTTTTCTTAGCTTCGCGGTGAAGGACCGGTTCAGCATAAGTTGGAGATTGTAGCGCTTCTACGAAAAAGCCTAGAGAAACTTTGGGTTGAAGCACGGACCATCTTCTAGTATGGCGGAGGAATGGACGACAGCTACAAGGTCGGCCTGGCGCACTCGATAAGCGCATGGTGGAGGCAGAATCGTGCGCAGCGAGGGTTCAGGGCGACGCTCCTGAGAATCGTCGTAGAGCTTTGGGGATTTCTACGCGATTCGACGCCGGAACAGCGGCGGCGGCGATACGGTGATGTGGAGTTCGATTGGGATCATCGGGTGGACACGACCAGCGCCACGGTCGGCTGGCAGGAACGGCTGCTGGGTGTTTTTCATTCGCCGTATCAACCGACCGATCCGGCGTTGTTCCACGAAATGCTCGGCGGGCTGAAGATCGAGTTCAGCGATTTCACGTTCATTGATTTGGGGTCAGGGAAAGGGCGCACGCTGATGATGGCGTCGGATTATCCGTTTCGCCGGATTGTTGGCGTGGAACTGCTACCGCAGCTGAACAACGTGGCGCGGGAAAACCTCCGGAAATACACAAGCGAAAAGCAGAAGTGCCTCGCACTGGAATCAATCTGCAGCGATGCGCAGGGATTCGAGTTCCCTGCGGAAGCGACGGTGCTCTATCTTTTCAATCCGCTGCCGGAAGCGGGGCTCGAGCGAGTAATCGGCAGGCTGGGGCGGTCGCTGGCAGAACATCCGCGCAAGGTTATCGTGCTTTATCACAATCCGCTGCACGACGAGATACTGGCGAGGAGTACGTCCCTGACGCGCACTGGGGGCACACACCAGTACGTTGTATATGAATCACGGTAAATCGGGCCGACTTTTTTCTGCTCAGCACTCAGGGCCAAAAGCAAAATCGATGATGGCCTCGATGTGGGCAGCGGTGCTATTGATGTAGCGGATGCCGTCGTGCTCGAAGGTTGCGACCATCCTCTGAGAAGGAAAGGCGAGAGGCAGTTCCGTGCAAGCGAGGCACACGGCGGGTTGCGTGCGGAAATGCTGGAAAGAGGTGCTCGCAATTTTCGTCAGCCGTTCGGCACTGTCTTGAACTTCTCCGCGTTGCAATTCGGAAACGAGAGCTAACGTCCGGGCGCGATCCGACTCGTCAGCAGGACCGGTGGCGCTGACCTTGTATCGGGCGAAGCCTTCACGGAATCGCGCTGAACGCATCGTGATCGCGGTATCCAGGATTAGCACTTCCGCGGCGCCGAGGCGTGAGGCGGCTGTGCCAATGGCGTCGAGGATGCTTATAACAGGAATCGTGATGCCGCGGGTGATGGCCTCCAGTCGATGATGAGGGCTGTTGCTCGCCAGGACGGCGAAGTCGGCGCCGCTCGCTGCGAGACGCTGGAGGGCAGCGCGATGATAGTCGTCGAACTGCCGCCAGGAGGTTTCGTCGTTGTCGGAGCCGAGGTAAGAAAGCACCTTGCCATGGTCCAGGGATTCGATGCTGATCTCCGGCATTGCCGGGGTCACATGCGGGTCAAGGTTCGAGTTCGCGCTGCTCACTGCGAAGGCAGATACCGGCGTAGTAGTCGACGGTCGAGCGCCAGGTGACACCACCAACGATTCCGATTTTTTTCGGATTGCGGATTGAGGATGTGGTCTTCATTTCTGCGGCCGCCAGTTGGCAAACATGGCACTGAGGTCGCGGTAGCTCACCGCCTGTTGAGCAAAAGAGAACGTGCCGTGCTCTTTCATTTCTCGCGCGGCGCGGAGAAAAGCACCGAGCGCAGCACGCGCAAGGGCGCTGCCGACGCTGACGCGCTTCACTCCGAGCGCCGACAGTTCCGCAAGAGTCAGTTGGGCGCCTTGGAGTCCCATGAGGACATTGACCGGGCGATCGACCGATCGGACCACAGCGGCGATGTCGTCTTTGGAAGTGAGGCCGGGAGCATAGAGCACATCAGCGCCGCCTTCCTGGTAAGCCTGGAGACGGCGGATGGTGTCGTTCAGGTCGGGCCTGCCGACCAGATAGTTCTCGGCACGTGCCGTCAGGGTGAAGGGGAACGGAAGATCGCGGGTGACTTCAGCGGCGGCTCGTACACGGTCCACCGCGAGTTCAAGTTCATAGACCGCGCCCGCGGCGTGCTGGGGCACGTCTTCAATGGAGGCTCCGGCGAGGCCGGCTTGAGCCGCGCGCCTGTAAGTTTCGGCGATGGCTTCCGCGGAATCGCCGAATCCGCTCTCCAGGTCAGCGCTGACC
>Ga0307478_10001065_pt1 | contig 25140 bp, 17 predicted proteins | sample atmos_gasesECM4C_2_FD_203713 | JGI IMG/M metagenome (GOLD analysis project Ga0307478, IMG submission 203713) | Hardwood forest soil microbial communities from Morgan-Monroe State Forest, Indiana, United States - atmos_gasesECM4C_05 | ecosystem: Environmental > Terrestrial > Soil > Temperate...
CGTCGCTGATCAGCACCAGTATGCGTCGTGTCGGTCTCTGCCGATTCGTTGGTCCCATGCGTTCTTTGCAGGCCATCGCGACGGCATCGTAAAGTGCGGTTCCACCACCCAGACTCACCTTAACATTGACAGTCTGCAACTGTTCCCTCGTTAGCCATCCCGTCGCTTGTGGAGTGGCTGCAAACTGGAGGATGAACACTCGGTCATTCGGGCCCTGAATGACCTCAGATGCAAATTGCTTCGTCGCTTTCAGAATGCTTGCGAGGTCCGCCGAACGCTGTGAGCCGCTGGCATCGATCAGCACGCCCAATTCCAGAGGGAGATCGGCGGCCCGCACAAGGTTTGCTCCGGTAACTGCTATTTTCTGATCTGTGATCAGCAACGAATCCACTGGCACACTGGCTGATCGGTGATGGGAATCGCTCGCGATCAGCGGAATGGCTGTCTTCGGCGCAACCGGTTCCTGCGCGATTCCTGGCAGGCCAACAAACGCAAGTAGAAAGGCCGCGCAGATCCGCTTCATCATCAGCCTCCGATTCGTCGCATCAGTTGTCAGGTTGAATTCTACGATGGATTTCGGAGACCAGCCTTTATTTGTTGATGTAATCAGCCATTTCGCTCAATGACGTCGTCTAGCGACCTAGGGGCGAGCTTTGCCTGTCACCATCGCCTCGGGCCTATTCCCGAACGCGCACCCCCGGCTGCTAGAATTTGTTCAGCATGGCAGCGCCTTCGCCCATCCCCGTTTTCCCCCGCACCGTCTTCCACGTCGACATGGACGCGTTCTTCGTCTCGGTAGAAGAGCTGTACGACCCTGCCTTAAAGGGCAAGGCCGTGGTTGTGGGTGGGCAACGTAACGAACGGGGAGTGGTGTCGGCGGCGTCATACGAGGCGCGGAAGTTCGGAGTCCATTCGGCGCTCCCGCTGCGAACTGCGGCGAAACTTTGTCCGCAGGCCATTTTTGTTGACGGGCATCCGGAGCGGTACCGCGAGTGTTCGGAAAAAGTCTTCAAAGTGCTGACCGCGTTCTCGCCGCAGGTAGAGATGGCTTCCATCGACGAGGCTTACCTTGACATGACGGGCACGGCGCGGCTGCACGGGCCGCCGCTGAAAGCCGCGCACAAACTTCACCAAAAAATGAAGCAGGAAACGCGACTGAATTGTTCGATCGGCATCGGCTCGTCGCGGCTGATTGCGAAGGTCTCATCCGCGCAAGCCAAACCGAATGGCGTGTTATGGATTGTCCCGGGCGAAGAGTCGAAATTTCTCGCGCCGCTCGATGTGCGGGAGATTCCCGGAGTTGGCAAAGTGATGGAGAGCCATCTTCACAAACTAGGAATCAAGAAAGTCGGAGACCTGGCACGCCTGGAAGACTCCGAACTGGAAAAACGTTTCGGCAAGTGGGGCTTGGCGCTGGCGGGTAAGGCTCGCGGAGAAGACGCTGGAGGATGGTTCGATAGCGAAGTGGGCTCCGACACGGAAGCCAAATCCATCAGTCACGAACATACCTACAACGAAGATACCGCCGATGTCAGCCAGCTGGAGTCTACGCTGATGCGCTTGTCGGAAATGGTCGGTCGCCGCCTACGGGAGGCGAACTTCCATACACGCACCCTTCAACTCAAGCTCCGTTACAAAGACTTCACCACAATCACCCGCGCGCATACCTTACCCGCACCTACTCAGCTTGATGGCGAAATATTTGAGCAGGTGCGAATGCTGTTTCGCAAGAACTGGAAGCCGGGCAGGCAGGTGCGGCTGCTGGGCGTGCAGGCCTCGCAATTCGAGACGCAGGCCGCGCAGATCAACTTGCTCGAAGGAGGGCGGCAGCAGCGCTGGAAAGATGCGCTGGCAGTGGCCGACCGTTTGCGAGACAAGTTCGGGGAATCGAGCGTTTCGCTGGCTGCGGGCATGAGGGGAAGTTTCCGCGAACGCACGCACGAAAATCCAGCCGGGCTGCCGGGCAAGGGCAAGCCGAAACCAGACTAGGCGGAAGTTGACCGCGTTGCCGCTGGCACACTAAGATTTCCCGTCACTCTCCAGCAATTTCCAGGAGCTCATCAATGCGCCAACTTCTACGGAGAAGATTCTCCCTGATCTTCGTTTCGGTATGTTTGGTTTCGTTGTCTCAGCTTGTGCTCTTCCCGCCAACCGCGATTGCTCAAGATGATCCTCCGCTGCTTCTGCGTTTTCCGACCGTGAGCAAGACGCAAATCGTTTTCAATTACGGCGGCGATCTATGGACGGTCAGCCGCGATGGTGGCGACGCGCGACGGCTGACTTCGGGCGTTGGAGTCGAAACCGTACCCAGCTTTTCTCCGGACGGAACCATGATCGCCTTCACCGGCGAATATGATGGGAACCGCGACGTGTACGTGGTGGCGGCTACCGGGGGCGTGCCGCGGCGGCTTACGTTTCATCCCGCGGAAGAATACGTTCTAGGCTGGTCGCCCGACGGCAAGCGGATTCTGTTCAACTCCTGGGGCAACAGCTTTCGCCACTTCGAGGACCAACTCTATACCGTGCCGGTAGAGGGCGGGTTCCCCACAAAACTTCCGATCCCCATTGGCGAGGAAACTTCTTTTTCGCCCGACGGCACGCATCTGGCCTATGTGCCGCATCCGCAATGGCAGGCGGCGTGGAAGCGTTACCACGGCGGGCAGACTACGCCGATCTGGATTGCCGATCTGAAAGATTCGAGTGTGGTGAAGATTCCCCGTGAAAACTCGAACGACCACTATCCCATGTGGGAGGGGGACACCGTTTATTTTCTTTCGGACCGCAATGGTCCGGTGAGCCTGTTCTCCTACGACAGTAAGACTAAGCAAGTTTCGGAAGCGCTGCACAGCGACGGTTTAGATTTCAAGACCGCCTCGGCGGGGCCGGATGCAATCGTCATTGAGCAGTTCGGCGCTATCAAGCTTTATGACCTCAGCACGCATCAGGCTAAGAATGTTTCGATACATGTGAAGGGCGATCTGGAGGCGGTTCGGCCGCATTTCGCCAAGGTTGACCCCAAGCGCATTCAGAATTTCGGTATTTCGCCTACGGGCGCGCGAGCTGTGTTTGAGGCCTGGGGAGAGATTTTCACGGTCCCCACGGATAAAGGAGACATCCGAAATCTTACGAGCACCCCTGCGGTTGCTGATCGCGATCCCGCCTGGTCTCCGGACGGGAAATCAATTGCCTATTTTTCCGATGAGAGCGGCGAATACGAATTGTGCGTGCGCGGGCAGAACGGCCTGGGCGAGGTGCGGCACATCAGTCTGGGCAATCCGCCCTCGTTTTTCTACACTCCCGTGTGGTCGCCGGATAGCAAGAAGATTGCCTTTTCCGACAAGCGCTTGCACCTTTGGTATATCGATCTCGACAATCCTCAGCCGAAGCTGGTCGATACCGATTATTTTGGAGGATTCGGAACGACGCAGTTCGGCCAGACATGGGCTCCGGACAGTAAGTGGATTGCCTACGCCAGGCAACTCCCCAGCGGCTTGCATGCCGTGTTTGTCTATTCACTCGAGCAGAGCAAGGTTTTTCAAATTACGGATGGAATGAGCGACGCAACCTATCCGAGCTTTGACAAGAATGGCAAATATCTCTACTTCACCGCTTCGACCGACGTTGGTCTTTCCGCGGCGGGACTCGATATGTCAAGCGATGAGCATCGAACCTCACGCAGCGCTTATGTCGCGGTGCTTAACAAGGATCTGCCCTCCCCGCTCGCCCCCGAAAGCGACGAGGAGAAAGCCGGCGCGGCCGACAAAGATAAGTCTCCCGACAAAGACAAAGATAAACAAAAAGAGAAAGACAACAACAAAGAGAAAGATAGAGATAAGAATAAAGATAAAGGCAAAGCCAGTGATAAGTCCGCCGACAACGATGGACACAAGGACGACAAAGACAAAGACAAAGAAAAAGAAAAAGAAAAAGAAAAAAAAGATGAGCTTGTCGTAGTCAAGATAGACCTGGAAGGCATCGGCCAGCGCATTCTTTCGTTGCCGATTCCGGCCAGGAATTACGTCAATATGCTCTCCGGGAAGTCGGGGATTTTGTTCCTGCAGGAGGCCCCGAACGTAGTGACAGAAGACGAGCAGCAAAACCTGGCAACGACCATCCAGAAGTTTGATTTGAGCAAGCGCAAAGTGGAGAAGTGGATCGAGGAAGTAAATGACTATGCGGTTTCGTTTGATGGCGAAAAGATTCTTTATCGCAAGAGTGAGGCGTGGGCAACTGCTTCAGCCGAGGAAGCGCCCAGCCCCGCAGGCCCGCCTAAACCCGGTCTCGGGCCGCTGAAGCTGGAGAGCTGGGAAGTCTACGTTGAGCCACGGGCAATGTGGAAACAGATTTATAACGAGACCTGGCGCATCGAGCGCGATTTCTTCTACGATCCGCACTACCACGGCCTCGATCTGGAAAAAGCGAAGAAGAAGTATGAGCCATTTCTTGATGGCATCGCGTCCCGCGAGGAACTCACTTACTTGTTTCAAGAGTGCCTCGGCGAACTCACGGTTGGCCATATGTTCGTGGGCGGAGGCGAAGAGCCAGAGCCGAAAAAAGTGAAAGTCGGACTCCTGGGCGCCGACTTCAGCCTGGAGAATGGCCATTATCGGATTGCGAAAGTGTATGACGGAGAAAACTGGAATCCTGGATTGCAGGCTCCGCTCACGCAGCCGGGTGTCAACGCGAAGGCCGCTGATTACATCCTGGCGGTGAATGGGCGGGAACTGCGCGCGCCGGAGAACCTATACAGCTTCTTCGAAGGGACGGCAGGCAAGCAGGTGGTCCTGAAGATAGGAGCAAATCCGGACGGAAAAGATGCCCGCGAAGTCACGGTGGTCCCAGTTGAGAGCGAGGAGAACCTGCGCCATCTGGATTGGATTGAAAACAACCGCCGCACTGTCGACCGGGCCACCGCAGGCCGCGTTGCCTACGTTTACATGCCCAACACGGGTGGTGGCGGTTATACCAGCTTCAATCGCTACTTTTTCTCTCAGGTGGGTAAAGAAGCGGCGATCATCGATGAACGATTTAATGAAGGCGGTCAACTCGCCGACTACGTCATCGATTATCTGCGGCGGCCGATGATGAGCAAAGTGGTCACCCGCGAAGGCCACGACTGGTCCAGCCCATCGGAGGCGATCTATGGGCCCAAAGTGATGATCATCAACGAAATGTCGGGTTCGGGCGGAGACGCGCTTCCTTGGTATTTCCGCAAAGCCGGGCTGGGCCCGCTCATCGGAAAGAAAACGTGGGGTGGGCTGGTGGGAATTGGCGGTTATCCCGAACTGATCGATGGCGGCCATGTCACAGCGCCGCGAGCTGCCCTCTATGGCCTGAACGGCGAATGGGAAGTAGAGAATCACGGAGTTGCTCCCGACATTGAAGTCGATCTCGATCCCGCCGCTTATCGCCAGGGACACGATGCCCAGCTCGACAAAGCAATCGAAGTCGTGTTGCAGCAGTTGAAGGAGCATCCGCTGCCGAAATACCCGAGGCCCGCGTACCCCAATTATCACGAGAAGGATGGGCTGGGCGCGAAGTAGGGATCGGGATAAAAAACGAAGGCCGGGTATCCCGGAAGGTGATTCCGGATCCCGGCCTCGTCTTATTGCAACTTGGAGTAGATCTGTTAGTTGGTGCCTGGAGTTGAGTTCGTAGCAGTAGCCGGCGTGGCGCTCGGATTTGAAGCGCCATAGCGTGCCAGCCGCGGATAGAACGGCGTGACTTCAAACGGCATCTTGTCGCGCGCCGAGGTGATGGCGACTGGAGCCGTCTTCACCATCTCTGCCTTGTCGTCCCAGGGATTGATCTTCACCCGTCCACCCAGCGGAAGGGCCGCAACCTGGTCCAGTTTGGTGTTGTCGAGCGCCGGGCCTTTCGTGGCCAGCGCCGACAAGCGCGTAATGGTTCCGTTTTGCCCGAACGGATTGCCCAAGTGAGTCGTCAGCAGAGCATTGAGCTGAGGAGCGCGGGTCTGCAGTGCCTTCAGGAACAAGCCCACGTTATCGAGTTTCTGTGCGTAAGGTGAATTGTTGAGCAATTCCACAGCCTTCTTATCGGCCGCGGCTTCTTCTTCCGGAATGTGCCTGAATCCTAGATTGTTGTAAGTGGAGTCGTCGGAAAACAGCATGCGGTCGTTGAACGCATACTTGCTGCCAAGATTGTGGCCGAGCACAATGTGCGCCAGTTCGTGGGAGAGCACCGCCGCCAGGCTGGCCTCGTCAGGAAGCACGTCGATTAATCCACGGCTAATGACAATGGTGTTGCCCACGCTAAAGGTTTCCAGAGGCGCCGTGAGCAGAACCCGAGTGCGTACCGGTCGCGGCAGGTCGATATTGTTGGTGACTTCCAGGTTGTTGACCACGGTCTGAAGGATGTGGTCGACGTCGCCTTCCGGCGCGAGCAATCCCGCGCGAGTAAGGCGCTCGATAACGTTGTCTTCCGCCTGCTGCTGCCACTCCCGTTCCGCTTGCAGCGGAGAAGCATCCTGCGCGGAAGCAGTTTCATCTTTCACACTGTCGACGCGAATCTGTGTGAGTTCGTCGTTACCACCCTCTTTTTTCAGATCGTAGCCCCAGATGCGGGTTTGCGCTTTGAAAGCGGTCTTGTTTTTCACCCCAGCGCTGAAGTCGCCTTCTTCGCTGTAGATGTAAGCCGGAACCCAGTAACCCGGAATCAGGTTAAGTCTCCAGCTATCCATGTGGAAAAAGTAAGAGTTGCGCGGCGCCGGAGCGTAGGTGCCGTTGAGGCGGACAATGTTGTAGTCCTGGTCTTCCACCCAGACGCGGCCAAGGAACCGTCCCTTGCCCGAGCCCTTCTTGGGCGTGACGTCAAATACCAGGCAGCGAACGTCGCCCAGAAATTCGCGACGGATGTAATGGAATTCGTAGTGGGCGCGGTCAAAATCCGTGCGGTCCACATAGACCATCCAGGAGAAGCCGAGGGGCTGGTACTGCACTTTGAAGAGCTTGTTGAAGCCGCCCATCAGGCGGGTTTCCATACCCTTATCCTGCTCCTTGAGATAGTCCTTGCGGTCAACCGTCTCACCCATGTCCATGCGTCCCAGGAAGTAATGATCGCTGCTGGGCACGGCGCCGAGCTGAGCATCGGCAGTTAAATCCTGCAAATACGTTTCAACCACCGGTGTGCGGCTGGAGAGCGCTTTCATCAGAGCGTGTTCCCGCTCGATGAAGTGATCGACCACATCATTCATGGTGGTGGGCTGAGCCTGGGCCGAGGGCGCTGGCGCAGGAGTGCTTACCTGCGGAGGCGCTTGCGGCGCGGCCGCTACCTGAGTCGGAGGCTGCACAGCATCGGAAGCCGCCGGCGCTGGCGCAGGAGTGCTCACCTGCTCAGGCGCTTGCGGCTCGGCCGCTGGCTGTGCCCCGGGTTGCGTGCCATTGGAAGTCGGTGGCATGGGCGATATCTGCGAGGTTGAAGCAGGCGCCGGTTGCCGCGACTCCACAGGCTGCTGCGCGGCAGCGCTCACCGAGACTAGCAGTGCGGCTATGAACATCAATGTCGAAGTACGCATAACTCTTTCTCTCTCCAGATTTCTTTAAAAATGTTTCTCTAAAACGAATCCGTCTCGAACCGATCGCTTCTTTTAGCCGATCGTCCTTAATTCCCTCGCACATGCAGGGCCAAGAAACAGTTTCTTGACCTTAAAGACTGCCAAACTCCCGCACTTTAGTACGCCATCTGAAACGAGACATGCACAATTGCCGTCGAATCCATCGCCTGTCCGTTCCGCAGTGCAGGCTTGAATCGCATCTTGTTAGCGGCTGCAATGGCGGCCTCATCCAGCCCATGACCCAATCCCTTGACCACCCGATTCACATGCAGCGCGCCGTTGGCCCCGAACATTACTTCCAGCAAAACTTCGCCTTCCAGCTTCAAACTGCGCGCTTCGTCGGTGTAAACCGGCTGCGGCTTGAACGTAATTTCCACCGAGTTCGTCGGAGGTCCCGAATCCACCGGCACAATCTTCGGACCGCCATGCACCACCTGTTCCGATCCGAATCCGCCCGTGGCTACGGCGCTGCCTCGTCCGCTGCTGCGGCCGTCTCCGTTACCTCCGTTAGCGATGCCGTTGCCGAAGTCGGCGCTCGCTACCGTGCCTTTGATACCTTTCGCCCCGCCAGACCCATTGCCTTGTCCTGCGCCAGCAGGCATTTCAAACGAGCCGGTTTGCGCCGCGTACAGCTTTGCGCCTTGCTTTCCCGTGCCCTGCAAGCCGTTGGGGTCGCCAAAGCCTCCGGTCTGCACCTTCTGCACCGCGGCGTTCACCGTAGGTGCTACCGAACTGCCGGCGAAATCTCCAGTATGTAAGAGTTGCGGTCGCGCTCCACCCGCAGACGCCATCTTCAACTGCGGCGCCGCAAACTGGTTCACCACTACCTTCGGCGCCTCCACTGGTTCGGGAGCCGCAACTCGATGAACTTCACGCGGCACAATCAATCTCGGTTGATCGAATACAGGAGCCGGGGGCAACAGCTTAGCCTTGATCTGCACCGGCTTCACTTTGACCGGTTCCGGTTCCGGCTTCATCGAGGGAAGCGGAATTAACGAAGTAACGCGATATTCCCTGAGCTGGATTCTGTCCGGAAACAACAGACCCACATTAATGACAATCAGAGCGAGCAACGCCAGAATCGCGTAGCCGGTGGCCAGCGCGCGCCGGTCGATCTTGCGCTCCGGCAAAATGCCGAGCTGAAATCCTTGTTGATACGTAGCCATGTATAGAACTCCGGGGATCCAGGCCGAGGGAGCGGACCAGGATTGGAGTCTTCACATTACGGGAGAAAGGACAGGGGGTAAACGTGTCCACGGCCCTTGACCGAAAGTAACCACTAGGTGCGGTTACGGGACCAAACCCAAAACGGTCGCGCGACGCCTTTGCAGTTGCCCGTGTGGAGCGGACACTCCTGTCCGCTGCTTTTGACGTTGCTCTTGATCTTGGTTTTGCACTTGATCTTGATGTTGATGTTGATGCTGATCTTGATCTTGGTGTTGATCTTGATCTTTGATCCTGCTTGTGACCTTGTCCCCGATCTTGCTTTTGATTCTGATTCCGCAGGGCGCACGCACGAACCCTTGCACGACCGTGGAAGAGCGGCGCTTCAGCGCCGCGTAAAGCGCCCCCATAAGAACACGGCTTCAGCCGTTGAGGTACTACGTCGCTGCGATCTTTCACGAGGGCTAATATATACTTGACCGCACAAGGGAACTAAGGTCTACCCTTGTCGTTTCAAGGCAGGTGGCCCAGCCTTTGATGGCTTTCGTCCGCGCCATCCATGCCGAGGGTGCCCCATCCTTGCGTTCTTTGCAAGGGTGGGCAGAGATGCTGCCGGCACACTTTTGTCGGTTCTGTACAAACCCTTGCGCATGCGTTCGTGATTCCCGCCCTTTGCAGAGTACGCAAAGGACAGGGCACCCACCGCGTTCAGAGCGCTAGCGAGATCAAAAGCCCGGGCCATCCGCCCACCCACTGCGTTCAGAGCGCCAGCGAGATCAAACCTGGGCCGCCCGCCAGTCATCGAGGACAGATCGCTGGCGGCTGTAGCATCTTCCAAGCCGTGAACACTTCGCAACCGTTAAGGTTGAGCCCGCAGATTAATTCGGAACTGGATAGATTCCGATGTTACGGCTTCTGCCGTTAGGTCGCCTTCCGAAACACCTTCCTAATTCTGTTCTTGATGGGATTGGGCATGGAGTGGAAAGCTTTCCGCGCGATTCCTAGGATGTCATCCCTCAGATCATGGCGGTGGAGGAATGTGCGGTCCAGACGGTAACGGCAAGTCGGAATCACTGTTCCACCAGATTTCCTCAGGAACGGGTGCGCTCCACCAAGAGAGTATTTAGAGAACCCCATCTCACAGGCCCACTGGATCGTTTTCCAGATCAGCAGGTCGTTCGGTCGCAGGTGGATGAACTCATCCAGGGAGCAGTTATTGGCGTATTCGATGAGGCCCCCTGGGAAAAATCGAACGCCTGTCGCGGCAACTGCTTTGCCTTTGTAGAAGGCCAGGAATCGACGGTGGTTGCCGCGCATGTTGTGGACTTTTTCCAGCGCGGCGAAGCTGCGGTCGTGATGGATCGTCTTGCGCTTCGTGTTCCTCCAAGCAGAATAGACCTCCCAGTAAGCAGCCAAGTCTTCCTGCGTGGTCTCTTCGCGCACTTCGATCCCTTTTCGAACTGCGGTTCGGATGTTCCTCCTGCGATTCTCATGAAAGTTCTTGTACAGCGCGTCGACGCCTTGACGGAGGTCCAGAACAACGTTGCCCTCCAGTTGAGAACATCGGTAGCCCTGTTGTTCGAAGCCGGCGAGTTGAGCCCCGCTCCAACTGAAAAGTGTAATTAGCTTGGCATGGCCGGCCTCGTACAGCAGGCCCTCGCACAAGGCATCGCTAACCGAGAGCGGGTCGGCAGTTTTGTCGATGGATATCTGTGGCCGAGACTGCAAGCCGCAAGTTAAGCTGAATTCGGTGTGATGACCTGTTAATACCCCCACCACTTTCCCTCGCTCTAAAGAAAGGATCGCAAATGGCTGGAGGCCTTCCCAGTAGGGTTCTGCAAAAAACTCCGGCGAGTTGTAATGGGCCGGGTCCTCCACTCGCTCAAGATGCTGTCGCCACAACGCCTCTAGGTCAGTGGATAGGGGGCCATGGGAAATGACAAAGGTGCGTTCGGCCAGGAAGATTGACGCATTGCCGCCACTTGAGAACGAAGTCGCACCTGGATCGTCCGTCAACCGCGTGACGCGGCCCGTTCGCTGGTTCGTCGCGCCAGGCACGGTGAGACTTCCACCTCGACCTTAGAATGTTAACGCAGCCCCGGGGAATTGCAAAGGATCTTTGTTGGGGGCGGGTAGCCCAATAAACCGGGGACACAATAAACCGGGAAACCGGGGAGAGACGGGACGTTCCACCAATTTCCATCCCCGAAAGGACGCGCGACAAATTCCCACAACCCGCCTGTGACATCTGACCTTGCACACCGCCCGCACTTCGTTTCAAACTTGTCCCAGCAAGGGCAGTACACGCAGCACCAACGAAACGGAGGCCCCGACCAATAAATCAGGCCCTAACTCCTTTGTTGTCTAGATAATAACCTCTAAGTCCTTTGTTTGATGTATTTTGCGGGCCAAAACTTGCCTAACTCGATGATTCTAACGGCTAGGGGGGAGAGGGGGGGTACCCTGTAATCAAGTAGTAAACCCCGGCGGCGGGATGCTCACTGATTGCGATGCCGCCGAAACCACTCGAACACCGGCACTCCGGCCAGAATTACCAGCAGTCCGTAAAACGAATTGGGCCAGTCTGTCCGGAAAGTGTAGTAGAGAAGCACTCCCGCCACAGCAATGAACAGCGCAGGGACGAGAGGATAACCAAACATGCGGTAAGGCCGCGCAGCATCGGGATCGCGCCAACGAAAAATGAACACGGTGCTGCCCGCGATCATGTAGAACAGCCATTCGGCAAAGATGGCGAGGGAAAAAAGTTGGCGGAAATTCCCTCCCAGCAGCAGGAGTGCAATCGACATCAGCGCCTGCAGAATGATTGCCACCGATGGCGTGTGAAAGCGCGGATGCACTTCAGCCAGAGCCGAAAAAAAATATCCGTCGCGGGCCACGGCGAAAGGAACGCGAGCTCCGCTCATAATGGTGCCGTTCAGCGTGACCAGCATCGAGATGGCCATGCCCGCAGAGACGATGCCCGCTCCCATGTGGCCCATGATCAGCGCGACCGCATCGGACGCAGGCCGCGGCGACGCCGCAATTGCACTTGCCGGCAGCACGTACTGCACTGCTGCGTTCATCAGCACATACAGCACTCCGACTGTGGCCACGCCGGCAATCAAAGCAATCGGAATATTTCGCTCGGGACGTTTTACTTCGCCCGCAACCATGTTCAAGTCGTTCCAGCCATCGTATGCCCAAAGCGCCGCGACCAGCGCCGCCATGAAGCCTGCGATGCCGCCCTTGGCCCCGGTGAACGTTCCGGCAAAGTTGCTCCAGCCGCGCCCCGTCGCATTTCCGGCGCCGCTGAAGCATACCAGCACAATGCCGAGAATGATCGCGACTTTCAGCAGGGTGAAGACCAGTTGGAATTCTCCAGCCTTCTTCACTCCACGATAGTTCAGCAGAGAAATAAGAATGGCCGCCGCAATCGCTACCAGCTGGCCCCAGTTAATTGCGAACGGCGAGGAGACAACGTTGGTGTGAAAAAACGCAAGCATCGAGAACGTGCCCAGGATGCGAACCAGTCCGGTAGCCACCGTGGCCACGGACGCAGGTTTGGCAATGACGAACCACGTCCAGGCATAGAGAAAACCTCCCAGAGGCCCATAGGCGTCGCGGACATAAATATATTCGCCGCCCGCCTGGGGTTTCATGGCCCCCAGTTCGGCGTAGGTGAGCGCTCCAAAAAAAGACAGCAGCCCACCCACCAGCCACGCGAGATAAACCAGCTTGGCCGACCCCACCGCCTGCATCATCTCGGCCGGAACCAGAAAAATTCCGCTGCCGATGATTGTCCCCACCACCACCGCGGATGCGTGGCTTACGCCCAGATCGCGCGCCAGTTCGGGACGTTCAGTGGTTTGCTGTGTCAGTTCAGGCATGATCGAAGGGTGTCAGTATACGTCAGAGGCGACATCCGTTTTCTTCGACGGTTCTCGCAGAAGCAAGCTGGTTGCATAGCCCACAGCGAACGTCACGCCCGTGCCAATAATCACCCACCACGTCCACGGGACGTGCGCTCTCCACAAATACAGTTCCGTGCTGAAACCAAACAGCATCCCGACCATCGCGCCTCGTTGATTGGCCTTTCGCGTCAACACGCCCAGCAGGAAAACTCCAAGCAACGCACCATAAGCAACTGAGGCAATCTGCAGGCCCACTTCGACTACGCGTCCCACGTTTTGCAACGCCAACACAGCCAACCCGAAAAGCACCATCGCCCAGCAAACCGTCGCTCTCCGGGAGAGCCGCATGCGTGCCTGCTCATCGATCTCTGGCCGGAAGCGCACCAGAAAATCCATGATCGTGCTCGACGAAAGCGAGTTCAGCGCTGCGCTCAGATTCGACATGGCTGCCGCCAGCACCGCCGCAATCAGCAGCCCGGAAATTCCGTGCGGCATCTGAGTGACAATGAATGTGGGATAAATCCGGTCCGGCTTTCCAAAGTTCGCCGAAGGCACGCGGTAGAAGGCCCACAACATTACGCCCACCATCAGGAAGAGAGCAAACTGGAACAGAATTGCCACTCCGCTCGAAAGCAGCGCGAGGGCAGACTGCTTCTGCCCACGTGCCGCCAGCAAACGCTGCACGATGAGTTGATCGGTGCCGTGACTCGCCGTGATGAAAGCAGTGCCACCGATAACGCCCGCCCAGAACGTGTAAGGCAGCCAGAAGTTCGGTCGGAAATCGAAGATCTGAAACTTGCCCGCGCCCGCCGCCGCGGCATGGATGGCCGTCCATCCTCCCGGCACAAGATGCAGAATTGTGACCAATCCCACCAGGGTCCCGCCAACATAAATCATCGTCTGCACTACATCGGTCCAGATGACGGCGGCCAGTCCGCCCTCGAACGTATAGATGAGCGTCAATGCAGTGATGATGGCAATGGAGGACACCTGGCCCGTTCCCAGCGCGATCGAAACCACAATCGACACCGCGTAGACGCGCACCCCTTCCGCCGCCGCGCGCGTCAAAAGAAACAGACCGGCGGTCAGCGATCGTAGCCCGCGCCCAAAGCGGCGTTCAATCAATTCATAAGCGGTATAGAGATCGCCGCGAAAATAATGCGGCAGCAGCACGAAGCTGATCACCACCCGTCCCACAAGGTAGCCCATCACCACCTGAAGGAAGGTGAGATTCGTATCGTAGGCCAGTCCGGGGATGCTGATAATGGTGAGGGTGCTGGTCTCGGCGGCGACGATAGAGAGCGCGATCGCCCACCAGGGAATGTCGCGCCCAGCCAGAAAATAATCGCGCAACGATCGCTGCCGCTTGCGGAAGCGCAAGCCGAACAGCGTGATACCAATCAAATACAGTGCGATGATCGCGAGATCGAATTTGTCGAGGCCCATGGCTTGTGCCGGATTCAGATAACTTCCCGCGCAATAATTTCTTTGGGATCGTACGGCATAGACGAACAGGTCTGCAGCCATAAAAGCTGCTCGCCGTCGTTGCGCACAGCGATTGAACAGCCGGGCCTGACCAGCACCATAACCGCGCTATTGCCGGGGAAGCTGCGGTGCTGCGCCGGAGTGTCCTCGCCTTCATCCCAATGTAGAGACCAGACCGTGCCGGGAAACACAATGAGGGCCTGGCGCTTGTGCAGATGATAGTGGTTTCCACGCACAGTGCCGGGAGTAGTGGAAGTGCAACGGAGGTCAGCGATGTGCCCAAGAAAAACGAGCGCCTCAGATGGTGCGGCAAAGCTGAAGCCGCGTGTGTCTTCACTGTGAGCGAGTGTCGATATTTGAACCGTCATCTTTATCCGCTCAATTATGGCGGGAATTCGCCGGGCACGCGAGTGAGTCTTTATAGACCTGAGGCACCAGAACGCTGTGGTAGAACTATGCCGTGGCTTACTATCTGGGGATTGATGGCGGGGGCAGCAAAACCACCTGTGCTGTGGGGGACGAGTTCTCGTTGTTGGCCAGATCTGAGGCTGGTGGAAGCAACATCACCCGGCTGGGGCAAGTCCGCGCGCGGGAGTCGCTGCATCAGGCGATCAGGGAGGCTTGTGCTGCCGCAAGAATCGAGCCGCGGCAGATTGATCGCGCCTGCATCGGCGTGGCGGGCGCGGGACGCGCGGAAGCCGCTGACGCGTTGCGGAAAATCATCGCGGAAGTAATCAGCAGCGAAATCGAAGTGGTGGGTGATATGGCGATCGCTCTGGAGGCGGCGTTTGGCGCGGGACCAGGAGTAATCGTGATCGCTGGTACCGGTTCCATCGCCTACGGCCGCGATTCCCAGGGGAAAACCGCTCGCGCGGGAGGTTGGGGCTTTGCCATTTCCGATGAAGGTTCAGCGCATTGGATCGGCCGTACGGCGGTGGGCAATTTGTTGCGGGCAATTGATGAGAGAAGAGATCAAGAAACGGGCGATCAAGTCTCAGTCGAAGGGTTACCACTCTTCGACAAGCTGAAGGCGGCATGGAAACTCAACTCGCTCGATGAGTTCGTACGAACAGCCAACTCCGGTCCAGACTTCGCCGCATTATTTCCCGCTATCCTCGCCGCTGCTTATGGAGATGCACTCGCCACGCGCGTGCTGGAGCAAGCGGGCAGGGAACTCGCGCAACTTGCCGAAATCGTCGTGCGACGGCTTTTCCCGGGACAAACGGAGGTTGAGCTGGCGATGGCTGGCGGCGTCTTTTGTCACGCGACACTGGTGCGCGAAGTGTTCTGCAGCGAGGTTCGCAAGCTTGATGCGCGGCTGAAAGTGAACCAGGAACCTGTCGAGCCTGTTTTAGGCGCGCTGCAGATGGCACGCCACGCGGTTCGGCCCTGACGTTCGTAACCTGCTCCAGCCCGCCTTTTTCCCTTAGAATCCCTTGCAGCCATGCGCGAATACCTGCAGTACTTTTTCGATGAACTTGGGCTTGACCAACCATGGAAGCCGGTCTCGCGTCCGGTCCTGGCCGCGTGGCTGGTGTTCTATGTGGCGTTCCTCGCCTATGCCTTCTCGGCGCACGGAGGATTTCTCTTTATTGACATGGCCAACCTGATCGTGCACGAAGGCGGCCACAACCTGTTCGGATGGTTCGGGCCCACGATTGGCCTGTGGGGAGGCACGCTGCTGCAGTGGCTGGTCCCGTTTCTTCTCGCCGTGTATTTCTTCACGCGGCGCGAGACTAGCGGCTTCGTGTTCTGCTTGTTTTTCTTCTTCGAAAACTGGCTCTACACCGCGACCTACATGGCAGACGCGCGCGCTCTAGTGCTGCCGCTGGTCACCACCGGCGACCCGGAGTTTGCCAAACATGACTTTAACGCTATCTTCTCGAGTCTGGGCGTGCTGAACTACGACACTACGATCGCCGCCGTGGTCCGCGTTCTGGGCTGGTGTGGAATGATTGCGATAGTGATCTGGTTTGCCCGACAAAAAACCGCTGGCAAAGGATCAGTCATTCAAGCGACGGAGGAAGAGTCGATCAGGTTTCAGCAGTTCCTCTCTAAAGAATCTAATCGGGAATGAGAATAATCGTTTCGTGCGGCAACCGTAGGCTCACCATCTAGCCAATGGTGGGATACGTGCTTGCCTCATACCTGCAACGCCTACAATAGATGCATGCAATATACCATTCGCAACGTGCCCGATAGTTTGGACAAGGCCCTTCGCAGGACCGCCCGCGAGCGCGGCAAAAGCCTGAATGAGATAGCGATTGAAGCTCTGGCCCGGGGCGCTGGCGTTACCGTAGAGCGCGACCGGAAGCGCAATCTCGCCGACGTCGCAGGCACATGGCGAAAAGATCCCGCTTTCGATGGCGCTCTGGCCGCGCAAGACGCCATTGATGAAGAGATGTGGCGATGAGGCTGGCTCGCGACACGAACCGCTATGCCGACCTGTCAAATATAACGCCGCAAATTCTCGGATCATCCGCGAACGGACTTGGGAATCGGGCGCCAAAATTCAACGCCCGCCGCCGACTTCCAGAATGGCTCCAGTCGTGTACGAGGCGGCGGGTGACAGCAGCCACAGCACCGCTTCAGCCACTTCGAGTGCGGTGCCGGGCCTTTGCATGGGAATGGTCGACGCCAATCGATCAAGCCGGTCAGGGGCACCGTGTGCGGCGTGCAACCCAGTCTCGATCAGTCCGGGAGCAACCGCGTTCACGCGAATACCCTCGGTTGCGACCTCGCGCGCCAGGCCAATCGTGAAGCTATCGATAGCGCCCTTGGAAGCAGCGTAGTGCACCCACTCTCCGGCAGAACCAATGCCGGCGGCACGGGAAGAGATATTTACGATTGAGCCGCCCTGACCGCCGCGCCGGGTTGACATGCGGCGCACGGCCTCGCGGGCGCATAAAATCGCTCCCGTGACATTTACGCTCATGACCGCGGCGAGAGTTCTGGCGCTCACCGCTTCCACGCGCGAAAATCCGCCAGTAATGCCGGCGTTGTTAACCAGAGCCTTGATCGCTCCAAGTTCACGCTCGGCGGTTTCAAAAAGCCGGACGACGTCTTCTTCGCGAGCGACATCGGCTTGAATGGCATGGGCGCAGCCGCCAGCATTAACAATCTGTTGCGCAATCGCTTCCGCTTCGGCCTTGCCCTTGGCAAAATTGATCGCCACCGAAAACCCGCGCTCAGCAGCCAATCTGGCAATTGCCGCCCCGATGCCGCGGCTGGACCCGGTCACGATGAGAGTTCCGGGTTGGTCTTGGCTGGCCACAGCGGTTGTAGTCGGTTCAATTTTTCGGAGAAAGTTTGGCTCACTGCTGCAAATCAAGACAGGTTTCGACGGCTTAACCCGTTACCGCTTTTACTTCCGTTGGTTTTCCCCGCATCATCGCCACTATTGCTTCATACAGCCGTTTCCGCGTCTCGTGCCGTTCGTAGGCCCTTGTGATGTAGCGCACGCGCACCTCCACGCCGGACCCGCTAGGCCGCACGTTGATTGCAGGCTCAGCAGAAAAGGTCTGCACATGGTATCGAGTAGTGGTGTGCTGCCATTCCTGCTCGGCTTTCTTTGCATTCGCTTCGGTATCCTTGGCAACAAGTTTCTGCAACCCATCAATCACTGTATAGGGATCCTGATCCGCCGATAGCGTGAGCTCCAGTTCGTCCCACATCCATTGTCCCGACGTTGAAAAATTAAAGTAGTGGCCCTCAATGGCGAAGCTGTTCACGAATGAAACCCGGCGGCCGGTGGGGTGTCCGGCATCGGCCCAGTTGCCGGTCTCGAGCAGCACGGTTTTCAGCAGGCCGATCTCGATGACCTCGCCGCCCACGCCGTTGATTTCAACCCAGTCGCCGACGCGGATGCCGTTGCGCCCCATCAGTAAAAACCATCCGAAGAATGCCATAATCACATCTTTGCTGGCCACCGTGAGGCCCGCGCCGGCAAGGCCAAGAATGGTGGTGGTCTCGCGGGGCATGCCGAAGACGACGAACAAAATCACGATTACGCCCAGCACCTCCGCTCCGAACTTTGCCACCGCTCGCAGTGTTTCAATGCGTTTGTTCTCTGCGGTCACGCCGCCGAATAGCCGATCGATCAGGCGGTGAGCCATGTACACAAGCAGCGCCACTACCAGAATCCAAAGCAGGCTTTCGATCAGGTTGTGGAGCGCGGCCCGCCGCCGGATTTCGATCAGCCCAATCCAGCTGGCATAGGTGTCACTTAATTCCTGTTCGTCCTGGATGCGCCTGCCCTGGTCCGCCAAATCTTTCTGGTCCCGGCTGAATTGCTTGAGAGAATCGAGTGCAGTCTGCGCCCCGGCCTTCGATTCATCGCGACTGGACGTCTTACTTCCCGTGGCGAAACCCTTGGCCTGTTGTTTTGCCGATTCGCGGTTTTCTTTCTCCCTTTCCACCTGCGCCGCCAACAGAGAGTGACGCTGGGCGAGCCGCTGCGCCTTGTCCACAGCCTCCTGCCGCGCCTCTTCGAGCGACACTTTCTTATCTCGCAACGCCTGCCACGCGCGAATCACAGCCAGCAGGGTGTGCGCTTTGTAATCCAGTTCGTGAGGGTTCACAGCAGAAGCTGGCTGCACATTGGTGCGGTCGCCGGCATCGTGCTCAGCCTTTAGTCGCTTGATCTTCGATTGCGGATCTCCACCGGCCTGCTCCAGGCCTTCGGCGGCATCGTCCAATTCATCCTGATCCAGATCCGTCTGCGCTTTGGCGACGTCGATCTGATCCTGCAAGTTGTCTTTCTGCGATTCAGGTGTAGCCGCCAGCTTGCGGGTTAGCTGCGCAATTCTCTCTTGATCCTCCTTGAGCGCCAGCGTGGCCTTGTCCTTTCTTTCCGCGAGGAGCTTAGCTTCTGGGGTCAGGGGCGGCGGATTTTCTTCTGCCGTGCGTAATGCATCGAAAAAAGCCAGATCGACCTCGTGGTCGCTAACTTTTAGCGCTTCGTGCGCCAGTTCTTGTTCCTCGGTAGTGGAGGCCAGAGCCGACATCCGCCGCGCCGTGAGTAGAGGACGCTCGTCGACCAAAGGACGCTTCGCCTCTCCCCGCGCCTGCAGCCGCTTGGCTGGGGCTTTGCCGGTATCTTCAGCGTCCGCCGGAGGCTTCTGCTCCCCCGTGCGCACCAAGCCAACGATGGTCAGCGCCATCAGCAGGAACAACACCGTCGCGGTAATCCAATGACGAGGTTTCATGAAAATAAAGTTGGAGATGTAATCCGAAATGCTAGTTTAGCAAGGGCATGAAATCTTAACCACAGCAGCCGAGGAGACAGGATACCGCCATAGGAACTTCAATCGCGGGAACGGCCGCGGAGATGGCGGAGAAACCTTCGACTCAATCGGTGGCGGCAACTTTCCGAAAGTGATTGCTGATCGCCTCCGCCTGCACTCTGGTCACGACGGCTGACAACGCCGCCGGGTCTGCCTGTTTCACCGCCTGAAGACTGCCAAAGTGCTCAAGCAGACGGCGAGTCGTGCTTGCGCCCACGCCGGGGATCTCCAGCAATTCGGTCGAGCGATCACGCATCTGCCGGCGTTTGCGATGGAAGGTTACGGCGAAGCGATGGGCTTCGTCGCGAATCAGTTGAATCAGGTGCAGCACGGGCGAATGATGATCGAGCGCGATGGGATCTTTTTCCTGCCCGTAGACGTAAAGAATCTCTTCGCGCTTGGCGATGGCGGCGAGTGGCTGATTGATGATCTCAAGCGATTCCAGAGCTTCAGCGGCAGCGTGCAACTGTCCTAGCCCGCCGTCGATCAGCACGAGGCTGGGCATGGGCTTCTCTTCCTGCTGCACGCGCTTGTAGCGGCGCGTGACTACTTCACGCATCGAAGCAAAATCGTCGACACCTTCAACGGTGCGGATAATGAACTTGCGGTAATCCGATTTCTTCATCTTGCCGTCTTCCCATACGACCATTGAGGCAACCGTCTCGGCGCCCTGAATGTGCGAGATGTCGAAGCACTCAACGCGCTTGGGCAATTCGGGAAGACTGAGTGCTTCCTGCAGTTCTTCCTGAATTTTTCTGGCGCTGGGTTTGAGTACGCGAAAGCGCTGATCGTAAGATTGTTTGGCGTTGGTGCCAGCCAGATCAATCAGAGCGCGCTTGTCGCCGCGTTGTGGCACGAGGATGTGAACCAGCGCAGCGCGAGCGTTCCCCCCGGCGAGTTGTTCGGAGAGTAAGTCCTCCAGAGCTTCCCGGTCCTCAAAATCTACGGGGACGTAGAGATTGCGGGGCACGTAGGGCTGTCCGATATAGAGCTGCTTGAGGAGAGCGGAGAAGAATTCGCCGGGGTTGAAGGGATCCGTGGAAGCGGCCGGCTCGCTGCGCTCGCCGGGACGGGCGAATGCGCCCGTCCCCACATGAGAGGTCTCCACATGAGCCTTCCCCGCATGTTCCGTCTCTGTCTCCACATTTTCTGTGACGATCTCGGGCAGGTCTTCCCAGAAAAATTCGCGGCGATCGACTACACGCCCGCCTCGCATGTGGAAGAGATTCACTGCCAGCATTCCATTCTCATAGTGATAGCCGAAGACATCGGCGTCATCGCCCTCGGCAGCGGCAATCCGCTGGCGTTCCTGCAACTGCTCGACAGTGGAGATCAGGTCGCGGTAGCGGCCAGCGCGTTCGTACTCCTGCGCGGCGGCGGCCTGCTCCATGCGCGCGTGCAACGACTTGCTTAGATCAGTGGGACGGCCTTCAAGAAACAGTTTCACATCGCGCACAGCTTCCTGATAGGTCTCAGGCGTGGTCAAATCTTTCACGCAGGGTCCGAGGCAGCGCTTAATGTAGTACTGGAGGCACGGACGGGGATGAAAGCGGGTGAGGTCAACCTTGCACGATGGAATCAGAAAATTGCGGTGGATGAGATCGACGATGCGATAGGCCAGGTTCGCAGGGAAATACGGACCGTAGTACGCGCTGCCATCCTTTCGCAGGCGGCGCGTAACGTAAACCCGAGGCCAGCGCTCGCCCAGCGTTAGCTTCACGTAAGGGTAAGTCTTATCGTCACGCAGCAGGATGTTGAAGCGCGGCTTACGCTGCTTGATAAGATTATTTTCCAGCGCCAGCGCCTCTTTGTTGTTGGCGACCACGATGTAGTCGACGTCGACGGCCTCCCGCACCAGGGTGCCGGTCTTGGAGTCTTCCCACCGGCCTTCGTGGAAATAGCTGGCGACGCGGCTGCGCAGATTCTTTGCCTTGCCCACGTAAATGACTTCGCCTTCGGCGTTTTTGTACAGATATACGCCGGGCTCGGTGGGAATGCTGCGGATTTTCTGGGGAAGGTCCATCAGGCGATCTTTGTATTCTATTCGATGAGCAGGTATGTCAATGTGTTACAAGAAAGTCAGATGAGCCTAATTTTGCCCGGCCGGGCGGGCCTTTCCCGGAGCTTGTTTTTGGCTGCGTGGTTCACCATGGGCGCGCTGGTCTGCGCGGCTTCCGGAGCTTTGACGGGGCAGTCTACTCCCCCTGCACAATCCAGTCAGGCGGGAGCGGCGACGCCGGTGCAGCAGAAAAAAGACGATGCAGCGCAAACGGCTGCCGGATCGAGCGCTCACCACTTTGACCGCATAGTGATCATCGTGCTGGAGAATGGCGATTACGAGGCCGCGGTGAAAGACAAGAATCTGGCGGCACTCGCCGCCAGTGGCGCCAGCTTTTCGAATTTTCACGCCTTGTTTCACCCCTCGTATCCGAACTATCTGGCGATGGTGGCGGGCACGGACTTTGGAATTCATCGGCGCGGGCGATATCTGGCTGACCGGCAAGTTAATTTTCCCAATGATGCCGCTCATAAGACCATCGCCGACCGCCTTATTGCGAACGGCCTGGACTTCAAAAATTATGCCGAGGAATTGCCGGAAGGGAATTGCCCTTTCCGGATCGACAATCAACACGTGTCCAAGCGGAAGGCGGGCGACTATGTGCGACGGCACGTGCCGTTTCTCAGCTTCGGAGAAGTGCAGGAAAAGTGGTGCGACCGCGTGGTGCGTGTGGACTCAAACAAGGGCAATAGTCTTTTAGGGGACGATAACTTCTTCGTGAGGGACGCGAAGGCAGGCCTGGTGGCCTACTCGTTCTATTCTCCTAACATGAACAACGATGGGCACAATACGAATGTAGGAGTAGCTGGCGACTGGGTGCGCAAGTTTCTGGACAAGACTTTTAGCGAGAAGCTGCGCAAAGGAACTTTGGTGGTCGTGACGTTTGATGAGTCCGACCACAATTCCGACAACAAGATATATACGTTGTTCCTCGGAGACATGGTGAAAGACGCCAGCCAGCTGGACCCGAAGGTACTCGATCGCCGCTACACGCACTACAACGTGCTGCGGACCATTGAGGACAACTTTGGGCTGCAGCCGCTGTCTGATGGGGACCGCGAGGCGACACCGATCACGGATATCTGGAAATAGAGGTCTTACAGGAGCCGCCTTTCGTGGCTGAAGGAGATATCTCGGCGGAGTGATACCTGGGCAGCGCAACTGTATAAAATTTCCATTAACGGATGTGGGGTTTGCGTTCCTTGTGGGTATGCAATTTCCTGTCATATGGATGATTTTGGCCGCAAGTGGTTGAAAGTGGATATACTTATACCGGGAATTTACTGTATGGCCAACTGGCACGTCCCGTGCAAAAGTAGGAGCGGGATTTGTAAGGATTAAACTATCTCCCAAGGCATGCAATACGACCAAATTACGCGCGCCGGACACCCGACGGCGCTGAGACAAGAAATCCAAGGAGCTTCTCCAATGACTCGCACTTCGTTAACGATTTTCCTCGCAGTCAGCATGGCGGTGACCGTAGGCTGCAGCAGCAAGAACTATGTGAAACAACAGACCACGCCGCTAATCAACAAAACCAACGAATTGGATGACCTGACGGCCAAGAACAGCAAGGACATCAAGGACGTCGATGCCCGTGCCCAAGCCGGAATTCAGGCGGTCAACGCCAAGACGGCAGATGTGGAACAGAAGGCGCAGGCGGCTGGCCAATCGGCGGCGTCAGCGCAGCAGATGGCAGATGCAGCCAACGGCCGCGTCGGCGTGTTGACCAATACGGTGGCGAACCTTGACAACTATCGCCCCGTGGCCGAGACCTCGGTAAAGTTTGGCTTTAACCGGGATAACCTGACGCCTAAGGCGAAAGAGGCGCTCGATCAGTTGGCAGGAACCATTTCGAGCACGAAGGGTTACATCATTGCGCTCGAGGGCAGCACGGATTCGGTGGGTTCGGCTGACTACAACTACGATTTGAGCCAACGCCGCGCGAACGCGGTAATTCAGTACCTGGCTGCGAAGTACAACGTTCCTGCTCACAAGATTTACGTGATCGGTCTCGGCAAGGACAAGCCAGTGGAGACGAACAAGACGAGAGAAGGCCGTGCCGACAATCGCCGTGTGGATGTGCGCCTGATGACAAATACCGTGGGCGACACGACTCCGACGACTCCGGCGACGACCGGGCAGAACAATCCCTCGTCGATGTAATGGCAATAGATTGAGTTTCCCCTCCACTCGGAGGACTTCGCCAAACAGGCCGCTCAAAGCCTCCCCCTGAGCGGCCTGTATTTTTTTGTGGTTTCGGGGGACCGGCTGCCAAGAGTTCAGTTCACACAGAAGCTGAATCCTCAGTAAAATAGAGACTATGCAACGTGGGTTGTTGATGTTGTGCTTGCTGGTGGTACTGAGTGCTGCGCTATGGGCGCAGGAAGCGCCCAAGTCGGCCCCACCATCTCCCTCGCCATCATCCACTTCTACCAATCGGGAGCCCACGGCGGCTGAGCGCAATCCCTTTCCGGAAGACGACTCTGCTGCGGCCGCAGACTCTGCGCCAAAGCCCCACAATGGCACGCTGGAACCTCCGCGATCGGATCGCGTGCGGGTAGAGGATTTGGGTTCGGGAACAGGCGATAGTTCGAGCAAGGATACGCAGGTGGATCTCAGTCCACCTTCCGACGATGCCAAGACGCATCCGCAAAGTTCGGCAGCCGTGGCGGATGCCGAGGCGGAAGTCCTGAGCGGCAACGGCGTCAGCGAGTTTCATACCTGGGATCCGCACAAAGCCGCGAAAAGCGTGGAGGTGGGCGATTTTTATTTCAAGCGGAAGAATTATCGCGCCGCCGAGGAACGCTACCGCGAAGCGCTACGTTTTAAAGACAACGACGCGATAGCTACCATCCGGCTGGCAATATGTCTGGAGAAGTTAGGAATCCTGGACGATGCTCGCGCCGAGTACGAGAGCTATCTGAAGATTCTGCCGCATGGACCGCAGGCTGCTGAGGCCCAGAAGGCCATTGGTCGGCTCAAGGTAGAAACCGCAGGGCCCAAATAAAAGCAATTTGAGAAACTGCAATTATTCGACAGGGCGAGCGACCCGGACCTGCGCTGGGATCCGTTGCCTCGCTGGACTGCGCCGGTTCGAGGATTTAACGCGAGGATGGGCCTTGCTGGTGTGTACTTTGCTGTGAGACGCCTCTCCCAGGATGAGGCCCGAGGGCCATCTAGGGCCGGAAAATGTTCTGCCTTTCGATCGCTTGGCCTCTCCCACAACCGCTTCCAGCGCGTCCAGACAGGCGTGAATCATTTGGGTGCGCAGCGCGCCGGAAACACCTCCGCGGATCATCAGCATGGCAGTGCCGTGCATCAGGGACCACAGGGAAAGCATAAGGCGAGTGTGTTTGCGGGGACCACCTCCCAATCGCTGAGCCAGACGCGAACGCATGAGATTGAAAGAGGGCCAGGGCTCCTGCAGGGACGGAGGCTGGGCAAAACCGTCGAAGAGCACTTCGTAGGCGTGGGGATGCTCCAGGGCGTACTCAAGATAACGCTGGCAGGCCTGGGTGAGGGAGCGGGTGCGGGTCAGGGCAGAGAATAGTTCGACGCGAGTCTGGATGCGGAGGGCGCGAAGGATATCGTCGCGGTCGTGATAACGCTCGTAAACAGTAGGAGTGGTGGTGCCAGCGGCTTTGGCGACGCCGCGCATGG